>Ga0216301_1000017_pt1 | contig 39673 bp, 41 predicted proteins | sample 4hB_Boncat_minus_FD_156203 | JGI IMG/M metagenome (GOLD analysis project Ga0216301, IMG submission 156203) | Terrestrial sediment cell enrichment communities for BONCAT metagenomics from Utah, United States - 4hB_Boncat_minus | ecosystem: Environmental > Terrestrial > Deep subsurface > Rock...
AGACAGGAGCACAACCATGAACGAAACCGACCACGAATTGGGATTCGAGCCCGGCCACGAGGCGCGTCAGGAGGCCTCCGAGCCCCCGGCGGCCGCCCCCGTCCCCGCGCCCGAGATCGACTACGATCAGCTGGCGGCGGCCCTCGCGCCCCGTTTGCAGGCGCCGTTCGCCCCCGCGCCGCAGGACGACGGGCAGGCTTACGCGCCGGCCAACTCTGGCGCCGACTCCTACCGATCCGTCCTCGAGGCGATCGCCTACGAGCCGGACCCGATCCGTCAGGAGGAGATGCGGGTGGCCCTGGCCGAGCAGCGCCTCTCCCAGCAGTTCGGGCAGCGCTACGACGCCCCGGTGGCGCAGTACGCGGCGCAGAACGCGGCGGCGGAGATCTGCCACGGCTTGCCGGAGAACGCCAAGGCGTACGCCCGGCGGCAGCTCGCGGCGCTCCCGCCGCAGCAGATCGCCCAGTTGTCCGGCAACCCCCAGCTTCGGGACCAGGTCCGGATGCTGGCGGCGGGCTACGCGGCCCTGAACCCCACGGCGGCTCCGCTGACTCCGGAAGGGATCGGCGGGGGCGGCGCGCCGTTGTCCGGTGAGGAATCCGGGCTCATCAACTCCATGGCCGCCGCCTTTCCCGGCGTGAACTTTAACGACCCCCGGCTTCTGGCCGAAATGAGGAGCAGCAACAAGTGAGAACGGCTTCTGAGCAAGGCCGGCGCATCAGCGCGCTCGACGATTATCGCAAGACGCACCACGTCGTTTTGGTCGAGAAGTACGAGAACGACGTGTACGACCCCGCCGCCATCAAGGAGGAGCAGGGGTTCGCCGTGCTTTCGGACGATCCGAAGGTGACGGGCTCTAAGCGCCGGACGCTTTACGGGATCCCGCGCGACGAGTGGAACGCCATGGAGGCCGAGAGGCTGGCCGAGGGCAACGCGTTCGGCGCGGACGAGGAGGGCCAGAAGGCCGTTGGATCGGGGGTCAAGCAGTTCAAGAGCGAGACCACGGTCGGCGGGCGCGAGTCGTTGTCCGAGACCCTCAGGGCCCTTCAGGCCAAAGAGTAACGCTTTCGGGAAGTCCTCGCGGCCTCCCGTTCACTAACCCCTGCGCAGACCTTTGGAGCGGGCGAAGCGCGACGACCATCAAGGAGACAGCAACCCTATGCCTTCGAGCATTTCCCGCTCTCTGGTCGGCCCCCACAAGCTCGGCACGGAGCCGAGCCTCCTGGAGTTCCCAGAGGCCGCCACCCAGACTTTCATCACCGGCGATCCGCTCACCCTTTCGAGCGGGAAGGCCACGATCCTCCGCGCCTCGACGGGCGCGCTGACCACGGAAACCTTCCTCGGCTTCGCGGAGGAGGACGCCAGCGGCACCACCGACGACCCGGTCAAGGTGTGGAACGTGGGGGACGAGGACATCCTCGTGCTGCCCGTCAGCGCGGCGGGGGCTTCGCAGGTGACGGCGCAGAGCCAGGTCGGGGCCACGGGCTACGGCCTGTACTGGGACGCGACCAACCGCATCCTTTCGGTGAACATCTCCGACACCACGAACCGAAAGGTGCAGATCGTCGGCATCGTCAAGAGCTACCCCGTGGGGGAGGCCTTCGGCCAGGTGTACGCCAAGGTCCTGCCCGCGGCGCGGACCATCGTTTAACCCCCGGGAGAACCAAGAGGAACCATGTCTATCACAACCATTTCGACGCTCCAGGCCGGACGCGTCGGCATCCGCGAGTACGTCAAGCTCCAGTCCGCCCAGATGGAGAAGCAGTATCCGATGCTCGTCAACGAGATCAACACGAGCCAGGAGTTCGAGCGGTTCCGGCAGTACTCCGAGTTCGGGTACGCGCAGCCGACGGACGAGGGCGGCCTCGTGGCCTTCGACCAGAAGCAGCTTCTCTACACCGCCGACTTCACGCCTATCCAGCGCACGCTGGGCTTTAGCGTGACGAAGCAGGCGAAGTTCACGGACCAGTACGGCGTCCTTTCGGGTTACTCGAAGGACATCGCGCAGGCGTTCATCGACACGAAGGAGCTGGTGGTGGCGAACCTGTTCAACAACGGGTTTTCCGCTTCTTACGCGGGCATCGACGGCGTGAGCCTGTTCAACACCGCCCACCCGCTCCGGGGGATTTCCCCGACGTGGAGCAACCGGGGGGACACCTCAGGCGCGGACGTGACGTTCGGACCGCTGGGCTTGCAGTCCATGCTGACGGCGGCGCGCAAGCAGCGCACGAGCCGCAACAAGCCGGGGCGCTTTTCCGGGAAGATGAACCTGGTGGTGCCGCCGGACCTCGAGTTCCCCGCCCGCATCATCATGGAATCGGCGGGGCAGGCGGGCACTTCGAACAACGACGCCAACGTGGTGAAGTCGCGGCTGAACCTTCAGATCGTGGACAACCTCACGAGCACCACGGCGTTCTTCCTCATGCCGGCGGAGAAGAGCAAGCACGGCCTGTTCCTGCTGTACCGGATGCCGTTCGACACCGACGCTGACAAGGACGTGAAGACGGGCACGGAGATCTACGTGGCCTCGGAGGAGTACGTGACGGGCTGGAAGCACGCGTACAACCTTCAGGGGACCTCGGGCTAGGAGGTCCACTATGGCAAGCCACGACATCTACGGCGGACGCCGCAAGCAGTACGTGACGACGGAGACCTCGGCAGGCCGGGAGCACATTCCGGTCGAGCGTTTCCACGAGACAGTCACCCTGAGCTCGGCGGCGGCGGCGACCGCCGTCTCCATCCTGTCCGACGCCCGGGTCGGGAGCGAGCGCAAGGTCTTCGTCCAGGGCTTCGTGATGAAAGTCGACGGGGTCACGGCGTGGGCGACCACGGCCAACGTGAAGCTCCAGGACACCAACGCCAGCGCAGTTGACTTCGTGACCGCTCTGGTGGCGGCGCTCACCGGCAACGCGGTGGTGGTGCCGGGCACGGCGAACGTGACTCTGGAGGACGCCTACTCCGAGGGGAGCGGCGGCACGACCGGCAAGGGATTGCAGGTCAAGGGCAACGCGAACGGCACCGGATCGGACCTCAAGGTCACGGTCTGGGGCGTGATCAAGTAACGCAAAACCGGGAGGGTGAAAGGCCCTCCACCCCATTTCTATGCCCAGCTACCGATTCCGGTTCTCCGTGGCCGCGTCCGACAGTTCGCTCGCGGGTACGGCCTGGAGTAACCCGGCCAACGCCCTCGCGGACGATGCTGCGGTCGCGCAGGCCGCCTCGACGCCCACGCAATGGCTGAAGGCCACGAGCGTGGTCTGGATCGACAGCCCGCCCGCCTCCACGGAGATCGTGACGGGGCTCCAGTTCGCGGTGAAGTGCTGCTACCAGTTCGGCGGCGGGCCGGGTTCGGCCAAGGTCGTGAGGGGCGGCGTCATCGGCAACGCGCCGGTCACCGCCATTGTGGGATCTTGGCCGGGGGGCGGCGTTCTCGGCACCTTTACCTACGGCGGGGCCGGCGACCTTTTCGGGACCACCGACTGGGCGATCTCCGACTTTGGAACGGGCTTCGGGGTCGTGGTCAGCGGGTCGGGGGCGGGCTTTGCCCAGATCCAGTACGTCGAGGGGACCGTCTCCACCCGGGTTCCGCAGACGGGTGAGGTCACCGTCGCCAAGACGGTGCCCCTTAACCACGGCGTCACCACCCCGCCGTTCTGGGTGGACCTCGGCATTGCGCCGAAGGCGGGCACCACCGTTTACGTGAGCGCGGGGGGCTCGGGGACGTGGAACGGCTCCAGCGTTTGCACCCCGGCCGGTGACCCGGGGCAGCCGACCTTTCCCATCGCGGGGACTCCGCTGGCGGCGTCGAGGGTGCCGTTCTCCCTGGTGTTGGCCCAGTCGGCCACGGACCCCGGGAGCAACTACGGTTCCTCGATCCAGGGCGGCACCGCCCTTCAGAGCTTCGCCGCCAGTGGCCTTGGGCTGTGGGCGGGGATGAACGACCTGGTCGGGGCGTTCACCGACAACACGGGGTCGTACTCGCTGGCGGTTTCCTACGTGCCGTCGGCGGTGAACTTTACGGCGTCGGGCGTGCTTTTCGGGGCGGAGACCGCGAGCTTGCGGGACGGCCGCCTCGGCAACCCGGGCGCTACGGTGCCGGAGATGTACGCGGAGTTCCACGGCTTCAACCCCAACCAGAGCACGGACGAGCTGACGCCCCGATACAAGGGGATGCCGAGCGACAGCGGGGACTACTTCCAGTGCGCCGTCTCGAAGCGCTGGTTCCCCGTCGAGATGGGGGTGCGATCGCGCCAGGGCACCGTGGGCGAGCCCTACTACCAAGAGCCTTACCCGGAGGACTGATGCCGCTTTTCTACACCTTTCCTAACGCGCAGGTGGACTTCACGGGCGACACGATCAAGGTCTGTCTGCTCAAGAACACGTGGACGCCCGACCGGACGCTTTCGCTGTACTCGCAGCTATCGGCGCACGAGACGAGCGGGGCGGGCTACACCGCCGGCGGGGCGACCCTCACCAGCAAGACGGCCGTTCGCGATGGTCGCACCTGGACCTTCGACGCAGCGGACCTGGCTTGGACTTCCGCCACCTTCGCCTGCCGGTACGCGGTGCTCTACAAGTCTTCGACGGGGGCGCTGATCGGCTACGCGGACCTTCGGGACGAGGCGCTGACCCCGCCGGAGCCGAGCGTCAGCAACGGCACGCTCAGCCTTCAGTTTTCCGTTTTCGGGCTCTACACCAAGGAGGTCTCGTAACCCATGCCAACCCTCGCCTCAGAACTCATCGCGGACTTCCTCGCCATCTATCCCGACGCGTCCTCGGGCTCCAACGTCCGCGAGCTGCGGTACCTGAACAAGGCCCACCGGATGATCCTGCGGGAGGTGTGCCTGAAGGCCGACACGGAGGACGTGACGCTCGTCGCGGGGACCCACGAGTACAGCCTGGGGGAGACGGTGCTGGCGGTGTGGTCGGCGCGGTACGTGCGATCGGCGACGGCGGGCGACCTGAAGGCCCTCGATCCGGCTAACTGGGCCTCTTTGGAGTCGGAGGAGCCCAACTGGCGCACCCTCCCCACCGCCGAGCCCAGCCGGTACTACGTTCACGGCGACAAGCTGGGGCTGGTGGCGGCCCCGTCCACCGCGACGTCCTCGGGCTACCCGAAGGTGACGCTGGAGGTCAGCCGCGGCGAGACGCTGGCGACGGGGTCCTCGATGCCGACGGCGGCCGCTTCCTACGAGGCTTGGATAAGCCAGATGTGCGCGCTTCACGCGCGGGCGTTCGACCCCGCCAGGCACGCCTACTGGATCGAGGTTTACCGGATGGAGCTGGACCAGCTCGACGCCCGGTACCTCTCCCGCGCCGCGCTGTCTCGGCCCCGCCTTCAGTCCGACCGCGCGAGCGGCCGGCCCTCCAAGATCTAGCCGGGGCGAGGGGCATTGCTCCAGTCCCAGACCCCGGTTAGCCTCCCGCTTTCCATTCTTTCTATGGAACTAACTCCCGTTCGTGTGCTGCCGCTGGTTTCGCCGTCGATCGGCGTTCGCGGCATGGTCAGTTCGCAGGACCCGGCGGCGTTGGGCCCGGGCACGTTCCCCTTGCTGGTCAATCTCCGCTTCTACTCCCGCACCTTGCGCGTGCGCTGGGGGGCGGTGAAGCTCACTTCGGCGGTGCCGGTGGCCTCGGCCTCGTTCCGGGGCGCGTGGTCGGGAAAGATGAACGGTGCGGACCTGATCCTGGCTGCCTACCGGGTGGCCGGCGCGACCCGGGTGTACTCGCTCAACCCATCCACGTACGTGTGGACGGAGATTACAGCCAGCGCCACGCGGTTCGCCACCGACGGGTTTATTGGCTTCGCGGCGGTGCGGGACTCGTCCGTTCTCGGGGGTGTGGACTGCCTGGTGATGGGCAATGGCGCCGACTCGCCCCGGGTGTACTGCAACACCGTCGCCGGGTCCGGCGCAGCCGCCGGGATCGCCAAGCACGATGCCATCACCGCGCCCGACCGGGCCACCCAGACGGCCATGGCGGCTTGCTGGTTGAAGGTCAAAGACGCCACGACTACCAACTACACGGCCACGGGCGGGCTGACGATGGCCGACACCGACCCATCTTCTACCACGGCCAACCAGATCCGGGTCCAGGTGACGTCGGGGACGGCGGTCGGCGCGACGGCCGAAGCGACCTTCACCAGTGCTTCCGATTTCAACGGAGGATCGGCCTTCTACCTCTCGGGCTCGCTCTGCTTCGCCTGCCAGAACGGGAGGGTCGACGACACGAGGTCCGTGTGGGACTACGTGGGCAAGGTTGAGGTGTGGGGCGCGCTCGGCGCGAGCCCAGCGGACTGGCACGTGGTCTGGGACGCGTCGTCCTCGGCCTACGCCACTCCAGCGACCTACCCGGTCGAGGCCGGTGACGACTTCGCGGCATACGTCAAGGCGTTCGACACCTCTCCGGCCGGGTCCGTTTCGAACATCACGAAGGTTCGCCTGACCGCCTCCGGCGCGCCGAGCTCGACCTTCAACGATTACATTAACAACGTGTTCTCGAGCGGGCTGGCCCCGGGCGATTCTCTCTACGCCGTCGCCTACTACAACGCCAGTTCCCGCGCGGAGTCGGTGGCGACGGTGGCGAGCCGGAGCGGGGGTACCCGCCTTTCCGCCATCGGGGGCACCGACTACTTTCCCGCCCGCGAGCTTCCGACCGCTTCGGGTCTGCGCTGCGTGGCGCGGATCCAGTTCCCCGACTCGGGCGACACGACGGTGACCCACGCGCTGGTTTACCGCTCCGACGCGGTGACGGACCCGGGGACGGGAGAGACGACCTACGGGCCGTTCGAGTACTTGGGCGGCAACGGGCCGTTCTCCCTTCCTGGCAATCCGCTGGCGGGCACGCTCAACTCTAAGTACGACAACGGAACCGCCAAGGACCCGACGCGGATCGCGCGGGACGAGGCTCACTTACCCATCCCCGCAGGCTTGCAACTTTTGACGGCGAACGACCGGCTGCTCGTCGGCGGACTGTCGTCGGCTCAGGGTGAGCTGTGGATCTCCGAGGACCGCAACCCGTTCTCGTTCCGCAAGGCGCTTCGGGTCGACGACTTCGGGGAGGCGGAGGCGGCTTCGCCCGTCTACCGAACCTTTCCGGGCGAGTCGGTGACGGCTTTGGTGAGGCTATCAGGGGTGCTTTCAGGCGTGGGCGCCGTGATGGTGATGACCGACCGCGCCACCTACCGGGTCAACGGGTTCGACGCTCAATCGCTCTCTTTGGCGTCGGTGCTGGGCAACCGGGGCACGCTGTACCCGCGCACGGTCTGCGTCTACGATAATCGGGTCTGGTTCCTCGACAACGAAGGGCAGGTCCGGGTGGTGGACGGTGGTTCGCTGTCCGAACCCGTGACGTACGGCTTGGTGGACGACCGGCTTTCGCAGGGAGTGCTCACCAACGCCTGCGCGTACGCGGCCTTCGACCGGTTCGAGGTCTTTTACCGCGGCGTGGACCCGGCGACGTCGGCGGCCGACTCCCCCAACCGGGAGGGGCTGTTCTTCGACGGGACGTTGGGGGACTCGCAGGGGTGGTGCCTCGATCGGTTCAGCGCCTTCGACGTGGCGGGCGTGCTCACCGTCGATTCCGCCAGCGGCCGAAAGGCGTACGCGTTCACCGAAACCGGGGACGTGTGGGAGCTGGAGCGGAAGGACCAGGCGTCCGAGGGGGGCTTGGCGATCCCGTTCCGGATCCACTGCGCGGAGTTGCACGAGGGGATGTGGCGTCCTCAGTACTGGGGCCGCATGGGCATCGTGGCCGACGCGGCTACCTCAACGCTCCTCACCACCGAACTCCACACGCCTTACGACGGGGTGACTACTCCCGGCGTGTTCGCCCTTGGAGCGGCGACGTCGGAGGCGTTCACGTGGAACCACCGGGGCGCGAGCGATTACGCTCCGGTGGGGGTTTCGGGGGTGTCGTGCCAACCCAAGGTCTACGGGGCGCTGAGCGGCGGCAAGCGCATCCGGTCCCTCGTGATCGAGACTCGCGAAGGAGGCCAGGGTGCTACGACCCTCTGACACCGACCGGATGGCGGCGCTCGAGGCGGCGGTGCGGTCCCTGCAAGAGCAGCCCCGGCCGTCTCGAAAGCAGGTCCGAAGGACCACGACGGTCACGAACAACGTCACCGAGGCCGATCCTTCTTTCGGGTTCGTGGTCATCGCGCCGGTGGTGCTTCTGACGACGGACCCGGAACCGGTCACTCCCACAACAGCGACGACCCTCGACGTTTCGGCCTACGTGCCCGAAGGAACGGCCTGGGTGCTGCTGGACGCCTACGCCCGCGATACCGGGGCGAACAACGACGACGTGGAGCTCAACGTCCGCGCCGATTCTTCCGGCCACTGGTGGCGGGTGCTCAAGTTCCGATCTGTGGCCACGGAGTACTCCGGGCAGCAGGCGAGCCAGGTGCTCTGCCCGGTTTCCGACGGCCTTACCATCGACTACCAGGTCACGCTCTCGGGGTTCGCCAACCTCGAGCTCCGGCTGATCGCCTACCACCCGTAAAGGAGATTCCCTATGTCTTGGCTCAGTGAAGGCTTCGGCCTCAAGTCCGCGCTCGCCCCCGCCAACGGCACCCTCGCGAAGTCCCAGCAACTGGGCTTCCGGGAGGTCGCCGACCGGAACCGCCCGCTCCTCGACCAGCAGCGGGGCCAGATGGGTAGCGAACTCGAGTTCGCGAACTCCCTCCAGCCCCAACGTCAGCAGGCGGTCCAGAGCCTGATCCACGCCCTCAGCCAGCGCCAGGATTATCAAGGGATGGCCGACCGCATGGGCGCGGGCGTGCTGGCCAACGCCAACCGTACGGCCGCGAACGCGGACCTGGTGAACCGCTCGATGGGCTTAGGCGAGGGTGCGCGGGCGGGTGCGGTGAACGGGGTGAACCAGATGGCGTCGCGCCAGATGGGCGCGGTGCAGCAGCGCTACCTCGATCCGATGATGCAGCAGCGGGAGCGCCAGCAGAGTCTCTTGCAACTCCTTCAAGTGCTCCAGGAGGCCCAGCGAGTCCCCTCGATGGACAGCTACAGCCAGCTCTACGGCATGTACATGGGTCAGCCACGAGTCCAGGTCCAGCAGAGCCCGCTTGCGGGAATCCTCGGCCGGGTCGCAGGTATGGCGGTGGCGGGCCCCATGGGCGCTCGGGCGGGCGGAGCGTTGGGCGGGGCGCTGACCCAGCAGCAGACGCAGCAGCAGATGCCTGACTTCAACAACATGGGCGATGACTTTGGGAAGATGATCGCAGGCATCAACTTCAGGTGGCCGCGCTGATGAGCCAGATCGCGCACAACCTTTTCAATCTGTTCTCTCAGTCGCTCCGCCCTGGGGGCACGGGTGTTACCGGGCTCTCGCCGTCGGTTGGCGCTGACCGGGGCTTCCGTTCGTTCGGCGGCACGTCGTACGTGACCGAACCCTCTCCCGAGGCCACTACGGCGTTCGCGCCCCAAGACCCGGTTCTCCCGCCTCCGAACCCGCTGGAGGAGCTTATCGGGCAGCTACAGTCATCCTCGCGGTTCGACCAACAGGCGCAGGAAGACTATCAGAAGGCGGCGGCGATGCGGCGGCAGGCGTACCAGACACCGGTGCCTCGCCCCGTCCAGCCGGCCTTCCGATCCATGGATCTATTGGGCTTGCTCGGCGCGTTCGACCCGTCGGGGCAGTTCCTCCAGGGCTTCATGGGCGCAAAGCAGGCCAAGGACGACCAGGACACCCAGTACGGCCAGCAGGCGTTCCAGACGCGGCAGCAGGGGCTGCTGAACGAGGCGGAGCAGCACGACCGGATGGGCGCTCTGGCGAGGCAGCAGGGGCAGGACGAGCACGCCCGGGTGATGGACCGCGTCAACCTTGCGTGGAGGCGCCAGCAAGAAGCCGAGGAGAATCGGCGCTGGGACACTGGTCAGCGCAATCAGAACTTCCGCTCCATCCTGGGGGACCTCGGCAACGTCACCAGCGAATCGCAGATCGAGGGTATCAAAGCCGTCGCAAAGTCCATGGGCATCGAGAAGGACCCCGCTCAGTTGCAGTGGGCGCGGGACGGGATGAGGGACCGGAAAAACCGGGAGGCGGCCTTAAGCTTGGCTCCGCGTCTGATCAGCGCGATCTCAAAGGACGGAGCGGCGGCGGCACGGGGCATCCAGGGCGACACGCTGTTGCGGATTCTGGAGAAGTACCCGGAAATCGTGCCCGACGCGGTTTGGCTCAGGACCCAGGTGGAGGAGCTACGCAGGAACACGCCCCAAGAGACCAAGACCCTTGGGGAGACGACGGGGGTTCCGGCGAATCCGGCCAAGACCACGGCGCCGACCGGCCGCAGCCGACCGTTGACTAAGGCCGAGCGGCCCCTTGGCACCCTTCCGGCGGCGGGGCCTAACGGCCAGAGCGTCACGGTGCGGGCTCAGCCCTCCAGGTCCGGCCGACAGGTCAAGCTCCCTAGCGGCGCGACCGTCACCATCGGGAGGCCCCGATGAGCCCGAAGGTGCTGACGTTCGACATCGACGGCCACAGGGTTCCCGTGCAATGGAGCGAACCGCGCGACCCTACGGCCGATGAACTGGAGGCCATCGAGCGGGAGGTGCGGGAGACCGTGCCCAAAGCGCCGAAGTCCCGAGGTCCGAAGCCGCGGGCCCTCAAGCCCGCAGCGACGCTCGACCAGCTCCGCACCCGCAAGGGGGAGCTGGAGGCGACCGTGCGCCAGATGGAGGTCGCGGGCCGAACCGCGAAGTTCCAGCGGGTGGAGCTGGCGAACGTCTACGGGCAGATGCGCGAGATGCAGCCGCCCCGGCCGAAGCCAGCGACTGCCACGTCACCGACGTACAACGGGCGTCTCCACCGTGCGTTCACGGTCAGGCCCGGGGCCAATGTGAACCGGCTTACCGACGAGGCCAAGAGCGTGCTTTACGACGTGGGCGAGTACGTCCACAAACTCGGCGGCCGCGCGATCATTACCAGCGGCAAGCGGAGCGGGAGTATCCCGTCCCATCACAACGACGGCAATGCGGTGGACCTGGTGCTGCACGGGCTGGACATGCAAGGGATCGCGGATCGGCTGCGGGCGATGGGCTACCGGGCGGAGTTCGAGCGCAAGGGGCAGGTCAACCCCAACGGCTCGGTTTCCACGGGCGACCACATCCACATCAGCCTGCACCGACCCTCCGGGAGGAAGCGGGGCGACGGCTCCATGCTGCGCCCGCCCGCGGACATGCGCCACGCCAAGCCGCGGGTCCGCAACGTCAAGTACGATCCCGACCCGCTGGCACTGCTCCGGGAACTCGACACCCCCGAGTCCAGGGCCAAGGGGCAGGCGTGGGCCGACGAGTTGAGCAAGACCCTCGGATTCGGCAAGAAACCCGACGCTAAGAGACCCGTCGCCAAGGAGCCCCTGAAGAACCTTACCGGTGCGAAGTCTCCGGGGCTCCTGGCGATCGAAGCCTACTTTAGGGGCCAGCCGAAGTCTCCCGCCCCGGATGGGCCGGCACCGCTCCACCCGTACTACCGGATGCGGGAGGCGGCGAAGAGGGACGCTGGCGAGAAGCGCGAGGCCGCACTGGAGGCGGTGCGCACGATGAAGGGCCACCCTGCCTACGTCGGCAGCGACGCGGAAGCGCTCGACATGGCGACGGCCTACGGCTCGGTGAAGGCGCCCAACACCCGCAAGACCAGCTTTGAAAGCGGGGTCAATAGGGCGCTGAGGGGGGGCGAGAAGGTTTTCGGCGGCATCGCCACGTCCGCCTTCCCCGGCGGCATCACCCGGAACCTGACCCCCGACCAGCGGGAGCGGCTCGCCATGCAGACCGGCGCGGGACTGGGCATCCTTCCCCTCGGCGGCATTAGCGACGCCATGCCGTTCATCCAAGCGATCCGGACGGACGACGAGACGCCGATCTTGGACGCGATCAGGGAGACGAAGGATTCCCTGAACCTCGGGGATCCTAAGAAGACTCCCTACGAGAAGTTCGTCAGTGCCGTTTCCTTGGGCATGCTCAGTCTGGGCTTGGCGCACGGGGCCAGGACCGCGCTGCGCCTGGGCAAGCGGATCAAGGTGGAGCCCGGAAAGGGGCTGGTCGACCTTGAGGGATACTTGGAGGACACGAAGGTGCGGGCGGCGTTGCAGGACGCGGGCGTCTCGCCCGACGAGGTGTCCGCCGCCATCAGGGGCGGATACGGCGCGAACGGGACCCAGGTTCCCGGCAGTCGCCGGGCGGCCTTTGAGAGCGCCCTCGTCCGCAAGGCGACGGAGGCGGGAATACCCAAAGCGCAGGCCGTCGCGGTCACCAAAGCGTGGCGCAGGGTGGCGCAGACGTGGGCGGCCAACACCGGCAACTCCATCGACGACGCCTACGCGAGAGTGGCGCGGATCACCTTGGACGAGGACGCGCCCAAGGGGGCGCTGTTCCAGATCATGACGGCCCGCGAGTCCGACATGGTCAGCCCAGAGGCGATCGAGCAATGGCTATCGAAGGCGGGCAAGAAGAGCGGCGAGACGATCAAGGTTGGCGTTGCTCCGTACGACCGCACCGGAGTGGGGACCTACGAGAACGCCCGAACGGGGGCGACGGCCCCGATGCAGGGCGGCGCGGGGTTCGGCAAGCAGACCCACGAGGGTGCGGCACTCGCGTTTACCACCCAGGACAAAACGTCCGGAGCCAAGAAAGTGGTCGAGGACCACGGCACGGACGGCTACACACTTATCATTGGACAGGGTCGAAGCTCGGTCCTGACGAACACTCAGGCAAGCCGGAACGTGGTGGAGGAGATGAAAAGAGCCTCCGATGGCGTTGCGGCCCTCGAGCAGGGTTATTTGGACCGCTACAACAGCGCGTTCGACCCCAGGCACATCTCACCCGACATTCTGGAAGAGCACGCGATCAAGAACCCCCTAAAGCCACCCTCGGGGCCGGAGTTACAGAAGCTCGCGAAGGGTTGGACCCGCGACGTCGCCACCGTGCGCAAGTACGAGAAGCGGGAGACCCGTCCGGGCAAGTTCGAGTCGGTGCTTAAAGAGGAGAGGGAGGTCGTGTACCTGCGGCCCCCGATTGCCCGGTCGTGGGACGACGTTCTGCGCGACGCGCGGGACCTGACGTACCCCGTGCGCGGGGTGTTGCACGACAAACTGCTGCCGAAGGCGAAGCGCGAGCAGCTCGGGAAGAGCCCAGCCCATTACGACGAGGTGTACGACAACATGGTCGAGCCTATCTTCGACATTGGGGAGACGGGCGACATCATGGGACTCGTCCGCCAGGATGGGAGGTACGGAAACGACGGGCTGGCGCTCGGGGTCGCCGATGGGAACCACCAGAGCTATCCCTGGATGGCAACGGGGGAGCACCACGGCATGATCGCCTCGAAGCCGGGGGAGGGGATCAACCTCTACGACATCGTGGTCCCTAGCCAGCGGAAAGAGGTCTACGACGCAGCGGTAAAGAACGCCGGGGGAAAAGTACCGACGCGCAAGCAGATCGGCGGCCAGGTGCTGCGAGTACTCGGTAGGAGTGGGTGGGCCGAGCTGCCCGTCGATGCGATCGAGAGGATCGGGTACTACCTGGAAGATGCAAAATCTAGGCGAGGATCTATCGGAGACGGACAAGGAGTGGCTGGCCAGGAACTGGGCCGCTATTCCCCTACCGATCCGCGACTTGATCGAGGACTCGCTCGGGTTCGAGACGAGGAACGAGGTGGTGTCGATGGCCCTCAACCCGCGCCTGATGGAGCCGGTTCCACCACCCTCCACCAGCGCGCCGACGGAGTAGTCAAGGCCGCCGTCACTTTGGACGAGGCGGAGCGGGCGGTCCTGCACCTCTTCACGGGCAAGACCGACGTCTCTTCCCTGCTGCACGAGTCGTTCCACGTCTGGCGCAGGATGCTGCCGGAAGCGGACCTCGCGATCCTCGAGAAGCACTTCGGGGACGTCCGCTCCGTCAAGGCGGAGGAGGCCTTCTCGCGCGCCGGGGAGCGCTACCTGCGCGACGGCAGGGCCCCCGACCCCGAGCTCCAAAGGCTCTTCGACCAGTTCAGCGGTTGGCTCAGGGGCGTCTACGCGAAGCTGAAGGGAAGCCCGCTGGAGGCGGAGGTCCACCCCGACGTGCGGGGCGTCTTCGACCGGATGTTCGGCGGCGAGGATGCGCCCGCAAAGGCGAAGGGGCAGAGGCCCGCGAAGTCAGTCGGGCCCGGAGAGGGCGGCGGTGCGCTCAGCCTGGCATTGCCGACAGGCCACGTCGACCCGAGGACGGGCAGGGCGCTGGACGACCTCGTGCCCGACGGGGCAGAGCCGCCGCCACCCGGCGGCGCACCCGATCCGACGGTAGGAGCCCAGGCCAAAGACCTGGGCTCTTCCATTTTGGAGCCCGATCCTCTGCCGGAGGCGGCCCCTGGGCGGGGCGGCGGCAACCGGGTCTTCACCCAGGAGTCGTACCTTGCCGCCAAAGAGCGGATCCGGCGGCGGCGGGGCCGCGCGGCGGCCGGCGTCGATCCGGAGGAACTCCGGGACTGGGCCATCGTGGCGGGTCATCACGTGGAGTCGGGTCTTCGCGAGTTCGGCGCCTGGTCGAGGGCGATGGTCGACGAGTTGGGAGAGCGGGTCCGGCCCCACCTCGACTCGCTCTGGAAGCGGGTGAGCGAAACGCTGGACGACCACCGCCGGATGGCCGAAGAGGACGCGGAGTTGGCGCGCGCTCGCGGTGCCGGTGGTTCGGGACCGGTTCGAGCCGTGCCGGACGAGGAAGGCTTCATGCCTTTCCGCGAGTTCGACGATATCCCCAAGGATGAACTGTGGCCCCACGCCCAGAGGGCGGCCGAGCGACCGATCACCGTACGCCTCGATCATTTTCCAGAGGAGGTGGGCTACGAGGCCTACAAGGCCGCTCAGAAGGATGCTGAGAAGTATTTCAAAGCCCATTTAGACAAAGAGTGGGTTAGGGTTCCCGGATTCGGCAGGGTTCACTTCAGCTCAGCCACGTGGGAGAAGTTAGCCAGAGGAAACTTCACGACCTTCAATCTGATCCCGGAGATCCCGAGGCTCCTTCGAGCGGCCCAGTACATGTGGAAGGAGAGAGCCAAGCGGCCGGAGGGAGGTTACTGGATTGGAGCGCACCGGCTCGTCGTGCGCGTGAAAACGCCGAAGGGGGACTTCAACGTCTGGATCGTCGTGCGCGAACCCTCAGACGGGAGGTTCTACTACACGCACTTCTACACGGATGCGGATGCCCGTTGGTTTGGAAATCTCGGAGACATGCCCGAAGGGCACCCATCCCGATCGTCAACGGGCACCAATGATTCTACACGATCAGAGGATGCGGCGGGGCTCACGGATGAGGCCGGAAGGCAACGAGGTCCCGACGACGGCCCCGAAGGTCCGGGCACCGGCGGGGGTGCGTCCTCTATCGCGCAGAAAGCCGAGGCCGACGGTGTCAAAGGCGCGGAAAGGGCGCTTTCTGCCCTTGAAGACCTCTTCCGTAGCGATGGAAATGGGCCTAGAATAGTTAAAGAAGGCGGAAGCGAGTATGAGGGACGAGAAGGAAGCTACCGGCGACGAGAAGGCACCAACCCCGAGCAAGAGCGAATCGCCCGCGGAGAACTTCTCGCTCTTCTACATCGAAGAGCTTCCGTTCTGGCCCGCGCCATTGCGCGGAGAGCCGTCGGAGAAGGAGGAGACGCCCTCCTCCACCAGCGAGTCGAGTCCCCCGAAGACGTAGCCACCCTCGCCCAGATCGTGAGGAACGCCCAGTGGGAGGTGTTCCGATACCTGTTCGTCAAGGACGGCAAGGTAGTCCACGAGTCGGCCGTTTCCGCCCGGCTTCCGGGTGCGACCCAGGTCTTCGTCAAGGACGACCTGCGTGAACTCGCCCAGTGGGTCCGTGGGCTAGTCGAGAAAACTGGCGCGGATACAATTTGGGCGCTCCACAACCACCCGAGCGGTCGCGCGAACCCGTCCCCACAAGACATTGACGTGACTCGGAAGATCACTGCCTTGATCCCCGAGATCAAGGGCCACGTGATCATCGACTCCAACGAGTACGCAGTCATCCAACGGGATGGGACATCTGAGGTGATCGCCAAGGACTTCCACCACGGAGGCCCCGATCCACTCCACACGCCGGCGGTGCCTCACGTGGCTCTAGGGCGACAGATGCGGAGTGTGGCCGATGTCGCCGAGACCGCGGCACTCTTCAAGCACCCAGAGGGCACATCGCTGCTCATCGGGCTCGACGCGGGCAGTCTCGTCCGGAGCGTGACCACTGTTCCGTCAAGGTTCCTCGAAGGAGACACCGAGCGGTTGCCAGCGTTCTTGCGCCGGTTCGGCCGACAGACGGGGTCCGTCGCCATTTTCATCAGCGCAGAGCCGGCACTGTTCGACAAGATCGGAACGGATCCCGCCTTGGCCGATCGACTCGCTAAAGCAATTCGTACGCGTCTCGTAATGGACGTTATCGCACCGGACGGAAGGCGCGCCTTGGACAACATGGGCGGCCGCCCGGTGGACCGCGAGCCGGGGGTGTACCTCGGGACCAGAATCGACGGAGCGACCCGTTGGGTCCGCGACTCGGGGGGCGACGACGGGACCTACTCGAAGGCGAAGCCGCATCTCGACGCGGCGCTGAAGGCGTTCGTCGACTCGGGCAAGAGTGCCGAGGATTTCGCCCGCTTCGCGCGGGAGAACCTTGGTCCTGCCGCTTCGCGGCACCTTGACCGGTTCCTCCGGGACACCCCAAGGAGTGGGTCGTCCACCGGTACAAAGAACGCCACCACGAAATCCGAGCGAGTGGAAAGGGGTCTGCCCGAGCCACCGAGGACCTCGCCGCGGAGTGGGAGGGATGGGGCTTCGGCTCTGGAAGTCCCGACGCACGAGTCGGCGGCATCCCCTTCGCCAACGGCGAGGACACGGGCAACCGTCGCGGGGGAGATCGAGTACCTCAGGCGTCGGCGGACAGGTCGCGCGTCGGGTACGGGCTCGCGAAGGCGCGGCTCGGGCGACGTCGACCCGGAGGACCTGCGCGTCGCGAAGGACCTGGCGGTCCGTTACGTGGAGTACGGTCACCGCTCCTTCGCCGAGTTCTCCCGGGAGATGCTGACCGAGTTCGGGACGCCGATCCGCCCGCACTTGAGGCGACTCTACGGCGATGGGCACACCGGCGCGGGAGACCCCGTATCGCGGCTTATCCGGCTCGTCGACGGCGCGAGGACAGCGCGGGGAGAGGCGGGAGCGCCGGCCGGCGTTCTGGGGAGACCCGGCGGGCGCGATGGTTCCCCTCGGTCGACCGGGGCGACGAAGGGGCAGTTGCCGAGCGTGCGGTCCACGCCTCCGGAAAGAGGGCTGACGGCGGAGGAGCGGGACGACCTCTTCGTTATGGCCATGAAGACCGACGGGCTCCAGCCGTCCCAAAAGCTCAACGCCCAGCGGGCGCTCGCCACCCTGTTGGGAGGGGAGTTGCCGACCGCGGGCCAACAGGCGCTCCTGCAGCGGGTGTACGGCCCGGATCTGGTCCAGGCGATCTTGAGGAAGCGGACGATGGGGTAGGGGGCATCCAGGAGCGGGTGATCCGTCGTTCGCGCCAGGTTTGCTTGACGCCGTCAACGAAGATGGCCTTGCCAACGGGACCGCGAAAAGCTCGCGCTTGCGGCAGGCGAACTCGCAGGAGTGCCAGACGACCTAGAGGGACTTGTCCTGAACTTTGCGGCCGGCGGAATGGCTGGTCTGGCCTTCAAGGGAGCAGGCTCCGTCCTGAAGACTGTCTTTAAGCACCTGAAGAAAGGCGACACCGCGGCGGAGAAAGCCATTCAAGCCCTTCCTATCCGCCCGGAAAAGAAGACGGCGGTGGTAGACGCTGTGGCGGTCGCCTCTCCGCGCAAAGAGCCTATTACCGAAGCGGTTGTGGAGACCGCGGAGAAAGCGGAGTCCAAGAGCATTGAGCCAAGGCTCCAGGCGCCCGACTCTGATCCAGCCACGGCTTCTGGAGAACCAGAAGAAGTCGTCAGGGAGTCTAGTGAGCTCATCCCAGATCCAACCAACCGGTTGTACACGGCCACGACGGGTATGCCCGGCGTCAGCGAAAACACCCTGGGGAAGGAAGGGACGGTCGTTTGGAGGGATCCGGCACGATCCCCACCCGCTCAGGCAACGGGCGCCACCCTTCAGCAACCCGGGAATACGCCTGCCCCTGGGTCGCCTGGGCCTGTGGTCCAACCGACTAACCCGATTATGCCACCTGACGATCTGCCGCCTTCGGGAGGGGGAAGAAGCCGCTTGAGAATCCGCCCCGTTCCCACGCTGCATTCTAAAACGACGCCAACTATGGCGCTAGGTTGCTATTCGCCCCATCGGGCCTCTCGCTCACGCCACTCCGCTTGCTCTTGGTCTCGGTCTTCCCTTATCTCTTGAGTTTGGGAGTCAGAGGTAGGCCAACGAAAGAGACCGCCGCCAATCGAAGTCACTCGCAACGTTGGCGGGGCTGGGGTTGGGGGAGTGATCTAACCGGCATCGGTGGCTCATACGGCATCCATCTGGATGCAGCCCAGCGGGCTGCGGCCGAGTTGGGCTTGGCACACGCTCGCGAGGCCCAAAGCATTCCATGGGAGGCGGTAAGGCTTCTCTTCTCGCCAGAGTTCAAGACCCCGGCGAACAAAGCGGCGATAGAAGACATCTGGAAGAACGTTGATAGTGGTGTACGCTCTGTAGATGATGCTCGACGAGCCATCCGTGACCTTGCTGGAGGCTTTGACGAACCCTCTTGGAACGGATCTGGTCCGCGCTATACACCTGACGAAATCCGATCGTATCACGAGATCGGAATGGTTGGAGATGGAGTTCCCGGACGGGGTGCCGGACCCTTGGACGGCGGAGCACGAGGCGGAACTCCCGCCGGGCCTCCGCTCGGACGGATTGGAAATCCCACCGCACTTGCCCAGGAAGGCGCACCAGGAACCTTAAAAGCGGCCGTCTCGATTCCCGAGAACGAAGCGCCTGTCGTCCACCTCTTTACCGGCGTCTCCGACTTCTCGTCGCTCGTCCACGAGTCCTTCCACGTGTGGCGCCGCTTCCTGGACGACGCAGACCTTGTTGGCAAGTCATATTCCGTAGAGGCTGAGGAAGCCTTTTCGCGGGCAGGCGAGCCTGCCTCACGCCCGCATTGTACAACGGACCTTACGTTCGGCTCGCCGAAGGCTAGCCCTTCATTGGGTCGGATTTGGATTCTCGGATCGATTTGTAACAGGAGATTGCAGCCACAACTCCCGGGAGCGAGGAAAGAATCCAGCCCAAGTTCCTGAAAAGCCGGTCACGACCTCGGAGCGGGACCCTGAACAAAATGCTGTCCCTCTCATCTTGGCGGGCCACGCGTTCACCAGCCCATGGCACGGTGACTGCGACAACAACGTACAGCACGCACGATAGAGTGAAGAAGAAGGATGGACTCTCTGAGGACCAGGTTGCCCAAATGGCGGCCACCTCCGCTAGGCCCGGCAGAAGGAGAGCTGCCCCGCCCGCAAGCAAACCGGCTTCGTCACAGATGATCAGGCATGCCCACAGATGGAGGAACAGCCCAAAGCCGTACGCTAGGGCGTACGACCAAACGAACAGCGTCAGTCAGCCTTCTTCGTCCTTCGTCCTCGACCCTGTTGCTAAGGTTGCGGCCCCAGCAACCACGAGCGCCCCGACCGTCGCCCAGTTGTAGGGCACCCAGTCGCTCCGCCTCATCTTCCCGGTCAGCTCCACCCAGCCAAGGGCGAGCAACACCACGCACAGAGGCAGGAACCACTTTGAAGAGCGCCACAGCATTGCAGCGGTGACCCCACAGGCAGCGGATACGACTAGCTTGAGGATGCTGAAGAAGGAGTACGGCGGATCGCCGAGAAGCGCGTACAAGAGCATCGCGATGGCGGCAAGATCGAGAAGAACCATCCCGCCTTTCGTCGCCTTGTCCACGCAACACCCTATCATCGAGGGGCGGCGGAAGACAAGCGCCCGCACTGTAACACGGGGCTAGGTGGGGGCTTCACCGGGAAGTAGCCACAGCGCCAGATGTACCCGTTACCGGGCCCTCCGCTTTCACGCCCTAAGCTCTCTGTGGCATGAAGGGGACTGTACTGTACGACAGACGGGAAGGTCAAAGATGACCTGGAGTGGGGCCAGAGCCCTGGTTTGAAAATTTAAACGACGTCGAATTCGACGGAGGCGTAGGAACCTCGTACAGTACGACCCGTCAACAGCCTGTATACTGCTCAACGCAGCGTGTTTTGCGCCAATATAGGCGCTTTTACACTTGGGTCTGAGTGAGGGGCACCGTGGAAGACGAGAACACCAAACCTGTCGAGGTAACCGTAAAAATGCAACCCGAAGCGTTCGTTCGCGCACCTCGCGTGTACGGGCAATCCGCGATTGTGTCCGTCAACCACGAAGAAGCGCAGATGCTTTTCGGGCAAACGGTGACGCTTGGAGGGGAGCAGACGTTCATGCTCGATTCCGTGGTGTACATGAACCTTGGACACTTTCGAAGGTTCGCCAAGTCCGTTCAGGCTCAGCTAGAAATGTTCGACAGAATGGCGGGAGGGTCCGACGAAGATGGCGATTGAAGTCGCATTCGTGGCGGGCGCGGCCATTCTGGCATCGTCCCAGAGGATCAGAGTCGCGGAGCCTAGCGATCGCGTTTCTTTCACTGGATGGTCTACCGCTCGGGCTTCTCGAAAGGAGGAGTGGGCTCACAAGCACCTTCCTGAGATTGGCCGGATCGCGGCAGGGCTACCTGAGTCCGACATGGAAACCTTTCTGGACGATCTCCACAAGGCCTACATGGCGGAGGACGAACTAGCCTTTCTCGCTGCGCTCTCAGACTGGGAAGCCACTGCAAACGTGTACGCAACTCCGGGCCTGGGGAATCGCTTAAGGCAGGGCCGACTTGAGCCTAAGGCGCTGGTGCGCTATTCAGGCACGAGGTTAAGTGTGACCACCCAAGAAACCGACGAGGATCGCGAAGGCTATAGCGAGAGGCAGTTCAAGGCCGCTCTTGTGGCTGCAAGCCCTGTCATAGCAGAGCGGGCAGAAGCCGCCAAAGCGCGGGGCAGGATCGGCAAAGAAGAGGCGCTTAGACGGATGCGCGAAGCGCTGGATGCTCACTCCTGACCTTACTGAGGACGCATCGGAGTTTCTAGACTCGCTTCCCACCAAGACTGCCAATCAGATTTGGAAGAAGATCGCCATGCTTTGCCAGAACCCGAACGCGGGTGATGTTAAGCAATTGGTCGGATATCCGTTCTTGAGATGCCGCTGCGGTGACTATCGCATCATCTACGAGATAGAGGACCAGACGACCCTTTTGGTGGTCCTTGTGGGATACCGAGGTGACGACGAAGTTTACAAAGAACTGAAGCGCCTGTACGGCTAACCCGTTTCTCGCTCCACCCCATCCCCAAGGCCCCACTCCACAGGAGTGGGGTCTTTTCTTTGACCAACCGACCCATCCGAGGCCCGGCCTTCCATTCTGGAGGTCGGGCCTCCGCGTTTCCAGGAGGAACCCACGTCATGTTCATCGTTCAACGAGCCGATAGCGTCGGTCAGTCCAGTGACGGCACCGCGCCCATTTCGGGCGGCACTCCCGTCTTGTCGCTGGGGGCGCTCACCCCTAGCCGCGTCCGCAGCGGACTGCAGATCAAGAACCACAGCTCGAGCTACGCGCTTCGGGTCTTTCTCAGCCAGTCGGAGACTCCGCCGACCATCACGAGCACTTCGCACCATCTGACCATCGACGCCGGTAAGGACCGGTTCCTCGCGATCGGGGGAGCGGTCCGGGTCTGGCTCGTCTCCGCGGACGCGGCCAACACCGTCGCGTTCACGGCCCTGGAGCTGGTGTAAATGACCGGGGTGCCGCACATCCTGGCCCCTCCCGGCTATTCCTTGGGGGGAAGGCCCCTGTTGGGGCTGGGTCCCGATCTCGACCCTTTGGTCTCGGACTGGCAGGCCCGCGTCGTCGCCAACGGGGGCAGCGTGTCGAGTAGCACGCTGAACGCGGTCGGCGACTTTGTGCGGGGATGTCAGGCCGACGGCCTTTGGTCGAGGCTTCAGCGCGTCAACCTGATGGCGGGCGACCAGTTGGCCGCGGCCCAGGTGCCGCTGATCCTGGGCCCGGGCTCGACGCTCGTATCGTCTACGCTCAACAACGGCGGCTTCGAGACGGCGGGCGCGGGTGGGGCGGACGCTTTTGCCTTGTGGTCCGAGTCCGTGGCGGGCACCAGCACGGTGAACAGGGACACCAGCGACTTCGACACGGGGAGCGCGAGCTGCCGTTTCGACATCGACGCCAGCGCCTCCAGCGCCTCCGTCATGAACTCGACTCTCCTCACCGTAGGCGTCACCTACTCCTACACGATAAGGGCGAAGGCTTCGATTGCGGGCACGACGGTGCGCGTGGGCGATGGAGTCGCGGCGAACTCGAACAACCATCCGCTGACCACATCGTGGGCTACCTACACGGGCTCCTTCACCGCCACTACGACCACCTTCTCCCTGGCTCGGCACAGCGCGAGTCTTGGCAGTCGGTCGATCTGGGTCGACTCGGCCACGCTCACCAACGCCGCGTTCCCGACCGACGTAAGCTTCAACTTCGTCGGCGGCGACTACACGCCGGCCACTGGCCTCACGGGCAACGGGAACTCGAAATACCTGAGCACGGGGCTGGTGCCGAACCTGGAGACGGGCCACATGAGCGCCTACCTGCGCACGGCCATCGCCTCTGGCGCTACAGTCGTCTACATGGGTTGCCGCATCAGCGACTCCTCGCAAGTGTACCGGCTCGGCCAGACCGCCTCTGGCTCCCACGTCGCATGGGGCGCAGCTTCGACCACGAACATCGCGGGCGGAACCCCTGCGGGTCTGAGCACGGGATCGCGAACCACCACCAGCAGCAACGGCCTGACCCTCTACCGCAATGGCGCGGTGGCCGCTACCAGCAGCAACGCGGTCACTCCGCTCGGCAGTGGCCTACCCGCCTTCGTTTTCGCGCAGAACGCGGCAGGTTCGCCGACGACCTACTACGGCGGCTCGATGGGTGGCTACTCCATCGGTGACGCGCTCAACGCCACGGAGCAGCTCGCCCTGTACAACCGCATGCAGGCGTTCAACGCCGCCCTCGGGAGGTCTGTCTGATGACTTACCAAGAAGCCCAGGACAAGCGCCTGCTGACCACGCAGGAACAGATCGATGCGATCAACGCGCTGCTCCCTGCCGCCACCCAGGTAGCTGGCTGGCACGAAAGCGGCCAGCTCGTGATCGGAGCCGACCTTCTCACCGATTGCGGGGAGGATTGCACCTACGCGGCGGCCTGCGCCTTGCTCGAGTCGCTGCCGGTGATCGACGCATCCACCCCCGATCTGCCGGTCGAGCTCTGAGAAAGACCGGGGGTGGCGCCCCTCCTCGGTGCTCGGGAGGGGCGCTTTCGATCAGTCGCCTCGGACTCCGTAGAAGCAGCCGCTGATGGGGTTGCGGTAGAGAGCGTCCTGGATGTAGAGGAGGGCCTCGTCCTTGGCGACCGGATAGCCGCCCTAACCGGCGATCGTGTCGAGCACCACGGTGTCCCCGTGGGGGAGCACCATCTCTAAATCGGGCGTGCCATGGTCCGGGCTCGGACGTTCGCGTGCCGGGTCCGGGGATGAGTCGGGACGGGCGCGGTAGACGTCGAGTCCCCAGGACCGTCGCGGCTTCGGGGACTCCTCGTCAGCCCCCGGCCCGAACCCGAACTTGGCGGCGATGTAGCCGCCGCCGTAGAAGATCACGAGGAGCATCGTGACCCGGTGGAGAGCGTGCAAGGGAAGCCCGTCCGAGTGCTGCGATCCGGGAAGTTGCGTCCCCAGCAAGACCACGCCGACGAACCAGGCGAGGACCGTCAGGCACATGAGGGTGAACCTTGGAACGGTGCGGGCGGCCACGTCCTTAGTGTATGGCTCATTTTGGTCGTTGACGTTTGGAGCGGATCCTCAGCACCACCGGCCCGTCCCGCCGATCCCCATCGGCACCAGCGGCGGCCACCTCGATCGCGGCTCAGTGCAGCCGCCGTTCACCCCCGAGCTGGCGCACCGCCTCGAGGAGGATCAGGTTCTGGCCCTTATTGAAGCCGTTCAGGAGCTCGGCAACGGCTTCGGCGTGGGCTTGGGTTCCACCGCGCAGGTATGGAATTGGGTTGCCGGCGGGCCGCAACACGCTGATCATTGGCCTCTAGTAAGCTCCGGGAAATGCAGGACCCGAGTGAGCTCGGCTACGTCTACGAGGGCTGGGACGGCTACCACCAAAGCCTGGTCCTGGCGATCGCACCGTTAAGCGCCGAGCAGCTCGCCTTTCGCGGCTCACCCGAGATGCGCTCGGTCGGCGAGGTGGCGCTTCACATCGCGGACGGCAGGGTGGACTGGTTCCGGCGGCTCGACGCTCCGCTAAGCTCGGACCTCTGGTCGGAGGTCGAAACGCGCCCCGCGCCACCGACCACGGGCCCGGAGATCGCAGCTTGGCTCGAGCGGACCTGGGTAATGGTGGCGGCGACGCTGGCGCAGTGGACGGTAGGCGACCTGCCCCACACCTTCGAGCACCCGTACCATGGCACCGTCTACGCGGTTTCCAGGCAGTGGGTCGTCTGGCGGATCATGGCCCACGACATCCACCACGGCGGCCAGCTCACCGAACTGCTCGCGATCCAGGGCGTGTTCCCGCCCGAGCTCACTTACCTTGGCGGGCACCTCACGGAGCCGGCGGTAATTCGAGAAGGACCCGCATTCGGGGACTAGCGGGTGCCTTGCTCGGAAATGTTTCCATCGGTAGTGGCCCTCGCCGTCCGGCTGCGCGACGGGCCAGACGTACGATGCGGCAGGCGAGCTGCTACGACCACGGGACCCGGCGCGGTGGGATGTACCCCTTCCTGCGGAGAAGACGCTGACGCAGACCCAACGGGCCCTGACGCTTACCGTAGGCTATGGCGGGGGAACATCGGAGATGAGGGGAGAACCTACGGCAACGACGCCCCGAACGGGGAACCCGCAAGGATTACCGAGAACGGCCTCGCAGATTTCGGACGAGATGATCCGGACGGAGGGTTACCTGGCCGACGACGAGGAGAAGTCGGTGGCCCGGATGCTTCTGGCTCGGGAGATGGCGCAAGAGGAGGCGGAACCCTATCGCCAACTCCACAAGTCTGTTTGCGGTCTCGATGCGCCTGCCGTTTGAAAAGATTAGGGGCAGCACCCCCCGTTCTAACCCCACCTTCCTTCGGGCTCCGTTCCGCAGTAGACCGCAAAGCTTAGTCGTCGGCTCAGGCGCAAGGGAAGGGGCCTCGAACCCGCTTAACCCCCTCGTGGTTGGCCTGGTAAGGCTAATGCTCCGGGTCCCGGATTGTCCGGGGAACCAGTAGGCGGTAAAGGTAGGTGGACGTGAAAGTTCCGAGGACTACCTGGTTGCCCGTGTCCCTCATAGAGTTGCGGAGGATACGGGGTCCAAACTGCCCTGAAGCTAGCGACAGGGCAGCGATGGTTATGGAGAACGTCGTGCCGGCAACCGTTATGACCGATCCGGCAATGGTGGACAGGACGCCCTGGGCCCCTTCCGGTCCCCCCATGTAGACCCACCCCAGGTGGTCCACCACCGAGGCACCGGGCAACCGGTCGAGGGCCACCAGTCCGATCGACAGAGCCACGCTCAGGACAGCCATCAGCGCGGGAACAAACCAGTAGGTGGCGCGAAGGTACTCCCAGTAGTGCCGAATCCGCATCATGTCTCTTCCTTGGGAGCACGTCCGCGCCGCGGGATTCGCAAGAGGCGTTCGGTCTCTACGCTAGTGGCTCGACGGTAAGGAGCTTTGAGCCAAAGCTCCGGACACAGGTCGCGGGCATCGTCGCGCGGCGCGCTCCGACGCCGAATACGCCTCCGTGGCTCAGCATCAACGATTCGACCTTGCCGTTCGACTCGATCGCCAAGTCGTCGACGGTGCCCAAGGCGGTTCCCGAGCCGTCGACGACGGTGAGCGCTCGAAGGTCGCTAAGGGGGCGGACTGAGCCCGCTATTCGGGCGTCTGCCGAATCCACAAAGGTCGCCGTGTCCACGGTGATCGCGTCCGGCCCGACGCTCCTGACATCGGACATTAAGAGGGAACGCTTTTCAGAGCCAGCGTCGAGGACCAGGGCAACGATGCACACCGATTCTGTATCGACGAGCAAGTCTTGCACCTTGCCCACATTCTCGCCCTCGGACATGCTCACGACGGACTTTCCGATCAGGTCTCCAACGTTCATGCTGTGCTCCAAACTCCGGACCGCGAGACGAGCAGTTTCCGGATTTCTAGTACGTGGCCAGAGTCGATCCACCGGCTGGGTAAACCTGACAACCGCTCCCCTCACCCTTTCTACGAGACTTCGTCTGGCGGGGACTGCGCCGGGGACGGTGCCCGCCGTCTAACCCGACCATGGAAAGCTCCCCCGCATGGTTTTTCGAGTCGTGGCAAGGAGTGGCGCGGGTCGCTGGCGTGGGTGCCCTCGCCTACTTCGTGGTCGTGCTGTTCCTGCGGTTCTCCGGTAATCGGACGCTGGCAAAGACGGCCGCCTTCGACCATGTCATCACCGTCGCCCTCGGCTCGACCCTCGCGACGATCCTCCTCTCGAGGGCACTTCGGCCACTTCGGTACCGATTGGGGTCCGCTGGCTTAAAATTCCGGAGCCATGCCGGTGAGGCCACCCATCCCGTTCATCAACGAACCCCAGTCCGAGTGTACGGCAAGAAGACACGACCGGTTTGGAGGGCGTTGGGAATCCGGTCGTAGGAGGGAACTTCAGCCAGAGGCAGAGAGGGGGCACGAGCAGACGATCGCTCGCTTGATGAAGGAAGGCCGAACGCCGATGTTCGAGCAGTACGCTGTTACGGCCGCGGAGGCGGCGAGGTGAGTGATGGGGGCGACGCCCGGGGCCGTACTCGTTGCTTTAAGCCCTTCCGTCGTTGAAGGACTGGCCCCCAGAGTCTTTCTGAACCACAATGACGCACCGGGCACAACGGGTTCACAACGTTGTGGTTCAAGGGACTTTCGGGGCTGGGCCGGCTTAAAGCAACACGTATGACGCCCGGGGCTCCCACACCCCCGGAGGTGCTTGCGGATCTTGGGTTGCTCCTCCTCTCGCTCGTCTTCGGGAGGGGGAGCAACTTTTAGCGAGAAACGGATTGACGCTCGGCAAGCCCGTTTCGAGGAGGCCCATCTAGTTGCCGCCGGGGAAGTAGTTCGTTACGATGGACTTCGCTTCGCGAATCGTCGCGGCGTTGTTCCGGTCGCGTCGGTTCACGGTGAACCCGTCGAACGTCAACTCGGGGTACGAGAAGTACAGGATGCGGGTCCGGCCCCGGTAGGACATGATCGTGCCGACGCCCGGGCCGTTCGCATCGGCTGGGTAGTTCGGGGTTGAAAAGTGGGTGCCGAGCGAATAGGAGCGAAGCCGACAGGCATCGACGTTAGCGACGTCGTGGGCACAGCCGAAGAGGTGGCCCAGCTCGTGAGCGAACACGTGGTAGTTGGCTACGGCGTCCTGACGCAGTTGGCCGTATCCGAGGCGCCGGTACCCGTAACTCATGTCGCAGAAGGCGTAGGCTTGCCCGAGCATGTCTCCCCCGCGGCGGATCAGCATTACGAGGTCGGCCTTCGCCGTGCGACGCCGTGCCTGGATATCCGCATCCGAACTCAACCGGTCCAGGGTCGTACTGAAGCTGTAGTTCGGAACGAACGGGACGCGTTGGACATCGACCACGCGGATCTGAAGATCGACCCGGCTGTTGGCGAGCGCTTGGTTCATGTTGCGCCGCGCGAGCTCGATGGTCGTGGCGATTCGCTCGTGCGAGCCGTAGGCCTCGAGGGCACCTTGGGTGTAGACGACCAGCACGTCGGCTACCGTGCCCGAGTCCCGGACGGCTTGGCCCGGCGTCACGCTGCGGCCCGGCCGCCCCTCTAGTGGCTTGCATACAAGCCGAAAATCCGGATTGGACTGCTCTACGACGTGGGCTCCGTTGTAAGGGACGATTTGGAAATTGCCCTTAGGGGTGATGAAGCTGGCGGCGAGTACGGGGCCGTTCACGACCGCGGTAAAGGTGCCCTCGGGTGACCGAGCGCCTGCACGTAGATCTCGCACCACACCCTCGTAAATGGTCATGTCGGCGCTCCGTACTAAGGACCGCTCGACGCGAGCCTCTAGCTCGACGGGGTTGGGGCCTTCGGGAAACAGGCGGAAGCTGACCGGTCCGCGGCTTCGGAGTGCGGGGGCGAACAGCGAAGCGTCCACTTTGATCTGGCGTGTCCGGATGACCGGACTGTTCTTCGCTTGACGACGTTCGGCGCTCACGTGGGCGGTGACTACGTTTGGGCTCTCGCTCTGGGATGGTTGCGAGGAGGCGACCGGCAAGAGCAGCACCGAAGCGGTTCCAAGGGCGCAGGTGAGGATTGCGGTTCTCGTGAATTGCATGAACATCTCCTTAGCAGTTAGATACCTGATGTGTGCAACTTACGTCATAGACGGAGCGAAAGGTGTAGGTAATTTTCTCGACAAGAAGCGAACGTCAGGGACATCGTTTCGGAGCAGTGGCCGTAGTCCCTGCATGGGAAGGCCCATTGGAGGGACCATAGCTGGACCGAGCCGACGATCCAGATCCTCCTATGGCGGTGACTGCCACTCCGAGTCGCTGCGTCGTGCCCGCCCGTGGGTTCTTGGTGCGGGCCGACGGGCGCTGGCTGCCGGACCATGGGCTCATCCTGATCGCGGGCCTGTACGAGCCGCCGACGTACACCATGGAGACGACCGAGCCCAACGAGCTGATCGCACCCATACACGACCGGATGTCGCTGCCGATCAAGGGCGACCAGTCTCAGGAGCAGGCGACGCAGGAAGTGCGGAGGACGGCTAACGAGGTATTGCCTCACATCGTCCGCATCTGCGGTCTGCGAGGGGAAAGGAGCGTTGGCCCGCTAGTTAGGTCGCAGCTTGGCGACAGCGATGGCGTCGTAAAAGGGCGAACGCCTTGGCAGTTCGCGGCTTACCGTTCGGGCAGTACCGTAGCCCATCCAAGATCGGTTTCTCGCGCGGTAGGAGGCTGGGTGGCGTTACCCATAGTAATAGACTGTATAGTCGCCCAATGACGGCAGACCCAGTCTCCGCCCCCGGTTTCGGATCGCTGGCTTTGCTTATCGACGGCGAGAACGCCACGCCGCGGATCGTCGGCGGGCTCCTCGCGGAGATCGCCAACTACGGAACGGCCAGCGTCAAGCGCGTCTACGGCGACTGGACGAAGCCGAACCTGTCCGGCTGGAAGGACTGCCTTCTCGAGCACGCCATCCAGCCCGTCCAACAGTTCGCCTACACCACTGGGAAGAACGCGACCGACGGCGCGATGATCATCGACGCCATGGACCTTCTCTACACCGGCCGCTTCTCCGGATTCTGCATCGTCTCCAGCGACAGCGACTTCGCGCGTCTCGCCGCCCGCATAAGGGAGCAGGGGGTCACCGTCTACGGCTTCGGCGAGCGCAAGACGCCGCGTCCGTTCATTACGGCTTGCGACAAGTTCGTCTACTTCGACGTGCTGGGAGCGTCCGTTGAGCCGCCATCTGTGAAAACGGCGACTAGTGCGGGGTTGACCGCCAAGCCGGCGCTAAAGGTCGGCGGGTTAGACGGCGGGACGCTGGACATGCTCGTCAAGGCCATCGCCGCTTCCGCCGACGAAGACGGGCGGGCCAACCTCGCTCAGGTGGGCCACGTTTTGGCGAAGCAGTCGCCCGACTTCGACGCCAGGAACTTCGGCTACGCTCGCCTGAGCGATCTCGTCGGCGCGACCGGCATCGTTTCGGTCGAGCGCGATGCGGCCAACCCGCAGGTCGTTTTGGTGCGCCTCAACAAATCCGCTGGCAAGCGCTAGACTGACGCCATGAGCTTGGGCAGGCTGGAGCAAGTCCCTCTCCGACACGTGTGGAGCCACGAAGCGACTGGCTTCTCACGATGGCTGGCTGAGGAGGGAAATCTTCGCCTTCTTTCAGAGACCATTGGGCTGGAGCTAGAGCTGGAAGGAGTGGAGCAGAACGTCGGTCCGTTCCGAGCGGACGTGATCTGCAAAGCTGGTGGAAGCTCCGACCACTGGGTGCTTATCGAGAACCAGATCGAGCGCACCGACCACAGCCACCTGGGCCAGCTGATCACGTACGCCGCCGGCCTCCACACCGCTACGATCGTCTGGATCGCCCAGCGCTTCACCGACGAGCACCGGGCAGCCTTGGACTGGCTTAACGAGGTCACGACCGAGGAGGTTTCCTTCTTCGGCCTCGAAATCGAGCTCTGGCGCATCAACGACTCGGTTCCCGCGCCGAGGTTCAACGTAGTCAGTAAGCCTAACCACTGGGTCAAGCAGGGTGCTCAGACCAGGGCTTCCGTCACTTCGGCGTCCGGTGACTTTTACCGCCAGTACTGGCAGGGCTTTGGGGAGTTCCTTGTCTCCCGTGGGAGTTCCTTCACACCGAAGCGGTCCGACAACAACTGGATTTCCTTCACCGCCGGAAAGAGCAACGTCGGATACGCGGCAGTGATCAGTCGAAAACACAAGCACGTTCGCGCTCGCGTCTCGCTCACCGGCCAGGAGGCAAAGGCACGGTACAGGGCGCTCCTGGCCTACCGAGCTGCCCTCGATGCGCTTGCACCGGGTCTGGACTGGAGGGAGAGACCCGAAGGAGTGGAGAGCTACATCGAGTGGACTCTGCCGGCCGATCCCGACGACATGGTGGATTGGCCCCGCCAGCACGAGTGGTTGCTAGTCAACCTCGAAAAACTGCAAAGCGCGTTTCGAGCATATGTGGGAGAACTTAGTTGAAGGGCTCACGGGCGTCGCTGCTATTGCCCTCGAAGTCCTGTAGATCGATGTAGTACCGCTGCGGGTCCGGAACAAACAGCGCGTGCTTCGACCAGTTCCCGATGTTCAGGTTTTCTCCGTGCTCGCGGTAGAGTGCGCTGAGGAAGATCGCCCTTGGTGCTCTCACAACAAGGGACGTCTTGCCGCAACAAACCGGTCGCATCAGCGTCAGGTTGCCTAGACTGACGCTACCGCCGATGAGGTGGCGGCCAATCTCTCGTTGGCTAGTCGCGGTGAAGATCACTTGGCTCTCGTCGATCCAGCCGTGGCCACTCCTTTCGAGTGACCGGAACACGTTGACGACGAGCCTCTCGTAGTCGTGGCCGGGTCGCCCCAAGATCCAGATCGGGAGGTCCACGAATACGATCAGGTCCGTGTACTCGTGGCATCGCACTTCGTGCTGCCGCGCAGCCTTACGAATCGCCCGTGCTACAGAGACGATCAGGCTCCGGATATCCGGATGGTCATTGCTAACGTTCTTGCACTCGATCGCGATCAAAGAGGGATCGTCGCTTCCGAAGAACTGGACGGCGAACACGCCGTCTGGCTGGTTTAGATCCTCTTGCTGGAAGCGAAACCACGGAGACGCGTACCTCTTGAGCAGAATCGCCACGTGCGCCTCGAAGGCGATGTCGGGTATCTGCGTCGGGTCGCACCTCACACCACCTTTGGCTGCGACTTTGACTACTACGGAGTCAACGATCTGGTCGAATAGCGGAGGTTCCATCGCGGGCTCTGCTTCGAAAAGCTGGAGCAGAGAGTAGACGGCGTCGAACTCTTCGACGCTGAACTCCACGACCTGCCCATTGGAGGCGACCAACTCGAAAAGGTGACGAAAGCCCGGCCACGTCCCCAGGCTGGCCGACCTTCCCAGCAGCCTCTTGACGCGCGGGCTTGAGACGGCACTCAGGCTCACGCGCAATAGCTTCTCGCTATCGTCAGGCGCCATCTCAAGTTCTTACCCTTTGCCAACCCCCCTTCTCTATCAACCTGTCGTTATCCCCTGTTCGACGTCGCGGGGTCGTTCAAGGGGGCGAGCCGCCCGATCTCCGTTGGGGTTGGTTCGCGTCGCACGCCCAAAGGAAAGCGACCCCCGCGCGTGGAGCTTCTACAGCCGGAAGCCGGTCTTAGGTGCCAGGTCGCGGGGGTAAACAGGTGCCTTGTTCACCGGACCGTTCACCGAGGACGCTGGCTGCCCGTCCAGATCCCGCTTCCGCGGCTGCCTGCTGGGGGGAGCGGTCGGCGATGCCTTAGGGACGCCGGTCGAGTTCCAGGGGCTGCCACAGATCAAGCGGGTCTACGGAGCGCGGGGTATCCGAGGCCTGGACGTGGCCTACGGAGTGAAGGGAGCGATCACCGACGACACCCGGACGACCCTCTTCAAATAGCGGACGGCACCCCGCTGAGGGCACTTCGTCGCTGAGTTAGTGCCCTCTCTTACGCGTCGCTCCCGGGTCGGCCGACCTCTGGGCCGAGCCGCTCGAGCACGACGCGCTGCACGGCTTGGACGAACCCATCGTAATCGGCCAGCTTCTTCACGTACTCGGCACCCATTCTTCGACGATCTTGATGTGCATCGTTCGGTCCTGGTCGCCGAAGCACGCCCGCTTGGTCGCGCCGCAGGGTGCCCGTGGGATTGGTCTTCATGCCTTGTTCTCCACTTCTTTACCGCGTTGAGCGGTCACGCCCCCGGGCCCGCAGTGAGTACGAGCGGTTAGCCGAACTTCAGCTGGTCGTAGCCGAAGTTCGGCGGTCATCGGATCTTCTATGCGTGGGCCCCGTGGCAGCCGCACTCGTCGTGTGCCGCGTAAAGCTCCGTCCATTGGGGGTCGATCGACGCTTTGAGCTTGGAGTAGTGCCGCCTTGCCTCCTCGAAGGTCATGGTCGGGTTGGACCACTTGATCCCCTTAAACCCGAGCATCATGTTGAAGAAGGAAGTGTTGGGCGTGAGTCCAAAAACGGCTTCGGAGCCGGGGCCCCAGGCCGTGACGATCACGTGGTCCGACGTATGGTTTCCGCTCGTCCACGTCACCTTCGTGTGGTTGCCGAGCACCATCGCGAGCGTTGCGTTCGGCGAGGCATGGAAGGTGGATAGGGCGAACGGCGACTTGCCTGCGATAGACGCGACGACACCCCCAGCCTCGTCTGCGGTCAGCTTCACCCCCAATTTAGCCTCCACCACGTCCTGTACACGTCCCGCGGTCGGTGCTGTACCGATGGCCGAGAACAAGGGGGCGTAGCTTGACCGCATTCTCTCGACGCTCTTCAGGCCAGCAGTACTCTCGATGTACTCTGCCCCAGCCCCGTTCAGGCTAGGGCCTCCGCACGCGTGATCGGCCGTGACGATAACGAGCGTCTCGCCATCCCGTTCAGCGAACTCCATCGCCACCTTGAGGGCATCCTCGAAGGCGATCTGGTCGTAGATCATGCCCGCGAGGTCGTTGCCGTGCGCGGCGTGGTCGACTTTGCCTCCCTCGATCTGGAGCAGGAAGCCGTTTCGGCCACCCTTCAGGTTCGCGAGCGCGACGCGCGTCATCTCGGCCAGCGTTGGAGTGGCTCGGGCGATCTCAGGATCGTTATCCCTGTCTACGGTGAAAGGCATGTGGCTCGGACTAAAGATCCCGAGGACCTTATCGCCCTTCGCTCCGAGGAGTCCGTCGCGGTCTCGGACGACCTTGTAACCTGCCTTGCCAAACTCGGCATAAAGGTCGCGGCCATCTTTCCGTTGAGCAGAGTTGAAGAAGCGGTCGCCGCCCCCCATCAGCACGGAGACCCCTGACTTCAGGTACCGCTCAGCGATCAGTCCCTCTAGGTCGCGCTGTACCGCGTTCACGGCGAAGCCCGCGGGGGTTGCGTGCGTGACCGTAGTCGTCGTGACGAGGCCACAGCGCACGCCCGCTTCCGACATGAGGCTCGTGAGGGTTCGGAGCTGGGTGCCGTCGGGGAACTCGTTGATCTGCCCGTTCCAGACGCGGCGCCCCGATCCCCAGCTGGAGCTGGCGGCCGCGGAGTCGGTGACGATCGAGTTCAGAGACCGAGTGTCCTGAAAGGCCCGGACGGTGCCATTCCGATCGAGCAGTGTGGACCAGAAGGACCGTCTACCGTCTCGGAGTTGCTGGAGATGGTCGGCCATGGTAAGCGTCTGCACCGCCATGCCGTCCACCACGCAGAAGATGATGTTCTTGGGCCGACGCCCCCTGCGCGCCCGCTGACCCGTCATTCTGCCCAGCCCGAGGGATGATGCGGCGAGTCCCGCCGCGGCCGAACCAATCAGCGTTCTTCTTGTAACGTCCATGAGGCAGACGGTACTCGCTCGTGCGGCCAGCATCGACTATCGAAATGTTAAGGATCGACGGCGGCAGCTTGTCGGAGCCGTCTCGCCGTAAGGCAGGAGTCGAGCGCAGGTAGGTCATTTCTACATTTCTAGAAATGTATGGTACAGTTAAGGAGTGGACCACAACGACATCCACCCAATGTTCAAGGCGCTCGGGGACCCGACGCGGCTCGCCATCTTCAACTTCCTCCGAAGCTGCTGCTGCCCCGTGGCGGTGGGAGAGGAAGGCGAGGTGCGGCCCGTGGACGGTCCTACCGTGGGCGAGGTGTGTTGCTCCGTGACGGGATCCGAGAAGATCACCTCCACGGTGAGCTTCCACCTCAAGGAGCTCCGCCAGGCGGGGCTCATCACGATGGAGCGTCGGGGCAAGAACATGGTGTGCGGCGTCGAACGCGGGGCCCTGGCCAGGCTCGCGGCCTACTTCACCGACGATGGCGGCGGCTGCCGCTGACAGACCCTGTAAGAAAACGAGGAAGAAGAACATGGCTACGAAAGACTTGACCGACCGGGAAGACGTGCGAGAAGTCGTGAGACAGCGATACGGCGAGGCCGCGCTCCGCGTAATGAACGACCAAGGCGGCGCCTGCTGTGGGGGATCCGCTCAGTCGGCCGCCGCCTGCTGCGGGGGCGAGACCGCATCCACCGAGGACGGCTGCTGCTCGAACGTCGAAGACCCGATCACGAGCAACCTCTACACCGACCTCGAGGCGTCGGAGATTCCCGAAGCCGCGCTTCTCGCCAGCCTCGGATGCGGCAACCCTACGGCTCTGGCCCAGCTCAACGCTGGCGAGACCGTCCTCGACCTGGGCAGTGGCGGCGGCATCGACGTCCTGCTGTCCGCCCGCCGCGTCGGCCCGACTGGGTTCGCCTACGGCCTCGACATGACCGACGAGATGCTGGCCCTCGCCGAGAAGAACAAGGCGGAGGCGGGCGCGGAGAACGTGACCTTCCTTAAGGGGCACATCGAAAAGATCCCGCTCCCCGACGGCTCGGTGGACGTGATCATCAGCAATTGCGTGATCAACCTCTCGTCGGACAAGGACCAGGTGCTGCGAGAGGCGTTCCGCGTTCTAAAGCCTGGCGGCCGCTTCGCGGTGTCCGACGTGGTGGTGGAGGGCGACCTTCCCGAGGCGGTGCGGCGCGACATGGAGATGTACGTCGGATGCGTGGCGGGGGCGCTGGAGCAGGGCGAGTATTTGGCAAAGCTCGGCGCCGCGGGCTTCGTTGACGCGGCGATCGAACCGACCAGGCGCTACACGTTCTCCGATCTTGAGGGCTCTTGGGCGCCCAAGGGGGTCCAGGCGATGTCGGTGGACGAGAAAAAGGCGTTGGACGGCAAGATCATGGGCGCATTTATCCGAGCGACAAAGCCTCGGTAGCCCAGCGGGAAGACGTAGGCGTACGTCTACATGATTATGTAAGATCATGGGGTGCCCGCCGAACCTCTTCCCAACCAAGCTCGACTCTTGGAAGACCTACGGATGGGGCTGATCGTCATCGACGAACTCCTCCCTGAGGAGCGCCTAGCTATCCTCAGGGAGGAAGAATCTTGTGGGAATGGCCCCACCCGACCCAGCGAGTCGCCGCCGCGGGGGCACCCCCCCACGCAGCAGAAAGGAATAGTTCTGGAGCTCCTGCTTCGAGCGGCTACTGTTCCGCGTTGCTACGTCATTTCTACGATCATAGGAATACAGCGGTATAGTGGATCCATGATCGTATCGGAGGACCTGGCGACCGAGAGAGCCAGGATGTTCAAGGGCCTTGGAGATCCCACCCGCGTGCGGATCTTCGACTTCCTGCGCCAGCGGTGTTGCGCGGTCGCCGTGGGCGAAGACGGCGCCGTCCACCCCGTGCAAGGCCCCTCGTTCGGCGAGGTGTGCTGCCATATCACGGGTCAGGAGAAGATTACCTCCACGATTTCCTGGCACCTCAACGAGATGAAGGACGCCGGGCTCATCACGGTGGAGAAGCGCGGCAGGTTCATGGTGTGCGACATCAACCGAGAGGCCGCCGCCCGCCTCGCCAACTACCTCGGCGAGGTCCAGCCCGCCGCCCCTTGCCTGGAGGCATGCTGATGAAGTCCGTCAAAGTATTCGACCCCGCCATGTGCTGCTCCACGGGGGTTTGCGGACCCAGCGTCGATCCCGCGCTGGTTCGGTTCGCCTCAGACGTCGCTTGGTTAAAGGCCAGCGGCGTCGCCGTCGAGCGGTACAACCTGTCCCAAGACCCCGCGGCGTTCGTGGCCGAACCCGTCGTGGCCGCGGCTCTCCAGGAGGAGGGTTCGCTTCCCCTCGTGCTGGTGGACGGAGAAATCGTTGCGAAGGGATCGTATCCCGGTCGCCGCACCCTCGCCGACCTTCTGGGACTTGAGCCGCCCCCCGAGCGCAGGCCCCTCACGGTGCTGAACTAGGCATGGCCTTCACGGTCCCTTCCACCGCGTTCTCCCTGTTCACGGGCAAGGGAGGCGTCGGTAAGACCTCGCTGGCCTGCGCGGCGGCGGTGAGCATGGCCGACGGCGGTCACCGCACCCTCATCGTCAGCACCGATCCCGCGTCGAACCTCGACGAGGTACTCGGGCATCCGCTCACGAACCTGCCGACGGAGATTCCAGGCGTGCCGAACCTGTTCGGCATGAACATCGACCCTGAGGCAGCCGCTCGCAGATACCGTGAGCGGGCCGTGGGGCCCTACCGTGGCGTCCTGCCCGAGGCGGCGCTTAGGAGCATGGAGGAGAGCTTGTCGGGGGCGTGCACCACCGAGATCGCCGCCTTCGACGAGTTTACGGAGATCTTGGGCGGCGCCAACGCGGAGGGGTTCGGCCGAGTGGTGTTCGACACGGCTCCCACGGGGCACACCCTGCGGCTTCTAAGCCTGCCCGCCGCTTGGACGGACTTCATGGAGACGAGCACCAGCGGCGTCTCGTGCCTCGGCCCCCTTGCTGCCCTCCAGAAGCAACAGGCCCTCTACGCGTCGGCGGTGGCCGCGCTCGGCGACGGGAGTCGCACCACCTTGGTGCTCGTTGCCAGACCCGACGTGCCCAGCTTGAAGGAGGCGGCCAGAGCAAGCAGGGAACTCGCCAGCCTAGGCATCGCGAACCAGCGCCTCATCCTGAACGGCGTCTTCGAGCCCAGTGGCGCCGAGGACGAGGTTGCCATGGCGTTCGCGTCCCGCCAGGTGGAGGCGCTCCACGCTTTCCCCGTCGAGTTGGAGGAGATCCCGACTTCGCGAGTGCCCCTCTTGCCGCGGGCGGTGGTAGGAGTCGAGGGGATCCGTACCCTTCTCGAACCGGCCGCCGATCTCCAGGCTGCCTCGCCCCGTATCGACCTACGAGAAGAGGTTGGCCTGGGGCGACTGGTCGACGAGATCGCCCGCCGAGGCCGAGGCGTCGTGATGACGATGGGTAAGGGGGGCGTTGGCAAGACCAGCGTCGCCGCCGCCATCGCGCGCGAGCTGGCCCAACGGGGGCATCGGACGGTGTTGACGACGACGGATCCCGCCGCCCACGTGCTCGACGCGGCCGAGGGCGCGCAAGGTCTCGTCGTCGAGCGGATCGACCCCAAGGAGGAGGTACGGCGTTACTCGGAGTCGGTCATGGCGTCCGTTTCTGAAGAACTCGACGCCGATGGAAGAGCCCTCCTGGAGGAGGACCTTCGATCTCCTTGTACGGAGGAGATCGCAGTGTTCCGCGCCTTCGCCGACACCTTGGCTCGGGGCGACGATGGGTTCGTGATCATCGACACGGCGCCGACGGGCCACACGATCCTCCTGCTGGACGCGGCCGAGGCGTACCACCGAGAGGTGTTGCGTTCCACGGCGGACATGCCCGAGAGCGTCACCAACCTTCTCCCTCGCCTCCGAGATCCCCAGTTCACGAAGGTGCTGATCGTGGCGGTCCCCGAGCCGACCCCCGTTCACGAGGCCGCGGCCCTCGCCGCCGATCTTCGGCGGGCGGGAATCGAGCCGTTCGGGATGGTGGTGAACCAATCCCTCGCCGCCTCGGGGACGCGGGATGCACTCCTGTCGGCCAAGGCCGCCCAAGAGACGGGACCTCTCGCCGAGGCCCGCGCCTTGTCCCCTCGCCTCGCCGTTCTTCCCTGGTCGCCCGAAGGGGTGGCCGTCCGCCCCGTCGCACGCCAATAACGCCGAAACCCTCATGAGCAAGCGCTACGCCATCTTCTCCGACATCCACTCGAACCTCCCGGCGATGCAGGCGGTTCGGGCTCACATCGAATCCCAGACCTTCGACGGTGTCTACTGCCTCGGGGACATCGGCGGGTACGCCAGCCAGCCGAACGAGGTCCAAGACGAGGTGATGGCGATGGGCTGCCCGACCATCCTCGGCAACTACGATGAGGGGGTCGGCTTCGAGAAGGACAACTGCGGCTGCCACTACGTCAAGCCATTCGACATCGAGATGTCGGACATCTCGTTCTTCTGGACTAGGGACAACACCAGCGCCGAGCACAAGGCCTGGCTGCGCGGACTACCGCGTGAGATTCGCTTCCAGGCAGACGGTCCAAGCGTTCTCCTGTGCCACGGCTCGCCGCGGGAGACGACGGAGTACCTGTTCGAGAACCGCTCCGACGGCTATCTGCGGCAGTTCACCGCGGGCGGCAAGGCCGACGCGGAGGCCGACGTCATCGTATTCGGCCACACCCACGTACCGTTCCACCGCGAGGTGGACGGGGTCCACTTCATCAACACGGGCAGCGTCGGACGGCCCAAGGACGGGGACCCGCGGGCGGGGTACTGCATTCTGACCATCGACGGCGAGAACGTTCAGTCCGAGCAGGTGCGCTTGGAGTACGACGTGGAACTCGCCGCGACTCGCCTCGTTGCCGCGGGCCTCCCCGAGTACTTCGCCGACTACCTCCGCACGGGCGGCAACGTCGCGGTGCCCGCGGGCTAAGGCCGATGAACGTGCTCTTCCTCTGCCGCGGGAACTCGGCCAGGAGCCAGATGGCGGAGGCGCTGGGCAACCACCTAAGCAACGGCCGCCTCGTCTTCTGCTCCGCAGGCACGTGGCCGTCGAGGACGGTGCACCCGATGGCGCAAGAGGTCATGGCGGAGATCGGGGTCGACATTAGCGGATGTGTCCCAAAGACGTTCACATCGGTGCCGCGGCCCATCCACTGGATCATCGCGGTGTGCGGCCAAGTGGAGGCCGAGTGCCCCCAAGTTCCAGGCGCCCGAATCGAACGTTGGGAGATCGACGATCCTGCCGAAGCCGATCCAGGCGTTGCTCTCGCTGAGTTCCGCCGAGTGCGCGACGAACTGGAACATCGGGTGCGGAAGTTGCTGCGGGACGAGAAATCGGATCGCTGATCCCTAGCTGAGGAAGCGCCCTCTCCTACGCGCCGTTCCCTGATTCGCCGGCTGCTTGCCCGAGCCGCTCGAGCACGGCGCGCTGCACGACCTGGGCGAACCCATCGTAGTCGGCCAGCTTCTTCACGTACTCGGCGCCCAGT
>Ga0216301_1000018_pt1 | contig 39558 bp, 32 predicted proteins | sample 4hB_Boncat_minus_FD_156203 | JGI IMG/M metagenome (GOLD analysis project Ga0216301, IMG submission 156203) | Terrestrial sediment cell enrichment communities for BONCAT metagenomics from Utah, United States - 4hB_Boncat_minus | ecosystem: Environmental > Terrestrial > Deep subsurface > Rock...
CCCCGACCCCGCCGAGCCCGTATCCGAACTCCGGCACATCCCCATCCGCGAGGTCGGCGAGCCCCTGGTCGATTTCCTAAAGGAGTGCCCGGACCTCCTCCAGGACCGCCCCCGTTTCAACTACCGCCGCGAAACCCTCGTCCGAAAGTCTGTCGCCGAAAGCCTCGGCCAAGCCAACCAAATCCTGCTCAGCCAAGGCTACCGACTCCTGATCATCGAGGGTTGGCGCGCCCCCGTCATCCAGCAACGGATGTTCCGCGCCATCGAGCGCCAGTTCCAAGAGCGGTATCCCGACCTCCAAGGCGAAGCCCTAAGGACGCTGGTCGAACAATTTTCTGCCCCCATGGACGAAACCGTCCCCCCGCCCCACACCACCGGAGGAGCCGTGGATGTTATTCTCGGCGACCGAAACGGCCGCCCCCTCGACCTGAACTCTCCGTTCGATCTCTACGACGACAAAGGCTTCGCCTTCGACGCCCAAGGGCTATCGAACGAAGCCCGAGCCAACCGCGACCGAATGGCCGCCGCCCTCATCGCGAGCGGCCTGACCAACTACCCCAGCGAGTATTGGCACTGGAGCTACGGAGACCAAGGCTGGGCCTACCGCGGCGGGCATCCGGAGGCCCGGTACGCAGCGATCACCCCGCCCGGTTGGCGATTGGCTCCCGAAGACGAGTCGGAAGAAGCGCTCGAATTCCTCTCAATCGACTGACACGGAAGGGTCTACCGCGTCCGGTCAAGACCCCGGAGTCCTCTTATCCGAAAGGTACACTCGGTCCCGGTGCGGGCGGTAACGCCCCTTATTTTCGATGACTGAATCCGGCAGAAACTCCATCACTCCGACGAACGGTCCCGCCGTCGCTTCCGCTCAAATGGAGTCCTTGATCCAGTCGATAACCCGACTTCCCGCGCCTGAGGAGCAAGAACAGCGAATGCCTAACGAGAACTTCGACGCAGACTTGGTCGTGATCGGTGCCGGCCCCGGCGGATACGTCGCCGCGATCCGGGCCGCCCAGCTGGGCGCGAAGGTGATCTGCGTCGAGAAGGAGTACCTGGGAGGAACCTGTCTGAACTGGGGCTGCATCCCCAGCAAGGCGATGATCGCCTCCGCCGAGCGGCTGCACCACGTCAAGGACGCGGCCAAGTTCGGGGTCAAGGTTTCCGGCGAGGTTTCCATCGACTTCGACGCGATGATGAAGCGCAAAGACAAGGTCGTGCAGACCCAGCGCGGCGGCATCGGCATGCTGTTCAAGAAGAACGGCATCCGCCACGTCGAAGGGTTCGCTACCTTTACCGACGCGAACACGATCCAGGTCACCAAGGACGACAAGAAGGAGACCATCCGGGCGAAGAACTTTATCCTCGCCATGGGCTCTAGTGTCATCCACCTGAAGATCCCTGGCCTGGAGGGCGGGCGGGACCAGAACGTCTGGACGAGCGATGACGCGGTGACCGCGCCGTTCATCCCCAAGCGCATGCTCATCCTCGGCGGCGGTGCGGTTGGCTGTGAGTTCGGATACACGTTCAACAGCATCGGCACCGAGGTGACCCTCGTGGAGCTGAAGCCGAACCTACTGCCGATGCCGTCGATGGAGGTCGAGCAGGGAGTCGAGCTTGGCAAGATCCTCGGACGTCAGGGCATCAAGGTCCGGACCGGAGCGACGCTAGACCGCGTTGAGCGAAACGGCGAGGGTTGGCGCTGCTTCGTCAAGAAGGGTGCCGACGAAGAGGTCGTGGACGTGGACGTGGTCTTGCTCGGCGTCGGCCGAAAAGCTAATACGGAGGGCATGAACCTCGATGGCATCGGCATCAAGTTGCACCGGACGGGGGTGGAGGTCGTGGACGACACCCTCCGGACCCACGTGCCGAACATCTACGCGATCGGTGACGTGACGGGCCGAATCCAGCTTGCCCACGTGGCCTCGCACGAGGGCATTGTCGCCGTTTCGAACATCGTTCACGGAGCGAACAAGCAGGTGGACTACAAGGTCATCCCCAACTGCGTGTACACCTCGCCCGAGGTCTCCAGCGTCGGCATCACCGAGGCGGAAGCGAAAGAGAAGGGGTACGACGTGGTCGTCGGCAAGGCCCGCTTCCAGATCTTCGGCAAGGCGATGGCCACCGAGGAGCGGGACGGGTTTGTGAAGGTCGTCGCGGAGCGCAAGTACGGTGAGGTTCTGGGGGTCCACATGATCGGCGCCCACGTCACCGATCTGATCCATGAGGCGGTGGTCGCGCTGAAGCTCGAAGCCACTCTCGACTACATGGCCGACACCATCCACGCCCACCCGACGATGGCGGAGGCGGTCCTCGAAGCGTTCGAGGACGCGGCGGGTCACGCGATCCACAAGATGTAGCCGTGAGTAAGGCCCTGCCGAACGATGTTCGGCAGGGCCTTGCTCACAGACTAACGGTTCTTATGCTGCCGTAAGTTGCTACACTGATCTTCTTTCTTTGGGAATCTTCCGAGTGACCTACGCGTCTTCGTACTAGCCATGCTTTCGACCCTCCTCACCCGGGCAGACCGGATCTTTGGGGGCCTCCCGCGCAATGTCATCCTCGTCTGCGCGTTGGTCCTGGCGATCCTTCTCGGGCTAGCCAGCTACTATAGCGGCACCGATCTGCTCGTCCTGTACATGGCACCGATCTTCCTGGCCTCATGGTACGGGGGGCACCGTCCTGGCATGGTCGTCGCGATCTACTGCGCCGGGGCGATCCTCATGACCCGCGTTGCCGAAGGAGACGGTAAAGGCGTCCCTCCGGTCGTGGTGGGCGAGTTTATCGCCCGTCTCGTCACCTACCTTTTCATCGCCCGCGTCGTATCTCGACTGAGAGAGTCGCGAAAGCAGCAAGAAGAACTGACACAGTTCATCGTCCACGACCTCCGCTCACCGATCTCCAGTTCGATCACCGGCCTCATGACTCTGGAGCAGATGGCCGAGGACATGGGCGAGGTCGAGCGGGAAATGGTCAGCTTGGCCCTCGTCTCGAACCAACGGGCCTTGACGCTGGTGAACTCCATCCTCGACGTCTCCAAGCTCGAGACGGGCAAGATGACGATCAAGCAGGAGAACGTTCGGCTGGAGCCGTTCATCGACGACTGCTTGAACCAGGTCGCGCTTTGGGCCAATTCCAACGGAATCACCCTGCGCAAGCAGATCGGGGCTCCCATGGCCCACCTGGATCCCGAGTTGACAGCCCGGGTGCTGGTGAACCTCCTGAGCAACGCGCTGAAGTTCAGCCGTTCCGGCTCGTTCGTCACTCTGTCCGTCAGCCCATCGGGGCGGGACGCCCTCAAGTTCGGGGTCCACGACCAGGGGCCGGGTATCCCGCCCGAGTACGTGGACACCATCTTCGAGCCCTTCGCCCAAGTCGCGGGGACCAAGGGAGGGACGGGCTTGGGCCTGACCTTCTGCCGCCTCGCCATCCAAGCCCAAGGCGGGCGCATCTGGGTTGAGAGCGCGTTGGGCAAGGGAACGTCCATGCTCTTCGTGCTGCCGCATCAGCACGTCCACGAGAACGAGGAAACCGTGCAGGTGCCTCTGCCCGGTGCCCGTCATTCGGCTAAAGTCGACTAGGACGGCGAACCGTAGGGTGTTTCCGACTGCCCTCCGTGGATCAGACGTGGAAGGCTCTCCCAAGCGCCGAAGGGGGTTTCCGGTCTCTCCTGCAGCACCAGAGGTCAATGTAGTTCAAACTATTAGTGGGTCCCGCCACGTAGACCCTTGCAGCAGCGCATGTCCGAGCCCGCGTGTAAAAGCATTCAAGAAGCCCTCCTGGAGTTGGAGCAGGTCGCCCCCGGCGTCCCGCTTCTCGCACTGGGGCAGACCGTCTTCTGGGACGAGCCCATGAAGGGTGGCGTGGCCTTGGCCCTCAAGCGGCTTGGGCTGTCGCGCCGGTTGGTCGCGGGGGTCCACGATACGGACTACTTTGCGAAGCTTCCAAGCGGTACGCGCCAGCCGGGCAAGTTCCGGGCCCTCCCCCATAACGATACGAGCACCCGCGGCCTCTGGAGCGCGGCGGCCGAGTTCTCGGCGCTGTTCGGGTCGGAGACGGTAGTCGGCAGAGAAGCCCTCTCCGGGGCGGGTCTCCGGCTATCGACCTTGCAAGAAGCCCGCCCGAACATCCTGGACGAGGCGACTGAGGCGTGGGGCTGGCGAGGCATCGTGTCGCTCGACGACCATCCACCCATCACCGCCGAGGTTCCGCTCAAGTCGCTTTTCCCGGTCCTCCAGAGCACCTTGGACTGGGCTCTCGACACCACCCTCTCCACCATCGTGGGCCAAGGTGGGGAGCTGGCGCGCAAGGTGGCGGACGAGCTTCGGGAGGCGATCTGCGACCAAAGTGAGGGCACTGACCTTAAGCTCGGCGAGTTCTACAAGCGGCTGCTGCCCAAGGTTTACGAGTTCTGCGCGAACGCTCCGGTCGAGCTAGACACGACCACCACCACCGAGCTACTTCGGTTCAATACCCAGACCTGCGGCCTGCCACGCTTCGAGTTGCTGGACCTATTCGTGCGCCAGGAGACGAGGCGCACCGCCAGCGACGCGTACAACGAGGCGATCCGAGGCGGTTCGGGCCAGTACGGCCTCCCCCGTTTCGGCACCGGAGCCATCCCCTTCGACGCGATCATCCCCGGCCAAGGGCGGGGCACTATCCGGATCGGCAATCGGGGCGTGGTCTTCATGACCCATCGTCCGCAGTTCCTCACGCTCAAGCGGCCCCTTAGCGGGGTTCAAGAGCTCGCGGAGCTGATGGAGGCGAAGTTCGGCGAGGGCTGCGTGATCGTCGGCAAGGCGGTCACTCTCATCGGGATGCTCGCCCGCGAGTTCGTGTTCGTGTTCCACGAGGGAGCGAGCTCGTACGTGAAGAGCAGCCGCCGCCTGCACCAGATCCTCGCGGGGCAGGGCCACGAGCTCCCTATGAACCCGATCCTCCGCGTGCGCTACAACGCGTGGGACGCCATGGGAGTCTGCTGCTCGTGGCTGCGCATGCCGGAGCCGTTCCAGCGATCATTCGGTACCGAGGAGCTGTGCGCCCCAAGTCTGGCGAAGCGGTGGAAGGAGGTCGGAACGGAGCAGGAGGAAGTCTTGGCCCAACTGGGCAAGCTCCGCCGTCCGATCGAGCTGATCCGGTATCTCGACCGCACGGTCGGTGGCTCGTGGCGGGTGGTGGCCGAAGAGTACGAGGACCTGCACAAGCGATTGGAATCCCTTCAGCGGGACCTGGTCGAGGTTCGGAGTCGTCGTAACGATCTGTACGCGGAGCTGAAGCGACTACGCGTGGCCCGAGCCGAGGCAGAGAAGGCCAAGGGCGACCATTTCCGAGACCGGATCTTCGAGAAAGACCCAACCCCGGAAGATCTCGCCGAGCGTCGACGCCTCACCGAGGCGGTGGACCGGGTGATTCAGCAAGCCATAGATGCCCGCCACCGGATGCGCCTGCTCCGAAAAGAGCAGAACGCTCTCGTCCTCGACCCCGAGGTCCAGCGCGTCCACGATCGGCGCCAGAGCATTGAGCTCGAAGCCGAGCTGAAGCGAATGCGGCTCATCCGTCACGCCGTCATCAGCTCCCGTGGCCTCCAACGCGCCAGCTACCGCCCCAGCGCCTGGTGGTTCCGCCTCGTCTGCCCCGACGGCCTCTGGTTCCGCGAAACCGTGAACAGCGCCGACTGCTATTTGGAGGCTTTGTAGGTGCTTTGGTGTTCGGTATTCGGAGAATGCACTGAGCATCAAGGGTTGAGCATTGAGCATTGAGCATTGAGCATTGAGCATTGAGCACTGAGCATTGAGCATTGAGCGTTAAGGGTTAAGCTTCGCCTGAGATCCGAACACCGAACACCATGTCTCCCCTCCGAATCCCTTTCTGGAAACTGCAAAGCATCGGCAACGACTTTCCGCTCGTCCACACCGACGATCTGGAGGCGGCGGTGGCGGTGGCCGACCAAGAGGCCAAGCTGGAGTCGGGGCTGGCGATTCCGCCGCAGGCGACGAAGGAGTGCAGCGTGCCTCCCGAGGTCGGGCTGGCGGCCTCACCGACGGACCCCGCGACGGCCGACTTGAGCCTGCTGGCCAGGCGGATCTGTGACCGCAACTTCGGGGTAGGGGGCGACGGTCTCTTGGCGGTTCGACGACTAGGTGAAGGGCTCGTGGAACTACGCATGTTCAACCCGGACGGTACGGAGGACTTCTGTGGCAACGGCCTGCGGTGTGCGGCGGTCCACGTGCACAAGCTGGGCTGGGTCGGCAACGAGTTCACCCTTCGCCACCTGGGACGCGACGTCCCCACGCGGATCGGGGAAGGGCACGTGACGACGCAGATCGGGCAGGCGGACTACACGCCGGACAAGGTGCCGGTGACCGGGGGCGAGGTCTTCGATAGCACCGTGTGGAGCGGGATCGACGCCGGGATGCCGTTGAGTCTCTTCGGCAGCGTCCTCAGCACCGGCAGCACCCACGCCATCATCCCGACGAGCATTCTTCCCGACGACGACACCTTCGCGTCGGTCAGCGCCAAGATCGAGGTCGACCCAAAATTCCCGCAACGAACGAGCGTGATTTGGCGGCAGCAGACGGGGCCGATGCAACTCAAGATCCGCATCTGGGAACGCGGAGTGGGCGAGACCCTCGGCTGCGGGACCGGCAGCTCAGCGGCGGCGGCCGACTTTCTCCGAAGAAAGGGCGGCGGCGGAACCGTCGAAGTGGAGAACCCCGGGGGAACCCTGCGGGTCTCGATGGACGCCTGGAACCGTCCCATCTCCGTCGAGGGGGTGGCCGAAGAGGTGTACGAAGGCGAGTACCTCTTCGACCGTTCGGCTTAGGCTTCGGGAGAAACCTCGACCTCAGGTTCTTCTTGAGGGCTATCCAGGTCTCTCAACATCTGAGTCGCCTGACCGTCGATGTACCAGGTGAACTCGAAACCTTCGGCGTCCCGCCCAAAGACGATCTTGCCGTCTCGGCGGCCTAGGCGGAAATCGTTCGGCGGCACGATCTCAGACAGCACGTCCATCTCGGGAAACCATCCTTCGGGCGATGCCACCTCGCTCTTCGCATGACCTCGAACGGCATCGCCCACTTCCCGGGTGAACTCAACGTCCGCATCCCCGGCAAAGGCGATCAGTCCGTCCTGGTCGATGACCAGCAACGGGCGGCAGTGCCAAATCAGGACCTCCCTGCTACCCGGACTTCCCGAACCTCGCCCGAAGAACTCGCGGAACATACCTGGATGACGGCCGCCACCGCATTACGGTTGCGGCGGGGGATGGGGTGCTACATCCAGTCGAGCCCCTGCTCGGCCCACCCGTGAAGGCCGTCCCAGAAGGCGGCCCCTTCCGATGGTCGTTCAGGCGGGAGGTGCCGGGCGATCATCTGGAGGGCCTTGAGGGTGAGCCGGGGCGCGAACTCGCGGCGGCTGGCCCCGCGCCGCCAGAGGAACTGCTCGACGAACCCGGTGTGGACGAACGGGTAACAGTCGTAGACCCAGACCATCGCCAGCCCCAGCAAAGGATCACCGAAGTGGCCGAAAAGATAAGCGAACTCCACGAGGGGGTTCTCCTGGTAAGACGGGTCCCCTGGCCAGCCAAGAGGCTCCTCGAACACCTTCGTCGCCGGCTCGATGCGGTAGCCCTGCGGGAAGAAGAAGGTGTAGTCCGTGTAGACCAGGGGCGTGTCGATGTCGGCCACCGCCCGCTGGACCTTTTGCACGGCGTCCTGGAACCACGGGTCCTTGAGCCACGCGTGGCGGTGGCGACCCTCTTCCGCCAGCCAAGGATCGGCGTTCCATTTTTCATCGTCTGTCAGGATCGCCACCTCGTCCAACAGGGTCTTTCGGGGCAGGCGCGATCCCACCGGATCGGCTAGAAGGCCCTCCGTGCATCCATGGAGCCGGTCGATGCCCTCAAAGGCGCGCTCAGTGGCCAGTCGGATGCGGTGCGGAGTTCCGCCGAGAGCCCAGAGGGTGAGGTTTTCTCCTCTGGCCGCCTCGCACAGGGTAAGCGGTCCCTGCTCCGATTGGACCGGGGCATTGATGACGCGAGGCCCGGGAATTCCCAGGCGCTCCAGCGCTTGGATGAGGGCAGTTCGCTCTGGATCGAGGTCGCCCCGGAACTCAACGGTCCTTTCGGCACCGTCCGGCAGGGCGAGCTGAACCCGAGGAGAGAACGGCATCCAGGGCTCGGGATTGTCGATTACGGAGAGGATCCGAGCTCCGGGGAAGGCGGAGTCGATCAATGAAGAGTGGGAATGGGGAAGGGAATGGGTTTGGGTAGGCATGCGTTTTCGGGCTTGGGGGGCGCTAGAGAGCGGCTGGAGGTCCAGGCGGAGGAGGCGCTTCGCGGCCATCAGGCGGCTTCGGACGGTGTTCCGGGGCACTCCCAAGAGTCTTCCGACCTCGTCGATCGACCAACCTCCGACGTAGTGCATGAGCAGCGTGGTCCGCAACGCGTCCGATAGCTGACCCACCGCTTGGTGGATCGCCAGCCGCTGGGCGAAGTCTGCCTCCTCCCGGCCTTCGGAAAGAACGGTCAGCGGTTCGCCCAGTCTCCTCGTGCCGCGGCGCCGTCGGTAGTCGGCACAGTGGGAGAGGGTGAGCTGACGGAGCCAAGCGACTAGTCTGGAACGGTCGTCCAGTCGGGCTAACCGCGACACCGCGTACACCAAAGCCTCCTGGGCCACATCGTTCGCGTCGTCGACGTTTCCGAGGGCCTGGTAGGCAAGGGCCGTGACGCCCGGCCGGTGCCTTTCGATCAGCCGCTCCGCCGCCAGGCGATCCCCGGCGATGGCCCGACCGATCAGTTCATGCTGCGACTCAAGCTGCATCGGAAAGAAGGCGCAACGAAAGCCTGAAAGGGATCATTTTTGGATGCGTATGAAATGTTCAGGAAGTTTGAGGGGTTGAGGATGTCCCGGAGCATTCCTTACAGCCCACTCTCCGTGGAGCTCGCTGAATGAGGCGGCCTTAAACAAAAAGTGCCCCGCCTTTCGGCGGGGCAAGCGTTGGACCAGTTTGTTCCCGAACTCCGCCGGGCCTTTTGGATGTAAAGCTGTTTCCATTGCTCGATTGCCGATTGCTCGATTGCTAGATTTCTTTCCTAATCGAGCAATCAAGCAATCCAGCAATCGAGCAATGCCTACCCTCCGCGTTGACGGCGAAGGAAGGTGGGGATGTCGAGGTCGATTTCGTCGAGCTGGATCGGCTTGGGCGGCTCGACCGGCTTTGCCTGCGGTTGCGGCTGGGGCTGCTGTTGGGGGGCGGCTGCTTGCGGCTGTGGCTGTTGTTGCGCCAGGGGCTGAGGGGCCGGGGCCGACTCGGTGGCCGGGTTCACAAAGACCTCGCGATCCTGACGCTCGCGGGGGGTGTTCGTGTTGCCCGGGTCCATGCCTGCGGCAAGCAGGGTGACCATGACTTCGCCGTCGGCGGTGTCGCGCATGACGTGGCCCATGATGATGTCTGCATCGTCCGCGTCGGTGAACTGGAGGATGTACTCCATCGCCTCGTGCGCCTCGCCGATGGAGAAGTCGGGACCAGCGGTGACATTGACCAATAGCCGCTTCGCGCCCTGGATGTTCGTCTCCAGCAGCGGGGAGTTGGCCGCGTGCTGCGCCGCCATCTTGGCGCGCTGATCGCCCACACCACGGCCGAGACCCATAAGCGCGACGCCCGCGTTGCTCATGACCGAGCGGACGTCGGCGAAGTCGACGTTGATGATGCCGGGGAGGAGGATGATGTCGGAGATGCCTTGGACGCCTTGGCGAAGCACGTCGTCCGCTGCGGCGAACGCCTGCTGCATCGTCGTCTTCTTTTCCACGAACCCGAGTAGACGGTCGTTCGGAACCGTGATGAGGGTGTCGACGTGCTCCTTCAGGCGGTTCGCGCCTTCCTCAGCCAGCCGACGTCGCTTGGGTCCCTCGAACAGGAACGGCTTGGTGACCACGCCGACGGTCAGGATGCCCATCTTGCGGGCCATGTCCGCGACCACGGGAGCCGCGCCGGTTCCCGTTCCACCGCCCATGCCGGCCGTGATGAACACCATGTCGCAGTGCTCGAGTTCCGACATGATCGTCTTCTCGCTCTCGCGGGCGGCCGCCTCACCGACCTCCGGGTTGCCTCCGGCACCGAGACCGCGAGTGAGCCCCTCACCGATCTGAAGCTTTTTCGGCGCGCGACTCTGCCCCAGGGCCTGCGCATCGGTGTTCATGGCGACGAAGTGGACGCCCACCACGCCCTCATGGATCATCCGGTTGACGGCGTTTGATCCCGCCCCCCCGATGCCGATCACCTTGATCGTCGCCTGGTTCTCGAAAAGATTGTCTGGTCGCATGCTCATGTTAATGGAAGAGTCCAAAATCCGGCCTCCGTGCTTCGGATTCCGTTGTCAGTCAGGACGGCATGGCCGCCCGGAAAGCCGCGGGTTTTTGATTGTAACCAGCGCCGACGCCCTCAACTAGGATTTGTGCAGGGATGCCCCTAGTTTTTCCACAAGATTCCCACTGTAAGTGCCAAATTGCACCGCGAAAAGCTGCTTCAAACTCGTTGCCCACGGAGAAGTCGCTCACCGGTAGAGGTTGCCACCCAAGACCAGACCGTGCTGTGCTCTGATGACGTTCAGTGGAGGCGTTCCACAGTGTAGATGGCGAGGTCTCGCAGGAAACTGGTGTCCCCGGGCAAGCCCTCCAGGCAGCCCAAGCCTCGCTCAGCGGCGTCGAGGGCCGCCTTGCGCGAGCCCTCGATGCCGAAGAGGGCCGGGTACGTCGCCTTCCCCCGCTCTCGATCCGAGCCCGCCGCCTTGCCCAGCCGCTCAGGGGTGGACGTTTCGTTTAGCAGGTCGTCCGCGATCTGGAATGCGAGGCCTACTTGCGCTCCGTAGTCGCGAAGGCAGCCGACATGGCCGGGGTCGGTGCCGGCCAGGATCGCCCCGATCTCGCAGCTCGCGGCGATCAACGCCCCCGTCTTGTTCGCGTGGATGAACTCCAGAGTCGCGATGTCCACGGGCGTGCCCTCGGAGAGGATGTCGGCGGTCTCCCCTTCTACCAACCGGATCGACGACCGTGCCAACACCTGGACCGCCCGCAAGGAACGAGCAGCTTCGGAGGACGAGGTTGCCATGGTGGAAAAAGCCAGCGAGAAGAGGGCATCCCCTGCCAGGATGGCAATTCCCTCGGTGAACTTGACGTGACAGGTCGGTCGCCCTCGGCGGAGGTCGTCGTCGTCGATCGCGGGCAGATCGTCGTGGATGAGCGAGAACGCGTGCACCATCTCAATGGCGCACCCAGCGTCCAGGGCCATCGCCGCTTCGCCCCCAGCGGCCTCGGCCGCCGCCATGCACATTGCGGGGCGCAGGCGCTTCCCGGGGGCGAGGCAGGAGTAGCGAATTGCCTCGTGGAGAATTTCCGGACGTTCGGTGACGGGGGGCAGGAGGGCTTCTAATCGAACGTCAACGCGCTCCGCGTAGGCCTTTAGTTGGTCTTCAACCGCCACTCCCGTGAGTCTACCGCCGCTGCCCGGTAGCCGCTGGTACACTCCGGCACCTATGGCGGAGATTCGACCCTTCCGGGGCTTGCGCTACAGCGCGGACGCAGGACCGATCGAGTCCTTAACGGCACCACCCTACGACGTCCTGAGCCCCGCGGATCGAGAGCAGTACGCCTCCCGCAGCCTTCACAACGTCGTCCACCTCACGCTTCCCGAGCACAAGTCCGACGACCGCAGCAAGTACGTGCGGTACGCCCGCAGCGCAGCCCTTTTGACCGAGTGGCGCAAAGACGGAACGCTGGCCCTGGAAGACCGGCCCGCCATCTACCGCCTGACCCAAAGCTTCTCCCTCCCCCGCCACGCGGGAAGTTACACCCGGACGTCCATCATCGCTCTCATCAAGGTCGAGCCGTACGAGAACGGCGTCGTCCTGCCCCACGAGCAGACCTTCCCCAAGCACAAGGAAGACCGCCTGCGGATCCTGGAAGCCACCCGCTCCCACCTTGAGTGCATTTTCGGCCTGTACGAAGACCCCAACGGCGACGTGCTGAGCGCCATCCAGAGCGCCGCCGTGGGCTCAGAGGTCGTCACCCGCTCCGACGACGGGGTGCACCAGCACCTGGAGCCCATCCTGGACGAAGAAGTGACCCAACGGGTCATGGCGTTGCTCTCTGACAAGAAGGTCTGGATCGCCGATGGCCACCACCGCTACGAGACGGCCCTCGCCTTCCGGCAGAGCCAGGGCGAGAGGGAAGGATCGATTGCGGAGGACTACATGCTCATGGCCCTCACGTCGATGTCCGACCCGGGCCTCGTCCTCCTTCCCACCCACCGGATCGTGAGCACGGTGCCCGGCGGGCCGGAGCAGGCTTTGGCGAAGCTCGCCCAGGTGTTCGACATCACGGAGCACCACAGCCGCAACATGGAGGCCCACCTAGCCCGCGAGCAAGCGGAGGGCCGCCGCGCGTTCGGCGTCGCCCTCGAAGGCGGCCGGGGCTACGTCTTGGTGCCGAAGGACGATCAGACCCTGCTCGGCATGATCGATACCCAAGACACTCCCCACCTGAAGGGGCTCGACGTGACGGTACTTCACCGGGTGATCCTAGAGAAGATCCTGGGTGTGCAGGGGCTGGACAACATCAGCTACACGCGCGATCCGCTCGAGGCCGTTCGATCCGCCGACGAGGGGCAAGGCATCGCGTTCCTCATGAACCCGCCGACGGTGGACGACATGAAGACCATCGCTTTGGGTGGTGAGAAGATGCCCCAGAAGAGCACCTACTACTATCCCAAGATCCTCAGTGGTCTGGTCCTCTGGAGCCTGAACGATTTCGTCTAAGACCATGAACATTCGGCTCCTGGGCACGGGCGCGGCAGACGGGATTCCGGGATTCTTCCGGAACGATCCCGTCAGCAAGCACGCGCGCGAGTGCGGGGGCCGAGACGTCCGGACCCGGTGCGCGGCCCTGGTCGATGGGGTCCTCAAGATCGACCTCCCGCCGGACACGTTCAGCCAACTCCAGCGCGACCGCCTCGACCCGCGGGACTGGTCGGCGCTCCTCTTCACCCACAGCCACGAAGACCACTTCGCGGTCGGTGAGATCCAGTACGCGCTTTACCCCTTCACCGAGATGGACCACATGCCGTACACCATCTACGGCAACGAGACCATCTGCCGGAAAATCGAGGAGCGCTATCCGAATTGGCCCATTGAGCTCGTTCAGACCCGCAGCTTCGAGAGCTACCAGCACGGGTCCTACACGATCACCCCGGTCAAGGCCCGGCACATCGAGGAAGAGGACTGCCACAACCTCATCATCGAGCGCGGCGGCAAGAGCATCTTGTACGCCACCGACACCGGCGTCTGGACCCACGACACCTTTGAGTTCCTAAGCCGCTACCATCTCGACGTCCTCGTCATCGAGTGCACGGACGGTTTGCGCAAGGGGAACTACCTCGGCCATCTCGACATCGACGCTTGCGTCGGCGTCGTCGATGCCTTGAGGGAGGCCAAGGTGCTAGGTTCCGATAGCCGAGTTGTGACCACCCACCACGCCGCCAGCGGAGGTGCCCGTCACTGCGACCTCGAGAAGGCCCTGCTCAAGCACGGCATCGAGCCGGGCTACGACGGCATGGTCATCAAGTTCTGATCTTTTTGGAGTGAGGCAGCTTACTGCCTCTTTGGCACTACCAGGCACACTTCCCTGGGTCGAAGGATTGACCAGAGCCATAGACTGAAAAGAGGCAGCAAGCTGCCTCACTCCAAAGTGGCTCGCCCCTTCTTCCGCAACTGGATCGTCTTCACAATCGCCACCACCGATACCAGCGCGATGATTCCGATGACGATCTTGTTGAGGTTGGCCGCCACCCCCGGGATTTGGCCGAGGTAGTACCCGGCGAGACACCAGACGGTGATCCAAGCGATCGCCCCGATTAGGCTGCTGGCCAGGTAACGGCGCAAATCCATCCGGCCCATGCCCGCCACGAACGGAACGAACGCACGGATAAACGGCACGAAGGTCGCGATGGCGACCGTCCGGCTGCCGTGACGTTCGAAGAACGCCTCCGCCCTCTCGATGTTGCCCCGCCAGCGCTCCCGCTTTTTGAACTGCGGCCCTGCCGCGATGCCCTGGTAATAGTTGATCACGTTGCCCGCGAACACCGCCGCGCTCAGCACCACGATCAGGAGAGCGATGTTCAGTGTCCCGTTCTTCGGGTTGGCCAGCAGCCCGGCCGCGAAGAGGAGCGGGTTGCCCGGCACGGCCGGGCCGATCAGGAAGCCCGTCTGGAAAAGGAACAGCGCGAACAGGATCGCGTACACCAGCGGCCCGTAGTTCTGCGTCGCCCCGCTAAGGGCCTTTCCGAAATCAAGCTGCGTCAACAGGCTCATCGGTCCCCTAGGCTACCGTCGCCGCGCACCAACTCGCGCATCGGCTCGATCGCGTGCCGAAGGGCGAAGCTCCAGAACGCGGGCCACCAGATCAGGTCGTTGGTCAGGATGGTCAGCCCGAAAACCCACGGCAGCCCGCCCTGAAGGGCAGTGAACAGGAAGCCGATCGGCCCGAAGGTCTTCCCGATCAGGCCGATCCACACCAGCGCCGCGTACCGCTTCGGGTCCCGGGCGATCATCCAGTAGCCCAGCGCGTACACCAGCACCATCATCCCCACCGACTGCCAGATGCCAGGGTAGTTCGGGGCAGGCATCCCGAGAAGGTCGAAGAGGGCGTTCGGCAGCAGCACCATCGCGGTACCCCAAACAAAGTTGTAAACGGCGGCCGCGTAGAACCACAAACGGTAGACGCGGAAGGGATCGCGCGGCGGCATCACTAACCGGTTCTACGAGATGCCGCCGCGCCGCCCTAGGACCCGCTAGGTCTACTTCGCCAGTGAAACCGGGACCCAGTCGAAGGTAGGGGTGTAGGTGCCGTCGGTTCGCTTGACTCCCCGATGGTTGAACGGACCCGTCGCGTTCTCCCCCTCGGCCCGAACGCTAAGTTCGGCAATGCGCCAGTGCGAGAGCGGCTTCACCTCGCCGTCGTCGCTCCGTCCGTTCTCGTTCGCGTCGCGCCAGATCGAGATGCCATGGGTTTCCGTGCCCCGCAGCCAGCCGTCCCCGTCTGCGTCCAACGTAGCGAGCGCCGCATAGCCGTCGCGGAAGAACATCCACCAGGTCGAGGTCCCGAACAGCTGACGCCCGGAGGTGACCTTCCCCGTCCGGTTCGGGTCCCACACGAGGATGCCGGTGCTGGACTTGACCCAGGGCCAAGTCCGGGCGGTGCCGTCACCCGCCAGGTCGAACTGAGTGGTCCGAGCAGAGAGAAGCTCGGGCAGACTCGTCTCACCCTCCAACGGCAGGATGATCGGCGTGATCGGGCGGGGAATCTTCGCCAGCTTCGCGGCCAGCGCGTTCATCCGCGTAGTCTCGCGCACGTCCTGCCGAGTCTTGGTGCGGCCGTTCAAGACTCGAACGATTCCCTGCGCGGCTTCCTTGCTAAGCTGGGTGTCCTCTCCCGGACGGAGGTGCGTCGCCTTAAGGTCTTCCTCCGACTGAAGCACCACGACCCGCCGGTAATGGTCCAAGGCGGCGTCTTCGATCACCACCCGCGTTGGCTTGACCTTTGGTGCCCAGGAGAAGGGCTTCAGCCCGTTCACGTGCGGAGCGGCCGACTCGAGCATCCACGCGAGCCCTAGTCGGTAGAGCGGATTGTTCGGTGCCAACTCCACCGCCCGGCGGTAATGCTCCAGCGACTTGACCAGGTGCGTCCGATGAGGTTCGACAAGAGCCTTGCCAGACCGCGCGACCAAGATCGTTCGGTAAGGGGCAAACCCCGGGAGCGAGTTTCCTTGAGGCGAATCTTCAGGCAACACCACCGGAATGGTTCGGGTGTCGGTCGCGAACGCGAGGCTGTGGAGACGCCCTAGCACGTAGCGGGCATTGGCGTCCCGAGGGTTCTTCCTCACGGCGGCCTCCACGTTCGGCAGCACTCGGGCGAGCGGCACCTCCCGGTCGATCTGACGCCACCGTGCGCCCGCCACGGGCAGTAGGGCAATCAGGGCCAAAGCGGCAAGGGAAGTCCTCAGGCGTCGCATCACGAAAGTTGGACGGCTGGACGTCCAGAACCGCTTCGCCCGGTGCCACGAGATTCCGCTCTTGGACCCACTGAGGTTAAAAGGCTCCGGGAGGGACCGGTGGGATCAGCGCCACCAGGCGCGGCAGGACCGTCTCCGCCCCCTCGTTGATCAGGAACACTCCCGGCTGCGCTTCTCCCTCGGGGTTGATCCGCACAGTGGGGATGCCCGTCCTCGCTGCGATCTCCGTAAAGCCGTAACTCACCATGCCGCTCTGGCCTACCTCCAGCACGACGTCCGCCTGCGGCAGTTCGCGCCTCACCGCCTCAAAGGCATCGGGCCAAGGCCGCTCCCCAAACCAGACCACGTTCGGCCGGACGACCGCGCCGCAGGTGCTCCGGGGCAGCGTTTCCTCCGTGTAGCGCTCTGGAAGGAAGTCCGGGTAGATCGGCAGGACCTCTCCGCAGTTGGGACAGTAGGTCTCCAGGATGTTGCCGTGGAGCCGGTAAACGTTCGTCGAGCCCGCCCGGTCGTGCAGAGGGTCCACGTTGCTGGTCACGATCGTGACCAGCTCCGCCTTCTCTTCCAGTTGGGCGAGGGCGAGATGCGCGGGATTCGGTCGGGCGCTCTTACCCTGGTGGATCCGCATCAAGTACCAGTTCCAGACGGTAACCGGCTGACGGGCGAACGCTTCGGGCGAGGCCAACTCGTACGGATTGAGCCCCTCGTAGAGCCCTCCGTCACCGCGGAAGGTGGGGATGCCGCTGGCGGCCGAGATCCCCGCTCCAGTGAAGACCAGGACGTTGCCCTGCATCAGTTCGGCGATTTTAGGTTCGGTAAGGGAAGCCATAGACGGAAGCAAAGGGGAGTGCCCAAAGACTTCGGAAGCCGAAGGTCGGGGGCAGTGTTCCCCTCGCAGGACCTTGGCAAATCCAGGAATGGAGTAGCTGCGAACCTGTCAAAAGGCCTTGCCCTTCAGCCGCTTGATGTCGAACTTAGCCGTGTCGGCCACCGCCATCACCGCCATCACGCCCGCCTGGACCGGATCGGAAACCACCAAATCAGCCGCCTCGGTAACGCTCCCTGCCATGCGAAGCGAGATCACCGGAATCCCGTTGTGTTCGCGAAGGTGGCAGACCGCTTTGGTGATCTCACCCCCCATAAGGCTGCCCGCGAGGACCAGGATCGACGCACGGGGTAGTCGCCCCACCGCGCGAACGGCCGCCGCGATCTGCGTCTCGCCCACAAGGGCGATGGTGTCCACGCTGATGCGCTCCCCCCGCAGGTTGTGCCGGTCGGCTTCCGAAACTGCTCCTAGCACCACCTGGGCGACTTGGGCGCCGCCCCCGATCACGATGACGCGTTTGCCGAAAACGCTTGCCGAGGACTCCGTTACATCGACGTGGTCGACTCCGGCCACCGCTTGGAGGTCCCGGTGCAGCTGCTCCGGATCGTCCTCCCCCGAAACGTCGAGGTACATCTCCGTCTCCGTCCCCGGAACGTGGTTGATGCTTTCGATGTTCGCGCCGCGCGCCGCGACGCAGGCGGCCAGATCGCGAAGCAACCCCGGCCGATCGGCCGCGAAGACGCAGTAACAGCGTTTAGGAATCAACGGGAGAAGCCTCCCGTGTTAACCTGAGTTTGAAGTTTGCGACCCGGTTGCATCACGCTCAGGAGAGTCTGACTCGTCCGAGGGCTGGATGTCCACGAAGCGCATGGCCGCGCCCCAAGGGAACCAAGTGCGGGCAGATGGGTTATGGAAAGGGAGAGAGTGGAGCTTTCGCGGCGAGCCGCCGCATGGAATTTATCAAGGTAGGCACTACGAATGATGCAAAAGCTTATGACCCTAACGTTGGTGGCGGTGTTGGCCGGCTGCGCGATTTTGGAGCCGCAGGCAGCGGAACCCGCCGGAAACGGGAGCCCCAAGCGGAAAGACAAAGTCGTGCTCAGCGATGCCGAGTGGAAGAAGCGCCTGACCCCGGAGCAGTACCGGATTCTCCGCAGCAAAGGGACCGAGGCCGCTTTCTGCGGCGTGTTCTACGATAACAAGAAGACGGGAACCTACTCCTGCGTCGGCTGCAAACTGCCCCTGTTCCGATCAGACGCCAAGTTCGACTCGGGCACCGGCTGGCCCAGCTTCTTCCAGCCGGTTTCCAAAGACGCCGTCTGGATGAAGACCGACCGGTCCCACGGGATGGTTCGGCAGGAGGTGCTCTGTGCCCGTTGCGACGGCCACCTCGGACACGTCTTCGACGACGGCCCTCGCGACAAAGGCGGTCTCCGCTTCTGCATCAACTCGGAAATCCTGACCTTCAAACAGGAAAGGTAGCCGCCCTCCGGTATAGAGTGCGGTGCCCCGGCACCGCTTTATCCAGCGAGCCTGCGAGCGTGGAGGGTGCTGAGCTTGTATCTAGATTGAGCAACGGAAAAGGGCTGGACGCAGGAAGGCGTCCAGCCCTTTTCCGTGAGTCCTCATCCCACCGCAGGAAACATCTCCCCCTCCAAGAGGTCCCCCGCCTTCAGCCCGAGCGGGTCGGTCACCACATGGCCCACCCCCGTGAAGCGGGTGGTCGCGTCCATAAAGATCACGATGTGGGCGACCCGAGGCTCGTCCGTCATGTTCGGGGTCGCCATGTGCGCGCAGCGCCCGTGGTGGAAGGTGCAATCACCGGCCTTCAGTGGCACCGTCACCCGGGGCTCCCACACGAGATCCGGGCAGATACTGAAGAGGCTCCTGGCATCTCCCAGGTTCTGCATGGGGAGGTCGGTTCGCTGGTGCGAGCCGGGAATAAAGGTCATGCAACCGCACTCGACGGTCACGTCGCCAAGGGCGATCCAGGCGGAGATGGGATTGGGGCCGTCCGCGTGGGGCCAGTACGGCTGGTCCTGGTGGAACTCCGTGGCCGCATTGTTCTGGGGCTTCTTGATAAGGATCTGGTCGTGCCACAACCGAAGGTCCACCCCCGCCAGCTTCCGCGCGACCGCCTGCACGTTCGGGTGCAGGGTCAGGCGCCGCATCGCTTCATCTTCCCGCCAAACGTTCGCGTTTTGGGTGAACACGGGACCCGCAGAAAGGCTCTGCAGGCGCTCGGCGGCGGCAAGGGCCGCCTCTCGAAACTCGAACGCCTCTTCTCGGGAGATGACTCCTGGTACATGAACGAACCCGTTCTGGCGGTAGGCGGCGATCTTCTCTTGCGATAGGCTGTCAGGGGTTGTGGTGTAGGACAACGTCGTCATGGCTGCTTTCAGTATCGATCTAGATCCAGCCTAGTCGTTAGGCAAAACCGGGCAAAGGAGTAGCACAATCTTGACGGTGCGGGAAGCTGCCCAAGAAACCATCCGTTGGCGGCAGACCTTTGGCGACCGAGCACTGCCGGTCGCCGTCGAGGAGCACACGCTCAACGGCACCTTCGCGGCCCACGGCCACGACTTTGTGGAAGTGGTCCTAGTCCGGACCGGCCGAGGCGCTCACCGATCGTTCGCGGGCGAGGTCGAGCTAGGGGAGGGTGCCGTTCTGGTCATTCGGCCCGGGGCATGGCACCAGTACGTCGGGTGCGAGGCGCTCCGGGTGGTGAACTGCTGCTTCGCGGCTCATCTCTTAGCCAAAGAGTTGGCCTGGTGCCGGGAGGACCCTGCTCTAGAGTCGCTACTCTGGACCGGCCCCTTCGATGTGCGACGGCGGGGAGTCTTGGTGTACGACGGTTCGTCTACCAGCGGATTGGACGCCTTGCTTGCGAGTCTGGCTGCCGCCGCGAGTCGTGCTGCTCAAGTTGGCAACCTGGTGTGCTTGCTAGCGGAGCTCGCCGATGGTTACCAATCCCCGGCGGAGCCCGGACGCACCATCGATTCGACGATAGCGGCCTGCGTCTCAATGCTGGAGGGAGACCTGGCGAGGAACTGGTCGCTGGACGACTTGGCCCGCCAAGCCGCACTTGACCCCTCCCACTTGGTCCGAAAGTTTCGGCGCACGACCGGATTACCTCCGATGGCCTACCTAGCTCGGTTGCGGGCGGAAGCGGCCGCGGCTCTCCTCGTGGGCAGTAAAATCCCAATCGGGAAAATAGCCGAGAAGGTCGGATGGCCCGACCCTAACTACTTTGCCCGCCGCTTCCGGGCGCATTTCAGCGTCAGCGCAACGGAGTATCGGGCCGAAGGGAAGGTTCTTCTTAACCACGAAGAGCACAAAGGACACTAAGGGATCACAAAGGGACGTCCCCTCTTTGTGATCCCTTAGTGTCCTTTGTGCTCTTCGTGGTTCAAAGCGAAACCCTGTCTGAGACCTCCCCCTGCGCCGAGGGGTAGAGGTCCCACGCCCTGGCCCTACTTTTTCGGATCGAGCCCGAGGTGCCGTAGGTAAGCGTCCATGTTCGGCTCGCGGCCGAGGTAGTCGCGGAGCATCTCGTTCTCGTCCATCGTGCCACCGCGGGCCAGGATCTTCTTGCGGTAGTACTGCCCGGCTTCGGGGTTCAGGATGCCCAGCTCATTGAAGCGCTGGAACATGTCCTGGGCGTACACCAGCGACCATTGGTAGCCGTAGTACGCGCCCTCGTAGCCCATCAGGTGGCCGAAGGCCGACTGGAAGTAGGTGCCCACGGGCGCCTCGTACAGCTCGACCTCGCGAAGGAGATCGACGCCGACCTTGGTCGTGTCCACCTTGCCCGCCTCGGCGGTGTGGTAGGCCTGATCGACCATTCCGTAGTAGAACTGGTGCTCGGCCTCAAGGCCGCTGCCCAGGGTCTGGGCCGACTTCATGTTCTGCAGGAGCTTGGCCGGAAGAACCTCGCCCGTCTTGTAGTGCTTGGCGAACAGCTTGAGCACGGACGGATCCCACACCCAGTTCTCGAACATCTGCGACGGCGCCTCGACGAAGTCGCGGGCGACCGCGGTGCCGGAGAACCGGCCGTACTTGGTCTCCGTGAGGATCTGGTGCAGGCCGTGGCCGAACTCGTGGAAGAACGTCTCGACCTCGTCGTGGGTCATCAAGGACGGCTTGTCGGCAGTGGGCTTGGTGAAGTTGCAGACGAGGGCCGCGAGCGGCTTCTGGACCTTGCCGTCGCTCCACACCTTGCGCGCCATCAGGCCCCAGCAGGCGGCGTGGTTGTACTTGTTCTCGCGCGGGAACAGGTCGGTGTAGATGTGGCCCAGCAGCTCGCCGCCCTTCTTGTCGGAGATGGCAAAAAGCTTGACGTCCTCGTGCCAGATGGGCAGACCGAGGCTCGCCGCGTCCTTCGTGACGTCCTTGAACTCGATGCCGTAGAGGCTCGACGTGATCTGGAACAGGCCGTCGAACACCCGGTCCACAGGGAAGTACTCGGCGACCTTTTGTGAGTCGATCGCGTACTTCTCCTTCAGCAGTCGCTGCTTGTAGTACGATTGGTCCCAGGGGTAGAGCTTCGCGTTCTTGTCGCCGGTGTGGCGGCGCTTGGCGGCCACGAACTCGTTGTAGTCGAGCTGGGCCTTCTTGCGCACGATTGGGCGCAGTTCGCTGTAGAACTTCGCCACGGTCTGCGAGTTCTTGGCCATACGGGTCTCGATGTTGTAGTCGACGGTGTTCTTGAACCCGAGCAAGCCCGCCGCCTCGGCACGCAGCTTCAGGATCTTCTCGAGCTGGGTGACGTTGCGCTTGCCACCCCGCCGCTTGTAGGCGTACCACACCTTCTTGCGGGCGTTGCCGTCCTCGACGTAGTCCATGACCGCGTTGAAAGTCGGGCCGTCCATGGTGACGACGTACAGGTCGTCGACGCCTCGGGAAAGCCGCTTCAGGATGTCCGCCGGGAGGCCCTTGAGCTCCTTCGCGGTGAGGAAGGCGACGGTTTCGTCTTCGTAGATGTTGGTCTGGAACTGGGTGGAGAGCTTCTGAAGCTCGATCTCGATCTGCTTGACGCGCTCGCGCTTGTCCGCGGGGAGCTCCATGCCTGCCCGGCGGTAGTCGCGGAGGGTGAACTCGAGAAGGCGCTTCTGCTCGCCTTCCAGGCGCGGGCTCTTGGCCGCGTAGGCCTTGACCGCCCGGTACAGGTCCTCGCGCTTGCCCAGTGCGATCTGCCAGTTGGAGACGGCCTCTTCGGCGGCGCGGGAATCGTCCCGGACCTTGGCGTCGGTGGAGACGTACTGCATGAAGATCGGCAGGCTCGTCTCGTTGTCGAGTCGCACGGACATGTCGTCCAGCGCACCCAGAGTGTTGTCGAAGGTCCGCTGGTTGTCGGGGATCTTGATGATCGCCGCGACTTCCGCGTCGGCGCGCTTGAGCGCTTCCTTGACCTTGGCCGGCACCTCTTGCGCCTGGGCACAGACGCTCATAAGGGCGCCGATGCCGAGGGCGAGGGTCAGCCGCGGGATGGTGTTAAAGCGGGTCCTCATTTTGCTCTTTCTCTATACGCCGCAGTCGGAGTGCGGTTGTGGAGTCTTTACCCGTATTCAGCGGAAGGTGACTGAACCACAACGGCCTCCCAACGTCGTTGTGCCCGTTGTGGTGAAGACCCCTACCGAACTCGACTACTTCCTCGCGCCTCGTCGAGCAGGGAAGTGCGCCGCTGTTGCTTGAGCAGCCACTTGTAAATGTCCTGTCGCTCGAAAACGTCGGTGATGCTATGGTCGCGGCCCGGAAGCGTTGTAAGGTGCGCTCGTCCCCGTGCCCGCTGATGTCGCTTTACTGCCTGCGCCACCTCATCGTGAGGGACTTGGTCGTCCGCATCGCCGTGGAAGGTCCACAGCGGGATCTTGCGGGCTTCGGTCGAGTCGGTCCAAAGACTCTCGATCGGGCTGCTCCCCATTGTCACCACCGCCGCGAAGTGCTGGGGGTAGGCCGCTGCCAGCCGCATCACGCCCCTTCCGCCCATGCTGAAGCCCATCGCGTAAGTCCGGTTCTTGTCGATCATGACCCGTCGCCGGAGCCTCTCTACGACCCGCATTATCGCCTTCGGGTCGGTCCACCGCTGGCCTGAAGGACACTGCGGGGCGACCACGATGAAAGGGAAGTCCTTGCGCTTGAGGAGCAGCTTGGGCAGGCCGTATCGGCGCACCCGCCGGAGATCCTCGCCCCGGAGCGACTTGCCGTGTAAGTAGACGATCAGGGGGGTGGGCTTGACCTTGGCCGACTTCGGGACGTAGACGATCGCCCGGAGTGGCCGGGGAAAGGACTGGCCCGGAGCAACGGCCGCCAAGGAAGCAAGAGCCAACGGGTAGATCCATTTAACCACTGGATCTACCCCTCCACGGAGTCTGAGCGACGCTTGGAACGAGTCTCATGTCCCTTGTCCTTTAGGTCCGGCGGCGGCATTCGTGTTCCCCAGCGACGAGGGATGCCGAGGGCTGAGGATTGTGGGGTCCACGACCGACAATGGACGATAGCGGGGAATGGGCAAGACGTTTGGTTCGCGATGGATCGCGGGAGCGGCGTGCCCCCTGTTCAAGAAATGGGTGGCGATGTAGAATGACCATGGCAATGGCCAGTTCAATTGATTCTCAAGTTTGTGTTGGTGACCTTCGCGGTGCGGGGCGCCGAAACCTCCGGGGTTCGGCGACCCTCGTCGTTGCGGTGATCGCCTCGTTCGCTTCGGCGCAGGATGCGGCCGGTGGCGATGCTGGCGGTGGTTCGGGAGGGGCCATCGTGTGGATCCTCGGGCTGCTTCTCCTAGTCGCGGTCGGCGCGATCGTGGCTCTCGCGATGCGCAACAACTCCGCGCCGACGACGACGGCGCGCCCCGTCCACGACGAAGAAGGCACCCAGGTCCGGGGGGTCGAAAGCGACCGACTCGTGCGCCTGACCGGAGGCGTGGCCGTGGGTAGCGAGATCCCGGTGATCAGCGTCGTGACCATCGGTCGCGACAAAAGCTGCACGGTCAGCCTGAGCGATCCCGAAATGTCGGGCCTTCACGCGGAGGTTCGGAAGGAGCGGGGGAAGGCTTACGTTGTGGACAAGGGAAGCACCAATGGCACCTTCCTCAACGACGATAGGCTCGATGCAGAAGACATGCGCCCGCTGAACGACGGCGACAAGATCAAACTGGGCAACACGACCCTCCTCTTCAAGGCTCAGTCCTAAACCGGCTCGCCAATGATTATCGACGTCGCTGGCGTTTCGCACATCGGGAACAAGCGCTCGGAGAACCAGGACTCGTACCTGGCCGAGCGCCTACCCAGCACCACGGGAAGGCCCGCCTGCTGCCTTGCCATTGCCGATGGCATGGGCGGTCACGAACAAGGACAGCGGGCGAGCGAAGAGGCGATCGTCGCCCTCATCGAAGAGCTCGCGGAGTTCGATCCGACCGGTTTCCATCCCTTTACCGAGGGATGGTGCTGCAAAGTGGAGCAGCTCGCGCACGAACGCGTGCGCGGCATTGCTGAAGAAGGGGAGATCGTCGGCACCACCTTCACGATCTTGATGATCCAGGGCACCCAAGCGGTGTTCGGGCACGTCGGCGATTCCCGGATCTACCGCTGTCGCGATGGAGTTCTCGAACAGCTGACGGTGGACCAAACTTGGGAAGAGTACGCCCGTGAGCACCGAGTCCAAAACCCGCACGGCAATGCGCTCCGACAGGCTATAGGCGTCGGCGGGTCCATCGACCCCGTAACCGGAAGCGTTTCCCTCGAGCCCGGCGATTGGGTGCTGGTCTGCTCCGACGGCCTCTCCAAGATGATCGACGACCAGGCGGTCGCGAAGGTCTTGCGCAAGGCTAAGTCCGCGCAAAACGCGTGCGACCAGTTGCTGGAGCAGGCACTGAGGGCGGGAGGCCGCGACAACGTTTCCGTTTGCGTGGGCCGCCTCATGTGGAAAGACTGACAAATTCGCCGAACCTAAGCCCAGTTCGTACCTTTGGCTGGTTTTATTGCCTGCAGGCGGAAGCAAGAGCTACCGATATAAGGGGAAGATGAACATGGAACCGAAGTCGCAGTACAGCTACGATCCGTTCGCCTCCGGCACTCAGAGCCGATGGGGCCGGCGGGGAGCTGACGCGGCCCCCCTTCCTGAGATCGAAGGTTACGAGATTCTCGACAAGATCGGATCAGGGGGCATGGGCTCCGTCTGGTCGGCGCGCTACCTGCCGCTTAATCAGATCCGCGCCGTCAAAGTACTGGACAAGGCGCTGGCGGAGCACCCCACGTTCATCGAGCTCTTCTCGATGGAGGCCAAGGCGCTCGGCCGCCTTGAGCACCCGAACATCGTTAAAGTTTACGACGCGAACGCCGAGCACAATCCGCCCTACATGGCGATGCAGTGGGTTCAGGGCACAACCCTGAGCAGCATCCTTGGCAGCCGAAAGGTATCGCTGGACGAAGCCATCGGCTACTTCGAGCAGATCGCATTGGCGCTGGATTACGCGCACAGCCGGGGCTTCGTGCACCGCGACATTAAGCCGTCCAACGTCATGGTCACCGAAACCGGCCAGGCGCTGCTGATCGACTTCGGCGTCGCCAACTTCCTCGGAAGCGACGGGTCCTCGAAGGGCACGATCACCGGCACCACTCGCTACCTCTCGCCTGAGGTTTGCCAGGGTCGCCCCGCCACCTCCGCGAGCGACATCTGGGCCTTCGCGGTGATGATTTACCGGACGCTCACCGGCCACCTTCCCTTCGACGACCCGAGCGGGGAGATGGTGCTCCTCAAGATCACGGCCGATCCACCGGAGAGCCCGGCGGGGGTTTCCCCGAAGCTTCGGACGTTCCTCTTGAACAGCCTGAACAAGGACCCGAAGCAGCGGTACAAGAGCGCGACGAGCCTCGTCGCCGACCTCAAGAAAGCCGCGCATCCAATGGCCGTGAAGGTCAAAGGCGAAGGGGCCGTGGTAACGGCCGCCATGGGCATGTTCATTGCGGTCGGCGTCCTGGTCATCGTGCTTCTCGGAGGCGTGGCGTACAACACGTTGCAGCGCCCGGCCCCGAAAGCGAAGACGTTCCAAACTGCGGCGGCAACGACGACTGCCAAACCTGCCGAAACGGCTCCTCCCACACCCGCGCTCATGACGAACGAGCCGGTGGCGGCGGTAGTGGCCTCTATCAAAGGTGCCTGGTTCGCCGACTTGGGGACTCGCTGGGCGGAGGTCATGATCGAGCCCACGGGCGGGCGAGCGTTCCGCGCGAGCTTCAACGTCCGCGACGAGAAGGGTCTGACCACCGTTGCAGTCTCGGGTGAAGTCTTGGAAGACGACCAGACGGTCAACTACAACGAGGACGAGGCAAAGCTTCCCGATGGACAGGGCACCTTCACCGGCTTGCTGTCGGAAGACCGCGGCCGCATCTTCGGAACCCGAACGGTTGATGGGAAGGCTGGCGAATCGATCCGCTTCGTGCGGGCGGCCGACGTGGTCATGACGCCGTACGAGAACGGCACTGACGGCTACACCCTCGCGATCCCCGCCGGCTGGAAGGCGTCGGAGACGGTGGTCGGCTCCGCCCGCGTGACGACTTTCTCCCCCGTCGGGAAGCCCGTCGTCGCCTTTCGGGTGATCGTCAGCCCCGCACCTACGGCCGGGACCATGACGGAGTTGTTCGAGGATCGCGAGCGCGAGCTGTCGGGCCGTCCCGACAAGGGCGTCACCTACCAACGCATGAACATGAACCCGAGTGCGAACCTTGCGGGACGCGGCGCCGTGTCCTGGGAGTTCCGGCGCCAGGAGCCCCCGGCCGAGCTGATGCGCGGCCTGTTCCACGGGGTTCTGCGGGGCGACCGGAGCACCACCACCGAAGCCTGGTCCCCGGTGGCCGAGGACGAGGTTTGGGTACCGCTCTTCGAGCGAATCCGAAACCGGTTCCGCCTGACGGACTAACCAGTTCTGACCTACCGTTCTAGCACGTCGCGGTTCCATCCGGCGGCGGACGCTCCGGCCTCGTAAGAGGTCTGGAGAAACTCCATGAGGAGCTCCGAAGCGTTGGACGCCCCTTGGAGGTGCCGATAGGGCAGGAGAGCGGTGGGCGAACCGTTAAGGTCCTTCCAATACGCTTCGTGCGGAAGGAGGTGGTGGTCGGTTAGGCCGGGCGGTGCCGGTGCCGTGTAGCAATAGAAAGCAGGCTCCGGCACGTTGTCGTCGCCAAACCAGAAGCCCGCGCTGCACACCTCGTGCGAGTACGCCTCCTGGGTCACCCGGTCGGCTCCGGGCATCTCGGGTGCGGGGCGTCCTGAGAAGCGGGTCACCGCCAGATCGAAGCTGTGCCAAAACATGTGCACCGGACTGCACTTGCCCACGAAGCGACTCCGAAACTCCTTCAGCACTCCATCCGACCAAACAAGCACCTGCCACGCCTGGTGGACGGCCTCGGGGTCGTACTGAGCGTGACCGGTGTCTTCCGCGAACGGCACCGTGCTCTTACACTTGTACGGATCGGCCAGGATGCTGACCGATACGCCCAGGTCGCGGAGCGCCCCCATCAGGCGCTCGTAAAAGTCGCAAATCGCCATCGGCACCAAAGGCAGGTCCCTCGTATCCCCACCCGAAGTCCGGACGACCACCCGGTGTTCGATCAGGTCCATCTCGATGTCGAGCTGTCCGCCCTGGTAAGGGATCGGGCCGGTGGTAAGACCGCGAGGCGACACGTACAGCGGCACGTGCCACCAGTGGTTCAGAAACGGGTGGAGGGTCAGCCGAATCTTCCCCAAGATCTGGCAAATCAACTGCCAGTGTAGGCGGGTCTCTTCCCAGTCCTGCGGCGGATCCGGGACGACAGTCGGTTGGGTCGTTAACATCTCATCGTCCTGCGCTTGCTCTTTCAAAGCTCTTGAAACACTCTATCATTCCGCTGGTCTTGATTCGACAGCTATGGTCCAGCAAGTTGTTTCGGCCCTCATCGCAAACCTGAAGCCTCTGGGCGTGACGGTACTGCTGGTATCTTTTCCAAACCGTAGAGGTAGGCGCGCGAAGCGGCTACAGCCGCTTCGCGGCAAACATAGAGACAGGCCATAGCACCGCGGGCCTGTATAGCCTTGAGCAATCAAGGAGATCAGCGCGCCCATTACCGTTTAACTGACCTAAGGTGATGTCGACGGCGGGGTGCGAGGCGAGTTGTTGGCAGCTTCGGCGACGCTGGCAAAGACGAAGTACCCGGAGAAGCTGGTGGCGGATCCGGAGCCAGCGGTCTGCAAAGCGGCGAGAGAGGCCTTGGACATCACCACCGACTCAGAAAAGGTTGAAGGAAGGCTAAGGCAGGTTCTTGTTACACTGAATCGCCGTTCGCGTACCGCCAGCACCTGATGCTCTTAGAGTCCTGAACACTGGCTGCCTCTCCTTCCCAGTCCGTCTCGTCCATCGCGAATCGCCGCATGGCGAACTGGTTCAAAGGGTACTCACAGAGCAGACCGGACAAGCGGAACCTCGCGATCGTCTGTTCGGCCTGGGCTTGGCTGGTGAAGACACCGCATGGGTAGCGGCCGGTCTGCCCATTGAAGACGTACAGCACGGGGGACTCGTTAATCGGGCACCCCCGCCGTGTAGTGCCAGTGGCCATGGATCCGGCCCACGTTGGAGAATCCCTCGATGTAGGCTGGTGACGTCTGCCAACTCTTTGTGAAGTTCACAATCCCCATTTCGACCGCCAATTCGTAAGGCAGAACGTCAAGGGGATACTCCGTCAGCAGACCCGTTAACGCATGCTGCCGAATCAGCTGCTCCGCCTCTTCCTTGGAGGAAAAAACCCCAGAGGGAAACCTCTGGTGGCTGCCATTGAACAAGTAGACCGTCTTCATCGGGTTTCGACCTCCTCTGGAAGGGAGTCGTAGCAGTCGATATAGAGGCCAATCCCCAAGTCCACTAGCCGTCTCATGAGAGGCGGATCCAGGATCGGCCCTCCGTGACCGCTACTCGATCGCCAAAAGCACGTCATCTGAGCTTCCCAACCTCGATCAAGCATCGCTACCACCTCACCTTCTTTGCCCAGGAGATGGTCGAGAACCCAGTCGATGTGACGCCTTAAGTCTCCCGATTGGACGGACCCATCACTGCTGAGACTCCACACACTGTGCGGCCAGCGGGCAAGGTGGGGAGGGCGCGCGGACCCGTCGCGACGCGGTGGCATCAGCGAGCCACCGACGGTCATTCTGGTGGGAAGAATTCCCAGTAGCATCGTGACTTCTTCCGGATGCGCCATGCCGGGCCAAATGGTTAAGGTCGCGTACGTCTCGCCGCACTCCCCGTAGTCATCGATGTATCGGCTCACTGGACCTGATTCTACAAAGGACGCCTAACCGATAGAGAACTACAATGGGTCCATGGCCACCGCCGCCTTGCTATGGGTTCTGCTTTCCGCGCTCCAGGAAGCACCCACCCACACTGTCACCTTCCGCCTGAAGGCGCCCGAGGCCAAGGTCGTCGAGGTCGTGCCGTGGGGAGTGCAGTACCGGATGGCCAACGGTTTGGCCGACCGACGCGTTCTAATGGTCAAGGGGGCCGACGGCACGTGGACGGTGACCGTGTCGGGAGCTCAGCCCGGGTTCCACTACTACTTCCTGAACGTCGACGGCGCGGAGATGAGCGATCCGGCGAGCCCGCCTTACTTCGGTTGGGGCCAGTGGACGAGCGGGGTCGAGATACCGGAGCCAGGGGCGGATTGGTACGACGAGAAGGACGTGCCCCACGGACACGTCCGCCACTTGACCCTCCGAGAAAAGACCACCGGAAAACCCCAGCGCCTGGTGGTCTACACCCCGCCCGGTTACGATCGAGGGGGCCGCTACCCGGTGCTGTACCTCCAGCACGGTCGCGGCGAAAGCGAGTTGGGGTGGACCGTCCAGGGCCGGGCGAACCTTATCCTGGACAACCTGTCCGCCGAAAAGAAGCCGCGGCCGATGATCGTAGTGATGGCCAACGGCCAGACCTTCGCCGACAACGACCCCGGTCGGGCGGTGGCAGAATTCCCCGCGTTCCTCATCCAGCAGGTCATCCCCTTCGTCGAGCGCGAGTTCCGCACCCTATCCGGCCCGAAGAACCGCGCGGTGGCGGGCCTCTCCATGGGCGGATGGCAAGCACTGGAACCGGGCCTCCCGCGCCCGGACCTCTTCGCCTGGGTCGGCGCCATGTCCGGCGGCAGCCTGGGCAATCCCGAGCGGGACTATAGCGGCGCCCTGCGCGACCCCCAGCGGCTAAACCGCGGCCTTCGCCTGCTGTACCTAAGCCAAGGGAGACAAGACTCCACCCGCGACCGCGCCACCCAGCTACGGGAGCACCTCGCGAAGATCGGCGTCAAGAGTGTCTATTTCGAATGCGAGGGGTTCCACGAGTGGCAGACCTGGCGCAAAGCCCTCCGGGACTTCGCGCCTCGTCTGTTCCGCGAGTAAACCGTTACCGCTTCACCCCTTCGTGGACGAGGTCGTCCACGTAGTACACGGCCTTGCTGTAGGCGTTCGACATGAAGCCGATCCAGCCCAGGGTCTTGAAGCCGGAGGGATACCGGGCCTCGAATCGGCGGGGCTGACCCTCGCCGGGCTGCTTCACGCTCACCGTGTACTCGCCGTTCGCCTGCGGACCCACCCCGGCCACGATCTCGATGTCAACCCACTGGCCCAAGGGAAGCTTGACGAGGTCCTTCCCGCTGGCCCGCAACGTGCCGTCCGGCGTCACTTCAACAGAGGGTCCAGCCTTGTACCAAGGATCGACGTCGCGCCACTCGAACACGGGGTTAGCCCTCGCCTCGACCCTAAGCTTGAAGGCGCTGCGCACCGTGCCGCTCGCGTAGCGGACGTTGGTGAAGAAGTGAGGGAAGTAGGTCGCACCCTCGGCCGAGTCGGTTACCTTCAGGCTGCGGCGTCCCGAAGCCGCCACCTCCTCCGTGACCGAAGCGTTCGTGTGCGTCCCCGCTGCCTGCTGGGACCAGCCCGGCAGACCCTGGCCGACTCCCAGCATCTCGAAGTCCTCCCGTACCACCACCGGAGGCTCATCGGGGGCGGCGGGAAAGGCGCGGGGCACTGGAGGCAAGCTCGCGGTCTTGGAGACCTTCGAACGCCGTCCCGCCGTGGCGACGGAGAACGGCTCGAACCCGATCTTGGCCGTAGGCGAGCCGGCTCGCAAGCGGAAGTCGCCCCGACTCGGGTTCACAAACCGGGGATCCGCCACCAGCACCCCCTCTTCGCGCGCTCGCCAATCCGCCAGCGATGCGTCCTTGGCAAAAACCAACTGGGCCGGTGACTCCGCACGCCAGTAGAGGTTCCGCCGGAACGCGATCTCGTCGTCTGGCCCCCCTTCGAACAGCTTCCCCTTGTCCCAGTAGAACACGTTCCGCTCCAGAAGGATGGGGCCGCTCTTCTCCATGTTGGTCAGCTGGATCTGGGCGTTCTCGCCGAAGGCGAACACGTTGTTGCGCACCGTGTTGTCGCGGCCGTGGTGCAGGTGGAACGGGGCGTCTTCTGTCCGGTACACGAGGTTCTTCTCCGCGATGATGTAGCGGCTGCTCTCATCGAAGTAGATCCCCCAGCCGCCGTAGCGCGACCGGCGGACGTCGTGGATATGGTTGAAGCGGAGCGTCGTCCCGGGCGATTCGCCGAGGGTGTAGATTCCCGCGAGGTCCGAGAGGACGTCCTGCCCCATGTTGTAGATGTGGTTGTAGGCGATCGTGTTGTGGTGGGCCGGGCTCGGGCCAGTGCTCCACCGCCAGCCTACGGAGATCCCCACGTAGTAGCCGTCGTGGATGTCGTTGTGCTCCACCACGTTGTTGGCGGCATGGCCGATCCAGATCCCCGCGCTTCCCGGGTGGACCCGCCCGACGTGCGCCACTAGACTATCGCGGACCGCGCAACCGTCGGCCCACATCTTCGGGTCGTTCTCTTCGTTGAACTTGCCGGTGCCGATCATGACCCCGCCCCCGCCCAAGTCGAGAAGTTCGCAACGCTGAACCCGCACGTCCTTGCTGCCCGCTCCCAGATAGATGCCGTGGCCACCCGTGTGCCGCACCACGCAGTCCTCGAAAGCCACGTGCCGGGCGTTCTGGGCCGCAATGGCCCCGTCCAGATCGACTTCGGCCTGGTACGTGCTGTGGCCGTTCGCTCCCACGTTCGAGGCCGAGTGGGCGAAGGTAAGCCCCCGGAACGCTAGATGGTCGACGTAGGTAGCCGAACCCACATCGCCCTTGAGCTCGACGATGCGCGACAAGCGCGGCGCGATCACCGCCGTCTTTGTCGGCGTTTCGCCCGGGCGAGGCAGGTAGGTTAGAATCCCGGTCCCTCGGTCGAGGTACCACTGCCCCGGTTGCGCCAGGGCTTCTTTAACGTTCTCCAGCCGGTACCAGGTCGCCGACTTCAGTTCCGCCAAACTGGAGTGCCACGTTCCGCCCCCGAGGGTGACTACGCGCAGCTTCGGGTCCACCTCGCGAATCGGTATCCGCGAAGTGCCCCAACTATGGAAGAACAAGGCTTCCACATCCCCCAGGTTCGCCCAATCGGCCCGCACGTCCCCCTCGCGGTAGCGGAAGCGGTCCTGCGATCCGGGCTGGGTGCCCCCGACCGCGGCTTCGATGAACTGGTAGCCGCTCGGTGGCCACTGGGGGCGGAAGCGGCGCTGGTCCCCAACGTAAATTTGGGAAAACCTCCAAGCCCCCTCCTTGACCCCCGGCACGGTGGCCTGCCACCGATTGCCGGAGACCTGCCAGCCGGTGATGGTCTGCCCCCCGCTCAGGATGGGCTTCTCGCCCGGATAGGCGGCGTAAACGATAGGCGACCGGGCCGTTCCCGAGTCCTCGGGACCGAACGTGAGCGTCTGGGCCAGGGGGTACGTTCCGCCCCGCACCAGCACCACGATCGGGCGGGCACGGTTCGGCTGGGACGCCTTCAGCTTTCGGACCGCCAAGCGGGCCTGGTCGAGCGTGCGGAAGGGCCCCGCCTTTCCCGAGACGGTGGCCTGAGTGCCCGACCAGCCATCGTTGCCGTTGGGAGACACGAAGAAGTCGGCGGTCGGGGCGGCGAGTGCGGTGGCACTGGCCGCGAGAGTGAAAGCCAAAAGGGGTATCCGGGATAGGCAGATGGGGTTCATGGTCAGCTAATGGCCGTAGTATCGTCCATCTTGAAGCCCTTCACGTTGATGCACCACCCTTGCGGAAGACTTTTTTAGCAAACGTGTGCGGAAGGGGTTGAATCCTAACGTAACGTCACGTTTCAGCATCATCGATGACCAGAGAGGAAGAGACTTGACCCCTTGCCACTATCGAACAGGAGAGTTCGCCCGGAAGGCCCGGGTGAGCGTGCGGACGCTACGGTTCTACGACCGTCAGGGTCTGCTCACGCCGTCCGAGCACTCCGTATCCGGCCATCGCCGGTACTCCGATGGAGACCTGATCACCCTCCAGAAGATCCTGGCGATGAAGCTCCTGGGATTCACCCTCACGGAGATCAAGGGCTATCTCGCGACGAGCCCGGGCGACCTGTCCAGCGTGCTGGCCCAGCAGAAGGCGATGCTCCAAGATCGCCGGATTCAACTCGACCGGGCGATCCGTAGGATCGCCGAAGTCGAGGCCGAAGCGCGTACGGGCGAGTGGGCATGGGAATCTCTCCTCAAGGTCATCGAGGTAATGCAAATGAACGAAGACCGAACGTGGGTGCAAAAGCACCTGACCCAAGAGCAAATCGACGCCATGACGGACATTTCGTCCCGAAGCTATTCCGAGGAAGCCGCGGGCCGTCTGGCCGCCCGACCGTGGACCGAAGCGGATCAGGAACGCGTGAGCAAGGCATGGGCCGACGTGTACGCGGAAGCGGAGCGGCTGGCCGCCGCCGGAGCCGACCCCGCCGGACCGGAAGGACAGGCTCTTGCCCGGCGGCAACGGGAGCTGATCCAGGAGTTCACCCAGGGTGATAAAGAGATCGAAGCGGGGTTAAGTCGCTTTTACTCGGAAGCCCGGGAGCTACCGGCCGAGCAAAGTCCCTATATGGCATCCCCTCAGGCGCGTGAGTTCGCGGAGAAGGCGGTTGCGGCTCTGGAAGGTTAGGGTCTGTAGGCGCCGGATGGTTTGTGCCGGCGTGGACCCTCGCTCCTCGCAGAAAAACGGGCGGCACTTGCCACAGCGCAGGCCGCCCAATCTCGACGCTCGCTCCTCATCGCCGAAGGGCTCGGCCCCTCGGTCGCGGAAGGTCTGTCCCGTCTTCGGGACCTTCAGAGTGTGCGCCAAGAATATTCACAGCCTGTGGCAATGTGGCGATCTTGCCACTACTTCCAACGATTGGAGGGGACAGGGCAAGCCCCCACCACCGAATCTTCTGCCTAAAGCGGTCCCCGCAATGCCCTTTCTCCATGACTCTGTGATATTTCCGATGCATCAGAAAGAGTCGCCAACCGGATAATCTCGCCACCATGCTCTCGGCGCTGCTGCTGACCGCCTTTGCCTCCGAGTCGAAAAAGGGCCTCCAGGTCCAAATGGTGGACGACGCCCTCGCTCTCGGGGTGCGGCACGCTGCCGTGAACGTGCAAATCGGTGATTTCGTCACCCTCCAGCCAAAGCCGGGTGACCCGAAGCTGGATGGAACCACCCTCCACCTGCGCGCCGCCTCGCTTCAGGGCTTGGACGCCACCGTGCGCCCCCTGAGCCAAGCCAAGGTCAAGGTCTACGCCATCCTCCTCGCCCGCGCCACCGGCGATCCGGCGATCGACCGGCTGATCCTCCACCCAGGCTACGATCCCAAGACCCCCAACCGCCTTGCCGCCTTTCGCATAACCGACCCCGACGGGACCCGCGTGCTTCAAAGCTTCTGCCGCGCCCTCGCCGACCGGTACCGCCCCCGAAGCGTCCACGGCACGATCGGCAGCTGGATCGTGGGCAACGAGGTGAACAGCCACGAGGCCTGGTTCAACATGGGACCCGCCGACGGCCCCGCCGTCGCCGATGCTGTCGAGCGGTCGCTCCGTATCGTTCACCAGGCGGTGGCTCCGCGACGCGGCTCCGTATTTCTCTCCCTCGACCACTACTGGACTCTCCGCCACCACCCCGACCGGCCCGACCTCTCGCTCCCCGGCCGGGAGGTGATCGACCGGGTCGCCCAGCTCGCCCGCCAACGCGGGGACTTTCCCTGGCACGTCGCCCACCACCCGTACCCGGAAAACCTGTTCGAACCCCGCTTCTGGAAAGACCAGACCGCGCCCCTCCACTTCGACGCGCCCCGCGTGACGTTCAAGAACTTAGAGGTCCTGACGGAGTACCTGAAGCGCCCCGAGCTTCGATGGCGGGGCAAACCCCGCCGCGTGATCCTGAGCGAGCAAGGCTTCCACCGCCCCGACGGTCCCGACGGAGAAGCCGTCCAAGCCGCCGCCTACGCCTACGCCTGGAACCGCGTCGTCCGCAACCCCGGCATCGACGCCTTCATTCTCCACCGCCACGTCGACCACGACGGAGAGGGTGGCCTCCGCCTCGGCCTCTGGACCAACCGCCCCAACACCCTCTCCGACCCCGACCGACGCACGAAGATGTGGGACGTAATGAAGGCGGCAGGGACGTCGGAAGAAGCAAGGGCCACCGAGTTCGCTCTGCGAGTCATAGAAATTGACTCTTGGACCTCCGCCGCCCCGCAGCCCGTCGCGCCCCGGTGATGATCCTGCCAGTAAGAAGAGGTCAGAACCCCCAAGCCCCGGCAATGTCTACAAAAGGAGAGCGTTGACCTTCATGAGTCGACGGCCCGACCCTCGAGTTCAATCCTGCTCTTTGTCATCCTGAGCCTGCGAAGGATCCGAGGTCGGGGCGGTGGTAGGTTCTGCTATGACCTTCACCTTTGCGGATCCTTCGTCGCGGGCCCCTCATGACGTCGAATGAGAGGCCAGTCCAGAGGCTTTAAACTCCTTACGCCCTAGTGGCCCGCGCTGAGCGGACTGTATTAGGCTCCGACAAGGAGAGCCGATTAGAGGGTGCCGCCAAGACCAAAACGTCGCAGACTATCGAGCAAAAACGTGAGAACCCCAAAACGGCTAAGGCTGTGATCCGGGAGACGTCCGCGACAACCGAGAGAGCAGTCTGGAGCAATTGTTGTAGGTCATCTTGAACCGGCTCGTAAACTGAGGCAGTGAAGAGAGTTCTTGCAATCCTGTTCGCCTTCGCCAGCGTGGCCGACGATGCGGTCCCCGCGCGGGTGATGCAAGGGCTACAGCGAAGCCTCGCCTCTCTGAAGAACGCAAAGGGAAAAGCAATTCTCGATCACCATCGCACCTACCATGCCCGGTTCATCGAGCTTATACCTGCGTCATCTCGGTCATCTTTCGCCCGACCGCTCAAAGAGACCCGAGATGGGACCTGGTCAGCGGAAGGGGTGAAATTCGTTTTCCGGCACTCCACCGATATCCCGACTGTAGGAGGCAAATCCGTCAGCGGGCACCGAACCTTGGCCTGGGATGGTAAGCGGTTTTACTCCTACTCGCTGCCTGAGGAAAAGGACGACTACGACGCGCTTGGAATGATCTCCGACGAGTCCTCCATGTCCATCGTCCCGACCACCGTGGGCAACTTTTACCGGGTAACTCCTCTGGACAAGTTCTTCGAAGGGATTGGAGCGGCATACCTCGGAACCAAGCAAGATCCCAACCTAGGAACTCTGCACTGTCTGCGCGGAAAGGACGGAGACTGGGATGTTGAGTGCGATCTCTCCGAAGAGCACGGATTTCTCGCCACGAGCCTTCGGTTCACCGCCCAAAGCGGGGGTGTCACCACTGTTCGTGAGTACCGGGCCAACAAGATGGAGTGGGTGAAGGGTGTGTGGCTAGCGACGGATGCGGAGTACGTATCGCGAATGTTCGATGCGGAAGGCCCATTGGCCAATCAGAGCTACCGGCTCCGCCTATCTGACCTCATGGTCAACGACGCGGCGTTCCTGTTCAAAATCCAAATTCCCTCCAAAGTCGTGCTCGTGGATGAGAAGACGAAGAACCGATATCGAATGGACAGTCAGGGGCGACTTGTTCTCGAGGAAGAAGGGGGAGAGCGTCAGAGACGCTAGCCGTCGGCGGATATCCTCGAATCTGCCGAAGCGAAAAAGCAAATGAGCCGCCTGGAGAGGCGGCTCATTTTAAAGCGGTGGTGGGCCCAAGTAGATTCGAACTACCGACCTCACCCTTATCAGGGGTGCGCTCTAACCAACTGAGCTATGAGCCCGACCGAGAGAAGAGAATACCCCAGCCCAACCCGCCGCGCAAGGGGTTGCGGGCGCTACACGCCGATCCGTCGCAGCAACGGGCGCAGGGTGAGTTTGTAGAGGAGCGAGGGGAGGGAATCGCTGTAGGCCACGACGACTCGGGGGAGGACGGTCCTGTCGTCACCGTCGGTGGAGACGCCCTTGCGCAGGCTCAATCCGACGCGATAGCCCACAGAGGCGACAAGGGCTGGCGTTTCGGACGTCAGGCCCCCGTAGGGAAAGCAGAACGAGGCCGGGGCAAGCCCCGCCCCCACTAGCCACTCGTGGGCATCCACGATTTCTGACCGTTGTCTCTCCGTCGACTCCCGATCCAGATGCACGTGGGTCGCCGTATGGTTGCCGATCTCGTGTCCCCGCCCGACCAAAGCTTTGAGGAGCTCCAAATCTGCCAAAGGGCGGGCTGCGTCCTCGTCCCAATCGGACGCTTTGCCGACCAGGCTCGTAACGGCGTAGAACGTGCCCCGAGCCCCCGCACGTTCCAATGCCTCGGCCCCATAGGTCGCCGCCGACACGTACGCGTCGTCGAAGCTGAAGCAGACCTGCCGCCCGTACCAGTCTTCGGCCAGCTCCCGGGCAAGCACGAAGCGGTAGCCGCGGCGGGCGAAAAAGGCGGCGTGGGAGGCGAGCCGGGCCGGCTCGACGTTCAGCCGGCGACCCTCTTCGGACGCGGGCCCAACTTTGTGGTAGCAGAGGATCGGGGTTCGCATAGCTTGCGCGTGACGGAACGGGCCTCTCGTGCGTCCGAAGTATGGCCGATGCCGCTCGATAGACAAACCGTAGGCAGCGTGACTAAAATGAGCCTAGGTTTCGGGGGATCCGGGCCTGGGAGACGAACCTAGCAAAGATGCGAAATATGCGCTCAATCACCGTCGGCCTTGCCGCCCTTGTCCTTGCTGCCGCCGCCTCCGCCCAGTTCGACGGACCCGCGCCGTTGGCTTGGCGCTGGCTCCAGCCGACCACGGTCGCTCCCAGCGGAGCCCCGCTGGTCGTTAACGACACCATTTACACCGCCGTCGGTGGTCGGGTCTTCGCCCTTGACCGCGCGACCGGAAACCTGAAGTGGCGGTTCCCCCAACTCGACCCCATCTCGGGCACCTTCAAGTCCGCGCCGATCATGGCGGGCGAGACCCTGGTGGCCGCGGGCGACAACAAACTCGTCTTTGGCGTCGACCCCAATACTGGCCAGACCAAGTGGACGTTCAATACCCCGGGCAGCGTGATCGGACAGCCGGTCGCCGTCGGCAACTACGTCGTCTTCGCCCAGAGCGACAACACGCTCGTCGCGGTCGACAGCACTAAGGGCGAGGCGGTCTGGAAGGCCCCGTTCAACGTTTTCGACGGGATCCTCGGCAACATCGCCGCTTACGGCAACAGTGTCCTTTACTTCACCCAGCGCCAGCAGTTGGTCAGCATGAACGTGCTATCCCAAAAAACTGACTGGCGCCAGCGGTTCGACCAGCTTCCCGCGACCGCCGTACCGGTCGTCTTCGGCGAGTCGGTCTACCTCAACTCAGGTCCGTTCTTGATCTCGCTGAACGCGGCGAGCGGAACCGCCCGGTGGCAGGTCCCGACCCAGATGCAGCTGGCGTTCTCGCCCGCCGTCTCGTCGACGGGCGTGCTGGTGGTTTCCGCGGAAGGGCAGGCGATGGTGTACGACCTGAACCGCGTACCGCTGACCAAAAAGCCGATCGACCTCGGCTCGCTTCCCGTGGTCACGCCGACCGCGACCGGCAAGACGTTCATCGTCCCCACCACGAACGGTGCGATCAACCTGATCGACCCGACCAAGACAGAAGTCCAGTGGAGCTTTGTCATTCGCCCCTTGGTCGAAACGACGACCCAGCCGACCAGTGGCTTCGGCGGAGGGCCTGGTGGAGGATTTGGCGGCCCCGGCGGACCTGGCGGACCTGGCGGACCTGGCGGGGGTCCCCAGCGGACTGCGGCTCAGGTGGACAAGGTCGTTTCGATTCCCGCCTCGGGACCGGCGGTTCTGTCCGGACAGACCCTGCTCGTCCCGGCCCGCGACGGCAGTCTGCTCGCCTTCGACCGCAGTCTCGGCGTCGACCTCACCCCGCCGAAGTCGCGGATGCTGTTCCCAAACCCGGGTGACCAGGTTTCAGGCCAGCCCCCGCTCCTCTTCATGTTCCGCATCGAGGACGAGGCGTCAGGCATCGACACCCGCACCCTCAAGATCGAGGTCGACGGACAGCCGATGGACTACAAGCTGGAGCGTGACGGCACCATAACGGTCCGCTTCTCGCAGCTTGGGAAAAACAAACCGCTGGGCGACGGCCGCAAGAACATCGTGCTCCGGGTTACGGACTGGATGAACAACGAACGCGTTGCCAACTACTCGGTGACCATTGACAACAGCCTGCGGCCGGTCGTCTTGCCAACCGGTGCCGGAGACGCTCCCGGTGGCGGTCGCGGTGGCGGTGGCG
>Ga0216301_1000019_pt1 | contig 38693 bp, 38 predicted proteins | sample 4hB_Boncat_minus_FD_156203 | JGI IMG/M metagenome (GOLD analysis project Ga0216301, IMG submission 156203) | Terrestrial sediment cell enrichment communities for BONCAT metagenomics from Utah, United States - 4hB_Boncat_minus | ecosystem: Environmental > Terrestrial > Deep subsurface > Rock...
CGCAAGCTTGAGCCGGATGTGATCCTATCGAACTCGTTCGGCTTCGGCGGGATCAACGCGGCCGTCGTCTTCAAGAGATAACTGGGACCGCCGCCGTCCCGGCGGCTTTGGCTCGATAAGAAGCCGTCGGGACGGCGGCGGTCCCAGTTATCTCCTTGGCGAGCAGAGGTAGCCGTAGGCGGCAGCCGCTTCTGAGTTCGAGCCGACGGTGTACTCGTTGGTCACCGGCGTGTACCGGATGTCTGACCAGATCTCGTGCAGGGGCCACTGTCGGACGTCGGGGTACATCACGTGCTGGGCGAAGCTGGGGTCCCAGGCCCCAGACAGCTTTTCGACCGGCTTGTGAGGACCAAATGGCACGATCCCGGGAGCCATCACCCCGTCGGGGCGATACCAGTTGTCGATGTTGAACACTTCGCGGGGGCTGCGTTTGCCGAGCCCGGTGGCCCAAACCATGTTCATCGGGTTACCGCCGAGCATGTAGTCGCAGGTGGTGTACTGGACCGCCAGGTACTTGGGGTCCTTCGTGAGGGCGTGGGCCACGATGAGGGGCATTGTGCGGGGGAGGGTGGCCGCTCCCCAGCCGGTGCCGATGTTCCAGTCGAATCCGTAGCGGGCGCCCCGCTTGGCGGCGGTGTCCAGACATAGGTCTTTGGCGTAGTTGAGGGTCGCTTGACGTAGGCGCTCCTTTAGCTCGGAGTCCATTCTCGGACGTTGTGTCGTCACGTACGTCCAGGCCCCCCATTTCTGGTCGTACTTCGCCCACACGCTGAGCCAAGTCGTGGGAGTCGTGACTTGAAGGTCTTTCTTGAAAGCCTCCTGGTAAGCCGCCTCGCCCGTCGCCCGGAACAAGGCCGCTGCGGCGTTCACCCGGTCGTCGCGAACCTTCGCCTCGTCGCCCGGCCGGGTGTTCTTTTCCGCCCAGGTGTAGGCTTTGCGGGCGCTCGCGATGTACTCGGGGGCGAGCCGTGGCTTGCCCGCCATCTGCAGGCACCAAGCGAGACGCGACGCGATGCTCGCGTAGCGGTAGCTCATCTTCGGGTCTTCGGCGTACATGTACCAGTTCATCGAGTCGGTCCAAGACGTTTCGCCGGGACGGGGCCATAGGGTCTCGAACAGGCCGCACGAGATGCCGCCGTCGGCTCGCTGGATTCGCTTGTAGTAGTCCACCCCCCACTTCGCCTCGTCGACGATATCGGGAATGCCGTTCCCGCTCTCCGGGATGTTCAGATCACCGTCACGGAAGTTCTTCGGAGCGAGTTCATAGACGAGGAGGAGGTTGAACGACACTTCGGGGTGCCAATCTTCTCGGTCCCAGTCGCCCGCGTCGTGCCAGCCGCCCCATACGTCCCGCTTCTCGCCCGTCAGGACCTTTTGGGCCTCGTCGACCCCGCTGTGGGCGGAGCCGTCGCCGTACGCCTTGTCCAGGTGCCGGTGGCTCGTCTGCAAGATGGGGCGGATGCTGGGGTGGTGGCAGAGGGGGCGCGGCCAAGCGGTGTGCTTTTGGGTCAGCGGGATGCCGCACCGTTGGTGGTACAGCATTCGGGTCACGGGCACGAACGCCTCTCGGTACACGTCGGCGTCGATGCGGAAGGGATAGGAGCAGCCCATGCCTTCCACGGTGAGCACGTACTTACCCGGGCGGCGGAAGCGGGAGAAGTCGGCCTGGTAGATGTCGGCGCGGGCATTGTTGCCGAGCGGCGCCTCGTCGGCGACACCGGAGTCGGCTTCAGCTTTGCGCTTTCGTAGGGTGACCCGGCCGCGGAACTCAGGCTTACCGGTCTTCGTGTCGACCAGGGAGAAGGGACGGCCTTCGACATCGTCCAAGGAGAGAGGACCCAGGTCGCCCATCCATTGGGACAGGTAGCCGAACTTCTGCGGTGCAGAAGGGACGTACCCAATCTGGTTTACATGGATCGTTTCAGAACGGATCTTCCGATCGTCGAAGGTGAAACCGACCGAGCGCTTGTTCGTGGCCAGCCCTCCGAGGTCGATCTCCACCCGACTTCCGCGTTCGATCCTCGTGCCTAAGACGAGGAATAGGGAGTGGATCGGGACCCACTTGGTGCCTTCCTTCGTGTTGACAAAGTCTTGGCCCTTCGATTTCCGACCGACCGCCGTGACCGCTACGGGCTTCCCAGCCACGGTCACCTGGTAGGTGGTGGGAGAGGTGGCTCGGCTTAGGTCAAGGGGCGTGAGGAAAACCTGACCATCGTTGCCTCCACCAAGCAGCTTCCCATGGTGGGCCTTCCCATCGACGAAGTCCAGCATGAGGACCTGGTTCGTGATCGGGGAGAAGTCGCGAAGCTCGGAAGCCTTAGCGCTCGAAACGCCGACGCACAACACGGTGCCCAAGCCTGCCGAGAGCGCCCATGGTCTCAGTCGAGAAAGTCGCATCGCATCGATGCTACGCCAACTTGACAAACTGGCACCTGGGGATTTTGAGAAAGTTGGAGGGGAAAGGTATTGGGTGTTCGGTGTTCGGTGTTCGGGAAAGCGTTGAGCATTGAGCGGTGAGGGCTAAGCTTCGCCTGAGGTCCGAACACCTAACACCGAACACCTGTCCCCCCGCAAACGAACAGGCCCCGCTGGGACTCGTCCCAGCGGGGCCTGTTCGTTTGCGGCGTTCCGCTTACTTGACTTCGACGGTGCCGCCGGCTTCCTTAATGGCAGCGGCAATCTTGTCGGCCTCTTCACGGCTGACGCCCTGCTTGATCGGCTTGGGCGCGCCGTCGACGAGGTCCTTGGCTTCCTTGAGACCGAGGCCCGTGAGCTCGCGAACGACCTTGATGACGTTCAGCTTGGCATCGCCTGCGGCGGTGAGGACGGCATCGAACTCCGTCTTCTCTTCCTCGACGGGAGCAGCGGCTCCGCCGCCGCCGCCCATGCCGGCGAACATGGAAGGATCGAACGCACCCATCGGGGCAGCGGCGGTGACGCCGAACTTGTCCTCGAGGGCCTTCTTCAGCTCGGAGAGCTCGATGGCGGTCATGCCGCTGATCTGCTCGACGATATTCTCAACTGCGGTTGGCATTTGTGTTTTCCTTGGTGATGATTCTGGGGGTCGCGGGCTTAGGCGTCCAAGCCCTGAAAAATCGAATTAGGCGGAATCGCCCTCGCTGCCCGGGGTCCCTTTGCCGATGGCATCGGTTCCGGCTTCCGGCAGGCCACCCACGTCCTCGCGCGCTTCGAGGGTCGGCTCGTTGACGGCCAAACCGACGGTCGCGGTGGGATCGGTGGTAACGGCTCCGGTCTCCGACGGGTCGTCGGACGGAGTCACGACGTGGCCGCCCTCGACGTCCGTCTGAGGCGGAGTCGCGGGTGCTTCGGAGCTGGCGTAGCCGTGGACCTGGGGGTCGTCGCTACCGACGGCCGGAGCGGACGCGGCGGCAGCCGGGCCCTCCTTCTCGATCTTGTCGGCGACGGCGGCGATGACGCGAATGGGGTCGGCGTAGAGGGCTTCGACGGTCCCGACGAGGTTGCTCAATGGCGAGGCGATCAGACCGATCACCTGCGAGATGAGCACTTCCTTCGGCGGAAGCGAACTGAGGGCCTCGACTTCCTTGGAAGTGAAGGCCTTGCCCCCAAACAAACCGCCCTTAACGACGAGTTTCTTGCTGGTTCTGGCGTAATCGAGCAGCGCCTTGGCCACATCGGACTCGTTCTCGTACACGAACGCGTAAGCGGTCGTGCCGTTGTCGAGGTCCGTCGGCAGCCCCTGAGCATGGTCCCCGGCCGCGATGCGGAAGAGGGTGTTCTTGAGAACGTGCAGCTCGCCGCCCCGCTTTCGCAGGTCGGCGCGAAGAGCCTGCAGCTCCTTCACCTTCAGGCCGCGGTAGTCGGTGAAGACTACGCCGCTGGACTTGGAGTACCAGTCTCTGGCTTGCTCGATTGTGCGTTCTTTCTCTGCGGTTGGCATTGTGTTCGCACCTGTCCTCCGCAAAACAGAAAGGGACCCCCGCCTAACCAAAGTGGCGGGAGTCCCTCTGCGCGTGTCTTGCACGCGAAAACTTCATCCAGTGTGGGCTTTCCCACGCTTTTCGCCCCCTCGGCTGGCCGACCTGTTCGGTCGATTACGGCATTGAGCCACCGGCTGTCTTCAGAGTGTTCGGCTAGTATGGCACATTTTTACTATCCGTATGGGTGAGGTGTGCCTCACCCGAGTTCTTGTACACGGAAGAGCGGGCGAGGCACGCCTCGCCCCTACCGAGATGGAACATACCGTAGGGTTTGCGGCGGTCTTACTCACGGCGTTTGCAGATGCGGTGGTTGAGGGAGATTCGTTCGGGCGGTTCGTCGGGGGACGCGATGGCGCGCATGGAGTCGCGCGACAACTCGATCGGGTTCCTCCGGTTCCTGTTCGCGTTCAACGTCCTCTGGATCCATGGCATTGAACTGGGCGGCTTCGCCCATCTCGGGGGCTTCTACACGTGGGCTAAGAAGTACACCTTCCTGCTGCCTGTCGAAGGGTTCTTCTTCCTAAGTGGGTTCCTGATCGCGCAGAGCTTCATGCGCTCGAAAGCTTGGGGCGACTTTATTGCGGCGAGGGTGCTGCGGATCATGCCGGGCTACTACGCGTGCCTCGCATTTGTAGCGTTCGTCATCGGCCCCATCGCGGCTTGGCTGCAAAGGGGAAGCTTCGGAGGATACTTTAGCGCTGCCGACTCGCCCATCGACTACTTGGTGAAGAACAGCCTCCTGTGGCCCCGCCAACGGGGCATTGCGGATCTGTTCGTGGACAATCCACTGCCGATCGCGGTCAATGGCTCGCTCTGGACGCTTCCGTGGGAAGCGGTCGGCTACATCGCGGTCTTCCTAGCAGGCGTTTTAGGGGTGCTGGCGAGGCGGCGCGTTGTCGTGCTGGCCGTGACCCTTGCGTTGATGGGGTTGTGGGTCGCCTGGGCGTATCGGTGGATCGAGCCGCGGACCGACAATCGCATCCTCGCTCTGGTCAACGACCCGCTCGTGGTGCGGATGTTGATGTTCTTTGCGATTGGCATGACCGCCTTCCTGTACCGGGAGCACGTTCGCTTTTCAAAAGGGCTGTTCGTCGTCGCTCTCGTTGGGGCAATGGTTGGGCTGCACCTGCCGGGAGGGCACGTGTTGCTTCCCGTCGCTTATGCCTACACCGTTCTGTGGCTTTCTTTCAACGGCCCGTTCCGCTCGTTCGACCGAAAAGCCGACCTGTCGTACGGGATATACGTGTACGCCTTCCCCGTACAGCAGACGCTGGCGCTTGCGGGAGTACCGCGTTTCGGGCTCTTGCCGTACGTCCTGAGCACGGCCCTGATTGTCCTGCCCCTGGCGTGGTTGAGCTGGACGCTTATCGAGAAGCCGGCTCTGCGGCTGAAGAAGGTCTTCAAGGGCCGAAAGGCAGAGGCTCCACAAGAGAGCCTCGTCCTTCGTGACGCACAGAGTTGAACAAGGTCCGTTCCCAGAGGTTCTTCAGGAACACAAGTCCGGCACGGACCCCTGTCGGCTACTGGCGCCCCAGACCCAACCTGTTCCAATGGGAAGGCAGACCCTTGTGGACCGGACCTCGTCGTTGTCCTACCAGGACGACAACGAGGTCCGATGTTTCTTTACTTGGGCAGGGGGAGGCCGAAGGCTTCCAGGTAGCTGCGAAGCTTTTGGATTCGGTTGGGGGTGTTGAGGTCCAGGGTGAAGGGGCGGCCTCGGGTGTCGATGATGAGGCCGACCAGACCGTCTGTGAGGTTGGTCGTGTGGTCGCGGCGTCCCTTGCTCCTGTCGAACAACTTCGCGGTGACCGACTTGCCCTTGCCCGCGCCGACGTCGAAGTTCTTCGCCGGCTCGACCGTGACTTCGGGGGTGCTGGCGGCGCTGAAGGGGACGACGCGGATCTGGCCGAAGGGAACCGACTCGTTGATGCCGTTGCCCCGGACGGTGACGCACGCCTCGCCGTCTTTCGCGATGCCGACGGGGGCGATGCAGGTGCCGATCTTGACGATGCAGTCGCGCTCGAACACTTCCTTGGCCGCCTCGTATAGGTGCTCGCTGAGCACGCCGAGGTGCGGCATCATGAAGATACTGTCGACGGTGAGCATCGTGATGCCCTCCGGCAGGTAGGCGTCCATCATCATCAGCGCGGACTGAGCTCGCTTCGGCGCGTGGGAGAGCACGCCGCCCGAGCCGATGACCATGTCGAGGGCCATCATGTTGACGAGGGTGTCGCCGCCGCCGCCCTGGTTGAAGATCTGGCCGATGTCGCGCTGTTGCTGGTTGCCCACGAGGTCACGGGCTAGGCTCTTGTGGTGGAGGAACGCCAGGCGGAGCGCCTCACGGGAAACGGCGTGCTCGATGAGCAGGTCCTCGTACGTTTGAGGGATCGTCGTCGGGCGAATCATCTTGTTCCGCAGCCGGTTCCGAACCTCGGCGGGGTCGATCTCGAACGGCAGCCAACGGGCGATGTTCTCGACCCCCGTCTCTTTGAGGACGTTACAGATCGAGTAGCTCATGCCCAGGTTGGCGGAGACGGTGCGGTTGTAGATGCGCTCGCCGCTGCCCGCCTTGAAGACGGAGAAGACGTCGGTGGTCGCGCCGCCGATGTCGACGCCGAGGAGGTTGATGCCCTCGTTCTCGGCGTACTCCTTGAGGAGCTTGCCGACCGCGTTCGGGGTCGCCATGACCTCTTCGCTCGTCCACTGGAGGAGCTTGGAATAGCCGGGGGCCTGCTGCATGACGTGCTGCAGGAACATCTCGTGGATCTCGTCGCGGGCAGGGCCGAGGTTCTCTTTGTCTAGGGTCGGGCGGAGGTTGTCGACGATCTGGAGCTCGATCGTCTCGCCGAGGACCTTGCCGACCTCGGTACGGGCTTCCTTGTTGCCCGCGTAAATGATGGGCAGCTTCATGTCGCCGAAGCGGGGCTTGGGGTCGGCGCGGCGGACGACCTCGGCCATTTCGATGAGGTGGTTTTTGGTGCCACCGTCGGTGCCGCCGGACATGAGGATGATGTCGGGGCGGAGCTGGCGGAGCCGCTCGACCTTTTGGTAGTCCTTGCGGCCATCGTCGACGGCGAGCGTGTCCATGAGGATCGCGCCCGCACCGAGGGCGGCGCGCTCGGCGGACTCGGCGGACATCGTTTTGACGACGCCGGCGACCATCATCTGAAGGCCGCCGCCCGCGCTGGAGGTGCTGACGTAGAGGTCCGCGCCGTCGAGGCCATCGGCAGCGGTGGTCTCCTGGGTGCCTTGTTTGCGGTGGCGGTAGACCACTCCGTCCTTGAGGAGCTTGCGGCGGCCCTTGTCGAAGCCGTCGGGAACGGTCTGCTCCGTGATCTCCTCGAGCTCGGTGATGGAGTTCATCACGCCGAGGGTCACGTCTTCGAAGGGGCGCTCGACGGTGGTCGGTGCCTCACCACGGGCGACGAGGCGGTACTCCCCTTTATCGTTCTGCTCGATCAGGATCGCCTTGGTGGTGGTGGAGCCACAGTCGGTCGCGACGATGCGCCGGATGTCGTTGGACATAGTTGCCTTGGATTATGGCTCTGCGCCCACGAAACGCGCTGACCTTGATTTTGGAGTGAGGCAGCTTGCTGCCTCTTTCACAACCTCCCGATGACCCGAACGCCCATCAAGCCCCGAGCTAACTCAAAAAAGGCAGCAAGCTGCCTCACCCCAAAAGGGTTAACGGAGGTCGGTGCCGGTGATGCCGCCGGGGGTTAGGTTGGGGTCAGGACAGTCTTCGGCGGAAGGGGTTTGGCGGCGAGAAGTGACGTGGGCGGCGTGGCCGTCGGTGAGGAGGGAGTTGCGGGCGCCGTCCCAGCGATCGGGGCCGGGGATGTAGCCGGGTTTGACGGTGCCCCAGGGTCCGACGGACTTGCCCGCGTTCCGGTGGCTGTTGAACCACTCCATGATCACGATCTTGCGGGCGGGGTCGGTGACGGCTCCGTGGGACTGGGTGACGCAGATGCGTTCGGCGGGGGAGGCGAAGTAGAGGCTCTTGATCCGCATTGCGGCCACCTGCTCGGGGGAGTGGTAGAAGGCGGCGGCGTAGTTGTAGGAGGTGCCGTCGTAGGTGCCGTTCGAGACTCGGTCGGAGGGGCAGAGGAGGATAGCGGGGTTGCCGTTGACGCTGTTGAGCGACTTCTCCTTTTGTTTCTGGTTGATGCCGAGATAGGGCATGAGGGGCCAGCGGAAGGCGCGGCCCTGGTAGAGGTAGGGGTCGTCCCGGTTCGGGTAGCCGTCCTCGTAGTCGCCCAAGTAGAGGCTCATCGCCACGCCGAACTGGCGGAGGTTGCTCAGGCAGGTTGTCTTCCTGGCGGCTTCCTTGGCTTGGGCGAAGACGGGGAAGAGGATCGCCGCGAGGATGGCGATGACCGCGATCACGACCAGGAGCTCGATGAGGGTGAAGGCACGCCGCACCGCCCTAGTCTACTGCCGGTTACGGCTTGCGGATGTCGATGCCCGTGACGCCGCCGGGGGTGAGGTTGGCGTCTGGGGTGTCCAGGTGCGAGGGGAACTGGCGTCGGGCGGTCAGGTACATGGCGTGGCCGTCAGCGAAGCAGTGGTTGCGGCTGCCGCTCCACCGCTCAGGGCCCGGAATCCAGCCGGTGAGGAAGTCCGTCTTGCCCCATGGGCCCGTCGGTTGGCTGGCGTAGGCGTGCGCGTTGAGCCACTCGCTAAAGAGGATCTTCTTGCTAGGCTCGATCACTTCCGACTTGGTGTGGGTTACGCACGTCGAGCACGTTCGAGGAGTGATCAGGTCCAGTACGGTCAACTGCTCCAGTTCCTCAGTGGCCCGAAAGAAGGCGGAAGAGTAGAAGTAGGAGGCGCCTTCGAAGTTATCGCGGCCAGGATCGGACGGACAGGCCAGGGGATTTCCATCGCGTCCGCCGGTGGCGGCTTGGGTTCCGAGGTAGGGCATCAGAGGCCAGCGGATGTGGCGGCCAATCCAGAGGCTCGTGGTCTGGGTGTTCGGGTAGGCGTCCTGCGAGTCGCCCAGGTACAGGTTCATGGCCGCACCCAGCTTACGGACGTTGTCAAAGCAAGCTCTCTTTTGTGCCTCGGCCTTAGCTTGGGCGAACACTGGGAGCAGCACGGCGGCTAAGACCGCGAGGATCGCAGTCACCACCAAAAGCTCGACCAGGGTGAAGGCACGTTTCATACATCACGGCTCAGCCCGTTGGCTGGCGCGGTTCAGGAAGTGGGACTAATGGATGTCCCACAGGTTCTCGTCGGTCGAAGTGTACGTTTTCTGGAATGGCAAAGCCCGGGCACTGCCGTCCACAAAGGAAAAGACCGCAACATTGCCGTACCGTCTTTTGTCGATCAAGTCCCATTCGCGGCGGTGTTGCTCGCCGGGGAAGAGTGAGGCTGGAGGAACGGCCTTACCTTTAGTCCAGTGGAAGGGGTCGGCGGGGTCGGCGCTGGTGGACCAGGGGTCCAGGCACATGTCGAAGTAGGTGCTCGACCAGAAGGGGTCGTCGTGAGGGGTGGCGCTGGGGTTGGCAGGCACAGTCACCGCGACGACCTTTGCCCAATCGCGCTGCCGGAGGGAGTGGTAGACGGTGGCGGATGGGCTGGCGATCTCACCCAGGTTGCGGCGCACGCCGGTGAGGAAGCCGTTGTCGCTGAAGGAGCCCCACATCGTGGGCTGCGCCTTGTCGGGGTCGGAGGGGTCGAACCAGACGCTGCCCTTGTCTCCCTCTCCCTGCTCATCGAGGCCCCCGAGTCCGTTCTTGATGTACGCCTCGAGGGCGCGCTGGTAGTTGTCGATGTCCCACCAGCCAACGGTCACCGGCGGTGCGTTGGGGTCGGCGGGGTCGGGCTTCATCGTTCGAGGCAGGCCGTCCTCGTGGTCGTTGGCGTAGAGCAGGGTCCCGAGGGCGATCTGCTTGACGTTGCTGAGGGCGAACGTGCGTTTGGCGGCCAGCTTCGCCTGGGCGAAGACGGGGAAGAGAATTGCGGCGAGGATCGCGACGATCGCGATCACGACAAGGAGTTCGATGAGGGTGAAGGCGCGGCGCGTCCAGTACATGCTGGAAAGTGTAGCATGAGCTAAACATCAGGGCAAGGGCTTCATCGGCTTTCGATCATGAGGAACCGCGGGGGATTTTCCGCAGTCTAGTAATGCTTCCCAAGTGTCGGCCTGGCCTGCGCTATAATGCTCACGACTACCCGAAGGAGGGTTCGTTGGCTGGAGTAGCGTTCAAGAACATTTCAAAGGTTTTCGGTAAGGATGTCAAAGCCGTTGACAACCTCAATCTCGAGATCCGTGACAAAGAATTTATGGTGCTGGTCGGCCCGTCGGGCTGCGGCAAGACGACGGCGCTGAGGATGGTCGCCGGGCTCGAAGAGTCCACGGACGGCGACATCATGATCGGGGACGTGCGGGTGAACGACGTTCCGCCGAAGGACCGGGACATCGCCATGGTGTTCCAGAACTACGCGCTGTACCCGCACATGAACGTGTACGACAACATCGCGTTCGGCCTGCGTCTCCGCGAGCTCAAGGGCTTTTTCTGGCAGCTCTCCCACATGTCCGACGCGCGTCGGATCAAGCAGGAGATCGACGCCCGCGTCCGCGAGGTCGCGCGGATGCTGGACATCGAGAAGTACCTCAACCGGCGCCCGAAGGAGCTTTCGGGTGGTCAGCGGCAGCGCGTCGCGCTTGCTCGCGCCATCGTTCGAAAGCCGAAGGTCTTCTTGATGGACGAGCCGCTGTCGAACCTCGACGCGAAGCTTCGCGTCCAGACGCGCGCCGAACTGATCCGGCTGCACCGGCAGCTCGAGATCACCACGATCTACGTCACCCACGACCAGGTCGAGGCGATGACGATGGGTCAGCGGATGGCGATCATGCGCGACGGCGTTTTGCAGCAGTGCGACGAGCCGGAAAAGGTGTACGCCTACCCGGTCAACAAGTTCGTGGCGAGCTTTATCGGCTCTCCGCCCATGAACTTTATTCCGGCGAAGATCGTGAGCCACGGCAGCGGGGCTGCCATCGACGCGGGAGACTTCAAGCTTCCGCTGCTTCCCGGTCACGCGGCCGCCTCAATGGTGGGCAAGGACGTCACTCTGGGCATTCGGCCAGAAGAGATCGACGATGCCAGCTTGGCTTCGACCACGACCGCGACGGAAGAGAACACGGTTACCGCGAAGGTCGACGTGCTGGAGCCGCTGGGACACGAGTACGTGGCTTACCTGGCAATCGGCAAGCACAACATCATCGCGACGATCGACAACGAAACCCGGGTCAAGGAAGGTCAGCAGGCGAAGTTCGTGGTGAACCTCGAGCGCATCCACATCTTCGACGCGGAGACCGAGCAGGCGATCCGCTAAACGGGGATTCGCTGGTGAAGGCGATGGCCGGGCACTATTGCCCGGCCATCGTCATTTAGGTGGGGGCATTTGTGCCGAGGTGCGGACGAGGAGCGTTTTCGGCTCGGTCATCTCGTCCATCGCGTAGCGCACGCCTTCGCGGCCAAAGCCGCTTCGCTTGACGCCCCCGTAGGGCATGTTGTCGAACCGCAGGGTCGGGTAGTCGTTGATGACGACGCCTCCAACTTGCAACTCACGGAAGGCAAATTCCGCTTGGTCGGGGTCACGCGTGAACACACCAGCTTGGATGCCGTAAGGGCTCGCGTTAACCCTTGCCACCGTGTCCGCGAAGTGGTCGAAGGGCTGTAGAGTCAGGACGGGGCCGAACACCTCTTCGTGAGCCAGGCAGGTGGAGGACGGCACGTTCTCGACGAGCGTTGGCTGGTACAGGGCACCGCTTCGTTTGCCTCCCGCCAAAACGGTGGCTCCCGCCGTCACGGCCTCTTCGACCATCGCCTGGACCTTTTCCGCCGCCGCCTCATTGATTAGCGGACCGCAAACGGTCGCTTCGTCGGTCGGATCGCCGGTGGGGCAAGTAAGGGTGGCTTCCGTCAGCCGTTGCCGCATCCCGTCGTAGACTGCCCGCTCGACTAGCACGTGCTGGACCGCGATGCAGACTTGGCCCGCGTAGCCATAGCCGCCGGCGATGATCCGCTTAGTGGCCCACTCCAAGTCGGCGTCGGCCGCGACGATGACGGAGGCGTCGCCGCCCAACTCGAGCACGATCCGCCGGTCGGCGAACTTCTCCTTAAGGCTCCAGCCAACGGGTACGGAACCGGTAAAGCTGAGCATCTTGATGCGAGGGTCGGGCAGAACCTTCTCCACGGCCTGGGTCGGGCCGTTCCAGGCGTTGATTACGCCGGGCGGACAGCCCGCCTCATGGATCAGCCGGGCCAACGTCAGAGTCGAGAGGGGGGCGAGCGGGGATGGCTTGAGGACGACGGTATTGCCGGTTGCGAGGGCCGGCGCGATCTTGTGGGCGGCGAGGTTGAAGGGCCAGTTGTAGGGGACGATGCAGAAGACGACGCCGAGAGGAAAGCGCTCGACGGTGCATCGGACGCCGTCGCCGCGGGGGTCGAAGTCGACCGGCATCGCCTCAAGCCCGTACCAGCTGACCTCGTCGGCAGCTAGGTCGAAGGTAAGCGTGAGACGATCGACCTCGCCCCGCGACCAAACGATTGGCTTGCCGACCTCATGGGTAAGGAGGTCTACCAGTTCCTCGCGACGCTCGCGGACAAGCGAAGCGATGTTTCTCAGCAGTCGCTGACGCTCGCGGCGGGGGGACCGCCGCCAAGTCTGAAACGCCTCGTGGGCCGCGTCAACGCAGCCACGAAGCTCGGTAAATCCGCCTTCGGCGGCAGTGCCCACGATGTGGCCGTCGAACGGAGCCCGAACGACCTGCTTCCCCGTCGCTTGGTCGCAGGGACCACCGATGAAGAAGCCATCGATCAGGAGTTCGCAGTGCGTCATGTGGGAGGATCTGATTGATCTGGATGATCAAAATGATCGGGTCGATCCGAATCATTTAGATCATCCAGATCATTTTGATCAATCAGATCTCCCTATGACGCGCTTCGTCGGCTGGTATGGCCGTGCCAGTAGCCGATGAAGCAGCCGAGGGTGGCGGAGAGCAGGACGGCCATGGTCATGGGGGCGGGGATGCCGCCGCCGCGGAAGCCGAACATGGTGGTCAAGAGGCCAGCTCCGAAGCAGACCAGACCGCCGACCATGGCGGTGGTTCGCTTGGACGTCAGGCCGCCTTTGTGGCGGGCACCGCCGACGAGGAGGGCAGTGCCGAGAGTGATGAGAATCGCGCCAAGCGCGACGCCTAGGTACTGGTTCATAGAGGTCTCCCTTTTCCCTTTTTGACCTGAAGCGGTCAGGCAGAGTTCGGGTATCCCACACCAATCGAGGTCCGAACCGCAAACGGTTCGGACCTCGAAGGATGCTTGTGCTCTTGGCTTAGCGAGGCTTAGCCGCGGCCGCTGAGCGGGATCGCCGGCGGCATCATCGTGGACGGGTAGCGCATCGACATGTCGATGAGCGAAGCGTTGTTGCGGAGGAGGCGGACGATGATGTCCTTCAGGCGCTCATCGCGGCTCTCCATAAAGAAGTTGGTGATGGTCCCGGCGGTGGTCGCGTCGGCGCCCGCGGTGAGGATGCTCATCGCCTCAAGGTAGCTGATGTTCCGCATGTTCATCGGCTTCGCCATGATCATGCGCATCGGCCGCCACGTCATCGCCTGCTCGTCGGACCAAGTCATCGTGGAGTTCCAGTTCGGATCGTTCCAGTTCCAGTTGGTGACGACGGTCCGGTTGCCCGACTGCCAGCTGCGAGCGAACTCTTCCTGGCGCATCCGAGCGTACTCGTCGCGGATGGAAACGGCGTTCGCTCGGCTATTGTACAGGCCCCAGAGGAGGGCTTGCTCTACGTTGGACGGCAGGTGGTCGAGCGCTCGCTCGAGGTAGTACGCATCTCCGCCCGTGAGGCCCATGTTGGCCTGCATCATGACGCTCTTCTGTCGATCGTACATCATCTCGGCGCCGCTGCGGTCGGTCGAGATCATGACGGCATCCTTGTTTAGGTTGCCGTGCATCGAGGTGTTGTCCCACGACGTGCTCTGCGCAAGTGCGGACATCGAAACGGCCGCCAGTGCGGCTAGGGTGATACTCTTCAGCATTCTTTGCTCTCCTTCGAAGGAATTGGGCGCGAATTCCCGCGCCACACAGAAGCTAAGAAGCGAATCGACCGTCAGATGTTTCGCAACAAAGCGTGTTTTGCCCCGAAAATTACTAGGGTCCTTCCCTAGGCGCTGGGGCTTAGGCCGGTTGCCACGAGGGTGTGCTTTGCGTTGCGCAGGTGGTGCTCCAGGCTGAAGAGCTCCTCGACTTGCTCGGGCGTAAGTCGCTCCTTGACGTCTGCATCCTCCGCGACGGAGGTCTTGAAATCGTGGCCTTCCCAAGCCTTCGCAGCGTTCCGTTGGGCCACCTTGTAGGCAGCCTCACGCGACATACCCGCATGGATCAGGGCGATCATTACGTGCTCGCTGAACACCAGGTCGCCCATCTGGCGCAGGTTCTTCTCCATCCGATCCGGGAAGACCTGGAGGCCCTTGAGGATCGCTGTGAGGCGGTTCAGCATGAAGTCGGCGAGGTGGCACGAGTCGGGGAACACGATCCGCTCCAGCGAAGAGTTCGTGAGGTCGCGCTCGTGCCAGGTGGCGACGCTTTCGAGCATCGCGTGGGCGTTGGCGCGGAGAAGGCGGGCGAGGCCGCACACGGTCTCGCTGTTCCACGGGTTCCGCTTGTGGGGCATGGCGCTGCTGCCGGTTTGACCGGCCGCGAACGCCTCTTGGACCTCGAGGATCTCTGTTCGCTGAAGGTTACGGAGTTCGGTGGCAATCCTTTCGAGCCCGGCACCCAGAAGGGCGAGCACGTTCAGGAAGTTGGCGTGGCGGTCCCGGTTGATGATCTGGGTGCTGACCGGGTCGGGGCGGAGGCCCAGTTTTTCGCAAACGATCCGCTCCATCTCGGGGGAGGTGATGGCATGGATGCCCACCGCGCCGGAGACCTTGCCGACGCTGATGTCGTCGCGGGACTGTCGAAGCCGCTCGATGTTGCGGCTCAGCTCGGCGTGCCAGTTCGCGCACTTGAACCCAAAAGTGATGGGCTCGGCGTGGATGCCGTGGGTGCGGCCGATCTCGACCGTGTCAATGTGCTCGCGAGCCAGGCGAGCGATTTCGTCGGCAAGCGCCTCCGCGCTCTGGAGGAGCACGTCGCACGAATTGCGGAGCATGATGCCGAGCGCGGTGTCGATGACGTCGTAGCTGGTAACGCCGAGGTGGACGAACCGCCCCTCCTCACCGATGTTCTCCGCGAGGTTCCGCACGAAGGCCATCAGGTCATGGCGAGTCTCTTTCTCAATCTCGTCGCACCGCTCAAGGCTGAAGGCGGCCTTCTGCTTGACCGTGGCCACCGCTTCGGCGGGAACGGCGCCCAACTCGGCGTGGGCTTCCACGATCGCCACCTCCACGTCCTGCCACACCTGGTACTTGGCCTGGCGGGACCAAATGGTGTTCATGGCGGGCGTGGTGTAGCGTTCGATCATCCCTAAGAGGCTACCTCGTAGGGATTGGTGGACCCTTCGTGGTGGGCCTCTGGCCGTAGGGGCCGCAGTGGGAAGGAGGAGTTTCCTTAGCCCTCGCTTGCCGAAGGGCCCGGCGGCACTATCCCGAGCGAAATCCGCGTGTATACAAAAGACGTGGAGCAGACTCAGGGCAGAGAAAGGGCAGTGGCGGCGGCGATGCACGTGGGGAGCATCTTTGCGCCGGTGGTGGTGCCGGCTGTAGTCTGGGCTTGGCAGGGGCGGGAGTCGGCTTTTGTGGCGGCACACGCCAAGAAGGCCTTGAAGGAGGCGCTTGTGTGGAAGCTCCTGTTCCTGATCGGTGCCGTCGTTTCGCTCGCGTACACGATCTCTCGGTTGATCGGCTACTACCAAGCCAACTGGGAAGGCTTCTCCTTCACCGAGTTCTTGGTGCGCATGGTCGTGGTGTGGCTGCTGGTGTCCGTGCTCGGGATCGTCAACACCCTCTTATCAGTTCGTCAGGCGATGGCCGCTTTCCAGGGCCGTCAAGCTTAAGGGACCCGGTAAAAAGGCCTTCCCGCGGCTTTGCCACGTCCGCTACCGGCAACAATAGAGGGGAATGGCGCTGAAAGACGTTAACGTTCACCCTTCGATCTTCGCGGCGATCGACAAGGTCACGTCGCAAATGATGTCGGGCTCGCTGCCGAACGACGAAAAGGGACATAAGGCAATCTCCGAGCACCAAGCCGTCTGGTGGAAGACGTACGGCAAAGGTTGCGCCCTCTGGAGCGTCGCCTCATTGGCTGCGATGGTGGGCATTCTCTATGGACTGAAGGCCATGGGCACGCCCAAACCGTTCATGCTCTTTGCCTTAGTGGTATGCGCTGCGATCGAGTTGGTCATCGGCTATCAGGCCTACAAGGCCAACAAGAGGAAGTTAACCGCGGAAGAACTGGCGGCGATCAAGCCTGCTCTCTCGTTGTCCACGGCCCAGGCGGCTTACGTCGACGCTTTAGTCGCTCTTGACAGTGCCGAGGCGATTCCCGCGGATCAGCGGAACGAGATCGTGAAGCACCTCAATTCGCTTTTGGACGAGGAGGAGCAGCTCGAGGGGCACCGCAAGTGGCTGAGCGATGTGCCGCCGACCGATCTGGAGAACGAGCGGGATCGGCTTCGGGTGCGGGCAGAGGCGGCGACCGATCCCGTCGCGAAGGCGGCGTTTACCCAGAGCCTGGAGATCGCGGAGCAGCGGCTGGCGGCGGCGACGGTCCAGATGGCGGCGGTGGAGCGTCTCGACGCTCAACAGGAGATGATCCGCCAAGCGATCCTGAGCGTGCGCGAGTCGGTGGGGCGAATGCGGGGTGCGGCCGGGATGACGGCGCCGTTGGACCTAGATGGACTTCGGCAGAACGTGTCGCTCGTCCACAACCAGGCTCGCTCCGTTGAGGCGGCCATTGAGGAAGTGCGAACCCTTTCGCGGTAGGCTCCCGACCACGATGCCTTACGCCCACCTGATCAAGCCGGGAACCGATGTGGACCTTAACGAGGTTTCGACCAGCCATACCTCGGGACTGACGAAGGAGGAGGGGCGAGAGCGATTGGCGGTGCTGGGGGCTCGCATGGCGGAGCTACAAGAACTGCTTTTCGCGGCGGGGCGTAACTCCCTGCTGATCGTGTTGCAAGGGCGAGACACCAGCGGTAAGGACGGGGCCATCAAGCGGATCCTCGAGTTTGTGAACGTCCAGACGACGCGGGTGGTCGGTTTCAAGCAACCGACGGAAGTCGAACTGGCGCACGACTTTCTTTGGCGAGTACACGGCCAGGTGCCCGCGCTGGGTGGGGTTACCATCTTCAACCGGTCGCATTACGAAGACGTTCTCGTCGTGCGGGTGCACGACTTGGTGCCCAAGGAGGTCTGGCAGGGGCGGTACGACCAGATCAACGCCTTCGAGGCGCTTCTCACGAACTCGAACACGATCCTTCTGAAGTTCCTGCTCCACATCAGCAAGGAGGAGCAAGAGGCAAGGCTGCTGGCCCGCGAAGAGGATCCGGTCAAGGCGTGGAAGCTGTCGGTGGGCGACTGGAAGGAGCGGGAGCACTGGGACGCGTACACCCAAGCCTACAACGACGTCCTCGAACGGTGCAGCACGCCGTACGCGCCCTGGCGGGTTGTGCCTGCCGACCAAAAGTGGTTCAGGGACCTGGCGATCGCGGAGGCGGTCGTTGAGGCGCTGGAGCCGTACGAGGCGGGATGGCGAGCGGAGTTGGAGCGGATTGGCCGGGAGGCCAAGGCCGAGATTGAAGCCTACCGAGGAAGGTAGGCCTTCCTCGATGTGGGGTCGGTGTTCCACCGACCCTCGGGCAGAGCCCGAGCAACCCCTTTTGGCAAAGGTCAATCCTTTAGGCAGGTCTGGCTTGAGCTTCGCTCAAGGGTCGGTGGAACACCGACCCCACAACTTGGTGAATCCCCTTTACGAGGGGCCGATGTCTTTGCGGTAGAAGGCACCCTCGAAGCGGATTTCCCGGGCGGCCTCGTAGGCGAGGCTGCGGGCGCGGGCGAGGTCGGGGGCAGAGGCGGCGGCTCCGAACACGCGACCGCCGTTGGTGACGAGTTGACCGTCTTTCGTCGCGGTTCCGGCGTGGAAGACCTTGGCGCCGGCGGGCACGGCTCCCAGATGGATGGGGAGTCCCTTGCGGTACTCCAGCGGATAGCCGCCGCTGGCTACGACCACGGTGGCGCTGGCGTTGCTTAGGATCTCAGGGGCGTCGATCACCTCGCCGCGAGCGGCCTGCTCCAGCGCGGCGGCTAGGCCGCGGCCGATTCGGAGCATGAGCGACTGGGTTTCGGGGTCGCCGAAGCGGACGTTGTACTCCAGGCAGTAGGGGTGCGCGCCGTCCATCATGACTCCGGAGAAGAGAGTGCCCCGGTAGGTGATGCCGCGCTTCTTGAGCTCGAGGAGGACGGGGCGGACGATCCGCTCCTCGGTGTGGGCGATCAGTTCCTCGGTCACCCAGTCGACGGGGGAGTAGGTGCCCATGCCGCCCGTGTTGGGGCCTTGGTCGCCGTCGTGGGCTCGCTTGTGGTCTTGGGCGACGGGGAGGCTCACGAAGTTCTCGTCGCCGACGATGGTGATGAGGCTGAATTCGGGTCCGCCGAGCCGGTCTTCGATGACGACGGTCGCTCCCGCCTCGCCGAAGATCCGCTGGACCATCATTTGGTCGATAGCCGCCTCGGCCTCGCCGGGGTCGTCGCACACGACCACGCCTTTGCCCAGCGCGTTGCCGCTCGCCTTCACCGCCACGGGGCGACCGTCGGCGAAGCGGAGCCGAGCGTATTCCTTAGCCAGCTCGGGGTCGGTGAACGTCTCGAAATGCGCGGTCGGTACGCCCGCGTCTCGCATGAGCTCTTTGGAAAATGCCTTCGACGCTTCCAGTTGCGCTCCGGCCCGCGAGGGACCGTAGGTTGGAATTCCGGCTTCGCGCAGTGTATCGGCGAGGCCGTCGACCAATGGATCCTCCGGACCGACGACCACCAGATTCACGTGCCGCTCTTGGGCGAGCCTTACCAGGGCAGGGAAGTCGTTCGCGGCCACCTGAACCACCTCGCAGTCCTCCGCGATTCCAGGGTTGCCCGGGGCGCAGAGCACCTCGGCTTCCTGAGCCAGCTTCCATGCGAGCGCATGCTCGCGACCACCTGAACCAACGACTAGAATTCTCATGCCTTTCCGCCAGGCGACATCGGCCGCCCGACGAAAGAATGGCAGAAGGGGACGCTAGTCGTCGCCCCCGTAGACCGCTTCCTTCACCAGGTTTCGATACCGAGCGAAGGCGGGCTGAAAGCCAAGCTTGACGATGCCGGTGGGGCCGTTTCGGTGCTTGGCGATGATGATCTCCGCTTCTTGCACTTCGTCGTAGTTCTCAATCTCCGGCCGGTGCTCTTCCTTCGCCTTGTAATAGCTCTCGCGGTAGAGGAGCATGACGAGGTCGGCTTCCGCTTCGATGGAGCCCGACTCGCGGATGTCGCTAAGCTGCGGGCGCTTGTCGTCGCGGTTCTCGACCGCGCGGCTGAGCTGGCTGAGGGCAACCACTGGCACCTCGAGCTCCTTCGCCATGGACTTACAGGCGCGGGCGATTTCCGAGATCTCCTGCACCCGGTTTTCCGTGCGTCGGCTGGACTTCATAAGCTGAAGGTAGTCGATGATGACCATCGAAAGGCCGTGCTCGGCCTTCAGGCGCCGGCACTTGCCGCGCATCTCCAGCGGGGTCACGTCGGAGGCGTCGTCGATGTAGATCGGGAGGTTGTACAGGGTCTCGCACGCGTCGGCAAGCGCCTCGTACTGGCGGTTGCTCATGGGCTTGTCCTGTTTCAGGACTCCCGCCGACACGCCGCTGAGCATGGACGCCATACGGCGCACGAGCTGGATGGAGCTCATTTCCAGCGAGAAGATGGCGACGCTTCCTCGGGATTCAGTCCGGCTGATTTTTTGGGCCACGTTTAGCGCCATGTCCAAAACCAGCGACGTCTTGCCCATGGCGGGACGGGCACCGATGATGACGAAGTCGCCAGGGTAGTGGCCGGTCGTCATCCGGTCGAGATCGTAAAACTCGACCTTGAGACCGGACATCGGCTTTCCGGTCTCGACGATGTTGTCGACGTCGACGAAGAACTCTTTTGCCAGGCTGCGAACGTGCTGGAAGTATTTGCCCAGCGACTTTCGCCCGACTTCGAAGACGAGCTGCTCGGCCTTGTCGACCTTTTCGTCCACCGACCCCTCGTCGATGTTGTGGACAACGCCCACGATCTCCCGTCCCGCGCCCTCAAGGCGGCGAAGGGTGGACTTGTCGAGGACGATGGCCGCGTAATAGTTCGAGTTCGCCGGGCTCGGCACGTACTCGGCGAGCTGCAGGATGTAATCCGATCCGCCGATGTCGGCGAGGTTGCCCCGGGCGATCAGCTCGTCTTTGAGGGTCAGGTAGTCGATCGGCTTGTGCTCGTGGATGAGCTGTTTCATCGCCTTGTAGATGAGGCGGTGGGCCGGACGATAGAAGTCCTTCTCATCGAGGATGGTGACGATCTCTTCGGCCGCGCGCTCCGAAAGGAGCATGGACCCGAGGGTGCTCATCTCCGCCTCGAGGCTGTAAAGCGGTGCCAGTTCTTCCGGTCCGAACGACATAGGGGAAGACCATTATAAGCCGTGTCGGGAGGCCCGGGGACCGGGAACGCAAAGGTTGCGGTTATCGGCTCCGAAGGCCCTTCTGGCCGCGGAAGGGTTGACAGCCCGCACTTTCACCAGCATCTGCGGGGGCTTGCGAGAGCGCCCATAATGGCTCCGTGAGGAAGAAGGTGCTGCTGCTCGGTTCAGGCGAGCTAGGGAAGGAGTTCGCCATTGCGATGGCCCGTCTGGGACAAGAGGTAGTGGCGGTGGATAGCTACGCGGGGGCTCCGGCGATGCAGGTGACGCCGTGTTCGGAGGTGATCGACATGCTAGATGGGGATGCCTTAGACGCCCTCGTCGATAAGCACCAGCCGGACCTGATCGTCCCGGAGATCGAGGCGATCCGCACGGAGCGGTTTTACGACTACGAATCGCGGGGAATTCAGGTGGTGCCGAGCGCCAAGGCGGCGAACTTCACCATGAACCGCAAGGCGATCCGCGATCTCGCGGCGGTGGAGCTTGGTTTGCGGACGGCCCCCTATCGCTACGCGACGTCCTACGAGGAGTTGGTGCGGGGAGCGGAAGAGGTCGGGATTCCGTGCGTCGTCAAGCCGCTCATGTCCTCTTCGGGCAAGGGCCAATCGACGGTGAGGACGCAGGAGGACCTGCAGAAGGCCTGGGACTCGGCGATCACCAAGGGTCGCGGCGATTACGCGGAGGTGATCATCGAGGGCTTCGTCCGGTTCGAGACGGAGATCACGTTGCTGACGGTGACTCAGAAGAACGGACCGACGCTGTTCTGTCCGCCCATTGGGCACGTGCAGGAGCGCGGGGACTACCAGGAGAGTTGGCAACCTTGCGCGATTTCGCCCGAGGAGCTTGCGGAAGCGCAGCGGATGGCCGGAGCCGTCACGGAAGCGCTCGGCGGAGCGGGCATCTGGGGAGTCGAGTTCTTCCTGGCAGAAGACAGAGTGGTGTTCTCCGAACTCTCACCCCGGCCGCACGATACGGGAATGGTGACCCTAGCTGGGACCCAGAACCTGAGCGAGTTCGAACTCCACGCGCGGGCGGTTCTAGGGCTGCCGATCCCTTCGGTCGAGTTGCTGCGCGCAGGAGCGAGCGCGGTGGTGCTCGCGGATCTCGAGAGTGCGGAGCGGCCGGGGCTCGAGGGAGTCGAGGCAGCGGTCTCCGAGCCCCTGGTGGACGTGCGCCTGTTCGGCAAACCGGTGGCGAGGGTGAACCGCCGGATGGCGGTAGTGGTGGCCTCGGGGCCGGTCGAGGAAGGGGCGGAGCCGCTGCGCGAGCGGGCGAAGGCGGCTGCCGCCAAGATAAGGGTTACTCGACCCGCCATGTCATCCTGAGCGCAGCGAAGGATCTCTATTAGCACACCCTGCTGGGAGAGGTCCTTCGCTGCGCTCAGGATGACATGGCGAGGGGGCAGGCCCCAATCTTAAGCCGTTGCGAGGGCTTCTGCCGCGGGTCGTCCGTTTCGGGCAACCGGGATCAGGTCTTTGATCTCCTCGCCGCTTTCCTTGTAGCGTAAGGGGGACTTCGCGTACTGGATCACGTAGGCCTTCCGCATCCCTTGCGATCGGTTGGGGCCGCTCTTGTGCATGGTGAGGGACCAGAAGACGGCGATGCCACCGGCCTTGACCGGCACTTGGACGCCCTGATCGGGATCGTCGTTGTCATGGCATACAAGGCCGATGGGGCTAGGCTGGTGCTCCACGAGCCCACGCTTGTAGGAGCCGGGGAGGACGGAGATGCAACCGTTCTCGGGCGTCGCATCGTTCAAGGCGAGCCACAAGGTGATGTAAGGGGAGGGATCGACGGCGGTGTAGCCGTCGTCTTGGTGCCACGGGAAGACCTTTTCGCCCTCGGGGTGCTTGAAGACGGTCTGGTTCCAGTAGAGGTCGACGTCCGGGCCGAGCAGCTCGGTTGTGATCTTGACGAACTCGGGCCGGAGGCAAAACTCCCGGACCCGCTCGTCGCGCTCGGCGATGTGGTCGGTGAAAGTGATCTCGCCGGCGCGGGAGATGCCTTCGGTGCCGCCCTTGGCGACGAGTGCCTCGTGCATGCGTCGCTCGAAGTCTTCGACGACCTGGGCTAGCTCAGCCATCTCTTCAGGGGCGAAAACGTTCTCCAGGAGGAAGTAGCCGTCGCGCTCGAGCTGCGATTTCTGTTCGGGGGTGATGTTCGGGACCATGGGTGCTCCAGAGAGAAAGTTATCCCGAACCTTCGTCTTTGCCCAAGATCGGGACGTAACCTTGCGTTGTCGTTTTTGCACCTTCGCGGTAACGACCTGGCGAGGTGCCGACCTGGGAGCGGAACGAGCGGCTGAGGTTGGCCGCATCGGTGAACCCACAGGCGGTGGCGATGGCGTCTAGGGTGTCGTCCGTAGTACCCAGGAGATGCTGGGCTCGGCGGACCCGCATCTGGCGGAGCATCGCGGCAGGCAACTGTCCGAACCGCTGACGGAACGCTCGGTCGAAGTAGCCCGGGTGCAGGTGGACGAGGCCCGCTAGCTCTTCGCGCGAAATCCGGCGGTCCAGGTTCCGCTCCATGTGCCGAAGGACCACCTCGAAGCGATCGGAAGGGGTTTCGATTCCGTCGGGACGGGGAACGCTGCCGGCGGCTTCCCAGGCGTCGAACACCTGGTAGAGAAGGGACAAGGAGCGGAACAGGCATTCGGCCCGGGCGCGGGAGCCCTCGCGGCGGCTGGCCCGGAGCAATCGGGAGAACTCACGAGACCACGCGTGAGGGTCGGGCAAGGCAACGACGAGATCGACGGGAACCAAGCGCATGAGGTCGCGATGGGGAGAGGTCCAGGCCTCGAAGCCGAAGTACTCGTGGACGCCCGGGCTCTCCGCTCGCTCCGTGAACCGCACTCGCGGTGGGTGGACCATCACGGATCCGCTTTTGGCTTGGGCGTGGTAGTCACCCGTGGACGTGGCGACGCTCCCCTCAAGGACGTGGCTGACGACCCAGTAGGGAAGCTCGGTTTCCAAGTCCAAGTTTACGTACCGAGGTCGTTCGACCACGAACAGACGCACCTGGACCTCTTCGCTCAGCAACCTTGGAAGCATTGGCTCCGGCCATTATCTCCCAACTCCTCGTGGTCAGATTGCTTTGGAGCTAGCCGGAAGCCATGGCGAGCTCTGGCTTGGCATACTTCGACTATGGTGGCGGAGCCGGACGAAACGCTGAGCCGGGAGGAGATGCTGGCGGGCCTGATGGGCAGTGACGCATCCTACAATGGGCGGTTCATTACGGGCGTGCTCAGCACAGGCATCTACTGCCTTCCTTCGTGTCGGGCGAGGAAGCCGAAGCCGGAGAACGTCCAATTCTTTCCTCGTCCGGAGCTTGCTCGGGAGGCCGGCCTGCGGCCCTGCCAGAAGTGTCGGCCGGACGAGTTTTACCGAGGTGAGGATTCGTCCGCGGAGCGGTTCGAGGCAGTGGTGTCGCAGGTTAGGCAAAGTCCTGGCGAGTTCTCCGATGTAGGCGGCATGGCGAGGGCGGCGGGGCTGTCGACCTCGAGCCTGTTCGACGGAACCCGGCGGCATTTCCACGACACCCCCGCTGGACTCCTCGTTCGAGCCCGGGTTCGGTGGTCGCAGGCGAGGTTGCTGACCTCTGACGACGCTTCGGCAGACATTGCCTTTGAAGCTGGTTTCGAGTCGCTCAGCACTTTTCACGACAACTTTCGCCGCCTAACCGGAATGAGCCCTGGTGGTTACCGTCAGCTGACCAACTCCAATCAATTTGGCCTGAGCTTGCCCGATCCGTATCCCGTAAAGTTGGTGCTGGATTACCTGAACCGGGATGCTCAGAGTCCATCGGAGCGGCTAGAGGGCCGAACCTTGTACGCCGCGACCTGGTTGCGGAGGGCACCTGCCGTTCTGCAGATCACCTTCTCGGAAACGGCCATCGAGTGCCGCATCCACGGCGACGAAGCTATCGAGCCGGGGGCGGCAATTGACGCGCATCGACAACTGGTGGGGTTGTTGGGTCTCGAGCAAGACGCGGCCGGGTGTGAGCGACTAGCCGTGAGGGAAGGGGTTCCGCATCTGGTCGCGGGTCGGGAGGGGTTGCGGATTCCGCAGACGCTGAGTGCGTTCGACGGGCTCGTGTGGTCGATCGTGGGGCAGCAGATCAGCCTTCCGTTCGCATTCACCTTACGGAGCCGCCTCGTGCGACTGACGGGCACGAGAGTCCCCTTCGGTTTGGTCGCGCCGCCCGTCCCAGGTCGGGTGGCAGAATTGGCGGTAGGTGACCTGCTTCCGCTTCAGTTCAGCCGTCGAAAGGCGGAGTACCTGATCGACGCGTCGCGGCAGATCGTTGGCGAGGCTTTGACTTTGGAAAAGCTGGCCGAGAGGTCGGCGACGCGGGCGGAACGAACACTGTTGGCAGTGCGCGGCCTTGGCCCGTGGGCGGCGAACTACTTGATGATGCGTTCGCTCGGCTTCGCCGATTGTCTGCCCATTGGGGACACCGGCCTTACCAGCGGTCTCCAGCGGGTCCTGAAACTCGACGAGCGGCCAGATAAGGCGAAAACCCAAGAGCTGATGCATCGTTTCTCTCCCTATCGCAGCCTGACGACCTACCACCTATGGCAGAGCTTAAAAGAGCAACCATGAGCACTTACCGTAACGTCATCGAGAGCCCGGTCGGGCTGATCACTACGACCGTCGACGAGCAGGGGCGGCTCCACTCACTTTCGTTCCGCCCGCCCGAAGCGGGAGATCTCCATCCCGAGCGAACGAGGTCAGTGGATCTTCAGATCGAGGAGTACTTCACCCGCAAGCGGCGCACCTTCGAACTGGAGCTATCGCCCCAGGGGACGGAGTTCCAGCGGCTGGTTTGGGAGGAGCTGATGCGGATTCCCTATGGGGAAACTCGGTCGTATGGACAGCTCGCGGCGATCCTGGGTAGGCCGGGGGCCTCGCGGGCGGTAGGGAGGGCCAACGCGACGAACCCGGTGGCGCTCGTGGTGCCCTGCCATCGGGTGATCGCTCACAACGGGGCTCTGACGGGCTTCGCCTACGGGATCGAGATCAAGCGGCGTCTGTTAGCGTTCGAGTCGCCCGACCTGTTCCAGTCGGGCACGTAAAAGGCCTTGATCCACCTTACGGATCAAGGCCTTGCCTTCGAAGATTAGCGGCGGAAAACGACCTTGCCGCTGACTCCCTGTCGAGCAGGGAGGACGAAGCTCAGCATCTTGCCGTCGGGGCTCACGGTTAGGGTGTTCGGGCCGCTCTGGGGACCCTTCGGCTTGTTCGGCTTCATCGTGAGCTTGTTGCCCTTGAGGGTCCACGTGCCCGACTCGTTCTGAGCGGGAGCCATGGCGCTGGCGGGGGCGCTCGACGTGTAAGTCTTGTTGGCGTTGAGCTTCAGGGTGAGGACCATCTTCTGGATGTTCGCGAAGACCTGGTCCACCATTTGCTTCTGCTCGGCGGGGACCGGAGGCATCTTGGAGCGATCCAGGGAAATGCGACCTTTCCAGGTGCCTACGACGTTCGGCGCGGCGATGACGGAGGGTACGACCGCGAGAACGGACGCGGCGAGGACGAGGGCGCGAGTTGCCTTCATGGGGGGAAGATACCGCGACCGCTCGCGGGCGCGCCGGACCCTAGGTCAAAGGCTCTAGTGAAATTGCTGGCGTTTTGGAAACATCATCGGGCCAATGTCGCCAAACAACGTGAGAGATGGATGTGGTCGATTTGACCGCCCCTCTCATGAAAGGAGAGCAAAAAAATGGTAATGACCCCTTACACGTGCTGGTCGGAAGTTCCCGAGATGTTCATCGGCCCGGATCTTGGTGCTGGCATCGACGAAGACACAGAATAAGCACCCTCGCCCACTCGACATCTCGTCCATAAGCTTTTGAGGCCGCTCTGGAGAATCCCAGAGCGGCCTCGCCGTTTTCCTAGGGGTGACCCTGGCCTACGTGCCTTCCTGCCAGGAGTTCAGGTAGACCTCTTGCTCCTTAGTCAGCACGTCGATTTTGACGCCCATCGACGCCAGCTTGAGCGCTGCTACGTTTCGATCGATGTCCAGCGGCACCCGGTACACGTTCTTATCCAGGGACGCAGAGTTCTGCACGAGGTATTCGGCGCACAGGGCCTGGTTCGCAAAGCTCATGTCCATGACGCTTGCCGGGTGGCCCTCGGCTGCGGCCAGGTTGATCAACCGGCCGTCGCCCAGCAGGTAGACCCGCTTGCCGCCGCTTAGGGTGAACTCCTCCACGAAGGGGCGGACGGCTCGGCGGGCGGTGCTTGCCCGCTCCAAAGCGGGGATGTCGATCTCGGCGTTGAAGTGGCCGCTGTTGCACACGATCGCGCCGTCTTTGATCCGCTCGAAGGTGCTACTGGAGATGACGTTCTTGTTGCCGGTGGTGGTGATGAACAGGTCGCCCATGCTGGCGGCTTCGTCGATCGGCATCACCATGAAGCCGTCCATGACCGCCTCGATTGCCTTGGTCGGGTCGACCTCGGTCACGACGACGTGTGCGCCCATTCCCTTGGCCCGCGACGCGACGCCGCGACCGCACCAGCCGTAGCCGCAGACGACGACCGTTCGCCCGGCGATCAGCATGTTCGTAGCGCGGAGGACGCCGTCGATGGTGCTCTGGCCGGTGCCGTAGCGGTTGTCGAACAGGTGCTTGGTATCGGCGTCGTTAATCGCGACGACCGGGTACATGAGCACGCCGTCGTTCGCCATCGCCCTCAGTCGGATGACACCGGTTGTCGTTTCCTCGGTGCCGCCGATGATCGTCTCCAGCAGGTCGCGGCGGTCGTTGTGGATGACGCCGACGGTGTCCGCGCCGTCGTCCATCGTCATCGTCGGTCGGATGTCGAGCGCTTGATGGATGTGCCGGTAGTAGGTCTCGTTGTCCTCGCCCTTGATGCAGAAGGTCTGGACGCCGTAGTGGCGGACGAGGGCGGCCGCGACATCGTCTTGCGTCGACAGAGGATTGGAAGCGCAGATAGCGACCTCGGCCCCGCCTTCCACCAGCGTGCGCATCAGGTTCGCGGTCTCGGTGGTGACGTGGAGACAAGCGGTGACGCGCTGGCCTTGAAGGGGCTTTTCCTTCGCGAACCGCTCACGGATCAGCCGGAGCACCGGCATGTCCCGCTCGGCCCACTCGACCCGGTCCCGGCCCGAGTCGGCGAGGTTGATGTCGGCAATGTCGTTGGCGAGGGTCGGCATTGCCTATTGTAGCCTTTCGCCTACAGGGGCGACGGCGGGGCCGTGCTGGCGCGGATGACGAGCTCCGTTTCGAAGGTTTGCTCGTCGGGCACCGCCAGACCTTCGATCCGGTCGACCAGGGTTCTGACCGCCGCGGCGGCCACGACTTCGATGGGCTGGCGGATGGTCGTCAGTGGGGGGTAGTACTGGGCGGCGGAGGGAACATCGTCGAATCCGACGATGCTCACGTCACGGGGAATTTCGAGCCCCGCGTCTTTAACCGCGATGGCGCAACCCATGGCCATGTCGTCGTTAGCGGCGAAGATGGCCGTCGGGCGATCCTCCGCAACCATGCGAAGGCCTCCGCGATAGCCGCTCTCGAAGGTGAATTCGCCCATCTGGACCCAGTGGTCTTTGATGGTCAGGCCGTGGGAGCGGCAGAAGGATCCGTACGAGGCCAGGCGGTCCACCGCGTCGGAATGGTCGAGCGGCCCGGCCATGTGGGCGATCTTCCGGTGGCCGCGCTGGTAAAGGTGGGCCATGGCGAGCGCCGAGCCGTTGGTGTCGTCCACATGGACGTGAGGAACTTTGTATCCCGTGGACTGCGCGATCACGACGCAAGGGAAGCCAGATGCGACGAGCGCTCTCAGAGAATCGACGTCTTTCGGGGGGGCTAGGAAGATCGCGCCGTCCGTTCGGCCGTTAGCGATCTCGTGGGCGAGGGTGCTTTCCTTGTCGCGGACGTCCAGCCGCGTGTGGAACGTAAGGTCCTGCTCCATGGCCGTGGCTTGGTTGACGAGCCCATTGAGCAGGGTCTGAAAATACGGGCTCAATATCATGTTCCGCGGCCGATTGCTGGGCACGACGGAGATGGTGTGGCGTCGCGAGATGGGTCTAAGGGCACCGTTGGTCAGCCACTGACTGGAACCAAGATCAATCACGGAACGGTCGTCGGAAAGGCTTCCGGTGGGACAAGCAGGCTGCGTTGGTTGGGGTAACTGGTCCATTCTCAAGCCGTCGTTGGCAGTAGAAGCGGTAACCGTAGTCGAAACGTTTCACCCACTTTACAGGTTGATCATCTTCTTCGGCAAGGCACAGAGCGCATTTATCACTCCCTTCGGACCACTGGTGGCCGTCAGGCATCTGAAGAATCGCCTCACCTCAATTCCTCTACCTGTGATAGATTGGCGAACCTTTGTCTATTGTTTCGCCTCGACCTGGGTCTTCAAAAGAATGAGAGTGATGGTCGGCATAATTACGAGGGCCAAAGAATCTATCGGAGCGCCAGATGTAAAGTAGCAGCGGAAATCGGCGCCGCTGATCCAGTCCCGATGAGGTGGCTGCTCCTGGAGAGTTTTCGTACCAGCTAAAGCACGGATCGGCAAAGTCCTCGGGATTAGCCACCACGAGCGCCATAATGACGACAGATGCAAGAGCGCCCAAGCTGGGATGCGTACTTCATGCAGATCGCGCACCTCGTCAAGACCCGGGCCACGTGTCCGCGTAGGTCGGTCGGGGCCCTCATCGTGCGCGACCGACGCATCCTTTCTACGGGCTACAACGGAGCTCCCAGTGGGCTTCCGCATTGCCCTCCGGGCGGGCATGAAAACGATTGGCCCAATGGCTGTCTGCGGGCAGGCCATTGCATTCGGTCGCTGCACGCGGAGCAGAACGCGCTTTTGCAAGCGGCGAAGATAGGCACACCGTGCGATGGAAGCACCATCTACGTGACGTGCCAACCTTGTAACGCTTGCGCCAAGATGATCATCAACGCAGGCATCGTCAGGGTCATCTACGAAGGCGACTATCCAGACGACTTTTCCAAAGAGCTTTTTCGAGAGGCAAAGCTCGATGTGCTGCGGTTCCGGGAAGGAAAGCTTGAACAGGTGGAGCTAGGCGCATGAGTGCTACGGCATGCTTGGCCGCCCTGGGTGGTTTGGCGCTGGACGGATTTCGGGCACCGCTCTTGGCTGGGTTGATCGCCTTGGCCGTGAGCTGGGTGCTGACGCCGGTCGTTCGAAACCTCGCCATCCGAAAGGGTGCTGTCGACGATCCGAAGCGGGATGACCGTCGCATCCACAAAGAACCCCTTCCTCGCTGGGGTGGCCTCGCGATCTATGCCGGAATGGTGGCCTCGCTCGCCGTGGTACTGCCGCTTGCATACCGGGACACGCGGTCCTTCCCCAATTATCTCATCGGCCTTGTCCTCATCGGCGGCATGCTGGTGCTGGTCGGGGCGCTGGACGACCTTTACCAGTACAAGGCTAAGATTCAGGCCCTGCTTCTCTTGGGCGCGGGGGTTGCGGTCCAGTTCTTTAGCGGGCCAGTTGGTCGCGTGCAGATCAGCACGATTGGGGTGCCGCTTTCGAGTCCTCCTACTTACGTGGCTCTCGGATTGTTTGCGATTCCCGTTACGGCGATCTACATCTTTGTGGTCACGAAGACCATGGACACGATCGACGGGGTGGATGGTCTCGCCTCAGGCATCGCGACAATATCGGCGGCTACGTTGACGATCATTGCCGCGTACGGCGGCCAGCCTCGCGTTGCCATTATCGCGGCCGCGATCGCGGGGGCGTCGATTGGCTTTCTCAAACACAACTACAACCCAGCGAAAATAATCATGGGCACCGGGGGAGCTTATATCCTCGGCTTCTCGCTGGCCTGTTTGAGCATCGTAGGCGCTTTAAAAACGGCGGCTGCGGTATCGTTGGTCATTCCATTGCTGGTGTTTGGAGTCCCCATTTTCGATGCCTTCTTCGTGATCACCCGCCGACTCTTGAGTGGGCAGCCCATCACCCAGGCAGATAAGCGCCATGTTCACCACACGCTGCTTGGCCGGGGGCTAAGCCAGCGGCAGACGGTATGGGTGCTCTACGTCGCGGCCGCCACCCTTTGCGCGGTGCTCCTGGCGGTTATCAAGGTGTATGCCTAAGCCTCTCGTCTTCTGTGTCGTGGGCACGCGCCCCGAGGCAATCAAGGTTGCGCCGGTGGTGCAAGAACTGCGCAGGTTCTCAGATGAGGTGGATACCTTACTGGTGTCCACTGGACAGCACCGAGAGATCCTCCACCAGGCCCTGGCGACCTTCGGGTTGGCCGCCGACGAGGACTTGGCGATCATGCAGCACGGCCAAACATTGGCGCAGGTGACGTCGCGGGCCCTGGAGAAGCTGGATGCCTTAATGGAGCGCCACCAGCCGTCGATGGTGCTGGGACAGGGGGACACGACCACCACGTTTACGGCGGCTCTTGGTGCCTTTTACCGCCGGATTCCGTTTGGTCACATTGAAGCCGGCCTCCGCACGGACACGATCGAAAACCCATTTCCCGAAGAGTTCAATCGAAGAGCGGCGGGCTTAGTGGCGGCCCTCCATTTTCCGCCGACCTCGTGGGCGCGGGAAAACTTGTTGAGGGAGGGCAAGGATCCCTCACAGATCTTTGTCACCGGCAACACCGGAATCGATGCGGTGCTAAAGACGGCGAACTCAGAGCACAACGACTGGTATCCCGAGCATTCCGGGCGGGTCTTGCTCCTGACGACCCACCGCCGGGAGAACTGGGGAGAGCCTCAACGACGGATCGCGGAAGCGGCCCACCAGTTGGTCGAGGCCTTTCCCGACACGCTCTTAGTAGTGGCGATGCATCCTAACCCTCAGGTGAGGGAAGCGCTGTACCCAATTCTGGGGGCTCATGAACGAGTTCGGATGATCGAACCGCCGGAGTACGCACGGTTCGTCAAGCTGATGCAGCGAAGTGACCTGATCCTTAGCGACTCAGGCGGCGTACAGGAAGAGGCTCCGGCACTGGGTATCCCCGTGCTTGTTCTGCGCGATACGACCGAACGCCCCGAAGGCGTCGATGCCGGAACCGTTCGCCTGGTAGGCACCGACTTTGGCCGGATCGTATCAGAGGGGACGCGCTTGCTCAGCGACGAGAAGGCCTACGCGCAAATGGCCCAGGCGGTCTCCCCCTACGGGGACGGGAAGGCGTCGGAGCGCATCCGGTACGCGGTTCTCCGGCATCTGGGAATTGAATCAGAAGAAGAGGCTATGTGGATCTAATTCAGGCCGTCGTTTACGGCATCGTTCAGGGGCTGACCGAGTGGCTTCCAATCTCGAGTACCGCCCATCTTCGAATTCTGCCCTCTCTGTTCGGGTGGCAAGATCCGGGAGCCGGCTTCACTGCGGTAATTCAGCTCGGGACGATCCTCGCCGTTTTGATTTACTTCCGGAACGACTTAGGTCGAGCCATCTCGGCGTGGGCCCGAAGCTTGACGGGGAAGGGCCGCGAAACCCCGGATGCCAAGTTGGGCTGGGGGGTCTTCTGGGGATCCATCCCCATCATCGTCATCGGGTTCCTGTTTCGAGACCTGATCAAGAGTGACCAGGCGCGGTCGCTTTACGTGGTGTCAGCGACCTTGATCGGCATGGGTCTTATCATGCTGGTGGCGGAGCGTGTTGGGTCCCAGAAGCGGAAGATGGAAGACATCACGGTAAGGGACGGAGTGGCGGTTGGCCTGTGGCAGGCGCTGGCCCTTATTCCTGGCATGAGCCGGAGTGGGAGCACGATTTCCGGAGCCCTGTTCCAGGGGCTCGACCGCGCGACCGCCGCCCGATTTTCGTTCTTGCTGTCAGTGCCAAGCATTCTGGGAGCGGGACTGTTCGAACTGTACGAGGAGCGGCATGGACTCATGGAGGTCGGCATAACCTCCGTGTTGGTGGCGACTCTCGTGTCGTTCGCAGTCGGTTACGCCTCGATCGCGTTCCTTATCAAGTGGCTTCAAAAGCGCGGAATCGGGGCATTCATCCTGTACCGAATCGTGCTTGGAATCCTTCTGCTCGTCCTCGTCCAGCAAGGAGTGATTCGAGCGACCGAAGACAATCCTGACACGGCTCCCGTCGCAGGTAGCTCGAGTTAGGAGGGCCTATGTTTCGCAAGAATTCTAAGCCCATCAGCCCGCCCGAATGGATGATCGTGGGACTGGGTAACCCGGGGGCCGAATATCGTGGAACTCGGCACAACGTCGGCTTCGAAGTCGTCGAAATGCTGGCCGACAAGCACCGGATCAAGCTGGACAAAAGCAAGCACCAAGCTCGATTCGGGATTGGGGCGATTAGGGAAACCACGGTTCTCCTGGCCAAGCCTTTGACCTTCATGAATGCCAGCGGAAGAGCGGTCGCTCCATTGGCACGTGAGTACAACCTAAAGCCCGACCGAATCTTGGTCGTTGCAGATGACCTCGATCTCATCCTCGGTCGCAATCGACTCAAGCCGCAAGGCTCTGCGGGGGGGCACAACGGCCACAAGAGCCTGATCGCATCTTTAGGAACCACCGAGTACCCAAGACTGAAGATCGGGATCGGTTCGGTCGACCGGACCCAAACGATCGATCATGTGCTTGGCAGCTTCGGGCGTGATGAGCGCGACGTGATCGCCCTGTCGTTGCGGCGCGCGGTGGATGGGGTGGAAGCGGTCCTCGAACGGGGACTAGAAGCAGCTCTGAACGACGTCAACGCCCCATAGGGCGGGCGTTCCACGAATCAAGGCTTCCTTTCTGGTGAGAAAGGAAGCCGAGAGCACAAGCGTTCCTGAAGGCAAGCTGACAGAGCAACGAAGAACGCCGTCTGCTCTCCGTATGCACCAGCGTCTATGAGCGCATCAGCAGGGCGGGCTCGGCCCGCTCCGTGTACGTATGCTGGGTGTTGAGGATGCTGATCGAACCGGAGCAGCGGTCCCAGACCGAGTGCGGCCGGTTCATATAGGCGTAGTAGACCAGCGAACCGTCCTTTGTCTTGGTCCATCGCGACTCGCCAACACCGGTGAAAAGCAGTACGTACATCCCTGGAGGAACTAGGGCTTCGTCGCCGAAGACGTGGGCAGCGAATGACAAATCAGAGGCTTCCAAAGCGCTTTGACTCATCACGAGGTGCCCCCGGATGTTGATTCTCAAAGAACCTTGGTTCTGGAGCAGGATGAATTCCTGGGATGGTGATTCGTTGCGTTGAATACCGATGATCCGGATCAATTCAGGCGCTACCTCCGATCGCCTTGAATAGTACCGGCTGAGAGGTATGGGAGCCCCCCTTCAAAGGTTTATTCGCCCAACAACGCAATTTCGGGCACCTCTTCGAGGGCGCACTGGCGTCGCTCGAAAAAGTTTGCGGCAAAGGCAACCGATGCAGCACTCACGGCGCGGAATTCACGGTTTGCCCGTCGCCATTGCAGCCATGGCCAGCCAGCCCGTACGGTCATCTGGTGCTCCACGGCGAACCCTTCGGCCATTGTTCGCAAGGCCTGATCTAGGGGAGTCATCTGTCCGTAAAGGGGGATGTAGAGCTCCAGCGCTTGGTGTGCGAGCTGGCCAACTTGCGAAGGCGTTTGAGGGCCAGGCTCGAACGGCATTCGGTGCAGGATGTCCTGCCGAACGTGGGTCTGGACCGCCCGGGCGAATGCGGGTAGGGAGAGGAAGATTAATGCTTCCTCATCGTCCGAGCTGGACATCAGGAGGTGGTGGAACGCGGCGGCTCCCACCAAGCCGTATCGAAGGGAGAGAGCAAGGAGCCACCCTTGATCCCGAAGAACGCCAGGATGAGGAAGGCGGTATTGGACACAGCAGAGCGCCTGTTGAAACGCAGTGTCGGTCCGGTGGTCGATGGGTCTCATTGGCAATTGCGTTACGGAATGCTCCCGGATAGCGATAGGGCTAAGTTCCGATTGACCCGTCTTAACGTCTCCACCGTGAGTTGAAGTTCGTCGGGATCAATCCCTACGACCATCTCACGCTCGGCTTGGTTCACGGCTTCAAGAATGTTCCTGACAGTTGAGTGGCCTTTGGGAGAAAGCCGGAGCGTCTTTGCACGAGCATCGGTTGGGCTCACAACTTGGGAGACGAGACCTCGACCGACCGCCGCCTTAACCGCTTCGCACAGCGATGGGGGCGTCACGCCCAACCGACGAGCGATGTCGACCTGCTTGGCTTTCCCGCCCGCGGCTCGGATAGCCGTCAGTAGCTCGAAAGTTGACAGGCTAATGTCAACCTTCTTGAGATGGGGCTCCACCGCCGAAGTGAGTAGCTCCGTTAGCAAACCCGCTTGGCCAGTCAGCGTTTCTGCAACACCGTTCACCACGACAATTATGCTAGAAAACCATCCGACTACCAACGGTGATGGGCAAGAGGCTTGATGCGACCCTCATAAACAGAGTTGACCCCCGCTAACACCTTGGCATCAAGCTCGGGTAGGTCACTTGCCGCCGCATTTTGAACGGCTTGGTCAGGCCGCTTGGCACCGGGTATGGCACAGGTGACGGCATCGTTCATAAGAATCCACTTTAACGCGAACTGAGCGAACGTCATACCTTGGGGAACTAAGGGACGCAGTTCTTCCACGGCGGCCAGCCCAGCCCCATAGTCGATGCCGCTAAACGTTTCTCCTTTATCGAACGCTTCTCCATTCCGGTTGAACGCGCGATGGTCCGACTCCTCGAATTGGCTTGACGGGGACATCTTTCCGGTGAGCATGCCAGAGCTCAGAGGCAGTCGGGCGATGACCCCAATATTCCTCGATTTTGCTTCTCTAAAGAACAATTCAGCGGGCCTTTGCCGAAATACGTTGTAGATGATTTGTACGGAGACGACGCCGGGGTACTCGATCGCCTTGAGGGCTTCCTCTACTTTCTCCACGCTTACCCCGAAGTGCCTCAGCTTTCCGTTCTGGACCAGTCGCCCAAGTCCTTCGAACAACTCGGGCTGGTAGTAAACCGGGGTGGGAGGGCAGTGGAGTTGAAGGAGGTCGATGGTTTCAACCCCAAGATTCTGGAGCGACCGGTCGACGAACGCCTCGATGTTCTCGATCGTATATCCCTCGGCTGCGTGAGGATTAAGCCTTCGGCCGGCCTTCGTCGCTACGTAAATTGTTTCTGTGCGTTCGGCACGAAGTTGGCTAATCAGTCGCTCGCTGCGGCCGTCTCCGTACACGTCAGCGGTGTCGAAGAAGTTGACACCGATATCGACGGCTTGGTGCATGGCTCGCAACGATTCCTGATCATCGACCTCACCCCAGGTGCCGCCGACCGCCCAGGCCCCAAAGCTGACCTCCGAAACCTGCCATCCCGTAGCGCCTAGTGTCCGATACTTCATAGAGGAAGGCTACCCAGGCGAATCCAGGTTTGGTCGACGCACAAATGCCACCGCGATTGCAGCGGGTCCGCTGCCCACACCGGTTGCGCTAAGCTTGGCCATGGCATTCTCCAGAGAAGAGAACGAGGCATTGTTGGCGGCGTTCGCGGAGACGCGGGTGGCAGACGTTCGGGATGGGATGGACGTGCTGGGGTGGCACCACTATGGGTCGCTTTCTCCTGCGATCCAGCCTCTTTGGCGAACCCACGCAGTTGGAATTGCTCGGACGGTTCGTTACCTCCCTTACCAAGGGCGGGTGCCGGAACTGGGGTCGGCGGAGTACCTCGCTTGGTCGGGGAACTACTACGGCACGGTGTGCCCGTACCCCTGGACCAACGATATCCAAGACGGCGACTTCGTGGTGATCGACGCCAGCGGCGTCGATGCGGGACTGATGGGCTCGGAGAACACCCTCGCTTGCCTGCGCAAGGGAGTTCGCGGCTTTGTGACCAGTGGCGGGGTCCGCGACACCGATGAGATCATCATGCAGGAAATCCCGTTCTGGTCGGCGATGATCTCTAAGAGCATGGTCCAGGGCCGGCTACAGTACGACGCGAAGGACGTGCCGGTGGCGGTCGGTGGAGTCGCCGTCTTTCCGGGTGACGTGGTGGTCGCCGACGGTGACGGCGTGATCGTGGTGCCGCGCCGGATCGCGTTGGACGTGGCCCGAGAGGCCAACGACGAGCACGAGCGGGACAAAAAGGGCCGCAAGGCGCACTATGAGGCGCTAGGGCGGGATCTCGACCCGACCGTGGTGTAGTTGACCAGCCGGTCTTCAACGCTTCTACAGCTTGCGGCATCGACGGTGTCGTTCAGCGCGGTAGGGCTGTTCGCAAAGCTGGTGTCCGGCCCCGCCCTCTCGATCTCGTTCGGGAGGGCGGTGTTCGCTTTGTCCGCCCTCTTGCTCCTGCTCGCCGCGTTTCCCCGCTTTCGGGCAAAAGTGGATCGAGAGGACCTTCCTAGGCTCCTTTTCGTGAGTCTCCTCATCGCGGGCAATTGGGGCGCTTACTTCGCGGCCATCCAGGTCGCGGGGGTGGCGGTGGCGGTTGTGTCCCTGTTCACCTATCCTCTGCTCACCGCTATCCTGGAGCCGTACTTCACGAAAGAGCCGCACAGCCGCTTCGAACTCTTCGCGGGTCTGGCGGTGGTCGGCGGAGTGGCATTGGTCGTCCCGTCCTTGAAGCTGACGGACCGAGGCACGTTAGGGGTGTTGCTGGGAGTGGTCTCGGCCGTCTGCTTTGCCCTCCGGAACATCTACGGACGGCCCCTCGTGGCCCGGTACGGCAGCGTGCCCCTTATGACGTGGCAGTTCCTCTTCGCGGCGGTGGCGTTCCTGCCGTTCGGACTGTCGGGAGTGGGGCAGTGGACGGCCCGCGACCTTGGCCTGATGTTCTTGCTCGGGGCTTTGCTCACCACGCTTTCTCAGGTGCTGTTCTTGCACAGCCTGAAGAGCGTCACGTCGAGCACGGCATCCCTCCTGACGTCGGCGCAGCCGGTGGTCACGGTGCTGCTCGCTTTTCTCTTTCTTGGGGAAGTACCCACCCAGCGAACGCTTTTGGGCGGAGCGGTGATCTCCGCAAGCGTGGTGGCAGTCGCCCTGCGGCAGGTTCGGGCAAACCTTTGATTGGACTCAAACCCGATCTTCTGCCGGACAGTAGACTCGCACTATGAGCCTGCCGCCGCCCGCCCGGTACACGCCATGGATCAAGGGCGTCTACGAAGTGGCGCCCGCGTTGCGTCCGTTCGGCACCGACTACGGGAATGGGGAGGCCGACCGGCGTGTGTTCCAACTCGACACCGAACTTGAACGGTACGAGGCGAACAAGCGGGCCTGCCTCCGGGAGCGGCGGTCGAAGTACGTGCGCGCGTTCCGCCTGTCTTCGGAGGTCGAGCGAGCGACGATCGACTTAATCGTGACCCGGCTCAGCACCGAGTACCCTGAACGGTTCACGGCGGACTGGGAGGGTGACGTGCGCGTCCTGGAGAGCGAGGGGAGGCGATGGGTTCTGCCCACGAGTCGGCGCGAGGATGAGAGTCCGGCATTGGACCTTTTGGGAAGACTGGTTCCGGAAGACTTCGCCGTGGTCCGTACCTTGGACAGCGTGGACTGGGTTGCGTACCTTCACCTTTGCAGCCCGGGGCACTGGGCGGCGGAGGAAAAGATCGGTCGGTCGTTCTTCGACGTCCACGTCCCGATTCCCGGCTTCGAGCGGGTGAACGCGGCGTCCGCCGGTCTCGTGGATGCGATGGTGAACAAGGGACCGTTCGTGCGGTTCGTGTGGGCGCTGGAGTCGGACGACCGGCTGAACCACCACCCCGAGCCGCCGCCTGGGGAAGACCCGGTGGAGTGGGACGGACGAAACTTCTCCCAGGGGAGGTTCTGGGTCCGGACGGAGCGCCAAGTTATCTGGGGGATGCCCGAAGTAGGAGCCTCGCTGTTCACGATCCGCATCGGCTTCATCCCGGGCGAGGAAGTACTGGACAAGCCTGAACTGCGCCAGCCGTTGATCGACGGCCTCCGTTCGATGTCCCCGGAATCTCGGCGCTACAAAGGCGTGGAGCGCGAGTTCGACGCCTTGATGCGGATCTTAGAGGGGTAGGCCGTGGGACTACCCTTAGCCGCGGAGCGGCTGTAGACGCTGTCTTAGAGTGTCAAGGGTGCCGCCCCTTTTTCGCTGGGATGGAGAGTGCGCAGCCTTCCCCGGAGGTCGGTGTAGCGGGCTTTGGTCCCACTGTAGACGGGATCCTGCC
>Ga0216301_1000020_pt1 | contig 38001 bp, 33 predicted proteins | sample 4hB_Boncat_minus_FD_156203 | JGI IMG/M metagenome (GOLD analysis project Ga0216301, IMG submission 156203) | Terrestrial sediment cell enrichment communities for BONCAT metagenomics from Utah, United States - 4hB_Boncat_minus | ecosystem: Environmental > Terrestrial > Deep subsurface > Rock...
TTCCAGGTCGGCGTCCTGGATAATGACCGCCTCGCCGGTTGCGTGCGGCAGCGCCTTGCGGATCGCGTTCCCCTTACCTCCTTTCTTCTCGTTTCGGAGAATCTGGATTCGGTCCGCGTACTGACATAGGATCTCGGGCGTCCTATCCGTGCTGCCGTCGTCGATCACGATCAGCTCGACGCGAAGGGGAAGCGCCAAAACGCGCTCCACGACCTCCGCGATCGTGTCTTGCTCGTTCAGGGCCGGCACCAGGACCGTCACCTCGGGCCGGGTGCCGTCGGGCATGTTGTGCAAAAGGTTACTCCGCGCGCGATGGGGCAATCGCCACTACTACCCAACGTTGCGACCAAGCCCTCCGTTCCTGACCTATTGAGCACCCGGAGACGCAAACTTGACGACCATCCTCGTAGTCCAACCAGTAGGGAACGGTGGCGTGGTCACGGGAAAGGGCGTGGCGTCGTAAACCATAATGGTGCAGGAGCCATCGTCGCCTCCCGCAAAGAGGATTCCTCAATGTCGGATTTACTCAACTACACGACCGAAGAGGTCGTTGCGGAATACGACCGCTTACGCGACGACTGTGGGCTTATCGACCTGCCCAACGTCGCGCAGCTCACCCTGACCGGCGACGACCGTAAGGGGTGGCTGCAGGGTCAAGTCACGAACAACCTGCGCAGCCTCGACCTGGGGGCCTCCAGCTCGTTCTGCTTTTGCGAGGCAACGGGCCATCTGGTTTCGGTCTGCGAGGTGTGGTCGCTGCAGGACCGGTTCCTGTTGACGCTGCCGAAGGAGACCCTCCCCCGTGTGCTCGAGCGCGTTGAGCAGATGGTGATCCTGGAAGACGTGGCCGCCGCGGACTCTTCGGAGGAGTACCGCCTGCTGAGCATCCAGGGACCGCGCGCGACGGCGGAGTTAAGCCAGTTCGTAAGCTTGCCAAGCCTCGACGCGGGAGAGGGGACGGTGGAGGGAGCGAAGGTGTACTGTCTCCGCTCGAACCGTACCGGCCTCGGTGGCTGGGATGTGTGGGTTCCGGCGGGGGAGAAGAAGGCGCTGAAGAAGCTGACCCAGGCGTTCCAGCCCATTTCCCAACAGGTCTACGACATCGCCCGGCTGGAAGCGGGAATCCCGCTGTTCGGGGTGGACATGAACCACCGCACGCTGCCCCCGGAGATGGGGCCCGCCTTCGTGGCTAAGCACATCAGCTACAACAAAGGATGCTACATGGGCCAGGAAGTGCTCATGCGAATGCACAGCCGGGGTCACACGAACCGGACCTGGATGGCGCTTTACGCCGATGAACCGCTGGAGGCTGGGGCCGCGGTTTCCCACTCGAGGCGCGAGGATGCGGGGACGGTGACCAGCGCCGCGTTCTCCCCCGACTACGGGCACATCGGCGCGGCCATGCTTCGGAACGAGGCGGCCCAGGATCGGGAGACGGTTCGGGTAACGACGAAGAGCGGGGAAGTGGAGGCGGAGGTTCGGCTGATGCCGATCCTTCGGCTCGATTGACGGCGGAGTCTCCGCCGCTGGAAAACCGCCGGCTCTTCCTGATCCTCGTCCTCCTGAACGTCTTTTGGGCGCCGGTGAACCTGATGGTTCACTGGGCGGTGGGCGATGGGGCCACTCCCTCGGCTATTGCCCTCGTTCGATGGAGTTGTCTGGGGGTTCTGTTGGGCCTTGCGCTCGCAACTCCTCAGTTCCGTCGGGCAGCGAAGGCGCGGTGGCCTAAACCGAAGGACGCGCTGGTGGCTTACCTGGTGGGCATGGCGCTTTTCGGGCCGTCCCACGTCCTCTACTACTTCGCCCTCACTAAGACCTCAACCTTCATCGGGACGGTGTTGAACACGACTGCGCCTCTGTGGGTGGCAGCGTTCGCTTTCCTGTTCCTGAAAGAGCGGGCTAAGCCTAGCCGGCTGCTCGCAATCGCGGTCGGCTTTGTCGGAGCTTGGCTGGTTTCGGTCGGCTTGCGGCTGCCCGACCTGGGCCAGGGGAACACCGCCGGAAACCTTTGGTATCTGCTCGGCGTGCTGTCGGAGTCGGCGGCAAGCGTCATCGCGGCCCACCTCATCCGTCGTGCGTCGGGCGTCACGATCTTGTGGTTCCAGGTGCTAGGGGCCGTTACGACCTTGGCCTTCGTCCCCCTACTGTTTGGTCAAGCATTGCCGTTCTCCCTGGCGGGAGCCGGATGGCCCGCGGCCGGAGCGCTCGCCTACCTGGTGCTGATCTCGGGGCTGTTCAACTTCGGCGTTTGGTACACGCTGGTCGAGAAGGCACCGCTTTCCCTGATGGTCGTGTCGGTCCTGCTCCAACCGCCGCTGTCGGCGCTTCTGGGATGGCAGTTCCTGGGGGAGCGGCTGACGCCGCTCCTGACGGTGGGTACGGGGCTGATCCTCGCCGCGCTCTTGATCGGTTCAAGCGAGCGCCGATCAGGCGGGGTTGCGGCTGAGGAAGTGACCGAAGACGAGGGCTAAGAGGGCAATGAGCGACGCAGCGGCAAGGATCCCGGACGGATAGACCTCTTGCTTTGAAAATGCGGGGCCTGCGAATCGTCCTAGAAGTAAGAGGGCGACCACTGCGGCGATGCCGTAGCCAATCTTCGGGTGGCTCTTTGCCAAGGCCACGGCGCCTAGAACAATGGCTCCCGCCACGACGCCCGCCACTAAGGAGATCACGCTCTTCTTACTCACGTATCCGGCGACGCCGAACAGGATGTTGAGCAGCGAGTAGGAAACGAGAACCGGGTTGAGCCATCCCATGCCCCAAGCGTACCTGCGTAAAGAAAAACGGCTGCCAGGTTGCTTAAGCCCAGCAGCCATGCCACTTCCTACCTAAGTAGGCGTTTTTTGTCGGCCCTGTGTGAGTAAGCCTCCGCAGGTGCCTTATCGGTCTTGAAGTCGTTCGAAGGTCCGAGGACCATTCTTCTGGCGGCACTACGCATCACAGCTTGGCCAGAGTTCCCGCTGTGTCGGAGATTCTTCAATTGGGCCCTTCTCCTCACCTAGAGGTGTGATGTTTGCCGCTGGACGATGCGGTTTTTCGTCTGTTCGAGCCTTCGGTACGCCTGATCAGGGCGTTGAAGATCCCGTCTGGGGGCGTTGTGATGGGAACCGCCATGCGGCGAGACCTGCCAGACTCGCCAGATGAAGTCTTGGAGACAGGAGTTGCCGCTACTGGTGGCAGTCTTTCTCGATCTCCTCGGCTTCGGGATGATCATCGCGGACATCCAACTGCGGGCTCAAGCGTTGATGCCGCCTCAGTGGCCAACTGGGGTGGTCGTCGGCCTACTACTGGCCAGCACCTTCGTGACCCAGACGGTGGTGTCCCCAAAGTGGGGTGCCCTGAGCGACCGCTCGGGCCGCAAGCGGGTGATCGTCGCCTGCACCGTGCTGAGCGGCCTTGCGATGGTCGTATACGGCGTCGCCAGTAGCCTCCCGGTGCTGTTCATGAGTCGGTTCCTTTCGGGATTGGGAGCGGCTAACGTCGCCGTGGCGCAGGCCCTGATCTCCGACACCCACGAAGGTGACGACCGAACGGCGGCCCTGGGCAGGATTGGAGCTGCAATCTCGGCAGGTCTGGTCGTCGGTCCACCTGTGGGCGGAATAATCAGCCACTGGGGAGGCAGCCAACTTATCGGCTACCTGGCGGGGGCGGCCTCTTTACTTGGTGCCGGCTGGCTGGCGATGGCCCTGCCCAACCTGCCTCCACGTGAGGAGCGGCACCCAGGACGACGGCCAGTGATCGACCTCAGCCTTCTCACCGACATCCCCAGGCTACGGCCACTCGTGTTGATCGCCACCGTCGCGTGGTTTTCGCTGGCGACCCTAGAGGGGACCTTTGCGCGTTTGATCAACCACCTCTTCGGTTACGGGCAACTCGAGTTCGGGTTCGTGTTCGGTTACGAGTCACTGCTGGGGATCATCGTCTCAGGCTATCTACTGGGGCACGTCGTCAAGCGGGTGCGCGAGGCGCGGTTGCTGAGGAGCGCCTATGTGCTTCAAGGGGTGGGCTTAGCTCTGAACCCCCTGTCGGCACTTTTCGCGTCGGCTGTTCCGCCCTTAGGGATCCTGTTCCTGGCGAGCACCCTCTACGCGTTTGGATCGAGCGTCGCCAATCCCACGGTCAACAGTCTCTGCAGCAAGCTCGCTCCGGATGAGCGACAAGGTGAGCTGTTCGGTCTCCTCCAGGGCACTCGGTCGGTTGGATTCGTGGTCGGTCCGGTTCTAGGCGGCGCTCTTTTCGACGTCCATCCGGCGGCTCCCTACTATCTGGCCGGCGCAGTCTGCGTTGTCGCGGCCTTCCTAGTTCCGGCGCTGGATTGACGGCTACAATTCTTTATGCTCGGCCTTCCGCTGATCGTCCTTGGGCTGGTCCAGTCCCCATCGCTCCTCATTCGCGGCGGCACGGTCATAGACGGAACCGGGGAGAAGCCCTGGGTGGCCGATGTGCGGGTGGTAGGCGACCGCATCACTGAGGTGGGCCTTTTGGAGCGTCGCGAAGGAGAAACCGTGATCGAAGCCAAGGGCCTAGTGGTGGCTCCGGGTTTCATCGACGCCCACAGCCATGCCGATGGCGAGATCCTGATCAAGCCCGCCGCGACCACCGCAATCCGGCAAGGCATCACCACCGCCATCGTGGGTCAGGACGGCGGATCGGCGTTCCCCCTGTCGGACTTCCGGAAGCAGCTCGAGTCTCGTCCGCCCGCCCTCAACCTTGCCTCCTTCGTCGGCCACGGAACGGTGCGCCGGAAGGCGATGACGGGGGACGGAAAGCGAAAGGCAACGCCCGAGGAGGTCGCGAAAATGGTCGCGATGGTGGACGAGGAAATGAAGGCCGGGGCCCTGGGCTTGTCCAGCGGCCTCGAGTACGATCCGGGCTTCTACGCGACCACGGACGAGGTCGTCTCCGTGGCGAAGGTCGCGGCGGGGCACGGCGGCATGTACATCAGCCACGTCCGCGACGAGGAGAACGAGGCGCTTGAGAGCTTTGAAGAAGCGATCAAGGTAGCCGAGCAGGCGAGGCTCCCGGGGCAGATCTCGCACATCAAGTTGGGCTCGGCCCCAGTGTGGGGCAAGGCCTCAACGGTTCTTCGAATGATGTCGGACGCGCGAAAGCGGAAGCTGGACGTCACCGCCGACGTCTACCCCTACCGGTACTGGCAGTCGACCATCACCGTCATCACGCCCACCCGCGACTGGGCCGACCGGAAGGCGTGGCAGAAGGGGCTTGAGGAGATCGGCGGGCCCGAGCACGTGCTGCTGACGACCTTCTCGCCCGACCGGAGCTGGCAAGGGAAAACGATCGCGGAGTTGGCAAAGTCCCAGAACAAAGACGCGGTGACGGTCATTCAAGACATCGTGGCCCGCACCAAGGGAGAGCGCGGCAACGGCGCCGAAAGCGTAGTGGTCACGGCCATGACCGAAGAGGACCTCACCGCCTTCATCCAAGACCCGAACGTCATGTTCTGCAGCGATGGCGGTCTGACCCCTAGCCACCCCCGGGGTGCGGGCTCCTTCCCGCGGATCCTCGGCGTTTACGTACGGGAAAAGAAGGCGCTGTCGCTCGAAGAGGCGGTTCGGAAGATGACGAGCCTGGCCGCCCGCCGCTTTGGGCTCAAAGATCGAGGCTTGGTGGAAGCGGGCAAGTTCGCGGACCTGGTGCTGTTCGATCCGGCGACGGTGAAGGATACAGCGACCGTCGCCGCCCCCATGGCTCCCCCGGTGGGGGTCCAGTACGTGATCGTCAACGGCCAAGTCGCGGTTTCGCCGACCGGACCGACGAAGTCGCGGGTGGGGCGGTTTCTGGCTTTTCAGCGACGAGGCTCCTAGACCGCAGCGTTGAGAGCCCTCGGTGGGTTACCTATGCTCGGGCCGTCCATCCGTAGGGAGTGTACGTTGCCCGAACGTCGGCTCCGTCGACATCGTAAACCATGAATCCCTCGTGGTGGACCCCCAGACGCGGTCCCTTCCACCACTCGCCGCTGACCGCACCACCGGTGATGTACCGTGTGCCGAGGTAATCGCAGGCCTCGACCACGTGGGTGTGCCCCTGAAGGACCACCTTTACCGGGTGCTTCTGGAGGAGCGCCTGCACCTCCTTGCCGTTGGCAACGATGAGCTTGTCCGAAGGGGCTTTCGTAGTGCCGTCCGCGTACTGGGGGAAGAGGGTGAGGATCGGGATGTGGGTGGCGACGATGCTGGGGCGCTTCCCGGTCTTCTCCAAGTCGTTCGCCAGCCAGGTCAACTGGTCGTCGTCGATTCGGCCGTGCCAGTCGCGTGCTTTAGGGGCTTGCACGCTGTCGAGGATCACGAAGTGCCATCCCTTGTGGTCGAACGAGAAGTAGGTCGGATGCTTCGCGAACCGCTCCTCGAACATGCGCTTGCCGTACATCGGATCCGTCTCGGAAGCGGCGCTCCCGCCCGACCAGCCGTAGATGTCGTGGTTTCCAATGGCCGCGTAAACGGGCATCTCCAGGGGCTTGAGGGCCTCGTTCAACAACCGGAACTGGAGGTCGGTACGCTCGCGCGTGCCTTCGTTAACGTCCATCACGTGGTCGCCACCGGTGACGACGAAGACGGGGCGGGGACTCAATGACAAGACCTTCTGCACTGCCCTCGCAACCCCTAGGTCGGCACCAAGCTCTGGCTGGATGTGCGGGTCGGTGAAGTGGACGAACCGGAACCGGGACCCTTGCCGAGCCGATGAACCAGCTGCCTTCGCAATTGGAGCCAAAGCAAGCGCCGCTCCTCCCGCCAACAACTCTCGCCGAGACACGCCCATGCCCCTACTTTGGCCGATATCCGTGGTCTTGGTGATGGCCGACTACGAGCCTTAACGAACCCCGCGCACATTCTTCAGCAGGTAAGCGCCAAGGGCGAAGCAGATGGCGCAGAGGATGAAGACGGAGGAGTAGCCCGCGATCGTGTAGTGGACGACCGGCTCGCCGTTCACTACGGTGCTAGTCTTGCCGAAGGACGAGATAAGGATGCCCGCAACCGGAGCCGAGATGGACTGAGGGAGGGTCATCGCGATGTGCCAGACCGCCATCTCTTTGGCTGCGTTATGCTTGCTAGGCAAGACGTCGGTGCCCAGGGCCCAGTCGACGCTGGTGTAAGCGCCGAAGCCGAGGCCGAACAGGATGCCAGCGAGTAAAACTTGCTCCAAATTCCGACAAAAGATGAATGCGAGGGCCATCACCGCGATGACGACGTTCGCGATGTAGACCACGCGCTTCCGCCCTAGCCGGTCGGAGATGTGGCCCCCGTAGACGCCACTAATGGAGGAGGCGATCAGCAAGATTCCGATGAGGGTAGCGGCCGCCTGTTCTGGCTTCTCAATGCCGATGACGTCGGTCAGGTAGTAGTTGATGAACGGCAGGACCGCGTAGAAGCCGAGCATCACGAGCGCTCGGGTGATCCAGACCCAGGCGAAGTCCGGATACTTCTTGGGGTCGATCCACAAGCTCTTCATGTACGATCCCCACTCGATGCGGGGCGGTCGGGCGGGGAGCGGGGTCTCGCGAATACCGAAGATCGTGACTGCCGCAACAATCACGAGCACGACCGAAACCAAGGCGTACTTGACGCCCTCGGGCTGGCCACCGAGCAGAAGGCCGCTCCCGACGGCACCGAAGAGTGTCCCCAACTGGGACATGAGCGCCATGTACCCGCTGGCCGCTCCTCGCTGATCCTCGGGTATGAGGTCCGGAATGACACCGCTGTAGGCGGCGCTGGTGACGTTGTTGCCGAACTGGACGACCAAGTACGCGACCAAGAACAGCAGGAAGCTCGAGTTGCCCAACAGGATGCCGACCGTTTCCGCTAGTCCGGGCTCAGCGTTCGGTTGCCCAAGAATAGGCTTCGCCGAGAGAAAAGCGAAGGCCATCATGGCGAGGCCGATCACGTTGATCGCGACGCCAGCGATCATGTACGGCCTCCGGCGACCAAGGGGATGAGCACACCGGTCGCTAAGAGCGCCGACGATCAAGGGGACCACGAGAGCCACGATCGCCGCCAAGCCGGTCAAGATGCTGAGCGCCATGACCCGGTAGCTCGGGGCCATCGCCTTGATCTGGGCGGGCAGCATGATCGTGAGCAAGGCGCCCCACAAGAAGTTGGTGGCAAACCAATAGGCGCTGATGCGGAGGTGCTGCCCCAGCCCGATCTTCGTCCCCTCGTACGGGGACGGGATATAGGGAATCTCCTCGTTCTGGGGAAGGGCGGAGTCGGTCGTGGCAGCCATAGAGGTTATTGGTGCTTCAGCGCGTACTCGTAGTCGTCGAGGAAGTCGACGTCGTAGGCGAGCTCCGGGTGGCAGTTGAGGACGGCGGCTCCGGTGCAGCCCAGGATGGACTCGACCTTCGCCTCGATCAGCGGCACCGTCAGGCTTTTGGTCAGAAATCGGAACAGGAACACTGGCCCTAGCAGCTTCGCCATACCGAGCTTGCTTTTCCGGTTCTGGAACACCCGCTCCATGTAGGGCATGGAGCGCTGAAGGGCACCGACGTCGACAAGGTAGGCCCCGCCCGCCGTCCACGACGCGTCCTTCAGAGGAATAAAGGTGGAAGTAGAATCAGGAAAGCGAGCCTGATAATCCTCTTTCGTGATCAGAGGAATGCAGATGTCCCGGTCCTTGGGGCAGGAGTCGAGGAAACGGGTGAGATGGTCCGCCTCGAGGAACGGCATGTCGGTGGTGACGATGAGCACCTTGTCGGGTGGGTTAGGCGAGGCTAGGAGCGCCTTCAGGCCACGGAGGATGGTGTCGGGGCCGCTGTTTCCCGCCCCCACGACCTGCGAGGCCCGCTTGGTTGATGGGCTCTGCTGGATCTCGCCGTCCCCCACCAGGATCGTCCGCCCGATGCGGCCGGTGCCCTCAAGCGCGTCGAGGGTCCGGTCGAGGATCGTCCGGCCTCCGAAGTCGATCAACGCCTTGACGTCCGTTCCCACCCGCTGCGCGAATTCCGGGTCGATTCGGCCCCCGGCCGGGAGAATGGCGTCGTAGGTGGTCACGAGTAGAAAGAGTATCGCATAAGGGTTCCTCTGGTAAGAGGGCCGGTTGGTTTCGGCGCAACCGTCGATTCTTCGGCAGTCGGAGGCCCTCAGCCGGTAACCTCTTGCTTTGATGAAGCCCACCGTCCTCGTCCTCGGCTCCGGTCCCATCCGCATCGGCCAGGGCATCGAGTTCGACTACTCCTGCGTGCACTGCGTTTGGTCCCTGCGGGAGATGGGCTACCGCGCGATCATCGTCAACAACAATCCCGAGACGGTGAGCACCGACTTCGACACGGGCGACGGCCTTTACTTCGAGCCGGTAACCCTGGAAGACGTGCTGGACATCGTGGCCCACGAGGACCCCATGGGGGTCGTGTGCCAGTTCGGGGGCCAGACGGCGATCAACCTCGCTGAGGGTCTAGATGAGGCGGGCTTACAAGTCTTGGGCACCTCCCCCAAAGCCATCGCCCAGGCGGAGGATCGTGAGCAGTTCGACGCCCTCCTCGAGAAGCTGGGCATCCCTCGTCCAAAGGGAAAGGCGGTTCGCAGCTTCGAAGAGGCGAAACGGGTGGCCCAAGAAGTCGGCTATCCGGTGCTCGTGCGGCCCAGCTTCGTTCTCGGCGGACGGGCGATGGAGATCGTGTTCAGTGAGAACCAGCTCGAAGGCTTTTACCGAGAGGCGGAGGACGCGAATCCCGGCCAGCCGGTGCTGGTCGACAAATACCTGCTGGGCAAGGAGGCGGAGGTCGACGTCATCAGTGACGGCGAAGACACGCTGGTGCCGGGCATCATGGAGCACATCGAGCGGGCCGGTGTCCATAGCGGCGACTCGATGGCGGTTTATCCGCCGGTCTCCCTGAGTTCGGATGTCCAGGCGCAGATGGTGACCAGCGCCTGCAAGATCGCCCGGGCTTTAGGGGTGAAGGGCCTGATGAACATCCAGTTCGTGATCGCTCCGGGCCCCAGCGATGCCGAAGGGGTTCCGGGACCGCTTTCTGCCTACGTTTTGGAGGTCAACCCCCGGGCTAGCCGCACGGTGCCCTACCTGAGCAAAGTGACGGGAGTGCCGATGGTGGATTTGGCGACCCGGTGCATGATGGGCAAGATGCTCAAGGACATGGGATACACCAGCGGCTTGTGGACCCTTAAGTACGGCCCGGCGAAGTCGGCAAGCTCACCGTGCGGACTAGACGAGGTGGCGGGTGAGTTCGGACTTGGAGATCCCTCGCGGCCTAATGCGACGATCATCCCAGAGCAAGAGTTCCTGTCAGGATCGCCGACGCTGCCCGAGCCGATCCTTTACGCGATCAAGGCTCCCGTGTTCAGCTTCCAAAAGCTGGGGCGGGTCGAGCCGAGCCTAGGGCCGGAGATGAAGTCGACCGGCGAAATCCTTGGTATCGACCGCTCGTTCGAAGGAGCCCTGTACAAGGCAATGGTGGCCAGCGGGATCAACTTCAAGGGGACTGGCTCAGTCCTGCTGACCGTTCGCGATGAAGACAAAGAGGAGGCGCTCGGCATCGCCCGGGGTCTTCACGAATCGGGCCGAAGCATCGCCGCTACTCCCGGAACGGCGCGCGTCCTGGAAGAGGCTGGGATCCCTTGTGAGACAGTGGCCAAGATCCAGTCCGGCTCGCCGAACATCCTCGACCTGATCATGGACGGCCGGGTCAGCCTGATGATCAACACCCCGGGCCTCAACGAGACGAGCGAGTCGGAGGCGGCCCGCATTCGACGGGCCTGCATCGAAACGGGCGTGCCCTGCGTGACCAGCATCGACACCGCCGCCGCCCTAATCCGGGCGCTCGACGTATTCGCCGACCCAGAAGCCGCACTCTGCCTCCGGCTCGAGGAGTACTTCGCCCCCGCCTAAATGGCGGTGGGCTACGGCTTCGGCGGGCGGGCTTGGCTGCCCATCATTCGCCCGAGGGCTCCCATCGGCGACTTTTTGATCTCCTCAAGCTTCGCCTGAATAAGCTGCTGGAATTCGGCCGGCAGCTCCTTCATCGACACGACCTTTGCGTTAAGGGGAAGGGAGTTGTCGAACAGCCCGCGGTTCAGCGACACGGCCGGCGTAAGTCGGAACCGGAACTGGTACGCCTTGCGACGGCCCACTTTCACGCGGTCCAACTTCGGCATGAACGCCGCCGCCGCCTCCATTCCCGGCTGCTCGCCGAAGAACCGAAGGAGGGCGATCTCCTCGGCACCAAGAGTGGCTGCGGCGCCGACGGCTTCGCCTTCGCCGGAAACTGGGGAGGCGAACGGTTCGTCGCGGCCCTCTAGCTGGAGGTATGCGTCAGCCGGGATGCCGTTTCCGAGAACTTCGGTCGGCTCGTTGAGGAAGTCTTGCTGCCCGGCCGCGAACATAGCGATCATCGCCGGGGTGTCGTCCTTTTTCTGGCCAGGACGTTCGACGTCGAAGTTGGCCATCGGCCCGTAGAGGAGGCGGTTGGTAGGCCCCGGGGGAAGGAGCCGCAGGGGGATCCGTCCTCCCTGGATCAGAGATTGCCGTTGAGATTGGCTGAGGCTGCCGTAGATTCGCAGCATCTCCCAGTCCGTCATGCCTCCCAAGCTTTGCTGGATGACTCCGGGCACGAAGAGCGTGGCGTACACTTGGCCCACGCCTCCGCTTATTGGAGAGGGGGCACGAAGCGCGTAGGCCGCTACATCGTCGAGGGTAGGAACTCCTTTCGTAGCCGCTGCCTGCATCAGCGCCCTCAATGCCAGTCGGTCGAGGCGCATCCCGCGAGCTTCGGCGGGACGGGCTGGCCTGACTACCAACCAAGAAGGGTCCTCGACAAGCGCCGCTTCCTTCGCGCCCTTCAGATCTTGTTCGACCCCTTCGACCGTCTTCGGTCCGCCCCCGCTGAAGGATTGCATCAACGACACCATCGAGTCGGGGAGGTTTGCGACCAACGGTTTTCCTTGCTTCTTGGCCACTGCTAACACGGCGTCGGTCGGCATGTAAGCCAGCGGATCGACCTCGTCCGGACGAAAGAGCTTTGCGCGTAGGGCAGGGGGAAGGTTCAGCGTGAAAGAGAGATTCCCCTGACCCATTTTGGGAAGGGCCTCGAGGAGGGCCTTGCTGTCCTCGCTGAACTCGATAGGTGTTGCGGCGGCTGCATTGGTGGCATCACTCTTGGGAGTGGTGCCCGGCATGAACTGGGCCCAGTCGCTCGTGCCAATGGTTGTCTGCCCCTCGTAGATTGCGGCTCCCGTCGGGTCGTATATGACCAGCTTGGCCTGGGTCGTGCCGACGAACGGCATTCGACTGACGATCAGCAAGGACTTGGAGGGGTTGGTGATGGGGCGGGTGCGCTGGTTGACCATCCGCTTGACGAACTCAGGCATCTGGTCGAGAGCGCCACTGGCCTCGGTCTGGATGTTCCGCTCCTGCGCTTTGGGAAGCTGAGCGTTGTGCTCACGGATCAATTGGGCAAGGGCGGCGGGAGCCTTAGCGGGCATCGGCCGCTGCATTCGCGTCGGTGCGGTCGAGAACACAAGTCGCTCGCCCGAATCGACGCCGGCGAGAATCGTCGGATCGATGCTGCCGAGGATGGTTTCGATCGCCTTGTCGTCTCGGGAAGGCGACCGTGGTGCACTCGCGGCACCCGGTGAGGCTGTCTCTTTCGGAGGGTCTAGCTTCGCCGCGAGATCCTTACGTATGGCCTGGGCTCTCGCCGCCAACTCGGCTCGTGCCTCTTGGGTGCGCATCGCGTTGTTTGCCACTAGCCGGAATCCCGTCCCCTCCGGCCGCCACTCGCCTGAGGTGGCGACGGCAATCCGCTTCATCAGGTCGGCCACGGGTACGTCCTTGACCGACACCACGAGCACCTCGTTCGCGGTCTGCGGGCTCGCTTCTAAACGGACGTTTGCCGCCTTCGACAGCTCGCTCAGGAGACGATCGGTCCGGCTGGCCCGCGCCTCGAAGGTAATCCTTTGGGCGGGATCTTGCGCGGGCGCCAAGGTGGCCAAGAAAGCGAAAGCCAAAACGATGGGCGGCTTCATCGAGCAGCATTACGGACGGGAGGACGATAAGGATGCAGGACCGCCAGGACTTGGAGAAGGACACACCCCGAACTCGTGTAGCCGTACGGATCATGGCCATCCTGGGGGCGTCCATACTGTGCACCATGCTCGTCGTCCTCGCCCTCCTCGCTGGAGCCCGTAGCGCCCCTGACATCGCTGACTTGGACCGCCTGGCGCGAAGCCGGGACGTGGCGGGGCTGACTCGGTTCCTGGCCCCCCTGCCGAGCGGCACCCGTAATCCGCTGAACGTCCTCCGGACAGGCGGAGCCTACGATGTGGGCCGGTTCGGATGGCGAGCCCTGGAGGGCAAGGCTCCGGGCGGACAGACCTACGTGGTGCTGACAACCGCCCTGACGAGCGAGGACGTGGGAGAGCTCGTGTTCCAGCGGGCAGGGGAACGGCTCCGCTACGTGCCCGAGACGGACGATCTCGGGGTGCGAGTGGTGCGGCACGCTTTCGACTTAACCTTTGATCCGCCCCGAAAGACGGCGAGGCTGCGGGACCGGTGCCAGTTTGTGAATCGGCAGGGGACGGGCACGTTCCTGTTCCGGATGTCGTCTCAGTACCGAGTCTCCAAGATCACTGACGTGGCGGGGAAGCCGGTGCCCTACGAACAGATCGGCGGAACCGTGCTGCTGAACCGCCCGCAGGGCCGCGACTTCCGGTTCGATATCCAGTACCAAGCGGTCGTCGACCTCCCCAGGTACGCGGGGAGCGTCGGCCCTCGTGAGGCCACTCTGACGAACGATTACTGGTATCCAATGATCGCAAGGCGACCCGCCGCGTACGACCTCACCGTGCGCTCGCCCAAAGGCTGGACCGTCGTTGGGCAAGGGGTGCAGACGGAGATGAAGGAAGACGCTCAGGGCCGAACCACCCGATTCCGGATGGACTTGCCGGTGGTCTACTACAGTGTTTCGACCGCGCCGTACCGGACGTTCTCCCAGAAGATCGAGGGGCTACGGTTCTCCACCTGGAGCATGCGGCTGCCCGAGGCCGATATGCGGGCGCAGACGGAGTTTTACGCTCCCATCCTCCGCTACTACGAGCAGTTCGGCAAGTTCCCGTTCGACGGCTATGGGGCTTTAGACAGCGAGGTGTACGGAGGTGGGGCGCTGGAGGCGTACTCCTTCACCACCTGGGGCGGCGGACTTCCTCACGAGGACGCCCATGAGCCCGCCCACACCTGGTGGGGCGGGCTCGTCAACAACACCTACCTCAAGTCGTTTTGGAACGAGAGTTTCGCGGTCTTTTCCGACGGGCTTTACCACCGCAACGTGCCGATCGGGAACGTCGAGGAGCGTCGGCTCGCCTTCGTGCAGGACGCCAACCCCTCTCCCGTCTACAACCAGTTCGCCTGCGCGGAGGCAGGTGCGGACGTCGGTCCGGCAGCGAGCGCCTTGGGATACGGAAAGGGTGCCCAGGTGCTGCAGATGCTAGAGCAGATCTTGGGTACGGCGAAGACGATCGAGACCATGCGGCAGTGGGTCCAGCGTCACCCTAAGGGGGAGCCCGGGGAGTGGGAGGACTACGAGCGGGTCGCCAAGGATTTGGCGCCCGAGGCGAAGCTGGGGACGTTCTTTCGTGACTGGCTGCACCGCCCCGGATACCCGAAGCTTAAGATCGAGGACACCTCCTGGAATGATGGCTTTGTCACCTTCACTCTCGGTTTCGAAGGCGAGGGCTACGACATGCCGCTGGAGGTGCTTCTCCAGTACCCCGACGGCTCGCGGATCTTGCGGACCGTCCGGGGGAAGAAGGGAGACGTGGTGCGGATCGAGTCGAAGGAGAAGCCCGCCCTTGTCTCCATCGATCCCTATCGGCGGGCACTTCGGGAGTATCGACCGGACGAGACTCCCGTCGAGCTGAGGGGGGTTCTGTCGCAGGCGCGGCGGTACACGGACCCGAGCCAGCCCGGCTTCCTCAAGGGGCTCCTTGCCGGAAAGACTCTGGACAAGCTTCCGCCGGACCTGAACGGGGTGTTTCTCGTTGGCTCCCCCGAGACCTTGCCTGCGATGCGGCCGCTTTGTGCGAAGGTTGGTTTTCGGGTCGTCGGCAACAAATTATCCTACGAGGGTTCCACCATCGACCTAACGAAGTCTGCCGCCCTGGCGGTAGTGGATCTTGGGGACGGAAAGAAGTGCGTAATTGGTCTTGGAACCACACGGGCCGAACCAGATTTTGGACGTGCCCGACTGGTGCTGGTCGACGACTTGGGACGCTTCTTACGAGGGCGGACAGAACCGAAAACCTCCGGTTACTTGACCTTCCGGCTGTAACCCACGCGCAATACGCCAACAAAAGCCGCCGCTACTAGAGTTCGAGTACCGGCGGCTTTTGTTGGACCAGAAGGCCGAAGCACTAAGACAAGGGAATCTGGGTGCTGTACTTCGGCGTGCCCAACACGAAGGAGGTCTTGATCTGCTGGATGCCTTTGATTTTGCTCAGGCGCTCGCGGATCAACGCCTCGTAGGCGCGGATGTCCTTCACCACGATTTTCAGCAGAAAATCGAACTCGCCACTGACGTGATAGCACTCCAGCACTTCCGGGATGTCCTGGATCGCGCGCCGGAAGCGCTCGATGGGCTGCTCCTGGTGGAGCGAGAGGTTGACCATCGTCAGCGCCGTGATCCTAAGGCCGAGGCGGTCGGCGTCGAGGATGCCGTAGTAGCCCTTGATCAGGCCCGCGCGCTCTAGCGTCCGCACGCGTTGGAGGACGGAGGGGGGGGACAACCCGACTCGCTTGGCGAGGTCGGCGTTCGTAATACGGCCATCGGCCTGGAGGATCGCCAGGATCTGGACGTCGACTTCATCGAGGTGGGTCTTCATTCTAATTGATGGCTTTTCCGGGCATCTTTGCCGGACACACCTAGCATACGGTTTTGGTGCAGACTCTTGCTATCGCGATGCCTACCGCCACCCTCCCCCGTTGGAACATGGACGTCATCATTCCCGGGCTGCAGAGCCCGGAGTTCGAGCAGTCGTTCAAGCAGGTCAGCACCGGTCTGGACGAGCTTGAGGCTCTTTTCGACCAGATCGGAGTTGACAAGCGCATAGAGACTGCCACCGAATCTAAGGACGTTGCGGACTTCGAAAAAGTAGTGGCGAAATATAACGCGGTCACGGAAGACCTTCGCACCCTCAACGCTTACGTCAGCGCAATCCTGACCACGGACACTCGCGACGAGGTGGCGTTAGCCCGGGATAGCGAAATGGACCAACCGCTGACCCGGCTGCGAAAGCTGGGGAAGCGGCTCACCGCGTGGCTCGGATCGCTGGATGTCGAGATGCTTCTGGCCCAGTCGGACGTGGCGAAGGCGCACGCTTACGCTCTGCGTAAGGCGGTCGTCGGGGCGCAACGGCTCATGTCGCCGGCCGAAGAGTCGTTGGCCTCCGATATGGAGGTCACCGGCGGCTCAGCCTGGGGCAAGCTCCACAGCAATGTGACGAGCCAGCTAATCGTGGCGCTGGAGCTGGACGGCGAGGCACAGACTCTGCCGATGAGCTCCGTGCGGGCCTTGGCTTACGATCCAGACCGTGACCGTAGACGATCGGCGTACGAGGCGGAGCTGATGGCCTGGAAGACGGTCGAGGTGCCTTTGGCGGCGGCCATGAACAGCATCAAGGGCGAGACGATTACCCTCGCCAAGCGCCGTGGCTGGGGATCGCCGTTGGAAGCGGCTCTGTTTGGAGCCAACATCGACGGCGAGACCTTGGAAGCCATGATGACGGCGGCCCGTGAGTCGTTCCCCGACTTCCGCCGCTATCTCCGGGCTAAAGCAAAAGCACTTGGTCTTGGCCGCCTCTCTTGGTACGACATCTTCGCTCCCGTGGGCGAAGACCCTAAGGAGTGGCCGTACGATGAGGCCACTGGCTTCGTAGTCGATCAGTTCCGGACCTACTCCGACAAGCTCGGCGACTTTGCCCGCCGCTCGTTCCACGAGGACTGGATAGACGTGGAGCCGCGAGCGGGGAAGGTGGACGGCGCCTACTGCATGGGCGTCCGTCGCGACGAGTCGCGAATCCTGATGAACTACAAGCCCTCGTTCGGCGCGGTCAGCACCCTGGCCCACGAACTGGGTCACGCCTACCACAACCTTTGCCTCAGCCAGCGCACCGCTATGCAGCGGGCGACGCCGATGACGCTCGCCGAGACGGCCAGCATCTTTTGCGAGACCATCATCCGGGAGGCGGCGCTTCAGTCGGGAACGGAGCAGGAGCAATTGGCTATCCTGGAAGCCTCACTCCAAGGTTCCTGCCAGGTGGTGGTGGACATCACCAGCCGGTTCCTGTTCGAGCAGTCCGTGTTCGATCTGCGAGCGAAGCGCGAGCTTTCCGCCAAGGAGCTCGGCGAGCGGATGCGGCAGGCGCAGCTCGACACCTACGGCGATGGTCTGGATCCCGAGGCGCTCCACCCTTACATGTGGGCGGCAAAGCCTCACTACTACGGGCGAAGCTTCTACAACTTCCCGTACATGTTCGGCCTCCTGTTCGGCCTAGGGCTCTACGCGATCTACGAGAAGGAGCCCCACGGCTTCCATGAGCGCTACGACGATCTACTGTCGTCCACCGGCCTCGACGATGCGGCCACCTTGGCGCAGCGGTTCGGCATCGACATCCGAACGCCGGACTTCTGGCGGGGAAGCCTAGACCAGATCCGGGGGGACGTCGATCGGTTCGAGCGCCTAACCAGCGTTTAAGGCCGGCCTGCCCCGCTCTCGACCGCAGAGGTACAACGAGCTATGGCAGCGGGGCAGATCCGGATACCGTACGACAGCCTCACGCTGGCGGCGGTGGTGGAAGAGTTGCAGGGGTTCGTGGACGGCAAGGTCCAGGGGATACGGCAACCAAATGAGCACGACGTAGCGATCGGCCTCTACGCCCGCGGCGCGGAGGCGATGCTGCTCCTGAGCTGCCACCCTCAGTTCGCTCGCTCCTACCTGATCACCCGGCGACCGGCCAACCAGTCCCAGCCCCCCGCCTTCTGTGCCGCTCTCAGAGCCCGGATGGACGGGTCGAGGCTCGTCGCGATTCGACAGATTTCGGGAGACCGAGTTCTGGAGATTGAGGTCGAAGGGAGCCAGGGAACCCATGTGCTGATCGCGGAGCTGATGGGGAAACACTCGAACCTCATCCTCACCGAAGCCAGCGGTCGGGTGGTCTCGGCGGCGAAGTGGGTCGGCCGGAGCAAGAGCTCGCGCCCCATTCAGTCGGGCGTCAGGTACGAGCGGCCTCCGGTCATGGGGCGTGATCCGGGCGAGGCGCTTCTTTCGCCGTTCCTGCGGAAGCTTTTGGCGGCGAGAAACCAAGGCCTCGAAGAGGCTCTGGCCGATGGCTTTCATCCGGTGCTCTCGGTGGGGAACGGGGCCTATCCGGTTTCGGTGGAAGCGCTTGGATTGCCGGAATTCCCTCGCAGCTCGATCAGCGTCGCCCTCGAGCAGCACTTCAACGCGGCGATTCCCGAACACGAAGCCAACACCTTGCGGGCGAGCCTCGTGGCGCAGCTTGAGAGGGTCATCCTGGCACGGGACGTGGCCCTTTCGGACCTTCGGCAGGCCGAGGAACTGGGGGGCAAGGCGGGGCAGATGCAGCGGACCGGCGAATTGATCCTCGCGTACGGCCCAGGAGCCCCAATCGGGGCAACCGTGCTCGACGCCTACGACTACGAAGGGAACGCGGTCCAGATCAATCTGGATCCGGAGCTGGGGTTCAAGGAGAACGCCAACTTCTATTTTGAGAAGGCCAAGAAGGCGAAGGGAAGGATGGGATTGGTCCGGGACCAGATCGCCCGGATCTCGGCAGATCGCGACCAGGTCATGGCGCTTTTGGCGCGGATCGAAGAGGAGCCGCGGCTCGACCGACTTCGGGAGTTGCAGGAGGAAGCCAAGTCTCGACGCTGGCTGACTAACCAACCGAGCCCGACCCGCACCAAGGAAGAGCGCCCTTACGAGGGCCACCGGATTCGAGAGCTAGTGGGTCCGGGCGGGGTACAGGTGCTCTACGGAGAGAACGCGGAAAGCAATGACTACTTAACCCTGCGGGTGGCCAAGCCCAACGACTACTGGGTCCACATTCGCGGCGCCACATCTGCCCACGTGGTCATCGTGACCCGCAACCACCCGGAGAAGATCAGCAAGGAGCACTTGATGTTCGCGGCTAAGGTCGCGGTGCAGAACTCTCCAAGCAAGCACTCGGGCTACGTGGCAGTGGACTACACGCTGAAGAAGTACGTAAGGAAGCCGCGCGGCGCAGCCAAGGGAACCGCGCTGTACACGCACGAGAAGACGCTGCACGTCGACGGCGACGCCTAGCCCTTTGGGAGTGCGCGAAGCCCTTCGCGCTTTAGAATGCGGCGGAGCCGCCGCCCACTCCGTGGGCAGATGCAAAGCGCGAAGGGCTTCGCGCACTCCCAAAAAATTAGGAGGCGTGGGCTTGTTCTCGGTCCAGCTCTTCGCGGGTGTCGACCTTGGCGAGCTGACCGTCGCGGATGTGGAAGATGCGGTCGCTGACGTCGAGCATCTTATGGTCGTGGGTGGCGCTGATGATGGTGACGCCGCGCTCGGTGTTCAGCATCCGTAGGAGGTCGATGATTTCCTGGCCGGTCTTGAGGTCAAGGTTTCCGGTGGGCTCGTCGGCGAGGATGATCGACGGGGTGTTCGCAAGAGCCCGCGCAATCGCCACGCGCTGCTGCTGGCCACCCGAGAGCTCGGTGGGGCGGTGGTGGTACCGGTGCCCGAGGCCGACTGTGTCGAGGAGTTTCATCCCCTTCTCTTCGGCTTCGTCGGGCGTCACGCCCGCGAAGAGCATGGGAAGGGTCACGTTTTCGAGCGCGGTGCGGACGGTGATCAGGTTGAACGTCTGGAAGATATAGCCGATCGTGTGGCAGCGCAGGAAAGCGAGCTCGCGCGGGGTGAGCTGAGCGATGTCGACGGAGTTGACGAACACGGAGCCTTCGTTCGGCTTGTCCAAGCCCCCGATCATGTTGAACAGGGTCGACTTGCCGGAGCCAGACGGGCCCATGATCGAGAGGTACTCACCCGTGTAGATCTCGCAGGTGACGCCGTTAAGGGCGCGGACCGCGGCCTCACCCTCGCCGTACTGCTTAACGACGTTGGCGGTGCGGACGACGACTTCTTGGGTTGCGACTGCGCTCATACTTCAACTCTCAGGGCGGCGGCGGCGGGCATCTTCGCGGCTTGGATAGCGGGGGCGATCGCGGCCACGATGGTCATCGCGATGCCGATCAGGGTGCCGAGGAGGACGACTCCCAGGGCCTGCGGGAATGTCACGGGGTTTTTGGACATCGAAGATACGAAGGAGCTGAGTCCGACCCCAAGGATGGACCCGGTAAGCGAGCCCGCCGTGCCGAGCAGAAGCGCCTCCAGGAAGAACACCCGGACGATAAAGCTGTCCGAGGCACCAAGGCACTTAATCGTCCCGATCTCCCGGAACCGCTCGGTGACCGACATCAGCATCGAGTTCGTGACGCCGACGAGGCACATGACCAGGGAGGTGGTGACGAGCCACCGAAGCTGGGCGTCGGACTTATCCCCCCCCGACTCAGCGACCCGCAGGGTCTGCATGCTGGCGAAGAAGGCGATGCCGAGCGCGATGCCGATGCTCGTGATCATCTGGCGGAGAAACCGCACGCGAATGCTGGCGAGGGCCTGGTTCCAGGCGACCCAGAAGGGAGGGTCGACGTTCTTGAACTGCCGTTTGTCTCCGGTTGCCTTCACTTGTCTTTCCCCACCATCAGGGTGATCAGCCTCCTTTGGCTCAACATTTGGAGGAACGCCGACAACGCCGCGTCCGCTTCCAGCCGGTTCATTTTGTACCGATCTCTCAGCTTACGCGAGATCGCCTCCACGGTGTGCTTTCCGTCGCAGTGCTCCCACACCAACGCACCCACCGGTTCCAGTTCGAACTGCTTCTTGTCGGGCACCTTCATCCGCTTGGCGACCGCCGCCATGATGCCCCGGCCCTGGGTCTCCAGCGGGGCCTGCAACAAAGCGCAACCGTCGTCGTTCACTTCCCACTCAACGGCCGGGTTACGGACAGGCTTGGCTTTCCGAAGGACGTCGGGGTCCATCGGCTTGCGTCCTTCGAACGTCTTCTTGGCTAGGTTAACCAGTCCCATTGGGGCCTCCATTGTGACTGACGGCTGGCGACGGTGAGCGTTGTGATCTGGTTCTGGTCGATGTCGAGCATGACGAGAGCCTCGCGGCGTGGTTTGAGGAGCGACCCCTTTTGCACCAGTCGGAGACCGCACCCCTCCTCTTTGATCTCTGGCCGCGGCATCGCAAGAGCGGCGGCGGCCCAGGCTTCGAGTCCGTGCTTTTGAATGAGCTGCTCGCCAAACCCCCAGCGATCCGCCAAAACCTGAACCCCTCGCTTACTTAGCATTAGCTGAGTTCGACCCGCCAAGAACTGGCGCTTCTCGACGAGCAGCCCAGGCGGAAGGTGGACTTGAAGCCCGAGTACAGACCAGGTCTCCAACGGCTGCTGGCCGAACGACTGGAACGATCCCAGCATCTGACGGAAGGGAACTAGAAAAGACTCGTTCCTAGATGAGACGACCTCAAGAAAGAACACGCGCCCGCAGGGCGGGCTGAAGAAAAGGGCGCCCCGGGCGTGGACGGTGCCGTTGTACCGATAGGTCAGACGCTCGCCGTCTTCCTCGTGCTCGCGGCGAAACTCGACCTTTGCCCGCTTCGCGTCCCGCGCGAGTCGGTCGAAATAGCTGAACAACCGGGGCTTTAGCTCACCGGGTCCGGCGGCTTCTTTCCACCGAATCTGAAGCCCCAGGCGACCAGGAGAGGTGATGCGGACGTAGCCCTCCTTGCGGGTGCCGGTCAGCGTGACGGGTCCCCAATCATCGGGGTGTTCGAGTGAGAAGCCCTGCCAACCGAAGACCAAGGAGGCTCGGGATTACTTCCGCGGTCCGGTGGCGGCGGTGTCGGAAGGAGTGAGGTCGTCCTTCCTCTCGTCCTTCTTTTCATCCTCGTGGTGGATGCTGTCCATCATTTGGCGCTTGCCCTCGTCGAGGCCCTTCTGGAGTTCACCTACGCCCTTGCCGACGCCGCGGAGCAGCTCAGGGATTTTCTTGCCGCCGAAAAGGACGAGCACGATTACGAGGACGATAAGGAGTTCTTGGCCGCCGAGTCCGAACATAGTTACACCGAGTCCCACCGAGGCAAAGGACCCATTCAGTATACGCGGACACTCAGGCGAATGTGCCAGGTGTCGTTTCGGCGGGTTCGGCTCGGTCGATCATCGTGAGCAAAAAAGGCCCCCGATGATAGACCGAGCCGGGCCGCTATTCTCCGACCTTAACGTCGAAGTTGGGTGCACCGCTTCCGCCCCGACCTCCGACGCGAGCCCGCTTGCCCGTAGGCCCAACAAGCTCGGCCTCGCCTTCAACGGGGGCCTCGAACCAGCCCCGGTGCTCCTTGAGGCCCATCAAGCTCGGGCTCTTCGCCGGATCTTGCTTCTTGTACGGCATGCTCAGGTTCCGCTTGGCGGTCGGCACCTCGAAGAGAAGGATCGTGGCCTCGGGGTCCTTGATGTCCTTCAGCTTCTTGCCCGACAAAGCCGCGTTGAAGGCGATGCCGGTCTTGACGGAGTCCTGAGTGCAGCCCCATTCGGCATCGGCAGGAAGAATCTTGAACGGCCCGGCTTCCCCTTTTGCCGAGGAAATGACCTTCTCGTAGTACGGCTTGACGTCGTCCTGCCAAGTCTTCGCGTTCGGCAGCTTGCCCTTCTCGTCAGCGTAGGCCTTGACCGCTTTGTGGACGTTCTGGAAGGTGAAGGTGCACTCGATGAACCCCTTGCCCTTGTTCATCCCGAACCACGCGGCTCCGCCGAAGAGGGCGAGGGGAAGACCGCAGCAGACGACGATAGCTCCAATGATGAGAGCAATGATAAGACCCGATTTCCCCTTTTTTTGCTGGGGCACATAGGGCGGAGGCGCTTGCATGGCGCGATTGTAACCCTTCGGCGGTTCGGGTGGCGAATATTCCGGCGAAGGGCCTATTCCACGTCGCGGCGCTACACTGAACGCGATGACGGAGTTTCGGAATCTGCCGAAAGTCGACGCCCTCAGCCGCCACCCGGCGCTAGCGCCGTTTCCTGAGCGGGTGCGCGTGGAGGCGTCCCAGAGGGCCATCGCTCGGTTAAGGGAAATGGTCCGTCGAGGCGAGGCTCTTCTCGATGCCGCCGAGGTCGCTACCGAGGAGGCTCAGGCGCTGGCGAGCTACTCGTTGAGGCCCGTTCTCAATCTCTCTGGGGTCGTGCTGCACACGGGGCTGGGCAGGGCACGGCTAGCGCCCTCCGTCGCGGAGCACGTGGCCCAGGTGGCACGGGACCACTCGGCCGTCGAGTTCGACCTGGAAGGGGGGCAGCGGGGAGATCGCCAATCGCACGTGCGGGATCTGCTATGCAATCTGACGGGAGCCGAGGACGCTTTGGTCGTCAACAACGCGGCGGCCGCGGTCGTGTTAACGCTCGCCTCCCTGTGCGCGGGAAGAGGCGTGGCCCTCTCCCGGGGTCAGATGGTGGAGATCGGAGGCTCGTTCCGGATGCCGGAGATCGTCGCCCAAAGCGGTTGCCGGCTGATCGAGGTCGGCTGCACGAACAAGACGCGCCTTTCCGACTTCGCTGAAGCAATCGAGGGCGGCGCTGCCGCCCTCCTCCGCTGCCACCCGAGCAACTATCGGATCGTCGGCTTCACCCAGGAGCCCTCGTTGGCGGAGCTTTCGGCTCTCGCCGGGGAGAAGGCGGTACTGCTTATCGACGACCAAGGTTCAGGATGCCTCGTCGACACCACAACCTTTGGCCTCCCTCGTCAGCCTCGCGTCCAGGACAGCGTAGCCGCCGGTTCCGACGTGGTGATGGCCAGCGGCGACAAACTGCTCGGCGGGCCCCAGGCGGGCATCATTGTTGGCAGAGGGGAGCACCTTCGCCAGATTCGCCGCCATCCCCTGGCGCGGGCGTTCCGCATCGACAAACTCTCGCTCGCCGCCCTCGAGGCCACTTTGCGCCTCTACACATCGGGGCAGGAACTGGAAATCCCCACCCTCCGCTATCTGAACCGGAAGCCGGAGGAAGTCAAGGCTTTGGCCGAGGCCGTGGCGGAGGGAATGGACCGGGCGGAGGTGTTGGCGAGCAGCAGCGAGGTCGGTGCGGGCTCCGCTCCCGGAACGGGTCTCGCGACTTGGGCGGTGTCGCTGGACGTCGGCGACCCGGATGGTCTCGCCCAAGCGCTGCGGAGGGCACGTCCGTCGATTGTGGGCAGGGTGCAAAATGGAAGGGTATGGCTGGACCCTCGGACACTGGAGGAGGACGAAGTGCCCGTGGTGCGCGAGGTGCTGGCCGAGGCGTTAACTCGCCAAAGCAACCCACGCTGAACGAGCAGGTCCGCCGGTTGCTTGAATTGCTGGACGGACATTCGTTCGGAGAGCGGGATCATGCGGAGCGGGTGGCGGTCTACGCGGTCGCCACGGGTGAGCGCCTGGGGATGAGCGACGACGATCTCCTAAGCTTGCGCATTGCTGCCCAGCTCCACGATGTGGGCAAGGTTCTCGTAAGTCCCAGCATTCTCCGAAGTCGCAAGCCGCTGGGCGAACGTCAGCTAGCGGCCCTTCAGCGCCACCCGAGACTGGCGCTCTGGCTCTTAGAGCCTCTGAACCTGGCAGCCCAGATCGTGTCCGCCATCGAGTTCCACCACGAACGGTGGGACGGTGGTGGCTACCTAGCCGGGCTAGAGGGGGAAAGAATTCCTCTGGCGGCCCGAGTCATCGCGGTGGCGGAGGCCTTCGACGCGATGACTCTTTCCTATCCTGAAGCCAAAAGGCGAAGCGAAGTCCAAGCCCTTACGGACCTGCAAGCCCAAGCGGGAAAGCAGTTCGACCCTGCAGTCGTCGCCGCCTTCCTGCTGATTCAGCCCATAATTCAGCCGATAGGACTCTAGCCTCTCTTGATATTGGCCGCACCCGACTCCTTAGCCTCGACGCGGCTCGGCGACCCATAGTAGCGGACGGTGGCGGCCCCACTGGCGTCGGCTTTCAGAGACTCGCGGACGTTAAGGGTCACGTTTCCGGCTCCACTTGCCCGGACCGTCGCATCGTTGACCCTTAAGTCCCGGCCGTCCAGCCTGCCGGCGCCATCGGACTGCACGGTGATGCGGTCGGCAGTTCCCGAAAGCTGGGCGTTGCCGGCCCCGGTCAGATCGAGGTTGAGACGGTTGGCTCGCACACCCCGGTATTCGACGGCTCCCGCTCCATCCATGTCGATGTCGAGATCCCGTGCGCTGCCTTCCAGCTTCAGCCGACTGGCACCGCTCAGATCGATCTTGAACCGCCTGGCGTCAATGCCACGAACGTCCGCGCGTGTGGCTCCCGAAAGGCTCACCGCTTCAAGGCGTGGTGTCGTGATCTGCATCCGGATCGTCGACTTCGAGTTGTAGCCTTCGGTGGAAGAAATGTGGAGCGTTCCGTCCCGGACCTCCGCCCGGATCAAACGGAGTAGGTTGTCGTCCCCTTCGATCCGGAGGGAAGGCGCGGAGCCCACTCGAAGATCGATCTCGAACGCCTGTCCCGCCTTGATCCGCTCAAAGGGGCGGATACTGCGATGCTCGCTCTTAGTCACACCGGATCCCTTTACCGATGGTCCCCCACCTTGAAGCATCGATTCCAGCGGCATACTGGAGCAGCCGCCGAGGGCGGCGAGGGGAAGAAGAAGCGCGAGCCGGTACATGGGCCACTTTGTATCGCAGTCCGGCGTCGATCGCAAGCGCGCTGGGCCTTCGGACCCTCGCGGTATCCTCTTGCGACCATGACGCTGCAGGAAATGATCTTCCGGTTGAACGACTACTGGGCCGCCCAGGCCTGCGCCATCCTTCAGCCGTACGACGTGGAAGTCGGTGCCGGGACCATGCACCCTGCCACCACCCTGCGCGTGCTAGGGCCCGAGGCCTGGAACGTCGCCTATGTGCAGCCCTCACGCCGTCCGGCCGACGGGCGGTACACCCGCAATCCCCAGCGAAGCCAGCGGTACTACCAGTACCAGGTGATCATGAAGCCGTCGCCGGAGAACATCGTGGACCTCTACATGGGCTCCCTGGACGCTCTCGGCTTCGACACGAGCAAGAACGACGTTCGCCTTGTCGAGGACGACTGGGAGTCGCAGGCGGCGGGCGCAAGCGGTGTGGGTTGGGAAGTTTGGGTGAACGGGGCGGAGATCACCCAGTTCACCTTCTTCCAGCAGATGGGCGGTATCGAGTGCAACCCGGTCTGCGCGGAGATCACCTACGGACCGGAGCGCCTGTGCCTCATGTTGGACAAGGGGCAGGGATTCTGGAACGACCTGCAGTGGAACGAGAACACCTCGTACCGGGACGTGGATTTCCAGTTGGAGATGCAGGACAACGTCTACAACTTCGAGGTCGCCGACACGTCGATGCTTTTCCAGTTCTTCGACATGTACGAGGCGGAGTCGCGGCGGGTGATTGAGACGGAGGTTTTCTGGGACGCGGAGCAGGGAATCCTGACCTCGAACCCGATGGCAGGCGTGCCCGAGGTGCCGGCGGGAGTGGGACCGAGGGCGCTGGTCTACCCGGCGCTCGACATGGCGCTGAAGTGCTCGCACATCTTCAACGTCCTCGATGCCCGCGGAGCGGTGGGCGTTACTCAGAGGGCCGCCTACATCAACCGCATCCGTGCCCGTGTCCGTGCCTGCTGTCTGCGGCACGTCGAACAGTACAAGACCCCTGCGGCGAAGTGAATCCGGCGACCGAGGAGTCTGCAGCCCGATCGGTCGTGGACGCGGCCCTCAAGGTCCACACGCAGTTGGGGCCGGGGCTGCTGGAGTCGGTGTACACGGCATGTCTCGCGCAACAAATGGCGCTGCGGGGGCACTCAGTCCGTCTAGAAGTGCCTGTGCCAGTCGTTTACGAGGGGCTGAAGCTTGAGGCCGGCTTTCGGATGGACATGCTCGTGGACGAGTGCCTTGTCGTGGAAGTGAAAGCTGTCGAAGCTATTCATCCCATCCATGAGGCCCAGGTGCTTAGCTACTTGAAGCTGTCGAACCGCAGACTGGCGCTGCTTCTGAACTGCAATGTGGTTCGAATGAAGGACGGGATTCGCCGGTTTATTCGCTGAGGTGTTCTCTTTAACCGCGAAGGACTCTAAGCGCACAAAGTCTCACAAAGAGGATTACCCCCTTTGTGCTACCTTCGTGTTCTTAGAGTCCTTGGTGGTTAAGAGCCTCACCCCAACCCGTACAACTCTCCGTACTTCCCCCGCGCATAAAGTAGCCAAGGCTCCGCCCGCATCTCCGAACCAGTAACCCGCCGCACAAGCTCCTTGGGCTGATACCGCTTCCCGTGCGCGTACACCCGCTCTTGCAGCCATCCCAAGATCGGCCCGAAGTCACCCGCTGCCATCCGCTCCTCAACATCCGGGACGTCTGCCGTAAGCCGTTGCCACATCTGCCCCCCGATGAGGTTGCCCATCGCGTAGGTGGGGAAGTAGCCGACGGCGCCTCGGGACCAGTGGACGTCTTGGAGGCAGCCGAGGGTGTTGGTAGGCGGGGTGATGCCGAGGTACTCGGTGTACTTGGCGTTCCAAGCCTCCGGCAAGTCGCGGATGGCGATCTGCCGGGTTAGGATCTCGACCTCCAACTCGAACCGGACGAGGATGTGCAGGTTGTACGTCAGCTCATCGGCCCCGACCCGGATGAAGTCCGGCTGGACATTGTTGATCGCTCGGTAGAAGCCATTGGTGTCCAAACTCAGCCGACCCGGGAAGGCGGCTTTCAGGTCGGGCAGGAAGCGCCGCCAGAAACCCCGGCTGCGCCCGACGATGTTCTCCCACAGCCGTGACTGGCTCTCGTGGACGGCCAGCGAAATGCCGCCGGCCAAGGGCGTCCGATCCCATTCCGGGGGAGACCCTTGCTCGTAGAGACCGTGCCCCATCTCGTGCAATGAAGACGACACGATGCCCTTTACATGCTCGCTCGCCCTCGTCGTCATCCGCACATCGCCGATGGACATGTTCGTGCAGAAGGCGTTCGGGGCCACGTTCAGCCGCCCCCGGTCCAGGTCGAAGCCGATCGCGCCGGTGACCGATTCGGCGAAGGCCCTCAGCCTCTCCTTGTCCCAGTCCCCGCGGAGCTCGGAGTCGTCCACCGGCCTTCCGTTCTCGCGGATCTCCCGAACCAGGTCCACGATCGGCCCCTTGATCGCGCCGAACATATCGGCCGCGTCCTGGCACGTCGCCCCCTCCTCGTAGAGGTCGATCAAGCTGTCGTAGACGTGCCCTCCCGACCCCAGGAGCGCGGAGGTCTCGCGGGCGATGTCGAAAAGCTCCTCTAAGTACGGAGCGAGGGCAGGGAAGTCGTCTTCCGCCTTGGCCCGCTTCCACGTTTCGTACGCGTCCGAAGACACCCGCGCCTTGCGCTCGACCAGTTCGAGGGGGAGCTTGGTACGGACTTCAACCTCCCGACGTAGCGCCTGTGCTTCCGCGGCCTCCACCGAACCTGGCTCGGCGGCGGCCTCGGCTTCTTCCAGCGCCCGCCTCAATTCTTCACCAGTGATGATCTGGTGGGCCATTCGGGTCAGGACCCCTACGTGGGCGGTTCGGGCGGCTCCGCCTGCCGGAGGCATCAGCACCTGCCGGTCCCAGTTCAGGAGGGAGATGGCGCTGTCGAGCGCGTCGTAGTCCGCGTACAGGGCGCGCAGGCGTGCGTGAGGCATGCGGGGAGTGTATCCGCTGAATCTTACCGCTGGAGGCGGGCCAGAAGCCCCGCCTTTACCGCTGGCCATTCGTCGTCCGTGACTGAGTAGAAGACCGAATCGCGGATGTAGCCGTCCCGCATGATGGCGTGCTTCCGCAGCACCCCCTCCCGGACCGCCCCCAGCTTCTCGATCGCTCCCTGGCTCTGGACGTTGCGAAGATCGGTCTTGAGTTGGACTCGGACGCAGCCAAGGGTTTCAAAGGCGTGCCGCATCAGCAGCAGCTTGCACTCCGGATTGACCTTCGTTCCCTGGTGCTCCCGGGCAACCCAGGTGAATCCGATCTCGAGGGCCCGATGCTCCGGGCGGATGTCCAAGTAGCTGGTCATGCCGACCGCCTCTCCGGTGGAGCGGAGGATGGTCGCGAAAACGATCATGTTCGGCAGGTTGTTCGAGTACTGGATGAACTCGAGCAGCGCCGCCTCCGATTGCTCGCGGGGCCGCTGAGTCATGAAGTACTGGAACAGGCTCGGCTCCGCGTAGCGGGCAAGGGAAGCGGCGTGTCGCGCCTCCAAGGGCTCTAGCCGCACTACGTCACCTTCGAGAACGATCGGTCGAACGTCCATTACTACGGTTGTCCCAAAGCGGCCTCAACCTCCGAGCGGGTCAGCGGCGATCCGTCCTGCTTCAGCAAGTAAAAAGCGGCCGTGGCATTTCCCGCCCACTGCCCGACCCGCGCCGATACGACGTTCCAGCCCTGCTCAGCGATGAGCTTCGAGAACCGGTACGGCATTCCGCGACCGCGGGGCGCCCGGATCTCCAAGATCCCGGGAGTTCCTTCTACGAAGGAGTAGGTGAAGATTTGCTGGTCGCGCCACGGGTCCTTGCCTCGCGAGTGGAGGACGTCTTCTGTCGTCTTTCGACCCTCCACGACGTCCAAGATGGCCTTACTCACCTGGGTGCAGGTGGCGGGAGGCACTGGGCGGCTGGCAAAGCTGACCGTGAAAACGTCGAGGGCGACCGGCGGCTCCGTCATGGTGGTGCAGGCGCGAATCCCGGTCACGCTCAGGTCGAAAGCGTAGAAGACGCCGAGGAGCTTGCTGAGCAGGGCCGGAGCGTCGAGGACGCACACCGTGACCTCGGTTGCGTTCAGGTCGTTCCGGTGGAACATCTCCACCGTCGGCTCGCCCGCCGTTGCCTTCTCCGCGAAATGCATGTGCAGCCGCACCAGGTCGGGGGGCGTGCTGGTCAGGTAGTAGGCAGGAAGGCTCTCCACGAACGCCTGCACCGCCACCTCGTCGCCGTGCTTGCCACTTAACTGTCGGAGCAGGCGCCGCCGGTACGACGATGGATCGGGAGAATAGCCCACCTCTCCTTGAAGCCGGGCCGAGGAGAACTCGTACAGTTGCCGCAGGAACGTGTCCTGAGCGCTCGTCCACGCGCCGGGACCCACGGCGTTGACGTCCGCCCAGGTAAGCAGGGTGAGGTAACCGAGCCGGTCCGCATCGCCCACGATTTGCACGAATTCCTCGATTGTGTCGGGGTTCATGAGGTCGCGAATGCGGATAAACCGCGACATTGTCAGGTGCTCGCGCACCAGCCACTCCACCGTCTCGCACACGTTCGGTGCCAAGCCCCACCGCGTGCAAAGCTCCGCCGCCATCTCCGCACCCACGACGCTATGGCTCTGCTCCGGGTGCACTTTGCCGATGTCGTGGAGCAGGGCCGCGAGGTACAGCGGCTCAAGGTCGTTGAGCGAGTCTTTGACCTCTTCCAAAAACGAACCGGCGGGAATCTCGTCGAGGTGCCGGACCACGCGCAGGGTGTGCTCGAAGACGGTGTAAGTGTGAACGGTGTCGGTCGGCATCAGGGTCCGACACGCTTCAAGCTCGGGAAGGATCTGACCCAGAAGCCCGCAACGGTCCAGGTTGCGCAGGGTGGGCTCACCGGTGGAGAACGCGTAAACGGCGGCAGGACCTCGAACCGAGCCTGTCACGGCGAACTTGATGTCCGCGACCCGTAAACCCAGCTGAGTCGCGATGCCTACCCCGACCGCCGCTTCGCCCGCGTCCACCCGACCATCGAGCCGAACTTCGCCTTGGACAGCGAGGACTCCCTTGGCCAGATTGAAGCGCGACGCCACCAACTTCTCGCGAGCGCGGAGGTACTCATCGTGGACCTCCGCGGCCGCGGCGGCCACGTCGCTCATCATGGTGTACATATCGACCCCAATCTGATCAGCGATCTCGGCTTGTCGCTGACGGGTGAGCAAGTCCTGGTGCTTCTTTGCCCTTAGATGGAGGAGGTTTCGGAAACGGATGAGTCGGTTGTAGGACCGGCTCGGGCGGGATGCCCGCTCGCCGATCGCCTCCCGGAGCCAGTTGGCGCAGTGGAAGCAACGCAGGCCGCCCGCGCCCTCCTTTAGCTGCGGCTCCACTACCAGGGGCGTGTCGTGGTACTTGGCGAACATCGCCTCCCGCTCCACGATTTTCGACCGAATGAACTCTCCCGGAGCAAAGCTTTCCATGAGCGCCGCCTCCAAGGCTCGGAAGAGGTCGTGCGAACCTGCCAGCAGGCGCATGTCCATCAGGCCGGTGCGCGACTTGGCGTCCAGGCCGGGAGCGTCGGAGACGAGCCGGTAGGCGTAGCCCACATCCATCCGGAGCACGCTATAGAAGGCAGTGTGTAGGTCCTGGAAGAGCTGCCGGATTGCGGCGTCGAGCTTGGGTGAGGCCTCGTCGGCGGGCACGACGGTCAGGTCCACGTCCGAGTACGGCGACAACTCTCGGCGGCCGTAACCACCGGTGGCGATGACGGCCACCGGGGGGAGCTCGTCTTGGGCAAGCTCGTCGACCAGCACGTGGATTACCCGATCGACGATGTCGGTGTGGACGTCGCACCAACCGAGCCCACTAGGTCTCGTTTCAAGGGCCGCGATGTGGTCGCGCCGCATCTGGGCGATGGACTCAATCTTCTCACGGGCCTCAGGGCTCATTGAGCAGATAATAGACCGGTTCGTTACCCACCAATTGCCCCAATGTCTGGGACAGTTGGCGATCCAGGTAAATCATGATCGGAGCGAGGGCGACCGTCAGGAACAGGCCTCCGATCCCAAGGATCGAGCCCATCTTCCGTAGCGCCAACCCGAGAACGTACGGGGTGCCAAGCCGCTGCACGAGCGCCCACAGGGGGGCCACAAGGAAGAGGACGCCGAAAACGATCACCGCCAGCCCGGCAAAGATCGAGGAGCTTCCGTAAAACTCCGTCGGTGCCGAAACGAGCGGTAACAGCCCTAAGGCTGGGGTTGTGGTTCCGGCGAGGTAGAGGCCAGCCGCTACCGAGAAAGCCAGGCCGACCATCAAGACGGTAAAGGTGAACAGGGGGCCCAAGTCCTGGGTGCGAACCTTCCGGCCCTGCTTGGGACCCACGGTGAGGAAGAGAAAGCTCAACGCCGAAGCCGCCGCCGCTAAGGGGAACCACGTAATCAAGAAGACGAGGACCGCTAAGGCGCTGGCGCACATCAGGGCCGGGGCCGGGCTTAGCCGCACTTGGCTGCCGGTGATCCGGTCAACCATATTTCCCGCACCCCACACCGCCACTCCCAATACCGAAAGCAGAAGGGTTAGCCCGGGAACGAAGGCGACGGCAAGCGCCTGGACGGACAGCCAGCGGACGTTCTCCTCGGCGTCTTCTCGCTCCGACATGGCACGCCAAGCGTCAGTCTCATGGAAAGCGCGGTGGGCGGTGATGGCGTCGCTCTGCCGATCGAGCGCCTTCAGGGCGTTAATGAGTCGGTTCCGGCCGAGGTACAGCCGCTTCGGGTTCCTCACTCCGGTCATCTCGGGAGGATAGGCAGCCAAGTCGACCATGTCCGCCCCGACCCGGCCCTCTCGGATCGACCGGCTGCCGAGTCGGAGGAGGTTGCCGTTGAGGATGGTTGAGTAACGGATGGAGAGGCCGCGGGGGCTGTCGAAGTCAGCTCGGCTGAGAAGGGAGCGGGCGAAGCGGTCGATGCCCCGGACGGGGGCATCCGACCGGGCGTAGTAGACGAATCCCTGCTGCCAGGCCATGGCGGCCCCGAACTGGGCCTGAAGCGCCGTCCCCGCTTGGTTCAGGCGGCTCGTTTGGTGGTCGTTCCAGGCACTGCTCTTCGTCGCCCGGATCCAAGCCGTGCGGGCTTCGGCGACCCGACCTTGGCGATTGAGGAACACCGCGCGCATCTGGTGCCAGTAGGCGTTGTCGGGCTCGCGCCGAACCGCCGCATTCAAGACTTTGAGCACGCTCTCGCTTTCCTTGGGCTTAAGCGGAGTTCGTGAGTCGCCCTTTTCAGAGGCGATCTGCACCCACAGACTCGCATCGGAAAGCGAGCGAGGTGGGTCTAAGGAGGATTGACGGGCCGGTAGGACAGACTGGAGCCGAGTCGCCGGTGCCCGATGGAAGACCCCGGTCAGGTACGGCCGGGAAACGGGGTGAGCGAGCAAGGTCAGAACCGCGCCGATGGCGGCCCCCAGCCCTGCCCGAAGCCATGGCTTCATCTAAGGAAGCGCGTATTTTCGCGAAGCTCTAGGGAAGGGAACTCCCGAGCGGGCTCCACGAGCCGCTTCGCTTGGCCGCCGTTCAGTTCCGGCTGCGGTGCCTGGCCCGACCGAGTGACGAGCCCGAGGGCGGCAAAGATCGTCATGCCCGCGATCACGGCTCCCGCAAGGGCGGGCGACCAGTAGCCGAGGCTTTCTTTCACCCTTTGCACCTTCACCCGGCGAATGAGTCGCTCGTCGAAGTGGGGTTCCACCTCGGGCTCCAGCATTGCGGAGCGGAGCATGTTCAGCGCCATCCGCGACTCCTGCTCGGTGGCACGGCAATCGGCGCAGGAAGTCCGGTGCTTCGCGAGAAAGGCTTCCTCACTCGCAGTTAGAGCCCTATCTTCGGACTCGTTGGACAATCTCCTGAACTTGCTGCACCCGAAAATCCGGACGCTCACTCACCCACCGCCTCGGTCCACAGCTTTCGGAACCGCTCTCGAGCCGTGTGGAGTCGCGAGCGGACAGTTCCGATGGGAACCCTCATCACTTCTGCGACCTCCTCGTAGCTCAGTTGTTCCATCTCGCGGAGCACGAGGGTAGTACGCAATTCCGCCGGGAGTTGTGCCAGCAACTTTTCGATAACGACCCGGTTCTCGACGTTGCCGCCTTCGTGAGGTTCGGACTTGTCGAACTCCACCAGCTCGGCCCGCTTGAGCCGCAGGCGGTCCATGCACAGGCGCACGCAGATCCGGTAAAGGTAGCCCGAGAACGCCTTGTCCTCGCGGAGCTTGGAGATCTCCCGGAAGGCTTTCAGGAACGCTTCCTGGGCGACGTCCTCCGCCTCGTGCCGATCCCGAAGAAGGTTCGTGGCCGTCCGGACAAGGCGGTTGCGGTGGCGGGCGATAAGGAAGCCGAGCGCCGCCTCGTCGCCTCGCCGGCAGCGGGCGACCCACTGTCGTTCTTGGGCGGCGGGATCGACGGCGAGCCCGGGGTGAACCTTTGCTTCAAACATGGTAGTTGGTGCGGCGGACACTTCATCATACGCGACGTAGGGCCGAATGCCTAAAGTTCGCGAAACTTGCAGGCAGCCGAAGCGACGGTACACTGTGCAACTCATGCCGGTCCCAGGGATGGTGGGTATTTGGGGGATGGCCCTGGCCATGGCACCCGTCGCGGGGGAGCCGGGCAAGCCTATTGTCCAGCAGATCAGCGAAGAGATCACCGTCGTGGCGCGACGCCAGGAGCGGGACATCCCGCGCCAGATCACCACGTTCTCCGAAGGCGTCACCGCCACCTACGGCCCATCGACCGTTACCGCCGACCGCTTGGTCGTGCGGGAGGCGGAGGAAGAGCAGAACGCGACGGCCACCGGCAACGTCATTGTCACCGACCCCGACGGCACGATCCAGGCCACCAGCATTACCTTTACTTGGAAAGACGGGGATAAGGGAGGCATTGCGGAGAACGTAGTGGGGAATGTCGCGGGCACCTTCTTCCGTGCGCGACGCGGCGAGATCACGACGACCAAGTGGACCTTTTTCGACGTCGAGGGGACCGTTTGCCGGAACACCCCTCCTCTGTTTCTCGTTCGCAGCCCGCGCCTGGAGTTCACGCCGGGCAAGGAGGGAAGGGTGGAGCGCCCGCGAGTCTCCCTGTTAGGCCAGCGGATTGCCACCCTGCCGACTCAACGGTTCAACCTCGATCCCCGCACGCGGGGCATCAGCCTTCCCGGCTTCTCTTACAAGCGGGAAGACGGTCTCGGCGTCACCTGGAGCCCCGGGGTTCTCCTGGACGAGCGAACGAGCCTCCAAGGCAGCTTTGCCTCTTACAAGGGCAACTACCCCGGCTTCAGCGCCATCGCGTCCCGGAGCCTCCTCCCGCCGGATACCCTCCGGGGGCCGTTGACCCCTCGCTCTGACTTCGGCGACCGGTTCGAGTTCGGATACTTTGAGACGGTCGAGATCAAGAAGCCGGACGAAGAATTTCGCATTCTTACCACCCCTCGCGCCTCCGTATCGATCGGCTCGTTCTTCAACCAAGGCGTTCCCGGACGCCGCGCGCCCGAGGACCACCGCTACTCGAAGCCAATCGAGGCCGCCTACGAAAAGAGCGGAACCCTTGGCCCCGCCGCGTACCTGGCCCAAGCCCGGGTCCACCTGATCCGCAACCAGTTCACCCCCTACACCGGCCGAACGGTGCTGAGCGGATCGGCGATCCTGCCGCCCAACTCCGTCGCGCGGAACGTGAACACCCACGTGCGGGCCGACACTTCGCTGTTCCTTGGTGCCCGCCAATTCGGGTGGGTGAGGGGTACCGCCGGCCTTACTTACCAACCCGTGCGGCAGGTGCGTTTGGGCGCCGCGCTGGTGCAAGGGTTCGAGGCGGGGCGGCCGGAGTTTCCGATCGATCCTCTGTACGCAAAGGGGGGCGTCAACCTGCGAGCCGACTTCAACCTCGGCCCAACCCGCATCAGCTACATGACGAAGTGGGACCGCGAGTTCGAGTGGTATGACCGCGAGTACAGCCTGAACCAAGTCATCGGCTGCCTTGAAGCCTTCGTCCTGTACCGCCAGAACCCCCAGACCTACCGCGTCGGGCTCAGCCTCCGACTGGACCAGCTCGCCGACCTGATCCAACGTCGGAGTTCCCAGCGAACATTGCCAGCGATCCCGGCCACGGCCCCCACCGTCATCAGTTCTCCCGACACCGATCCGCCGCGGAAGTAGCGCGCTTCGCGGGACGGACATGGGACACTAAAGAGAATGCCCACCCGCTACACCCTCGACGAGCAGCAGTGTCGGAATCTGGAGATTTCGGCGCGGCGGGAGTGGGTTCTTACCAACGGGATCGGCGGCTTTGCCATGGGCACGGCCAGCGGCATCAACACCCGCCGCTACCATGGCCAACTCGTGGCGGCCACGTCGCCGCCCACCGGCCGGACGGTGCTCCTGGCAGCCGTCGATGCCACTGTCCAGACGGGGGGGAATCCGATGGGAATCTCCGCGAACCAGTACCCGGGGGCCATCTACCCGGAGGGTTACCACTACCTGCGCGAGTTCTCGGTGGACGGGGTGGCGGTGTGGAAGTACCGAGTGGCGAACGCGCACGTGGAAAAGCGGCTTTCGATCCATCCGAACGTGAACGCGGTCACCATCGAGTACCGCAACACGGGCAGGGGCCCGTTCCTGCTCACCCTCCGGCCGCTGATGTCTCATAAGGACTACCACGGAAACTTCTCAGCGTCGGACGGATATCCGCAGAGCTTAATGTTCGTCGACGGCAAGACGACGGTTAAGAACGACGCGATAGCCCTGCACCTCTTGCACCCGGAAGCAATGAGGATGCCGGTCCAGGGTTGGTACTACCGATTCGAGCACCAGCGGGAATCGGAACGCGGCTTAGATGCCCGCGACGATCTTTTCTGTCCCTGTGAGCTGAGGTACGAGCTTCTGCCGGGCCAATCGGCGGTGCTGGTGGCCTCAACAGAATTCGAAGTATCGCCCTGCCCACCACAGATCTACAGCGACGAGCGGAATTATCGCCTGACGCCAGCCCTCAAGGACGCGGCCGCCCGATTCTTCGTCAGCACTCAAGAGAGGTCCTCCATCATCGCCGGTTATCCCTGGTTCACCGACTGGGGCCGCGACACGATGATCTCGATTCCGGGACTCTGCCTGCACACGGGCCGGGTGGCGGAGGCAAGGCGGATCCTGACGGACTACGCGAGCCAGATCCACAAAGGGCTGATCCCGAACCGCTTCGTGGAGAGCGGCGACCCCGACACCAACACTGCCGACGCCACCCTGTGGTTCGTCAACGCCGTCTACAAGACGCTTGAGGCGGAGTGGGACGAGGCGTTCGCGGTTCGGATGATGCGGGCGCTCGAGGAGGTGTTCGACTGGCACGTCCGCGGCACGCTGTTCGGCATTAGGGTCGATCCGGCGGATGGCCTGCTGACCCAAGGCGAGCCCGGGGTCCAGTTGACGTGGATGGACGCAAAGGTAGGGGACTGGGTGGTAACCCCCCGCCACGGGAAGCCGGTGGAGATCAACGGCCTGTGGATCAACGCAGTTCGGGCCATGGAGTGGCTTGCGGGCAAGGTAGGTAGCCCCAGGTCGGCCGACTTCACCGCGGCTGCCGAAGCCGCCACCGCGTCCTTCGAGCCTCGCTTTTGGCACGAGGTCCGGGGCCACTACCTGGACACGGTGGATCCAGGGGATGCGTCCCTCCGCCCGAACCAACTGATCGCTATGTCCCTTCCGTTCAGCCCCGTTGACCCCGAGCATGCGCGGCGGGCTCTAGGCGTGATCGCCCGTGAACTGGTGACACCCGCGGGTTTGCGCACCCTGGGGCCGAACGAGCCGGGCTACCGGGGGCGATTCCGTGGCTCCTTGCCGGAGTTGGACGCGGCTTATCACCAGGGCACGGTCTGGCCGTGGCTCCTTGGTCCGTACGTAACCGCACTCGTTCGTTACACCGGGGATCGTCAAGAGGCGAAGAAGGTGCTCCGCAACGCTCGGCAGATGCTTTCCGAGTACGGTCTGGGCGGCATCGCGGAGGTCTACGACGGCGACGAGCCACAGTCGCCCGGCGGCTGCCCGTGGCAGGCCTGGAGCCTTGCCGAGATTCTGAGGGCGTGGGTCGAGGACGTCGGCGGGGACTGAGTCGTCAGGCCGCTTGGAGAGAATGGAGTTGTGACGGAGCCCGTCTCGGCTCGCTCCGCCCGCACCCCCTCCCC
>Ga0216301_1000021_pt1 | contig 36732 bp, 36 predicted proteins | sample 4hB_Boncat_minus_FD_156203 | JGI IMG/M metagenome (GOLD analysis project Ga0216301, IMG submission 156203) | Terrestrial sediment cell enrichment communities for BONCAT metagenomics from Utah, United States - 4hB_Boncat_minus | ecosystem: Environmental > Terrestrial > Deep subsurface > Rock...
GCCAAGAACTGCGTGATCACCCCCCACATCGCCTGGGCCAGTCTCTCCGCCCGCCGACGTCTGCTCGACGTCACTTTCAAAAACGTGGAAGCCTTCCTCACGGGCAACCCGCAAAACGTGGTCAACGCGTAATTCGCTTGCCGCAAAGCGGCTGCAGCCGCAGGATGTTTGTGCCGGCGCAGTCGCTGGTAGAGTTCACCACGCGGAGACAAAACACGAAAGGTCAGGGCAGTAATCGACTACCCCGACCTTCTACATTCTAAGGACCGCGTGGTTAGACCACGGGTCGGCGGCCGAACAGGCTCATCAAGAACAGTACGACCGTGATTGCGAGGAACACGTAGAACAGGATCATCGCGATGCTAGAAGCTGCGCCAGCGATCCCACCGAAACCGAGAAGTGCAGCGACGAGCGCTACGACCAGGAAGATTACGGCCCATTTCAACATTTGTTTGCTCTCCTTTTGAGGCGGCTGTAGCGGTAAATTTTCCGCTCAAACCTGCACTCTTGCATGTATGACTGAGTGCTGGGTTTCCATGTTCAATAGGGGCCTAATCCGGTTCCTACGAAGCTACCGTGAACCGAGTTTCGCGACGGCCGGTCAAAGCGGCTGAAAATGACTATGAAGAACCTTCTCCTGTTAGTGGCTGCATGGGCGGCGTGCGCCGCCCAAGCCCAGCAGCCCGTGAACGTCCAGGACGAGGACTCTAAGCTGGCAATCAAAGTCACGGTAAACGGCAAACTGGTGAACTTCTCCGGAACCACACCCATGATGGCGGGCAGCCGGATCCTTGTGCCAATGCGAGGAGTCTTCGAGATGCTCGGTGCCGGCGTCCGCTGGGACGGCGCGACCCGAACCGTCCACGCTTCCAGCGGCAGCACCACCATCGCCCTAGCGCTAGGCAAAAACGAGGCCACCGTCAACGGCAAGACCGTCACCCTGGACCAGCCCGCGATGTCCGTCGAAGGTCGCACCATGGTCCCCCTCCGGTTCCTCAGCCAAGCCCTCGGCGCTAAAGTCGACTGGCTCGCCGCCGACCGCACCGTTGCAATCGTTACCGGCTCCGACGAATGAAGGTTCAGGGTCTATCTAGCCAGTCCCGATTCCCGTCCCTCTAAAGGCAGGGGACTCGAGACTGGGTTTACGGCGCTCCGTGAAGGGCTAGGGTTGGGCTGGCTCCCAGCGTACACGGCCGTCGCAGTACGCGATCGCCCGGCCGGCGGGTCCCAGAAAGTAGCCGAGGACGGTGCTCGAAGGATCCTTGATCGCCTTGAGCGAACCTCCGGGGAACGAGTAAACGAAGCCGTTCAGGATCGCGGAATTCCTGATGTACGGGTTCACCTTTTCTTGCCAGCCGTTACCGTTCGAGGGAAGCGTGTCGTCCATGTCGCTTGCGAAGATGATAAGAGCCAACGCCGCCTGCTTCGCGTTCGACATCACGACGTTGCGCTCCGCCGTTTCCCGCGCCCTAAAGAAGGCCTCTTTTGGCATCCTAACGAGGGGCTTCACCATCAGCGCCCCCTGAACCTTGAAGGCGACGGCGTCTCCTTGTGGGTTTAGTAGCGGGCTCGTCGCATCGGTGGCGACCACCGCCACTTCTGGCTTTTCCTTTCCCGGACTAACGAGCATTACCGTTGGCGCTCTGACTTCGCCCGCTCTGCCGGATACGGCTAAGGACTCCTCAACGGCCTCAAAGTCCAAGGAGAGGGGAGGAACTTCAGTTGGTGTCCAGCTCGACTTCTCGGCCGCCCCCGTGGCCCGGTTAAACGCCGTCCACTGGAAGTCCATGCGCGTCTTCTGTCCGTCATTGACGGGTGCCATGACGTTGGCGAACAGCGTTTGCCCGTCGGGCGACCACTCCGGTCGGACGATGGAGCCCTTCAGAGGAATCTCCACCTCAGGGCGCCCATCGAGGCCCAAGTACCGAAGGCTGCCCGCCACGGCACCTGGCTGCTCTGGCGTAGCCGCACTCAGGGCAGAGACGGCTACTACCGGCCGCTTCGGCGAGACGAAGACTTCCAGCGACCTTCCCGGCTGAGCAGTGTAGATCTTTTGCGCCTTGCCTCCCATAGTCAGCAGCACGACAGCAGGTAAAGGCGCACCCTCGGCTCCCGGATCGTTCGGCTGTACCTCGGTGACTAACGCGGAAGTCCCCGGGAGCCAAATCACTTTCTCGATCCGGCCCTGGGACGGCTTTAGGGACAGTAGCACCTGGCTTTTCTTCGTCGTTAGGTTCCAAACCAAGACTTGATGCTGAATGCTCGGCTCGGTCGTGGGCGGCTGGCCCGCCATGGCGGATCGCATCATCTCCGGGGTGATGTCCATGACTCGCCGCCGGATCGCCAAGGACTTTCCGTCGGGCGACCAGCTAACGGATTGCACCTCCGGGCCGCACACCACTTCGGGAGGCAAGAGAGCAATCGCCGACTTCTCCGTCAGCAGAAACTGCCGCGTCGAGTCTGACTGGGCATAAGCAGTAGTCGAAGCCGCGACGATAACGAACACCAGCGCAAGTCGGTTCATGTTGCAGGATCCTCTACCGAACAGACCGAAGACGCAGGCCCTTCCGTTCGCAGCTACTCCGTCGGAGTCGGAAGAGCCGGCAACTCGAGGACCGTTCCCTTCTTGATCCCGTACTTTTCCGCCATCCCCTGCTTCAGCTCAAGGACGTACTGGTAATCTCCCGCCGGCAGAACGCTCTCCTCGCGGAACGGCATCCCCTTCCCCACGTTCAACACCTGCTTCTTGGGCGAGATGTAGATGATGTCGAGGGCGAGCGGGCAGTTCTTCATCCAGAATCCCCGTTTCCCATCGGTCACTTGGAGGTCGCGGAATACGAACAGCATCCCCTGGTCATCGGCGACGTCCTTTTCCGTCAGGAACATCATCCCCTCTTGGCGCTTGCTCTCGTTGTCCATCAGCCAGGCGCGGATCGGACGACCGTTCGCCTTGACCACCTGAACCTTTAGGTCCTTTAGCTGGTTCACCCGGTTCGGGTTACCCACCGCCGCCGCGTCGGGACCCGGCTTATCCGGCTGGCTTGGTGTCGCCACCGGCGCAGGGACAGGCTCGGTGGCCGCTTTTGGCGGCTCCAAACCCGCGGAAGGGTTGCATCCGGCCAGAAAGAGCAACGGTATCAAAGAGCGACGACGGCTGCGCATAGGATCACCGGGCGTTAGCGGTTGGGACGTAATTTGGCGCCTTCTGTTCGTAGGCCGCGATCTGGGGGTCAAAGACGAGGGTCGTGCCGATCAGGTCGAGCCCTTCCACGAGAGCCTGCTTCGTCACCGCATTGATCTCGAACGGGAAAGATCGGCCTCCGAGCGCGACGCTCTGGTTGGGAAGGTCGATGGTGGCTCCCGCTCCCGATCCTGCCTCGACCAACGCCCGGTGGGCTTCCTCGTCCAGCTCGACGAGCAACAGACCGCAGTTGGCCGCGTTCTGGCGAAAGATGTCGCTGTACCCGGGCGAGTCATCCGTTTTTCGCGCGATTACCGCCCGAAAGCCGGCCTGCTGGATCGCCCACACCGCGTGCTCCCGCGAAGAACCGCACCCGAAGTTCGTACCGACCACGAGGATCGACGCGCCCTTCGCCTCCGGCGCCTCGAGCGGAAAGTCGGCACTCCGCACGTCGGCGAACAGCAACTCGCCGTACCCCGACCGGCTCACCCGGCTCAGAAAACGGGCGGGGATAATCCGGTCGGTGTCCACGTTGTCCCCACCCACCACCGCCAAGGTGCCCGTGTGCGTCAAGAAGGCCGCCATACCAAGAGTTTGGCACACGGTTAAAGCGCAGCCAACGTGCGCCAACGGGCGCAGTTGACGCGGGCACTACGCGCCGATACCCACACCCTTGTCCATAATCTGAGCGATGCTGGTCCCTGACCTCCAAGACTTCCTGAGCCAAACGGGCGGTACGCGCCCGATGCCGGTGTACCAAGACGTCCTCGCCGACGTCGAGACCCCGCTCAGTGTCTACTGGAAGCTGGCCCACGACCAGACCCACAGCTTCCTCTTGGAAAGCGTCACCGGTGGCGAGCAGCTTGCCCGGTACTCCTTTATCGGCGTCCGCCCCCGCCTCGTCCTCCGCACGAAGGGACAAAACGTCCGCCGAATCGCTGGCACCGAAACCGAAACCTCCACCTTGCCAGAGGGCGAAGACCCGCTCCATCTCCTTGAGCAGGAATTGCAGACGGAAGTGCCCGTGCATGTGCCGGGACTGCCCACCTTCGCCGGAGGCGCGGTCGGCATGCTCGCCTATGACGTCGTCCGTTTCTTCGAGCGACTTCCGGACTCCACGAAGGACGACCTCCAGGTGGACGACATGGCGATGATGCTGACGGACACCGTGGTGGTGTTCGACCACGCCAAAAACCTTATCCGCATCGTCGCCTTCGCCCAGGGCACCGACGAGGGCTACGCCAGAGCCCAGAGCGAAATTCAGTGGGTCCTCGACCGGCTCAAGGAGCCGCTGCCGCCGCTGCCAGAGGGGGCGAATGAGCCTCACCCAGTGCATTCGAACGTGACGCAAGAGGAGTTCCACCGGATGGTGTCCACGATGATCGAGTACATCACGCAGGGCGACGGCATTCAGATGGTCCCTTCTCAGCGCTTCGAGACCCCGGTTGACGCCCACCCGGTCACGATCTACCGAGCGCTTCGCTCAATTAACCCATCGCCGTACATGTTCATCCTACGGTTCGGCGACTTCGACATCGTCGGCGCATCACCGGAACTGTTGGTGAGCCTTCACGGGAGAAAGGCCCGAGTTCGCCCCATCGCAGGCACCCGCTGGAGGGGCAAGACGGAAGAGGAGGACCTGGCGCTCGAGCAGGAACTGCTGGCCGACGAGAAGGAGCGGGCGGAGCACATTATGCTGGTCGATCTTGGGCGGAATGACCTCGGCCGCGTCTGCGAGTACGGATCTGTCCGCGTGAACGAGCTCATGGTGATCGAGAAGTACAGCCACGTCATGCACATCGTGAGCGACGTGACGGGCACCATCCAAAAGGGGCGGAGCGCCTACGACCTCATCCGCGCCAGCTTCCCCGCCGGAACCGTATCGGGCGCGCCCAAAGTCCGCGCGATGCAGATCATCGACGAAGTCGAGCCGACGCGACGCGGCCTCTACGCCGGTGCCGCCGGGTTCATCAGTCACACCGGTGACCTCGATATGTGCATCGCCATTCGCACCATTCTCCTTAAAGGCGGCAAGGCGTACGTTCAGGCCGGTGGAGGTGTGGTGTACGACTCGATTCCGGAGAAGGAGTACGTCGAGTCGTGCAACAAAGCAAAAGCAGCCTTGCGGGCCATTGAGATGGCCCAACGAGGCCTCTGATTCCCCTACTTGCATAGCTGAGTGGGCCAGACGACAGCCCAGTTGTAGTCTGGCCCACTCAGCTATGCAACACCCAAACTACTTACTCGTCGAGATCCATCGGCGCCACTTCTGGCTCGGGAGCCGGTGCCTCGACGGGCGGAGCCTCTGGAGCCCGCGTCTCGCGAACCGGTCTCCGAACAACGGGCCTTCGGACCGTCCTGGGTCGGACCGCTCCCGTGCCAACGGCAATGACCGTCGGCCCACCACCGTACCGGCTCCGGCCGAGCGGCTCGCGCTTGACCTCCACGCCGTCCTTCAGCACGATGCGGGTGCTGGAGATCGACTGGCCAGGGGTTCCACCCTCGACGACCCGACGGACTCCTCGAGGCAAACGGGGATCGCTGACGGTCTTGGTCCGGCCGGCCAACGCCTTGCGCCCGTGCTGGATCACCTTGACCGACTGGCCTGGCTCCTTGACACCCAGCACTCGGAACGTAAGGCGGCCCGGGCGGTACTCCGAGTCCAGCGCGATCGGGGAACTGTAGGAGTTCTCGATGACCAAGTCGATGTTGCCGTAGTCGACGGTCGCGTCGCGACCGAGCGGAACGTACGGCACAGGGAGCGAGTGGTTCATTCGCTCGACGATCTTTAGGTTCGCGAACAGGGCCGCGTTGTACATGGTGGTGCTGACTTGGCAAATGCCGCCACCTACGCCGGTGTCGTGCCTTCCGTTGATGAAAACTCCCGCCTCTTTGAACCCCCGTCGCTTGGTTCGCCGACCGACGACGCCGTTGTAGCTGACCCGGTCGCCCGGCATGAGCACTATTCCGTCAAGGAACTCGGCGGCTAGTCGGATATTGGAACTCCGGGGACGGTTACCGGCCGAGAAGCGGGTCGAGAACTCGCTCACCACTTCCTTGATGGTCTCCAGTGCTTCGTCGGGTACCTTCTTCTCCGCCTTAAGCACCGGCACCCGAACAGACTCACCTTTGATCAACCCCTGCGAAACGTTCGGTAGCAGATTTGCTTCATCAAGCGTGAAACCGACCACTTCTTTGCGCCGCAGGATGGCTCCTTTCGAATAGGTCACCCGCGCCGGACGAGGATCGCCCGCCGACTCGGCCACAACCTCAGCCAGTGCCTTCGGCGCCACGCCGTTGGACTTGAAGACCGGCTCGAACTGGGTCTTCTCGTCCCCGGTCAGTGCGGCTTGGGCCTCTCCCAGCAAGCTCTGGACCGGCAGCTTGAGGACGGACGCTTGGTCGTCGAGAGTCACGCCGAGTTCGCCGGGCGTCATCTCCGGGAGCGACTTGTCGATTAGGGTGCTCTTGAGCTTGAGCTTCTTCCGTTTCTCGGTCTCCCACCACACGCGGAGCTCTCGTGCGGCCGCTTCTTGAGTCAGTCCGCCGACGGTGACGGGGCCGACCTTGACATTTGGACGGATGGTGGCCTGGCCCAGTTGTTGCCTGACCGCCGGCTCCTGACCCACAGCGCGTAGCGTCGTCAGCGGGACGACGACCGCCGCTCCACCAAGGGCGGCAACGGAGGCAAGCATGTAAGGGTTGATCGGGCGCATGTGCGAAGGGGGCCTTGCCCGTAATTATGGCAAGGTCCGCTGGCTACAAGACGAATCAAAGGGCCTTCTGTTCCGGCCCTTCGGTAGCTCAGGTGTAGAATGTGGCATGGCGAAGTTGGCGTGGCTAAACGGAGAAGTGATGCCGTTGGAGACGGCGACGACCAGCGTGTTGGATCACGCGCACCTGTACGGTGATGGTTTGTTCGAGGGCATCCGCATCTACGACCGAAAGGTATTCAAGCTCGACGAGCACCTTCGCCGCCTCTACCACGGCATCAACTATCTGGGCTACGAGATGTCGATGGGTTTCGACGAACTGAAGTCGACTTTGCTGGACGTCTGCCGCCAAGCGGACATCGACAACGGCTACATCCGCCTCAACGTGACCCGCGGCACCGGGCTGGGCTTGGATCCTAAGAACATCAACCGGATGCCGAACGTGATGATCGCGGTGTCAAGCCTGGCGCTCTACCCCGAGGAAGCGTACGAAATCGGGCTGAACGTCGTGATGTGCTCCCTGCGCGTGATTCCGCCGGACGTGCTGGACCCGCGCGTCAAGTGCATCGGCCGCTACGCGGCCAACATCTTGGCCAAGCAAGAGGCGAACCGAGCCGGCGCGGGCGAGGGGCTGATGCTGAACCACCAGGGCCAGATCGCGGAGTGCACGGGCGACAACATCTTCCTCGTCACCGGCCGCACCATCCGCACCCCCCATTCCTCGTGCGGCATCCTCGAGGGAGTTACTCGGAACACGGTGATGATGCTGGCGCGCGAAGCGGGCTACACCGTCGAGGAGTCCTTCCTAACCCCGTTCGACGTGTTCACGGCAGACGAAGCGTTCCTGACGGGCACGGCGGCAGAGGTCATCCCGATGATCTCGCTAGACGCCAAGCCCATCGGCTGTGGCAAACCGGGCGAAGTCACACGCGACCTGATCGCCCGGTTCCGCGAGCACACGAAGACCGGAGTTCCGTTTTGAGGAAGTCCTGCTCGGTATGCGGCCGGCAAGCGCTGGCCACGATCGAGCAGGACGGAGTCGAAGCTTGGACGTGCGGGCCGTGCTTGGACCGGATGGTGCCCCTGCCAGGCTTCTCCGGATTCCTCGGGGCCTTCAGGAGGGGGCGGGGGCCAGCGGACAAATGTCCGAACTGCGGCACCACGGCTAAGGACGTTGAAACCACGGGGATGGCCGGGTGCCCGCTTTGCTACGAGGCATTGCCGGACGGGGTCTGGAAAGAGTTCGGGGTAACGAAGGGCTCCTGGGCCGGTTCACCGGGGTGGTGATTTGGGAATGAAGATGTCTGTTAAGAACTTTGTCGTGGTGGCTACGTTGGCCGCATGGACCCTCTGGGGCTGTGGAGGCGGTGGTGGCGGTACGACGGATACGCCGCGGACGCCGGCGGTAAGAGCCGTCAACGCGTCGCCGGACTCAACGGCTTTGGACTTCCTGCTGGACGACCGGACAGTCGGCTCCAAGCTGCCCTACCTCGGAAGCGCGGCGGACTTCGCGAACGTGGACGCCGGTGATTACGACCTGATCGTTCGGGAGAACGCGGAAGGGTCGGACATCGATAACCTGGTCGTAAGCCTTACGGGTCAGCGGAGCATGGTGGCGGTCGCGGTTGGGCTCAAGAACTTCGGCACCGAAAACCTGAAGCGGCTTCGCGTGGTGCCCATCGAGGTGGACCGCAGCTTGCCCAACGGAAACAAGGCAAGACTGATCGTCGTGAACGGCTTCTCCCGCGCCACCGGATTCGAAACCCCCAGTGTGGACTTCCAAGACGGTGAGAACCCTCAGTTCAAACTGGAGGACATCGAGTTCGGCCGGAGCAAGGCGATGGTGATCGACGCCGGCTCCGTCAACTTCCAGGCCCGCCGCTCGGACAGCGAGCTGGTGTACGCGGAGGGGACGCAGACCTTCGGCCCCGGCAAGATCTACCTCGCCGTCGTGGCCGGCATCGAGGGCGAGGCGGGCACAAAGGCTCCTCGCATCCACTACGTCGAGTTGCGGGCCCGCTAGCACCGAGGCCCTCCAGCCCCTGTGCCCTCTGTGCTCTCCGTGGTGAGATAGACCTCGCAGCCCGTGGGAAGGCTCAGCCAACCTCAACGTGCGCCCGTTCGCAGTAGCTTTACGAGGTGCTGAATGGGCTAGTGCTCGGCCCTCAAACGCTTTCAAGGGAATCGTTCTGCACGTTGTAACCTAAAGCAATTGCCGGTAGCCCGGTGTTAAACTGACATCCCGCGCATCGAATGGATTCGTGCGCCCGTCCTTCCCTATGCCGAATGACGCACTGCGAGACTCACTGGCCGAAAAGCGCTGGCTCACCGCCCTATCCGAGGGCGACACCAACGCGCTGGGTGGGATCTACGAACTCTACGGAGAGCGGATCTTCCGCTACACCTTTCGCTTACTCGGCAACCGCACGGACGCGGAAGACGCGACAGCCGAGACTTTTCTGCGGGTGCTCCGCCGCTCGGCGGAGCTACGGGCCGATGGCGCCTTCCGTACATGGCTGTTCCGCATCGCGCGGAACCTGTGTATCGACAAACTACGGCAGCACAAGCTTATGGAGCTGCCCCCCGACGCGCAGTACTCGGGTTCTGAGGAGCGGTCGGCCCTTCGGGTCACCATCCAGCAGGCCCTCAACCAACTCCCCCGCGAGTACCAAGACCCCCTTGTGCTTTGCGACCTCGAGGAGCTGTCCGCGAAAGAGGCGGCCGATGTCCTCGAGATCAGCGTGCCCGCACTCAAATCGCGGCTGTACAGGGGCCGCCGGGCGCTCCGGGACAAGCTAGGAAGCCTTTTGGAGAGGACGTCGTGAACAGCGAACTTTATAAGAAACTCGTCGATATGTACGCGGGCCACGAGTTGCCCAGCGAACTGGAAGACCAGATGGAACTGGCCGCGTTCAACGATCCGGAGCTAAGCCACGACATGGCCACCCTCCGCAAGACGGTCGAGACTCTGCAGGCCTCCCCCGCCGCCGATTTCACCGAGGAGTCCTACCAAAGGGTTCTCATGAGGCTTTACGCGCGCGGCGCCGATTTCGAACCAAAAGCAAAAGCTCCCGTCCACCTTCAGTACCACCTCCCCATGCAGGGGTGAGGGAGAGAGGTCGTGAAGGTCTTTAGGTCTTTGGGTCGTTAGGCCAGAGATCTAGGGACAGCGACCCACCCACCCAACGACCTAAAGACCCAACGACCCAAAGACCTACCTATGAAGCTCGATTGCCCACGAAGGGAGTTCCACGATGCCGTCAGCGCCGCCGCTGCCGCGGCCAGCGTCCGCACGTCCGTCCACATCTTGCAGAACTTGAAGGTGGAGGCCGTGGAAGGAGGCCTGCGGGTGATGGGGTGCGATGGTGAGATGTGGGTTGAGCGGGACCTCGCGTGCATGGTCAGCGAGCCCGGCGCAATCTGCCTGCAGGCCCGGACGCTGAACGAGATCACGTCTCAGCTTCCTAACGGCGATGTGCAACTGCGGACCCTCGACGGGAGCGGTGCGCTGCTCAGCCTCGGTGCCTCCGAGTACCGCCTGCAGACACTGGACGCGGCCGACTTCCCGGAGCCGCCCGAGTTCGGCGGCGACGGCGAACTGAAGCTGAAGATGGGCGTGCTCCGCAACGCGGTCGATTCGGTGCTGTACGCGGTCTCAAGCGACTCCCACCGGCAGGTTCTTACCGGAGTCCTGTTCACCTACAACGGCCAAACCTTAACCCTCGTGGCGACGGATACCCACCGCTTGGCGGTTCGCAAGCTTGACCAGCCCGGAATTGGCACCAGCCTGAACGCCATCGTGCCCGAGAAGGCTCTGAAGGCGATCAAGGCGTTGCCGGTGAGCGATGAGGATGTGGTCACCATCCAGTTCGGCGGAGGACGCCTTGGCGTCGAGGCGGGCGGCGCAAAGGTCGTCTCGCAACTCTTGGCCGGGACCTACCCAAACTGGGAGCGTGTGGTGCCCAGCGAAAGCACCCGTACTTGGAGCGTCGAAGCCGACCAACTGCTCGAGAAGGTCAAGCGCGCGATGATCCTGGCGAAGGACAACGCCAACCGCGTGCGGTTTAAGGGCGAGGCGGACCAGATCCTGATCTCTGCCCGAAGCGAGGAGCGGGGTGAGGCCAAAGAAGAGGTCTTAATGGTCGGCCAGAACGGTGACGTCGAGATTGCCTTCAATGGTCGCTACGTCCAAGACGCGCTGGATGCGATCGAGGGGCCCGGGGTTAGGATCGAGATGACCGAGAGCTCTCGCCCTGCCGTCTTCCGGCCTGCCGACGATGACAACAGCTACTTCTGCGTCATCATGCCGATGGCTCTGGCTTAGGGACCCCTCGATATCGCAATCGGTGCCTAGGCACCAATTGCGATATCAGGCCCTTGAGCGTGGGTTACAGAGAATGGCTGGGAAGATTTTAAACCTCCCAAGCATCCCGTGCATTTCCAAAGCATCCCAACTCCACGCTCGCAGGCTCGCTGGGTAAAGCGGCGGCAGGCCGCCGCACTCTAAGGCTTACTCGTGGTGGTGGCAGTGCATGCAGCCGCATTGGTGCTGGAGGCGCTGGTTCACGACGTGGAAGACTACGAGGCTCAGCCCTCCGAGGACGGAAAACAGGGTTCCGCCAAGGTTGCCGTCGCGACCCCCATGGCCATGGCCGAACACGAAGTGGCTGACCAATAGGCATGCGAGGCCGCTGACGAAGATCCAGGCCGGTATCACCGAGTGGTGCTTGCGGCGTCCATGGACCACTGCCGTGATGCCCACGCTCACCGTGATCAGGAAGAAGACGAGTTCGGTTACGACCGAGCCGATGAAGCCAAGGCCGACGACGGACAAGAGGCCGAGCGCAAGACCCGTCAGAAGGCAATGCACGGCGCAGATCGCACTGGCGACCGCTCCGACCTTATCTAGGTTTACTCTTGCATTTACCTTCATGAGTGGCCACAGGATACCCCATGGGGGTAGGTGACTCCCCCTTCCCCTTGCTGCTTTCGCTGAAGATTCGACCGGCAGGGTCCGCCTATGCAATGCTGATGCGATGGCGACGAAGCCCCGATTCTTCCGGTTTCTGATTCCCTTCGTGGTGGCGCTGGCGGCCTTTGCCGCACTTGCGGGGTTTGGACCGACCAAGGCGGCCGTTGGGGCGGTCTTCGCCTTCACAGTGGCGCTTTGGATCACGGAGCTCCTGCCACTTGGAGTGACGGCCTTAGTGAGCAGTGCCCTCCTCATCTTCGTCGCGAAGATTCCAGAAAAAGAGACATTCGCGGCTTATGGCGACCCGATCATTCCCCTGTTCATCGGCAGCTTCCTGTTGGCCAAAGGAATGGAGATCACCGGATTGGGCGACCGGTTCGCGTTTCTGATCCTCAAGCAAAGCTGGGCGAACCGTACACCGTCGCGGCTCCTCTTTGCTCTGGGGATCGTCGCTTGCGCCATCTCCCTGCTGGTCTCCAATACGGCAACCACGGCGGCAATGCTTCCCATTGGTCTAGCAGTACTTGGCACCGTCGGCGCTCGCAACCTCGACCGCCCCTACGCCATTGGGATCATGCTAATGCTCACATGGGCGTCGAGCATCGCCGTTGGGGTCCCGGTCGGAACACCACCTAATCTCATTGGCATCTCTTTGATCGAGAAGGCGACGGGGACGCGGATCTCGTTCCTGCAGTGGATGGCGTTCGGAATTCCAATCACCATGTTGATGTTGCTCGCTTGCTGGGGGATCCTATGGTTCCTCTACGGGAAGAATGCTCCCGACACCGCTCCGGCCGGAGAAGCGGCAAGAGAAAGCTTGCGGGAGATGGGACCGATGAAGCAGAGCGAGCGGGTGGTGCTCATGGGCTTTGCCGTCTCACTGCTTCTGTGGGTGATCCCGGACCTCTCCGAGATGCTCTTCACAAAGAAGCATCTGATCACCGAGTTCCTTCAAACACGCATTCCGGCGTCAGTCGCCGCAATCGTTGGCGCGGCGGTCTTATTCGTCTTGCCCGCCCGTGACCGGGAAGGGGGCCGGGCCCTGAGTTGGCGTGAAGGTTCAACGATCGACTGGGGGACGATCCTGCTCTATGGCGGGGGAATCGCTTTGGGTCAGGCGCTCTTTTCTTCGGGCCTGGCGAAGGACCTTGGCGAGCTTGCAGCAAACTCGTCCGGGGCGGACAGCCTGTGGGCTATCACGGCCTTGGTGACCGCCGCCGCCATCATCTTGAGCGAGCTCGCCAGCAACACCGCTGCGGCGACCACGCTTGTACCGGTGGCGATTGGACTGGCCCAGGGAGCAAATGTAAGTCCCATTGCGCCTGCTCTGGGAGTGGCCATTGGGGCCTCCCTAGGGTTTATGCTGCCCGTCAGTACGGCACCCAACGCTATCGTTTACTCGTCGGGACTGGTGCCGTCTAAAGAAATGCTGAAGGCGGGCCTTGTCCTCGACGTCGTCGGCTTCGTGGTGATCGTCCTCTGCCTGTGGGCCATTTTGCCACTGTTGGGATTGGCTTAAGACGGGTGAGTCTCAGGCTGCCGCGCAAGTTCCAGCCGGATAGTTTTCTTCACGTCTCCGCCGACGAAGATCGTAAAGATGTAAGGCCCAAACGCGGGAAACGGAAGTTGCTCGAGGTGAAGGATCATGTTCACCGCAGGCGCGCTCTCAGGATTGCCGTCGATGCGAACGGTGGCATCGATGGGTCCGGCAACGGGGCGGCCGTCTTGGTCCGTGATCTCGACCCGGATATCCCGGTCGCGGTTGTAGTCGCCCCGCGTGCTCTGAAGAACCATGACGAGGTAGGCGCTTCGATGGACTACCGGAGTCGACGCCGCGTAGATCTTGTCAAAGATCCCAATGATGCTGAGCCGGTCGGCTTTATCCGCAAGGGCGTAATCGGCAAGGGCGGCAAGAGAGACGTCCACGGGAAGAGTATAGCGGCCCTTCCAACAGATCAAGGGACCAACTCAGGTCGGTTGCACCATCCTCAGCTTCCCGTGGCGGGCGGGTGAATCCACCCGCCCGCCACCAAAGCAGTGCCACCCTTCACCGAGGATAGCCGTTACCCGGTCGTCCGAGCGAAGGCAGAGCCACCTCGCTCAGGCCATCGTACCAACTGGCTGGCAGAAGAAGCCGGGCACCTGTAGTCGTAGCTCACACGACGGGAAGTCGAACTAAGCAGGCAAGCGAGCTACCTCAGTTGCCAAGACGGATGGGCTTTACAGAAGTAATGGATGGACACAGATCCCTCCTCGGAGCGATGGACCACCGGTCGGCCGTAGCGCTGATGCTGTAGCCCGACAGCTTCTGCCCCGCACTGCACGGATTGTCCGGGAAATCTCCACCCAGATCCGCTTTAACATCCGCATCATTCCTCAGGGGGCTTGTCTGGTAGTCGAGGTAGCTCGTGCTCTGATCATGAGCGATGCTGCGGGTGTAGTCGGACTGCACGGCCAACGCAATGGCGCGAGCGCTCGCCCTTGCCTGAGCCATCTTCGACGACTCGGTGGAACTCAGATAAGACGGCAAGGCGATTGCCATGAGGACGCCCAGAATTAGGATGACCACCAGTAGCTCGACCAGGGTGAACCCTTTCCTGCCTGGTAAATTTACTGTGTGTATCGTGCTCTTTGTTTTCATTCGCTACTCCAGGCAAATATGCCTAGCCCCTGCGACCCGAGGGAGCACGGGTTTGTTCCGTAAAAATATCGGATATCTCCGGTGCCGCCTAAAATGGCCGGCACGACTGGGTGCCACCGCCTTTCGCTACAATGGGCCATGCAGGCTCTGCGGATTTGGGAGTTGAACCACGTGGCGGTCCACGTGCGGGACCTTGAGGCGTCCATGCGGTTCTACGGGGAGGTTCTCGGCTTACCGCCTATCGATCGTCCAGATTTCGGCTTTCCCGGCGCCTGGTACGCGCTGGGCGACCAGGAGCTCCATCTCATCCACGATGCGGACTACACGCCCGCGGCCCGAACCGGAAGCCACTTTGCCTTGCTCGTCGAAAGCACGGCCGCGGCGCACGAGGAGCTTACGGCCAGGGGCCTTAGTGGGATCCAGGCACCCGCGCCGCGGCCGGACGGAGCGGTGCAAATCTTTTTCCGCGATCCCGACGGCCACCTGATCGAGATGGTTTCGGCTGGCCGCTGACCGGATAGAGCCAAGTCTCGGAGACCGGCCGCGGCCGGTCTTCTTTGCCAATTCCTCTACCCAGAGCAGCCCCTTGAACAGACAGAGGCCCGTCCTAGGGACGGGCCTCCACCGGTACCAACGGTTGGACCGCTCAAGAAAGCGGTTAAGGTATTGTACCTCAACTTCGGCCTGTTGTTAACCTCGTTAACGTCTCTCCATGTAACCAGCCATCACGGGAAGCGCTCCAGCCACGGCTGAACCGCGCAAGAGATGTAGGCGCAATCCGGGCCAGAAACCAGGAACCGTATGGGGAGCTTCCGTGGCAGGTGCCTAGCAAAAGGCCGGCTGCTCGTGGGATGAAGGAAGACTTGGCGCGCTCGAGAGGACTCGAACCTCCGACCCTCAGCTCCGCAAGCTGATGCTCTATCCACTGAGCTACGAGCGCGTTCGGAGGTAGTTATACCTGAAATGCAGAGGCGTCGCGGGATGTCTTCTAGTTCTCAAGTCGCGCTCTGGGCTCTGGATCGCGCCTAACGTAGACACTGAACTTCCGGACGCGCCCCACGTGTCGGTAGGCCTGTCCCACGAAACGAACTTCTGGGGCATTGGCGGGGGCCGGAACGTCCATAAGCTCGCGCGCTGGCTCGTAGAGCACTACGATAGCTTTGGGCGGACGGGCAGTGCAGTCGCGTTTGAGTTCGGCGAGCCAGCGCATGCGAAGCGCCAAGGGAATCTGCTCTTCACCTAAAATCGGTGCTGTGCTGACGTGGCGGGTCGGGCTGTAGCGCTCCGCAGCAAAGTAGACAGTGGGTTCGAATCCCATAACCAGGATTGGATCGCCCTTATTCGTCTGGTTCTTCACGAGGGCCGCGGTTTGCTCCGACTCGTGAGCCGAGAAAAAGTAATTGCCGACAAAAAACCTTAGATAACGGTCCCGATCGATTTGACCAAGCCCAAGGGCACCTGCGGGGCCGAAGTAGCGCCCCATGAACACAAACGGGAGCCCCCAGATCAACACGACCGCCGACGTCGTCGACAAGCGCCCCGGCGGTGACAGTTCCCTGCTCCAACTGAGGATCCGATCCGTCGTCAGCCCGACCAGGATGGCCAGCGGGGGCACCAGCGGCACTCCGTGGTAGCTGAAGAACCGACGCTGCAGCACAAGGAGGCCGAAAGCGGTGGCAAGCCACATCAGTGAGATCAAGCTCAGGCGACTGGTCCGAAGATCGCGAAAGGCTAGCCCCACCACGCAGAAAAGGGCGGCAAGGAACAGCAGCGAATTGACCTCAACGTAGTCTAAAAACCGCAAATCGCTTTCGGGAAGCGGCAGGTTCTGAACGCGAGGGCGAGCGTAGGCAAGTTGGGCTCCCAGGAGATCCGCAAGTTCCTGGAGCACTCCCCGCGACCGGAACCATAGGGCGACCCCCACGGGCACGATAAGCGTTCCCAGCAACGCCCAAGGGATCACGGGGAGCCTTTTGCTTCGCTTGACCAGAACGATGGCAAGAGCCAGCGGGGCAAGCACAAGGAACGTCGTCTTCAGCACGACCATCGCTCCAAGGGCCAGCCCGGCCGCAACGGCGGACCAGGGGTTCCCCGTACGCCGGGCATGAAGCGCCGCCGCGACCATCCCTGCACACAGGGGACCGGCGAAGCTTTCGGCCTGGGCGGTATCCCAGAAGCCGAAAGTGAAGTAGTAGAGGCACGGGAACGCCGCGGCCGCGACCATGGCCGGGCGCGTGCCCCTCTCGGAGGCGACCAGCCGGTAGATCAGGCCCGCCGTGAGCAGTGTCGAGAGCAGGTCGAGCACGCGGATTGCGGCCATATCCCGCCCGAAGAAGGTTTGCGCGGCTGCGTAGAGCATGAACACCCCCGGCGGCTTGATGTCCCAGGCGTCGCGGTAGGGCAGCCCGCCGTTAAGCCACACGTCCGCAACGTAAGCGAACATGCCTTGGTCGCGGCCGAACGGGTAGGTGAGCGACGGCCACCCGACCAGAAGCCCGAAGACGAGGACTCCGATCAGGGGCCAAGGGGGCCGGGGAAGCCGTTGCGCGTCCTCGGCATCAGCCGCCACGGAGCTAGACCACCTCGAGGTAGTCGCGGTCTGGAAGGCGGGGGAACGGCGCGGTCGGCAGGGTCTGATACCAGTAGGCGACGCTGGCGATGTCGTCCTGGAGCGGCAAGTAACGGCCGCCGCTTCGCCAGCCGAGGGCCTGGATAGTGACCCGCAGGTCCTCCTCGAACCGGACGGGGTCCATGACGTGCCAACGGTACATCCCGAAGCGGGTCTGCGACTGGTATAGGCCGTCGGGACGGATCACCTGGGGAAGCCCTGCGTAGGGAGTGGTGAACTCCCGGTAGCCGCCGTTCTCCTTGCCCAGGTCGAAGTTGTAGGAGCCGCAGAAGTAGTCTTCGGTGCCGGTGCCGCAAATGGTCGGAAACTCGCCGTCGCCGTCCATAAAGAACTTGATCTCACCTTCGCCCCACCAGCCGGTGTTGTTCACTCCCCAGGCCATATAGGTCCCCACGAACTGCCCCCGTCCCTGCACGCCATCGAGGATCGTGTAGACCTCCTTGTACGGCAGCGGGTTGGTGCGGCGGAACTGGGCGTGGAAGTACGCCGCGTCCTCCGGCACCTCGGTCAGGGTGTAGTTGATCTGGTAGTACAGCACCATCGACTCCGGGCCAATGTTGGTCAGGGTCATTCGGCACTTCCGGCGGAACGGCATCTCCCAATAGCAGTTGAAAGCGCTGCCCGGGTTCACGCACACGGCGAGGCTACTCACCTGCGCGTACTTCTGCCAACCGCAGGCAAAGAAGTCCCCCACCGGGCACTCCACCGACGGCTGCTCCTGGTCGTCCCAATAGATGCGAAGGATGGAGTAGCGCCAGTGGCCAGTCGGTGTCATCCAGATCTGCTGGATCGCACCGGGTCCTTCGATATCGGCCAACAACCGCTCTTCGCCCGCCTCAATCCGTATGGACGGGGAGATCTTCCACCCTTGGCCCAGGTCCCTTGCGCAGTGGTCGCCGGTTCCCTCGGTCGCCATGCCTCCCCTTCCCTTCGATCCGTCGAAGTTCTCAGGACTGATAGAGCGCGTCTTGGCAGAGGAAAGGAGGGAGAGGTTGCCCAGGTGGAGACCCAGGCCGTTGAATCCAGACATGGGGTTAATCATAGTCGGTTCGCCCTGAGTCCATTACCGGCCCATGTGCTTGGATTGACCTCCTCCTGTACGGCTTAACATTGTCTGGCAGGGAACATCGATGCCCACTTCCGGTCTCCCGGTGAAGTACGGGAAGCCCGCGAAGCAACTACCGATTCCGATGGAGTCGGCGCATCTCTCGTGAAGACAGGATTAACGGAGCGGAGCCGAAAATCGTTACCTGTTAAAACTACTAGGTGTTAGCATCTAGCACCCGGTATTTTTTGCAACAGGCCACTTTTTGTCGAACAGGGACACTGCCGCCACTGTCAGAAATGCGAGCGGAAAGGGCAGGACCGACCGGCGGGATCTCACCCAACGGAGAGGGACAAGAAACGGCCAACGAACCCCAATCCCGCCAAAGTGCCAGCGGATTCTGAACTCGTGCCATGTTGATCGCAGAACGATTTAAAAGGGATGCTCTCGCGACCCTTGGGGAGCGTTTGGTCCGGGCCGAGCTTCTGACGGAGGAAGACCTTCAAAGCGCCGAAGGGCTAGTGCGCCAGAAGGGCGGCCGTCTGGCGGAAACGATCGTTGGAATGGGGCTGCTAACTGCAAAGGAGCTAGGACCTCACCTCCAGGCCACGAGCGGCTTCCCATTTATCGATATCGCGGAAGAGGAGATCGACGCCGCAACGGCCGTTCTCCTTCCGGAAGCGATGGCCATCGGGCGGCAGGCCCTCCCCTTCGCTCAACGAGACGGCCAGGTGCTGGTCGCGATGGCCGATCCCATGGACCTCGCGACGGTCGACGCCCTGAGGGTGCAGATCGCTCGCCCCATCGCCCCCCACTTCGCCCTTGGCAACGACCTTGCCGAGTGCATCCGGCGCGTGTTCAACGTGCGGGAAAAGATGTTCACCGTCCTTGAGGAGATCGGGGACGACCACCCGGCCGAAACCGAGGATCCTGGCGATGCGCTGCTGGACCAGGCGGACGACGCGCCGATCGTACGACTCGTCAACAGCATTATGGTCGGTGCTTTCGCCTCTGGCGCGAGCGACATCCATATCGAGCCAAAGGCGAACAACGTTCGCATCCGCTATCGCATTGATGGTTTGCTCTACGACCAGATGACGATCCCGTCGAACCACTTGGCGCCGACGATCTCGCGCCTGAAGGTTATGTCCCGCCTGGACATCGCGGAAAAGCGACGACCCCAAGACGGCCGGTTCTCGACGAGGGATGAGAATGGGCGTGAGTACGACGTCCGCCTGAGCGTCTTACCAACGGTCCACGGCCAGAAGGCGTGTATGCGGCTGCTCGAGAAGACCGGTGCGCTTCCGGATGTGGCGACCCTTGGCCTCCAACCCAATCAGGAGGCGCTGTTCCACAACCTTATCCAGCGTCCGCACGGTTTGCTTCTCGTCACCGGCCCCACCGGATCCGGTAAGACGACCACGCTGTACTCGGCCCTTCGCTCCCTCAGCGACTCGACCCGGAACATCAACACAGTCGAGGACCCGGTAGAGTACGAGCTGCCCGAGGCGAACCAGGTTCAGGTGAACCCCAAGATCGGCCTCACTTTCGCGAGCGGTCTCCGGTCGCTCCTGCGGCAGGACCCCGACATCATCCTGATCGGTGAGATCCGAGACCGGGAGACCGCCGAGATCGCGATCGAGTCGGCGATGACCGGCCACTTCGTCCTGAGCACCCTCCACACCAACGACGCGCCGTCGGCGCTCGTTCGCCTGCAGAACATGCGGATGGAGCCCTACATGATCACCTCGTCGGTGGTCGGCGTGATCGGCCAGCGCCTTCTTCGCAAGCTATGCCCGCTTTGCAAAGAGACGTACAAACCGTCGGAAGCCGTGCTTCTGGCAGCAGGCCTGGACCCAGCCGAACACCGCCACACCGAGTTCGCCCGCGGGGCCGGGTGCCGACGTTGCGGCGGACGCGGCATGCGTGGCCGGGTGGCGGTTTACGAGGTGATGCCGATGAGCGAAGAGATCCGGCAAATGGTTTTGAACGGCGCTTCGGGTTCGGAGTTGGCGGCCCAGGCCGCCGCGAGTGGAATGGCGACGATGCGCCAGTCCGCGATTCAAAAGGTGCTGGACCACACGACCAGTCCGGAAGAGGTCCACCGTGTTTTCTCAGTGGGAGAGTAATTGCAATGCCTAAGTACACCTATGTCGCAAGAGATCGGTACGGCAAGTCTTCGTCCGGCGCGATCCAAGCCTCGAACGACGCGGAGCTGCGCCACATTCTGAGGTCCAACGACCTTTTCCTGACCCGCTTCAAAACCGTCGGCGGTGTGGCCGCGGCCGAGGGTGCGCAGTCGAAGAAGCTACTGGATCTGAACAAGCCGAAAATCCAGGACATCGTGATCGCGACTCGTCAACTGTCCTCGATGATCCACGCTGGTCTACCTTTAACCGAATCGCTGAGCATCGTGGCTTCTCAAACGGTGAAGGCACCGCTCCAAGAAGCGTTCGAAGACCTCCAGCGCGGGGTGAGCAATGGGCAGTCGCTTTCATCGATGATGCGGAACCACCCTAAGATCTTTTCGAACCTGGTGGTGTCGCTCGTCGCTTCCGGCGAGACGTCGGGAACCCTTGACGCCGCCTTGGAATTCGCAGCGATCCAACTCGATCGAGAAGCCGTCCTTCGGCAGCGGATCAAAGCCGCGATGATGTACCCAAAGATCGTCGTCGCCGCCGCAGTCGGCACCGTGTCCGCCATGTTGGCGTTCGTCGTCCCGGTGTTTGCCGACGTGTACGACCAACTCAACTCGTCGCTCCCGACTCCGACCCTCGTTCTGCTGTCGGTCAGCTCGTTCGTGACCAACTACTGGTGGGTCGCCCTTCTCATGGTCGTGGGACTGGTGCTGGGCTACCGGAACCTTAAGAAGAGCCCGCAGGGTCAGCGGTGGCTTGACCAGACGTTCCTCAAAATCCCCTACATCGGAGCCGTCTGGCGAAAACTGATCATCGCAAGGTTCGTGCAAACGCTTGCCGGGGCGATGAGTGGCGGGGTTCCCATCATCTCCGCGCTCATGATTTCTTCGAGCACCGCCGGCAACAAGGTCATTGAAGAGGCGGTGAATCAGGCTGCCATGAACGTCCGGGATGGTGCCAGCGTGGCCGAGGAGTTGACGAAGACGGAGCAGTTCCCGCTTATGGTAACTCGTATGATCGCCGCGGGTGAAGCAAGTGGAAACATTGACGCGATGCTTGAGGAGATCAACCGCTTCTACGAACGTGACGTCGAGTATGCAGTAGAAGCGATGGGGCGCCTGATGGAGCCGGTCATGACCGTCGTGCTCGGCGGGGTCGTCCTGTTGCTCATGCTTGCACTGTACATGCCGATATTCAACATCGGTGAAGCGTTCAAAGGCATGAACCCGTAGTCGCCTCGATCAGCATCAGACCGCAATGGCGAGGCGTGGTAGGGTCTAGACTGGCCCCTACCACGCCTCGCCATTTAAAGAATCACCCCTTCCCTTCCTCGAATCTCTCCATGGATCCTAGCGGCACGATTGTAGAAGAGAGTGCAGTGGCAGCGGACAGGCTGAGGCAGCGGTAACAAATCATCTAGGAAAGCAGTAGATCTAGAATCCTCCCTCTTATAGAGAGTCTTTGGGGGACCCTTCTGGCGATCTTTACAGCCCGACTAAGTTGTTTAAGCTCCGATTTTCTCGCCAGAATCGGTTCATGGCTGCAGTCAGAGAACGCACACACCCCGTAATCTCACCAGGTAAATTTACCAGTCCTGCGATTGTGCAAAAAATGTTTCTGTTTCGGGGAACCGCTTGTATTAATGCTGTGTCAGAGGATGCGAGGACAGCACTAAGCCAGTCAAAACACCGGCCAGAGGGAGCAAAGAAGTCTCTTAGCGAACGGAGTGGACGACTCGGAAAGGCAGCCTCAAACTTGTTAGAAATTGGAGAGCAAAATGAACACCCGTGTCTTGAAGGCCCGCAAAGCTTTTACCCTTGTCGAACTTCTCGTCGTGATCCTGATCCTCGGCATCCTGATGGCGATCGCTCTGCCGTCTTACCTCAGCTCCGCCCAGACCTCTCGGCTTGCCACCGGCACCTCGAACGCTCGAGCCATTGCTAGCTCGGTACAGGCCGACTATGTTCGAAATGGTGGAACGGGTTACGCAGGTTACGATTCCGCTACAAAGATCGAGGCGAACACGAACATCACAGCAGACCTCGGCGGTTCCATCCCCGATAACCCCTGCAGCTCCACCAAGGGTGCAGCCGGTTACACGATCACTGGTGCGGCCACCAACTGGACGATCACCCCGAAGGTCGACCTGTGTGCCAACGCTGGCCCTGGTAGGGTCATCAAGCTCGGCAACTAATCTCTAGACTCGACGTCCTCTAACGTGGGTTCTGCGATCTTCTAGCCTTGAGCTTAGAATCGCAGAACCCTTTCTCTTTTGTCTGTACTTCGTGATCAAAATGCTTACTGGAGCACCTACTAAATCGCTAATGCGCCAGAAGCGCGGGGGCACCCTCGTGACGACCCTGTTCCTGGCGCTTACGCTAGCCATGCTGGTCGGGACCACGGCGTCCCTCGTTACCAGCAACTACTCGTTGGCCTGGTCCAAGTCGAACAGCGAGAGCGCTTTGCTCCTCGCGGAGGCGGGGGCCAACTGGGAGATGCAGTACATCTCCAAGCAGCTTCAAAACGGGGTTAGCGCCAACGCGGCGCACGCTCCGGTTGCTCTTTCGGGGCAGCCCTTCCCCGGCCAGCCGGGAACGATTGCGGGGGTGCCGGGACGCTTCTGGGTTTACGCGACCAAGCCAGGAACGGCAACTCCGTACGATGGCTTTGGCCCCGCGCAGATCACCTGCACCGCAATTGTGGGCAACGGGGTGACGGCTAGCTCCACTCCCAGCAACTGGGGGCGCGTCGTGAAGCGGACGGTAACCGTCCAGACGGTGCCTCAAAGCATCTTTGACCGCTACGCTCTTTTCGCGCTGGATTCATCGAGCACGAGCAGCATGCCGGCTTTGGGCGTTACCGGAAACGCGGTCGTCCGCATCAATGGACCGGCTGGGACTAACGGTCGTATCCAAACCGGGTCGGGCGTGGCCACCTTCACGGAGGCTCACAACTTCAATACGGCGGCGATGTCTACCGGAACTCAGTTCACGGGCAGCAATGTGAGGCAGTATCCGCAGCCGTTCGTTTTGCCGACGGTCACGGAAGTGCTCCAGAATTCCTTCGACAACATCGATCGGCAGGATCCATGGGGCTGGATCGCCCGACGAAACGACAACGACAACGTCCTCCAGTACGCACCCTTGCTCGGGTCGCTATCGAACACCGGAACGATACGGGCAGGGTTTAAGAGGACGCAGATGATCTTCACCAACTCAGACGTCGGCGGCTGGAGAGCTGATCTGGTTCTGGCGGGCAGCCTCGGGTTGTTCGGGACCCTCGGCAAGCAGGGCTCGTGGACGGGGATCAACTTTCGCCCGGGCAGCCTGAGCGTGAGAACCCTGATTTTCCCCCCCGGCGACTATTACTTCTCCGACATCGACGTCAAGTTCGATGAGAATACGGAGATCGTAATCGACAACGCGGGCCTGACGACCCCCCAGGGTTCCAACCCCGACGGAATCCCCGTGCGCTTCTGGATCAACGGCACGGGACAGCAAGATTATCTGGGTGCCCGAATCGTGATGACCGACAAGACGGACCCATCCACTTTTCGCGTTTTCTACAACAAGGACGGCTGCACCCTCAACTTCGTCCGAGCGTCCAACGCTCCTTCGGGAGAGCTGACCGTTGCGGGAGCGATCTACGCGGTAACCAATCGCCTGGACCCCAGTACAGGCCTCCCGGTGAACAGCGGTCTGAAGGGAACGAACATCGACTTCACCGGCGACACTTCCGACCCCAACAAGAAGTTCAGCATCCTCGGATCCCTGGTGGCAGACCGCATTCAGTTCAATGGACAGTGCGACGTTCTTGCCGCCGCCGTGGTCGTGGGGCAGCGCCAGGATCCGGCGGCCGGGGTCGGCTTCGTAACGAACTGCACCGTTCAGCCCTGCTACTCGGCGGAGGGTCAATGACATGAGAAACCGACACCGGCTACAGCGTGGCCATACCCTGCCTGAATTGCTCGTATCCGCGTTGCTGATGGGTGTGGCTATCACGGGGCTGGTCGGGCTATGGTCCGTCTGCACCAAGAAAGTAATGGATGCCCGGGAGGTAGCGGTCGCCGCCCAATTGGCCCGAGCGGAGTTGGAAAGGGCCAAGGTGCTCGGCTACCGGAATATGCCGAAGGGGCAGTTCAGCACCTCGTCAGGCACCGCCCTTTGGAGAGGCGCCTTCTCGCCCACCGTCAACGCGCCGAAAGGATCCTGGGTCAGTGGAGGAACCTCCTACTTCGACTTCCAAGGCAAGCGGGTTTCCAGTACGTCACCCACCGTCAAGTTCTCTGTTCAGACCCAAGTCACCGACGCCGACGTGATGACCGTTTCGAGCGGGGGCTACGAACTAGGCGACATAGGCCGACGCACGGCCACAGTGACGGTCAGGCGAGTAAGCGATAGCGCAGCGATAACCACGATGGGCACCATCCTGGTGCGAGGAGGCGTTTGATGCGGCGAGGAGCGACTCTGCTCGAAGTTCTTGTCGTGGCCGTCTTAGGCAGCGTGATCATGGGAGGCCTCTTACAGGCGGTGATCGGCCTTTGGAACAGTTACGGCTTTACTACCGGCGTCGCCGCGGCCCAGCGGGACGCGACGGAGATCGCAAGCCAAATCGCCGCCGAAGTGCGCAAGGCGGCCCCTTGTGTGCCGAAGTCCGGTTGCGGCGGCACCCGGGGGCTAGTCGTGACCTTCGCCTCCTCCACGCGGATCGGCTTCTACTCCACGCCATCTGGTAGCACTACCCAGTATTTCAGCCAGAACGGCAACGTCTACCGGGAGTCGGGAGGACTCACCAACGTCATGGAGGAGAACGCCGGAATTTCCCTGCAATATTACCAGTCTTCATCCTACAACGTGGATGGACTAGCAACTTTCACACCTACCGCCCAGTCGTACGCAAACGTGGTTGCCGTTCAAATCACGGCGACGGTCACCCGCAACGGAGTCACCGGGTCCGACACGGCTCTGGTCCGTCTCCGGAACGGCCCTATCAAGCTCTCAGCCTCCGAATAATCGGTGCTATCCATGCGACAACTAGAGCCTTCCTACATCGGCATTGACCTTCACGACTCGGAGATCCGAGTCGTCCAAGTACGCAACAAGTCGGGCGTCCCAAAGGTGCTTCGGGTCGCCACTGCCCCGATGCCGCCGGCGGCCATGGTGCACGGAGTCGTCCACCAGCCGGCGGTCATTGCCTTGGCCGTCCGCAGACTGATCCAGGACTGCGACACCAGTATCCCGGCGCGAGCCGTCATCGGCATCACCGGATCCCGAACGATCCTCCGGGCCCTCAGCGTGCCCCCGTGTCCCGAGCCTGAACTACCGAGTTTGGTGAACGGAGAGGTTGAGTACCAGCAGGTCATCCCCGACGGTGGGATGTACGGATTCGTCCGCCTCCATCGCGGCGCTGAAGCCACGGCGTCGGAAGACATCAACGTTGCGGTGCTCGGCGTCGACGGGTCGGTGGTGAACGATCTTCGCGAGATTGCCGAAGGGGCGGCGATTCCGATCGAGGCACTTGAGCCTTGCCAGCTTGGGACGTACCGCGCCTTTGCCGCGACTCAGGACGAAGCGGCCTCTTCCCTTTTGCTATTGGTCAGCGCCGACAGCACCGACCTAGTCCTGGCTCACGACGGAAAGCTCTGCTTCTACCGGCGGATCGACGTTGGCTCGTCTGCCCTCCTTCTCGAGGCGTCCGACCGGGACATCCCCTGGGCCGACGGCGCTGCGAACTCTTCGGAGCCGGAGTTCCGACCGGCAGCCGCATTCGCGGATTCACCCAGTGCGGTGCGGTTTGCCACCGAGGTCATGCGAACCATGGAGTACCTCGCTCGCGAGTACCCCGAGTTTTCTGGCGTTGACCGCGTGCGAATCGCCGTGGACTCTCCGGCCTTGTCGCCGCTCGGCGATATGGTTTCGTTCTACTTGGGCATTCCGGTAGAACTCGTGCAGCCCTCGGGCGTGGAAACCGCCACCGAGGCGGTAAAGATTGATCTTGAAGGTCCCAACGGCACCCGCTACCTGACCGCGCTGGGCCTCGCGCTCCAGGCATCCCCAGGCCCGGCGACCCATGCGCCGAAAATGGACCTTAGCCGCGAGCGGAAAGACGTCAATCCTATCGTGGAGTTCCTCAAGGCGCACCGGGGACCCGTGCTGGCGTCCGGCGGCGCCCTGTTCGTAGGCGCTTGCGCGTTCCTGCTGTTCGGCAGTCGGCTAGCGGCGATCGAAAAGCGGACGGCCTCGGTCTACGCCCAGACCACGGCGGTGCGCGGCCAGACGGTAGCGGCTCTCGAAGAGCAAGCACGTCGGGCAAAGCAGTACCGGATGCTGAGCAAGGAGGGGGTTCCGATCACTTTCATCCTTGACGACCTCGCCCGCAGTCTGACTCCAGGAGTGGGAGTCAGCACCCTCGCCGTCTCACCTGACTTGCGGGTTTCAGTTACCGGCGATGCGGCCAATGAGGCTTCGATGATCGGGACCTTCGAGTCCCTGAAGACAAGCCCACTCCTTAAGGGCCTCTCCATCTCCTCGTTCGACCGAGGACGGGAGAAGACCTCCAAGGGCATTACGTTCCAATTCAGCGGCAGCACCCTGTCGCTCGACCAGATCAAGATTCGGCCGCTCGCGCAGGCCGACGTTCCTTCGGAGACGACAACGCTATGACCATCGACGTAAACCAGGTGATCCGCCTGTACGTACCCGGCCTGTGCATCGCCCTAGCGATTGGAGGGCTGGTGGTCCAGTCCCGCAAGATCGGGGAGGCCGAGGAGCGGCACGCCAAGGCCCAGAAGTTCCTCAGCGACGCGATCGTCGAGCGGGACCAGGTCCTTCAGAACCCCGCTCAGAAGCGCTACGCGGCGGCGGAGCAGCAACCGTTCGAGGAGAGCGAGTTCATCAAGGATATTCGACGTCGAGCCGGAGGCCAGGGCGCAACGATCGTCAAGTGGACGGCCGGGGAAGCCGCGGCGCCGCGGACCTATGCGAATCCGGATGGCAAAGCCGAGACCTCTTCGGAAACGGAAGCGGATCCAGCGCTCGCCAATATCACAACGGTGGCCAGTCAGCTCACCGTCTCTGGGAACTACGACTCGCTCCGCCGGTTCTTGGGCGACTTGGTGAGCGCAGACCGGCTCTACACGATCAACAACGTGAATTGGAACCGTGCCGACGACGCGACTGAGCTCTCATTCAGCTTGACTCGGTACACCTCGACCGCGAGCGCACCGGGAGCGGCGGCCCAAGAAGCGGAACGACTCCTGAACTAGGTGTTTGTCATGAATTTTGATTCGTCGTCTGTCGGGAAGGGCCACGACCTTTCCCAATCCATTCGTCGTGCTCAGACCCGCCGCGCCCAGAAGGGCTCGGCGAAAGGAGGTGTTAGGAATTGATCAAACCAGTACGGCCCGGAGAAACGGGCAAAGTCGCAATGCTCTCAGTCGCAGTCGTCGTCGTGTTCGGCACCGTGGTGATGAGGTCCTTCGCTAGCACCGCGCCCGCAGCCGCCCCGGTGCCTCAAGAGGAGTCGATTTCAGGAGCCGCGGAGAAGACGGAGACCAGCGAGCAGCCCCAACCGGTTGCGATGGTCGAGATTCCCGCCCGAATGGCTACGCCTTCGGTAGACCTCTTCCGCAAGGTACTCCGGGAAGATTCGGGATCGTCGACCACCACGCATACTGCCCAACCCGCGGCCATCCCCAATCCCGGCTGGGGCCCGCCCATGAAGCTGACGGGTGCTCCGCTGCCCGTTGCCGGCCCCGAGCCAATGCAGGGAGCGATGGCCGTTTCCCCGCTGCCCGCGGCTGACATTTCAATGTCAGACCGGCCAATGTCGATCGCAACGGCACCTTCGGCGCCGGCTGCGGCTGAGATTACCGTTCAGGGAACAATGAGCGGCGAAAACGCGGTGGCGCTCCTGACGATCGGAACGGAGGAGTACACCGCCAAGCTGGGTGAGAAGTTGCCCGGGGGTGTGCGGTTGATCTCAGTTTTCGACGACCGAGTGGTTTTTGCGAGAGGCAAGGATAAAATAACCGTGCCCGTTGGCGAAAAGGTCCAGTAAGCGGCTTTCGCAATGGTGCGACCCAAGTAGGTCGCACCATTGCTGATGCATCGACGCTCGATTGAACCAAATTCCCATTTGGCCGGTCAGAGCAGGTAAATAAACCAGGTCAGTGTTTTCAAACACTTCCTGGTTTTATGCATACCGGAGAATCACATCCGATGAAGAGTCGCAACGGAACCACTGAGGCAAACCCACTTAGGCTGATCGCGCAGGGGCTCAAGCGCCCGGTCTTACCGGCAACGCTGGTACTCGCCTTTCTTTGCGCGCTCGACATGGCTTATACGGTCGCCGTGGTCAAAGCAGGAATCGCCGTAGAGTCGAACCCGTTGCTGGCTCCCCTTTTCGAGAAGAGCACTCTGGCGTTTATCGTTGTGAAGTCGCTGAGCTTCATGATCCCGTTGTCGCTCATCGAGTCCATCCGCCCCCTGTGCCCAGAGTTCACCCAACGCAGCATGAAGATTGCGGCGGCGGGTTACCTGCTTGTGTACATCGTGGGCAGCCTGCATATCCACAAGCTTTTGTAGACAGCAGCGTTAGCGTCTTCAGGGGTCTAGCTAACGCCTGAAAGAGTTGCGAGTATCGCTTTACGGGTTAACCTCAAAGGTTCGCACCTGGCCGTCGGATCCACCAACGGCCAAGGTCCTCCCATCTGGGCGGAAGGCTAGGGAAAGAACGGCCGCTGGCCCACAGTCGTAGCGGTCGATGAATCGCCCACTGAAGTCGACCAAGTTGACGGCCCATTTGTCGGCGACCGCCAGCCATTGCCTTTCCGGATGGAACGCGACGATCGGCAGCCCTTGGCCCACGGGCACCTGGGACAGCATGGTCGCAAGATCGAGATCCCAAAGCTGGACCGAGTACAGGGTTCGAGTCGCGGCGATGTTCGCCGTGGGCGATACCGAAAGCCCGTACACGCGGTCGGGGAGGCGCAGCTTCATCAGACGCCGCCGGGTCGCGGGGTCCCAGACGCAGACGCTGAAGCTGTCGCAACCGACGAGTCGGTTGCCATCGCCTAGGAACGATAGATACCGTGGTGAGTCGTTGTCGTGCCAAATTGCCCGCATACGCCCTTCGGGCGACCACACAGCCATACTGCCGTTGTCGAAACAAGCCGCCACTTGGTCTCCGGTGGTGGCCAAGCCGACAGGGGAGATGACCAAGAAGCCAAAGGACCGGGGGGGACTGTACGCCCACTTCTCCGCCCCGTTGTCCGATGATAAAGCCCGCAGACGCTCGCCAGCCGCCACGTAGAGCAGCTTCCCGTCATGGGAAAATCCGAGGCCCCGAACCCGCTCCGTCGTACGAGCCTTTTCGCTCGTTGACCGAAGGTCCCGCTCCACCACAGTCTTCCCGTTCCTTTCAATCCGAACCCGCATGCCCGTGTCTCCGGTCGCGCATCGAGTGCCGTCGGGGCTAAAGGCGATCTGGTTGATGCCGGGAAGCTGGTTGAGCGAAGGCTCGATGGATGTGGGCAGGGCGCTCTGCATGGGGGACCTCAGGATTATCCTACGGCAGCCGCATGAGCAAGAGCTTCCGTTGGGACTTTTGCCCACGCAACCAATCGCCTCACCATCTTCCGCCACAGCCGCTTTAGCTGCTCAACCGACTCTAGTGGCCCGCCATACTCCCAGTGTCGGCCGATGCAAGACACGTTGAGCGAACGATACCGAGAGCTGGTTGGAGAACTGCTAGTCCGCCGCCGCGAGCACTGCTTCCCTTTAAAGGTGCGCAGCTCCACTCGGCGCTTTGGCGAGGATGTGCTCGCCGTCCTGTTCCCCCACTTCAGCGAAAACGTCCTGTGCGGAGCGGCCGAGATTGAGGAGGAGATCCATCGCCTAGAGGCAGAGCTCGTCCAACTGGGCGAGTCCCTGGACGGCATGTTCAACGTTCCGCCGCCCCAGCGTGCCCACGAGTTCCTCCAGCAGCTGCCCGACATCTACCACGCACTGCTCCTCGACGCTCGGGCGATCCACCAAGGGGATCCGGCATCCGTAAGCGTTGACGAAGTGATCTTGGCCTATCCGGGCTTTTACGCGGTGGCCATCTACCGGATCGCCCATACCCTCCACCAGTTGGGCTACCCGCTTCTTCCCCGCCTCCTTACGGAGCACGCCCACAAGCAAACGGGAGTCGACATCCATCCTGGCGCTACCATTGGCCGGTCCTTCTTCATCGACCACGGCACCGGCCTCGTTGTCGGTGAAACGGCGGTCATTGGAAACGGGGTGAAGCTCTACCAGGGTGTGACCTTGGGCGCCTTGGTGGTCGAGAAAGCGATGGCCAACCGGAAGCGGCACCCGACGCTCGAAGACAACGTGGTGGTCTACGCGAACGCGACGATCCTCGGCGGAGAGACCGTCATTGGCCACGACACGGTGGTTGGCGGCAACGCCTGGGTGACCGAGACCGTACCGGCTTTCTCCATCGTGGGCCGACACACCGACGTCCGACCGCGTAGACCCGCCAGCGGCGAAGAAATCGAGTTCAACATCTGACGCCGCGCGTGTGTGGCAAGGGCTAAACTTCCGTGACACGGCTCAACTGAGGGACGAATGAAAGCGAACAACATCCTGGAAACCATCGGCAACACCCCACACCTGCGGATCAACCGAATTTTCGATCCGCGCGTGACGGTCTACATGAAGCTCGAGCGGGCCAACCCCGGCGGCAGCATCAAGGACCGGATCGCCCTAAGCATGATCGAGGACGCGGAACGCACGGGCAAGCTGCAGCCCGGCGGCCAAATCATCGAGCCGACCTCCGGCAACACCGGCATCGGCCTAGCCATGGTCGCGGCGGTCAAGGGTTACCCGATCACCTTGGTGATGCCCGAGTCCATGTCCATCGAGCGACGCCGGCTGATGTCCGTCTACGGGGCGAAGTTTGAGCTGACGCCGCGAGAACTGGGAATGAAGGGCGCCATCGCTCGGGCGAACGAACTCGTCGCCGAGACACCGGGCGCGTTCATGCCACAGCAGTTCGAGAACCCGGCCAACATCGACGTCCACGTCCGAACGACCGCCGAAGAGGTCCTGCGGGACTTCCCCGACGGCCTCGACTACATCATCACGGGCGTCGGCACCGGCGGCCACATTACCGCTCTTGCCGAGGTACTCAAGCCCAAGATGCCGAACCTCAAGGTGTTCGCGGTGGAGCCGGAGAAGTCGCCGGTCATCTCGGGAGGTTCTCCGGGCCCCCATAAGTTGCAGGGGATCGGCGCCGGGTTCGTACCGGCGAACCTCCACACCGATGCACTCGACGGCGTTATTCAGGTTTCGGAAGACGAAGCGTTCGAGTACGCCCGACGCGTTGCCCGTGAAGAGGGAGTCTTCGTCGGAGCGTCCTCAGGCGCCGCCGTCGCCGCCGTCGGCAAGAAGCTCTCGGAGATCGCGGACGGCAGCACGATCCTGACGTTCTGTTACGACACCGGCGAGCGGTATCTGTCGGTCGAAGGGTTGTTCTAAGGTAGTTGGGTCTTTGGGTCGTTAGGTCTTTAGGAAAGGCATTCTCCTAAAGACCTAACGACCTTGCGACCCAAAGACCTCCCCCTACTCCTCTCGCGAGAGGATGACGTTGTGGGAGAGGCCTACGGTCCTTTCCCAGCCTTGCCTTTCGCCCCGGACTTGCGGACCGAGGAAGGTCACGAGACCCATCAGCGTCTTCTCGCCCGGTTTCTTACGAAGCCAATCTTGGGCGACCTGGTAGGCCTCTTCGTACCGCTTCAGGCGGTCAAGGCACTGCGCGTGCTTGATACCCGCATCAAGGAAGTTCGGGTCCAAAAGCGTCGCCCGCCGGAACGAGACCTCTGCGGCGGCGTAGTCAGCGTTCCGGAACTGGCAAAGGCCCAGGTAACCGAGCAGCTTGGCGTTGGTGGGCTGGACTTGCAGTCCTGCCTTGCAGGCGAGCATTGCTCCCTCCCAATCCCCCTGCCGCATCATAGCTTCAACCCCTTCTTGGCTCATCTTCTATATCTCCCCGCTCTATTAAACTGGAAATGTGATCGTGCGTTTCACAATTCTCCGATAATTGCCGAACTTTTCCAAGGGCCAATGCTGTCGTCAAAATTCTGCGGGGGTTGCGGGAGACCAGTAAACTCTTTAGGTGGAGCGACTCAACTCGGAAGGGATTCGGCGGCAGGATCTAATGCTCGCCCTTCGCGACCGCAAAGCGGTCGCAATCGCCCGCCGGATCGATTCCTGCCTCCTCTGCCGCCGCTCGCGCGTCAACGATGCGGGCCTATGCGAGGTCTGTTACGGAATGCTTGACGGAGCCGAGTTGGACATGGCGACCCGATGGCTTCGGGGCGACGGACCTTGACCGGTTTTTTGCTCTTCCTGGGCTTCGTGGCTGGCTTGGTGATCGGCTACTCGGTCATCACACGCCGGGCGAAGCCGAAGTTCTTGGCTACGGCAGAGTACTGGGTGTACTTGCCGGGCGATTCGATGCCACCGCAAGACCGAGTCATGGACCGCATGCTCGCAGGCAACCCCCACTCGAAGCGGGGCCAGTCGCCTATTGGGAAAAACGAGGGCCTCGTGTTCTCCGACGTGCGACTCCACATCGCCCTCGTGCTTCGCAAGCGCAATCCGCACGTATTCCGCCCCGACTTGTTCGAGGACCACATCGAGCCGAGCGCGACCGACTTGCAGGCCCTCTCGGAAGCCCAGTCCCTGGTCAAGGTGCGCTACGTCAGCGAGGAGCCCCTTCCCGACAAGCGCCATCTCCAGTTCCTCCTCCATGCCGCCGATGCTTACGCGGCCCTGGGTGAAGGAAGGATCGTTTACGACGTGATGGCGGAGCGGCTGATTCCTATCGAGGAACTCCAGGCCACTTTAACGGAGAACTTCGACGCCACCGGGCCGGAGCTCCACGTTCGAACGGTGTGGAAACGGACGGCGACCGGGGGCGTCGCCCAGACGCGGGGACTGGCCAAAATCGGCTTCCACGAACTGGCGACGAGCGAAATGGAAGCGGATGAGCGGTGGCTCGTCAAGACCGTGCTGGACGAGGCCGTGAAAGAGATTTGGCAGGCGCCATCGATGCCGGCTTCGGTGGAAGTCTCCGCCTACGACGACCGCTTCCGCATCTTGGTGCAGGAAGCGAAGGACCGTCTGGCGACGGTGAGGATCCAACGGGTGCAAGCAACGTGAGCTCAGTAAGGCTGATTCCCTGTCTCGACATCAAAGACGGCCGCGTAGTCAAGGGCGTCAACTTCGTCGGCCTTCGCGACGCGGGCGACCCGGTCGAGCTGGCGAAGTTTTACGATTCCGAAGGAGCCGACGAGCTCGTCTTCCTCGACATCACCGCGTCCCATGAGGAGCGCGCCCCGGTGATCCGGCTAGCGGAAAGGGTGGCGGAACAGGTGTTCATCCCCTTCACCGTCGGCGGCGGACTTCGCCGGGTGGACGACATCCGGCATGCGCTCCTGGCGGGAGCCGACAAGGTTAGCCTGAACACCGCTGCTCTCAAAAACCCGAGCCTCGTTGCGGAGGCGGCCTCCCGGTTCGGGGCCCAGTGCATTGTCGTCGCCATCGACGCGCGCCGCTCCGGCGATAGTTGGGAGGTCTACACCCACGGCGGACGAAATCCTACGGGACTGGATGCGGTCGAGTGGGCGCGGAAGGTCGCCTCTCTTGGTGCGGGCGAAATCCTGCTGACAAGCATGGACGGTGATGGAACCCAGGCAGGCTACGACCTCGGCGTTACCCGCGCGGTAAGCGAGGCCGTGGGGATCCCCGTCATCGCGAGCGGTGGCGCGGGCGAACCTCGCCACCTGGTGGAGGCGGTTCGCGAGGGCAAGGCAGACGCGGTGCTCCTCGCGAGCATCGTTCATGACGGGGTCTACCGGGTGGCCGACCTCAAGCGGCACATGGCCGAAGCCGACCTGCCCATGCGGATTCTCGCGTAGTCGCCCCTTTTGGGGCGACTACGGCTGGAAGGTGATGAAGCCCTTCTCCTCGTGCTTTGTCCCACCCACTTCAGTCTGGAAAGTGACGGGGAACGTACCGCTCAGCCCGGCGGGGACGAAGAGGTCCACCGCCATCCGCAGCCTTCCACGTGCGTTCGAGACGACGAACCGCCGCTCGTTTCCGTTAAGCACCCGAATCGGCTCGGGGAGGATCAGCGTCAGCTTTCCACCGACCGGACGGGCCGAGTTCGACCGGATGTAGAAGCCCTGCCTGACCGAGCGGTCGCGGTCGCTGACCCGGAACGTCTCTCGCACGAGGTCGACATGGACTGGCGGTGCAATGCGGTAGCTCGTCTGGAGCACCGAGGCAATGCCATCGCCGGAGGCGAGCGTTCCCCGGAGAAGCCGGTAGCCCTCTTTGGCCGTCGTCGCAACGGTGGTGTCGTAGTCGATGAAGGCGCGCCCCTTGTTGTCGAACGGAGGGAAAGGGGTTTCCAAAAGATTGGTGTCGTCTTTGGCGAACCCCTCGGATCGGAGTTGCAGCTTTTGAAGCTTTAGCTCGTTGCTGCCCCTAAAGGTCAGCCTGATCCGGGTCGATTGCCCCGGCACCACCGTCCGCGCCTCCCCTTCGGGCTCAAATCGCAGACCCGTCGGCAAGCCCGCGGCTCGCTTGAAGGTGAGCTGGACCGGCGCGAGGATCCTCGGGATAAACGGCTCTACCGGAGGCATCGCCGCCGCCGAGGCATCAAAGCGCACCGCGAGCTTAGAGCCCTCGGCGGTGGGCAGGATTCCCAGACCAGGATCGGCCAGGGTCACCTCGTAGGTCGTACCGGTGGCATCCTCCGTCGCCGCCACCAGCGAGGAAACCGCTAAGCCTGGTAAGTCTTGCCACACGGGTCCCGCCACGTTCGTGGCGTCGAGGGTTCGAGCGGTCAGTACCGGCTTTCCATCTCGGATTCCGATTCGGACCTCCAGGTTGTCACGACCGATAAGCCAGCCGTTCGCCCCGAAGTCGAAACTCAGGATGAGGTCAGCGCCCACTGGAACCTTAGCCGCCGCGTGAAGACGTCCCGGCTCCCATTGGAAGTAGCCCGTAGTTTGGGGACCACTGGTCAGAGAGTCCCACTCCTCCTCCTCAATTTTGCCGTCGATGCGGGGAGTCACCGCGATCCGGTTCGGCTCGACGACGGCTTGAGCCACCTGGAAGGTCGGAGCAACCGGAGCCGCCTGAACGGCCGGGGCCGCTTCCACCGGCTCCTGCGGGGGTTGCTGCTGGCCAGGCTCCTGGGCAGTGACGAGGGCGAGGATGAGGGGTAGGGCCATACCGATTCTGAGGACGGGTCTTTGAGGCCAAACGCATCGGGCGTTAGGCATTGCTCTTCTCCGTGCGGATCAGAGCCTACCGCCTAACGCCCGAGGTGTCGCTACTTCGACCGATGCTCTCGTATGAACGCGGGGATGTCCAGGTCCGACTCGTCGAAAACCTGGGTCGTATCCGGCGTCACGTTTCGGCTGGCGTTCGCTCGCTCGCGAGCCTGCGCGACCACCTCAGCGCTCGTCGCGAGAGGCTGCACTGCTGGCGTCGTGGGAATCGGGGCAGGCTGCGGAGCCGAGAAAGTGGCCTCCGCGACCTTCTTCCCTTCTCGCGAATAGGGGTTGAAGCCGGTGGCGAGGACGGTGACGCGCACATTGCCGTCCATATGCGGATCGACGACAGTGCCGAAGAAGATGTTGGCCTCTTCCGCGTCGCATAGATCCTGGATGTACTGCATCGCCTCGTTCGCCTCGGCCAGCGTCAGATCCTCACTGCTCGTCAGGTTGACGAGGAGGCCCGTCGCTCCGTGGATCGTCTGCTCAAGTAGCGGCGAGTTCGTCGCCGACTGGGCCGCCTGGAGGGCGCGCTGCTCCCCAACGCCGTAACCGATGCCCATCAGCGCGGGACCCGCGTTTTGCATGACGGCGCGCACGTCGGCAAAGTCGACGTTGATCTGGCCGGGGATCGTGATGATGTCGGAAATGCCCTGCACGCCCTGGCGGAGCACATCGTCGGCCACGCGGAAGGCGTCGACTAGCGTTGTCTTACGCTCGACCACACTGAGCAACCGGTCGTTCGGGATCGTAATGATCGTGTCGACCCGGCCCATCAGGGAGGTCACGCCACCCTCGGCGAGGCGAGACCGGCGGGGCCCCTCGAACGTGAACGGGCGAGTCACGACGGCGACTGTTAGCGCTCCGATTTCACGAGACAGGTCCGCGATGACCGGGGCTGCGCCCGTTCCCGTTCCACCGCCCATACCCGCGGTGATGAAGACCATGTCCGCACCTTCAAGGGTCTTCCGGATCTCCGCCTTCGACTCCTCGGCCGCGCTCTTGCCAACCTCCGGATTTCCGCCCGCGCCGAGACCGCGAGTCAGGTTCGAGCCGAGCTGCACTTTCTTGGCGGC
>Ga0216301_1000022_pt1 | contig 36418 bp, 27 predicted proteins | sample 4hB_Boncat_minus_FD_156203 | JGI IMG/M metagenome (GOLD analysis project Ga0216301, IMG submission 156203) | Terrestrial sediment cell enrichment communities for BONCAT metagenomics from Utah, United States - 4hB_Boncat_minus | ecosystem: Environmental > Terrestrial > Deep subsurface > Rock...
GAATACTTCCCCGAGGAAATCCCAAACCTCGTTCGGCCCATCCTCGACGGTAAGGCCAACGTCGTGTTCGGCACCCGGTTCGCAAACGGCCTCCCGAAAGGAATGGCGTTGCCGAACAAGCTCGTCAACGTGATGCTGGCGTGGACCGTGCGGGCGCTGTTCTCTGCGAAGGTGACCGACGAGGCCACGTGCTACAAAGCGTTCCGGACCGACCTCCTCCGGCGCATGAACCTCCAGTGCCAGCGGTTCGAGTTCTGCCCGGAAGTAACGGCGAAGAGCCTTCGGCTGAACGAGAAAATCCTCGAGGTGCCGATCCGCTACGTGCCCCGCAGCAAGGAGGCGGGCAAAAAGATCCGCTGGACCGACGCCCCGGACGCTTTCTGGACCCTCTTCAAGCACCGCTTCAAGCGCCTGTAGCGGCACAGCTTGCTGTGCTCCGGTGGAAAGGCACAGCAAGCTGTGCCGCTACACGGTTCGGCCGTCTCGCTGCCCGGCGAGCAGCATCCCGAAGTGGATCCAGCCTTCTAAGACTCCTTGGCGGGCCTCCTGGTCTTCTGGCGTATCGCCGAACGGTCCTTGGAAAATGGACAGGCGGGTCCCGTCGTCGAGCGGCATGAAGTAAAGATCGACCTGGTGCGGTTCCTCTTGGTCGGTCGGAAGGTTGCTCCAGCACCAGGTGAACCCGAGGTGCTGGCCGGGTTCGAAGGCGGTGTACTCTCCGTACAGCGTGGTCTCCTTCCACGAGAATTGGTAGCTCCCCCCGACCCTCGGATCGATCGTCGCCACCTTCGGCCACCAGCGGACGACGAGTTCGGGATCCGTCCAAAACCGGAACAGATCTTCTGGCGGGAACCCGCCAAAGTCGCCACACACGACCAACCGGTCTTTAGGACAAGGAATTTCCTTCATGGTTTTGCTTTCGAATTCGGGTCGGAGTCCAATGCCACGCCCACAGCTACCGGTGGGACCATACCGATGGACTGCGCTTGACGTTATCTTGTTGCGCAGCAGGGATTAGACCGGTAGTTTCGCCATGTGAGCGACCTACCCCTCTACCGATAGAGACGAGATCACGAGGGGGAGGGCAACAGGCGGAACGCCCAGCATCAACCAGCAAAGCCCGCACGTCTTACTCCTCGTGCCTCATCACGTCCGCGAACTTACGGAACAGCGCGAGCTCCAGTTCCTGTCGCCCTTCGCTGCTAAGGCAGCGGAAAGTCTGGGTCGACAGGTGCCGGAGGACCCGGACCCTGTCCGGACCTGCTTTCAGCGCGACCGTGACCGAATCCTGCACAGCAAGCCGTTCCGGCGCTTGAAGCACAAGACCCAGGTCTTTATCGATCCTTTCGGCGACCACTACCGCACTCGCCTCACCCACTCGCTGGAGGTAGCCCAAGTCGCCCGAACGATTGGACGCGCCCTCCGCCTCAACGAGGATCTGATCGAGGCCATTGCCCTGGGCCACGACGTGGGCCACACCCCTTTCGGCCACGCCGGAGAGTCGGCCCTCGACGAGGCGATTCAGGAGTACCACCGTGGCGCGGCCACGGAGGCGGCAGACCCGGCGCCACGAGGATTCCGTCACTACGAGCAGTCGCTCCGGATCGTGGACATCCTGGAGAAGCTCAACCTCTCGCACGAGACCCGCATGGGCATCGGCGGCCACAGCAAGGGCCGCAACGACCTGAGCGCCCACGATGGCGAACCCACGTCGACTCTCGAAGCCGCCGTAGTACGGATCAGCGACCGCGTCGCCTACCTGAACCACGACCTGGACGACGCGCTCCGGAGCGGCATCATCACCGAGATTCCTGCGGCCTTCGACGCCCTCGGCCATACCCACGCCCAGCGCATCGGCACGATGGTGGAGGACGTGATCGTGAACAGCCTAGACAAGCCCGCGATCCGGATGTCGGAACCCCTGCTGGGCTGTGTGAACGACCTGAAGGAATGGCTGTTCGAGAACGTCTACCTGCTCTACCCGACCCTATACCCGGACGTCCCAAAGGCAAAGTACCTGGTCAAGGACCTGTTCCACCACTTCGCCCAGCCCGGGAACCTACCAGAAGGCTACGAGGGAGTCCAAGGGGCCGTGGACTACCTCGCCGGAATGACCGACCGCTTCGCCATCGACACCTTCACCCGTCTGCGGCTGCCGAACGCCTGGCGGCTTCCCTAGCTCTTTGACCAGACGGAGCTGTTGGCTGGAGCGCACTTGGTTGTATTGAGAACGACGAACGAGTGCCCACTGAGGATCAGGGCAGTTGCCAATGCGGCAAGGAGGGCGTTCAGGTTGACCGTCCGTGGAGGGAGAACCGGGAGCGTTGCCCTACCAACGGTCCGATCCATGAACCAGGATAGAGCTGTCCAAACTACGACAAGTACACCGAGCACAAGGGGTAGGTGGTTCAACGAATCAACTGATCCAGCGAGGGCACTTGAGAGGGGATCGTCTCCGAGCATAACGGGCTCGTAAGGCATCCGCCTTGCGGCAAGGGCTCCTAGGAACAGTAATGTACCGACGAGTGTCGCTGCCAATGTCGAGTAGATTGCCGCCAGCAGTGACTCCCCCCAGGGGGCAACTCGACGCGAGATCAGCGCCTTGACGAGGATCGTCAGCAGCAGCGCAATGAGCGTCGGGATACCCGCATAGATGCGGCAGACAACAACTTCCGGAGACGTGTCAGCAAGCGCCCAATAACCCAAATCGCCACCCTACAGGCCCTTGACTACTGCGTCGTGAAACTTTGGCCGGAATGCGATGATCTTCGTGTTCTCCGAAGTCGGATGCACGCGGTTGGTCAGGAGGATCGCGAACAGGTCTCGGTCCGGGTCGTACCAGACCGATGTTCCGGTGTAGCCCGTGTGGCCGAAGGAGCGGGGGCCGAAGAGGGTGCCGGCCGAGGACTTCTCGCTTTTGGTGTCCCACCCGAGCGCTCGCGAGCTGAGCTCGCTCTGGCGCTTAGTGAACGTCTCCACGATCTCCGGCTTCACCAGCACCCCTTTCGTCAGGGCGGTCATGAACCGGCACAGGTCGCCAACCGTCGAGAACAAGCCCGCGTGGCCCGCAGCGCCCCCCAGCACCGTCGCCGTCGGATCGTGCACCTCGGCCTGGATGTAGTGTCCGTCCTGGTTCCCCTGGCTATAAGCTGCGCCTAGGAAGGTGCCCCGTAGCTTTCGAAGGTTCCGCCGCCAGGGCTCGACCGTCTCCGTCGGCGCGCACCGCGCGACAAGGTCCGGACGCTGGTGCGGGTTGTAGATCGTGTCGGTGAGCGCCAGCGGCCCAAAGACCCGCTCGCGGAGGAACTGGTCCAAGGGCTTCCCGCTCAGGACCTCCAGAATCCGCGCCATCGCGATCATGTTGAGGTCGCTGTAGACGCTCTTCGTCCCCGTCGCATACTGAAGCCCCTCCGCGTAGACCGCCTTGACGACCTCCTCAGGCTGAGTCAGCGTCCGGTGGTACGGCCGGAACGCGATGAGGCCCGAGTCGTGGACGAGCAGATTACGAACGGTGATCGATTCCTTCCCCTTCTCTCCGAAGTCCGGAAGAATCTCCACCACCCGCTGATCGAGGTCCAGCTTCCCATCCTGAACCTGCAGCATCGTTCCCGTGGTCGTCCCGACCACCTTGGACACCGAGGCTAAATCCCAGATGGTATCGAGTGCGGTCGGTTGCGACTCGGGGCAGTACGTATGCCGTCCCAGACACCGTTGCTCAACCTGCCCCCGGTGGCCCACGGCGAAGCAGGCACCGGGGAAGGCTCCGTTGCGAATTGCGTCTTGGACGAGAGATTCGGCTTGGGCGAGGCTAGTAGGCATCAGATTCACCACGGAGGACACGGAGAGCACGGAGGGGTCAAAGCACCAACCTCCTGAGCCCATTTTTCAGGAGGTGCTCGTTGAAGTTTATGAGCAGTCCGACCTTCAGTCCACTAAGTCGGAGGTAGGTCAGGACTTGAGCCTGATGGATTGGCGCTAAGGCTTCGACAGACTTGACCTCGACGAGGATCTGCCCCTCCACGACGAAGTCCATTCGATAGCCACACTCCAGCTTAGTCTCCTTGTACACCACAGGTAGAGCCTGCTCTTGCGTGAAGGCAATCCCCCTCAATGCCAACTCGTGCGCAAGGCAGTGCTGGTAAGCCGACTCTAGCAAGCCTGGCCCAAGCTGTCGATGGACCTCCAAAGCCGCATCCACAACGCGCCCCGACAAAGGTCCCGGCCGGATCGCAGCTCCCGTCATCGCTCCGTGTCCTCCGTGTCCTCCGTGGTGATCCACTCTTGCCAACCCGCCTAACGTCAGTCGATGTCGATCTGCGCCTCCTTGATGTCCTCACGGTCCATTGGGATGAAGAACAAGGTGAGCATGCCAGGAATGGTCAGGAAACACACGGCGACGAAGAAGTAGGCGTAGCCGTTCTCGGGGAAGCGCGCCCCGAAGTACTGCTGTAGATACCCACTTACGATGCCCGCGATCATCGCCCCCAGCGCCATCAAGCCCGTCGAGATCGCGTAGTGCGAAGTCCGGAACTTCGCCCCTTGCGACAGGAACATCAAGTACACCATGTAGGCGGCAAAGCCAAAGCCGTAGCCGAACTGGTCCACCACGATCACCTGCCCGACGGGATCGCGGAGGGCCTCCCACAGTAGCAGAAGCAGGTTGTAAATTTGCGAAGGGATGTTGACGATGAAGTCCACCACCCACGCGAATGCGCTGCTGGTGGGATCGTTCACCGCGAAGTGGGCGAAGGGAAGATTGTCTCCGGCGATCCGCTCGCTGAGCGGGCTGCGAGGCTTCTTGAACGCCAGCCAGATGTAGAACAGATTGGGGATGTTGAGCGCGAGCACCATTGGCCACAGGCTCTTCTTGATTCCCCACTTGGAGATCGTCCATCCGCCCAGTAGGCCGCCAAGCGTTAGACCGAGCACGCCGACCGTACCGGTGATGACCCCCACGGCCTGGGTCTGGACCGCCAACCCGCCCTTATCCGCCGGGTCGAGCAGGAAGGGCGACGCCATCTTGCCCAGCATCGACTCACCGAACCGATAGAAGAGGATGAACGCCAGAACAGCGAAGATCCGGTCGCGAGAAAAGTACTCGCGAGCCGCCGGTCCCATTCCGATGCCTCGAAACAGGCGCTTGCTCGATACATAAGCCGCCGCAATGATGCCGAGCGACAACAGGAGCTGGATCGCGAACGGTACGACCAGCGAACGCGACATGAACGGGAATGGGTCGATCCCCGTCCCCTGACCCTCGCTCGACATGAGGAACAACGGGGTCAGCTGCTGGAGGGGAGTGAAGACATCGCCAGAGATGAACTTGGTATCAAACCAAGCCGCCAGAATGACCACCAGCCGTCCCGATAGGATCACCGCTGCAAGCATCAACACGATTTGTGCGAAGCTCAGCAGGATCCGCGGCACGTCCATTGGGTTCGCGGGCTTGTCCGCCAGCGGCTTAGGCAAAGCCCAGAGGTTGTACATGAACAGCGCCCCGTACACCGTTGCGCCGATGGCCAGGGCGGCAATCCATGTCTGTGGGATCGGCGTTCCGTTCGCCTCTAGCTTCCCCGCCATTACGACTAGGAAGCCCGTCGCGAAGATCATCGCCAACCGGAAGAAGGCGGACCGGATTCCGACGAACGACGCCTGCTGCTTCTCCCGGAGCGCAAGCAGGTAATAGCCGTCGGCGGCGATGTCGTGGGTGGCCGACAGGAAGGCGATGATAAAGAAGATGCCGAGGGTGAGCGCTAAGAAACCGGACTGCCCAATGCCGAATGCCGCAAAGCCAAGCCCGGCGATGATCAGCGCCTGCATGACGACGATCCAACTCCGGCGCGTCCCATTGCTCTCGACTAGCGGGCCCCACAGCATCTTCGCGATCCACGGCCACGCGATCAGGCTCGTCCAAAGGCCGATGTCTGCGTTGGGCACGCCCATCTTCTTGTACATGGTTACCGACAGGGTCTGGACGACCACCACCGGAACCCCCTGCATGAAGTAGAGCGAGGGAACGAACAGCCAGGGGCTCGTACTGGAGGCACCGGCGTCCCCATCGACGACCGGAGTGGCGGCCTCGCCAACCGTATTGGGGTCGGTGGGCGTGGGCTCAAAGGCTTTCTTCATCGGAGTAGCTGATCTTACTCCTGTCAGCCTTGCCAGCGACCCCGATCACCTACCGCTCATTTCCCGATCAACTGGAACTCCAGCTAGGGCTAGGGCCACTAACAAACCGTAAGGCGGCACTTGACCGCTATGGGGAGAGCAAAAACATGGGAAAAAGATTTGAGAGCAGCACCGCTGCATCGCTGAACGACATGGTCCGCGCCTACCAGATCTTCGGGATTACCGACCTGATCGGCTATGAGGGCGAGAACACGGCCTTCCGCTTCGGTGACGGCAACCACGGTGACCATGCGACCTTCTACACCCTTCCCGGCAAGTTCAATGCCGACGAGGTCCAAGAGCTCCTGAGCTTCGCGTTCTCGGGAACCACTTCGGTCGCCGAGGAGAGCTTGGCCGCTTAAGACCATTTGGGTTGCGCCGGGCGGCGCTCCTTTGATGCGAGCATGCTCGCTGATTGGCCACGCAGTGCGGGCGGTGCGGACGCAGAGTCCGCACCGCCCGCGCCGTGTCGGGAGTAGCATGGACTCATGCGGCGTCTCGGCACGCTCCTCGTGCTCCTCCTGGTCGTCGGCTGCGGCAACAAGAGCGCAACCACCTCTCCGGCAACATCGGGCAAGCCTGTCCCGGCCCCTCCGCCCCTCAAAGCCGACCCTTGGGTGCTGGCGACGAACGACCCCAACGATCCTGAACCGGCCTTGCTTTGGAACGGCCTCATCGGCGTCCGCATCGGTCGCAACGGCACCGGGTTGGGTCAGGATGGCAAGCCGCTGCCCTACTTCGCGATCGAGGCCTACGACACAGCGGGCGAAGAAAAGATCCAGGCACTCCCAAACCCTTTGGCTGCCCGGTGGACCGCTGGAAAGTCGTCGGTTCCGCTGGATCCAGCCCGGGGCAGCAACTTCAATCAGTCCCTTGACATGAGGGAGGGATCGCTAAAAACGTCTTGGCGTCAGGATGTTGACGGCCAGATGTTGGAGGTGCACGTTGAAACGGTTCTAGATCCGACAGCGAGAGTCTTGGGCCAACGGTGGAGCCTGACAGCTTCGACTTCAACGATTGTCCAGGCTTCCTGGGGCTTGGGCTCGGGCGGACCAAGTGTGTCTCCGAAAGCTAATCCTCAAAAGGACCACCTCGTCCATTCCGCGATCCTAGATTTTGCTCCCGCGCGCATCTCAGGCCGCTTCGCCGGAAGAATCAACGAGGAGCTTCGGCCGGAAATCCCAAATGCAGGCATATTGCCTCCGTGGCGCACTGCGGAGAAAAGCATCCGCTTAAGTGCGGCTGCCGATCGTAACAAACCGCTTCTTGTCGAGGCCGTGGTGTCCATCAAAGACGACAAGTCGACGACTTCGGCCCCACCACCATCCTTGACGTTCGATCAGCTCAAGCAAGGCTCTGCCCAAGCTTGGGCCGCCCGCTGGAAGACCGACATCGAGATCGACGGCCCCGTTGAAGACCAGCAGGCCGTTCGCTCCTTCCTCTTCTATCTCCGAAGCGCCATTCACCCTCAGTCGCCTATGGCCGTCAGCCCCATGGGCCTCAGCAGCACCCAGTACAACGGCCACGTCTTCTGGGACGCCGACATCTGGGTCTTCCCCGCCCTCGCCCTCCTCGCCCCCGACGAGGCACGGCAGATCCTGGACTACCGGATCGCCAAAGCCCCCATGGCCCGAAAGAACTTCGATGAGTGGGTGAAGGCGGGCCGCCCCACCGGGAGTGGCAAGGTCGACGCGGCCAAGAGCCCTTCCTCTGGAGGACCAGACCAGATCGACCGGGGGCTCCGTTTCCCCTGGGAGTCCAGCGTCACCGGCCGCGAGACCGTGCCCGGTCCCTCCCAGCACCAGCACCACATCACGGGAAGCGTCCTCTGGGCTCTCGCCCAGGGAGCCGATGTCGGCCTCGTCGACCGCAACACCGTCGACACCCTTGGCCGCGAAGGCGCCGCCTTCTACCTGGCCCGCGCCGAGCGCGACCCGAGCGGCTACTTGAACATCCGGGGCACTATGAGCCCGGACGAGAACCATATCGGCGACAACGACCTGTACACGAACATCCTCGCCGAGTGGACCCTCACCCGGTTCATCCCCGGGGCCGACTGGACCTTCAAAGGCTTCAAGCTCCCCCGCGACAAAAAGTCGCTCCTCACCTACGACAATGACCCCATCCGCGGCTACAAACAGGCCGCTGCCGTCCTCAGCATCTACCCCCTCCAGCACGCCGAGGCGGAGCGCCAGGCGACCGTGATGATGGAGCGCTTCTCGGACAAAGCCACCAAGAACGGCCCGGCCATGACGGACTCCGTCCACGCCACCATCTGGGCCCGGAACGGACAGCCGGAAAAGGCCTACGAGGCGTGGCGGGCGAGCTGGCAGCCGTTCACCGATCACCCGCTCCTGCTGTTCAGCGAAAAGCGGCACAAGCCACTCACTTACTTCACCACCGGCGCGGGCGGAAGTTTGCAAAGTGTGTTGTTCGGATTCCTCGGTTTTCGCATAGACTCTAAAGAGGAGCTATCAAAAGCTGGGACGCCTGCGGCGTGGTCCAAGCAGCTCCAGGGAGAAAGCTGGTTGAGTGTCCGACCGAACCTTCCGCGAGAATGGAAGTCGGTGAAGTTAAAGAACTTCACCGTTCTGGGCAAGCGCTACTCCCTCTCTGTGACCGCAGGCGCCGCCCCCGACACCCCACGCGTGACCGTTACGCAAGGAGATTGATGCCTATGCCGAACGTCGTTCTGACCGTCGATTGCGAAGGAGCAATGCACGACCGGTGCTATACCGGTGAGTACATCAAAGTTCTCGAAGAAGAGTTCGTCCCCTGTACCTGGCTGATCCACATGTCCATGAAGGACCCCAGCGCGAACACGAACCTGTACTACCACGAGTTCGTGCACAAGATCCCCAACTGGCACGAAATGGGAATGAAGGTCAACTTCGAGAACGAGCGCGGCTACATCGAGGACCCTAAGGAGCGCGGCAACATCATTTGGGTCGCCAAAGACACCCTCAAGTCCCACATGATCAAGTGCACCGCGTTCCGCGCGGGTGCCTTCGCGTTAATGCCCAGCGACATCCCCTTCCTCGAGGAAGCCGGAATCCTCGTGGACAGCTCGATCGTCCCCGACGCGAACTACAAGATGTTCGTCAACTGGGCCGGTGCCCCCCGCAACCCCTACCACAGCGACCGCGACGACCTGAAAAAGGAGGGCCGAAACCGCATCTTGCACTTGCCCATCGCCACTCACAACGGACAGCACGGCTACCTCGACCAGGGATTCAACAACCTGGTCGATCTTTTTGAGGCCGGCTCCGAAAACGAGGTAGTCACCCTGGGCATGCGCGACTACTACGACAGCGTCGAAGACCTCCGCAAGACCATCCGCTACTTCCGGGACCGCGGAGCCCACTTCACGACCATGACCCAAGCCGCCAGCGAGCACTACGAGCACCACATGGCGCTTGCGGGAGTCTAGCGAACGATCTCGTCCTCTGATGCGCGCGGCTGCCAAGGTGGCCGCGTGCATCGCGGGGTTAACGTTCCGGCAACGATTTGCCCTACGCCCCAGCACAGTGGACAAATAGGACCCTGTTCGGCGTGAGATCCTAGCTACCCGTTGTCGCTGACTTAAAGATCCGACCGGTTCATATCGTCGTCCGGCTCTGTCGGACTCGTTCCCTCTCCCGGTTGCCGCAATTCGTGCCATGGGGCAGAGGTTTGCCTCCCACGCCCCTTTCTCATTCAATAATAGGACGATGCCATCTGTGTCGATCCTGATGCCGAGCTACAACCACGCCCGCTTCCTGCCGGACGGCCTGCGGAGCGTTCAGGCTCAGAGCTTCGAGGACTGGGAACTCGTGATCGTCGACGACGGCAGCAAAGACGAAAGCGTCGAGGTCGCCCGCGGCTTTTCGTCCTCCGACTCCCGGATTCGCGTCTATACGAACGAACAAAATCTGGGCACCTACGGTACGGAGCAACGGGCACTGACCTTGTCCTCGGGCCGCTTGATCGCCGTAATGAACTCCGACGACCTGTGGCACCGCGACAAGCTCCGGCTACAAGTCGAACAGCTCGATTCGGACCCGCGTCTTTCTCTGTCTTATGTGCTCGGCTGGATGATCGATGACCAAGGCAACGAGCTCGAAGGCGAAGACGTTCATCAGGATTGGCCGCGAGAAGAGGTTCAAGCGCCCCTCCCCTACCTCCTGTACGAAAACCGGATCCTTGCCTCGGGCGTTCTCTTCCGCCGCGATACCCTCCGCTTTGAGACCACCTGCCGCTATTCCGGGGACTGGGTCGCCCTGCTCGAACAAAGCCAGAAGGGGCCGGTCGGTTGTGTGCCGCAGAGGCTGAACTTCTGGCGCCAGCACGAAAACAACACGTACGTCCGCTCGGTGGGCCAGATGGTGGAGGAGATCCGCGTGCGGCGGGCCATCCTCAAGAACCCTGAGCGGTGGTTCCTCGACCGGCTTCCCCGCCAGAAGGTCGAGGAGGGCCTGGCCAAGAACGCGATGAACCTGTTCGCGCTATACGTGTACTTTCGAGAGCCAGCAATGGCCCGTCAAGCCGGGAAGGTCGCCATCAAGTACCACACCGACAAGAAGAGCGCGATCAAACGCACCCTGAGTAGTTTCCTTCCAGCCGAGTACATCTTCAACTACTTCTGGCGCGGAGCCGACCGAGGATCGATGGCAGTCGAGGTTGATGCGGTGAGGGCTAGGCTAAAGGACCTGCCGGACCTAGAGATTCGCTAGATTGCGGCGTTGCGGCGTTGCGGCGTTGCGGCGTCCTCTGACGAAGGGTGGCGCGAACCAGAACCTTAAAGCTCGCCCCTCAAGGCGAGCAATCGAGCAATCGAGCAATCGAGCAATCGAGCAATCGAGCAATCGAGCAATCGAGCAATCGAGCAATCCAAAATCCCCTATGCTCTACCGTCCGCTCGGCCGTACCGGCCTCCAAGTCTCTGTCGCTTGCTTCGGCACCATGACGTTCGGGTGGGAACCGGACGACTGGGGATCGCACGAGGATACGGCGCACCGTCTGGTCGACCAAGCGCTGGAGCTTGGTGTCAACTTCTTCGACACCGCTGACGTCTACGCCCGGGGGACCAGCGAGGAGATCCTGGGGCGTACCCTTCAGGGCGGGAAGCGAGATCGCGTGGTTCTCGCCACCAAGTGCCACGGGAAGATGGACGACAACGACCCGAACGCGTGGGGCAACACCCGTCGCCACGTGATGGAGGCGTGCGAGGCTTCCCTGCGCCGACTGAACACAGAGTGGATCGACCTTTACCAGATCCACCGCCCCCAGCCCTCCGTGCCCATCGACGAGACGCTAGGCGCGCTGGAGGACCTTCGGCGGGCGGGCAAGATCCGCTATGCGGGCTGCAGCACGTTCGCCGCCTGGCAGGTGTGCGAGGCGCACTACGTGGCCCGTGAGCTTGGGGCGGCGGGCTTCGTCTGCGAACAGCCCCCGTACAACCTGCTCGACCGGCGGATCGAGCGGGAACTTCTTCCGTTCTGCCGTACATACGACTACGGCGTCATCCCGTGGTCGCCCCTTGCCGGCGGCATGCTGAGCGGTAAGTACCTCAACGAAAGCACGACCGGCGCCCGCTACTCGGGAAGCGATCCCGCCGGCCGCCTCCAGCAACTCCCCCGCCAGCGCCTGCTCCGATTGAAAAAGCTGGCCGAGAAGAACGAGATGAGCATGACCTCGCTCAGCCTTGCCTGGGTCGCCAGCCAACCGGGGATCACCAGCCCCATCATCGGTGCCCGCAACGAACAGCAGCTCCAGGAGTCAACCACCGCCTGCCAAACCGCCCTTGGCGAGAAGCTACTGAAGCAGATCGACGAGATCTTCGAGCCGGGAACCCACCACGTCGACTACTACAAAGCCGACTTCGGCCCCGGCAAGCGCCCGAGGTAAGACCTAACGGCTACGAGAGGTCGTTGTGGGTGAAAGCAACGACCTCTCCAGAAAAACGCCGATAGCTGGCCCGCTGCCCAATGGACCCCCGGTTCCTCGTCTGGGGGATGCGAAGGGACCCCTGAACGGCGCTACGCGCCGTTCAGGGGCCAAAAAGGGTACAATCAACTATAAGATCTTCTGGGGCAGAGCGGCTTTCGCAGCCTCCAGAACGTCAGGAACCCATACAAGTGGCAGAAAACCCCAACTTCTCGGTTGTTAACGTCGACGAAGAGCTAGGCCGGTCTTACGTCAACTACGCGATGTCCGTCATCATCGCCCGCGCCCTCCCGGACGTGCGCGACGGACTGAAGCCCGTTCAGCGCCGCATCCTCTACGCGATGCGCACGCTGAACGTGACGCCCGACGGCGGCCACGTCAAGTGCGCCAAGATCTGCGGCCAGACCTCCGGCGACTACCACCCTCACGGCGAGGCGGTCATCTACCCGACCCTCGTCCGCATGGCCCAGCCCTGGTCTATGCGCTACCCGCTGGTCGACGGCCAAGGAAACTTCGGGAGCGTCGACGGCGACTCTCCGGCCGCCATGCGGTACACCGAGGCCCGCCTCACTCCGCTCGCGATGGAGATGATGGAGGACCTCGACAAGGAGACGGTCGACTGGAGCGCAAACTACTCGCAGACCACCCTCGAGCCCACCGTCCTTCCTGGCCGGTTCCCGAACCTGATCTGCAACGGCAGCCAGGGCATCGCGGTCGGCATGGCCACGAACCTACCGCCGCACAACCTCACCGAGGTCTGCAACGCGCTCCTCATGCGCGTCGACAATCCGAACTGCACGCTGGACGAGGTGATGACCGTCCTGCCCGGCCCCGACTTCCCCACCTACGGGATCATCATGGGCAGCAAGGGCATCCGCAGCGCCTACGAGACCGGGCGCGGCAGCATCGTCCTCCAGGCGAAGACGATGATCGAGCCCGGTGAGGCGGGCAAGTCGCTTATCGTGGTCACGGAGATCCCCTACCAGGTCAACAAAGAGAACCTGATCAAGTCCATCGCCCAGATCGCCAAGGACCGCAAGTTCGACGGCATCTTGAGCGTACAGGACTACTCGGACAAGCGCGGCATGCGCATCGAGGTCGAGATTCGGCGCGACGTCAACCCGAACAAGGCGCTGAACTACCTCCTCAAGCACACGAACCTGCGGACGACGTTCGGCGCGATCATGCTCGGCCTCGTCGACATGGCTCCCCGCACGTGCCCGCTGATCGTGATGCTGGACGAGTACATCCGGCACCGCCGCGAGGTTATCGAGCGGCGCACCCGCTATGAGCTGTACCGTGCGCTCGAAGAGGTCCACCTCGCCGAGGGCTTCCAAATCGCCCGGAACTTCCTGGACGAGATCATCGCCCTCATCCGCGCCAGCGCGGACACCGGCACGGCCCGAGCGGAGATGGTCCGACGGTTCGACATGAGCCCGTTCCAAGCGAACGCGGTCCTGAACATGCCGCTGCGCCGCCTCACGCAGCTCGACCAGCGAATGCTGGAAGAAGACTTCAAGAACGCGGTCCTGAAGGTCCAGAACCTAATGGAAATCCTCAACGACCCGATGCGCCTTACCAAGGTGCTTCGGGACGAGGTGGTCGCGCTCCGCGACAAGTACGGCGACGAGCGCCGCACGAAGATCCAGACCCGCGAGGTCGGCGACTTCAGCGCCGAGGACCTGATCCCCGACGAGCAGGCGATCATCAGCATCAGCCGGGACGGCTACATCAAGCGCGTCAGCATCGACGCCTACCGCCAGCAAAAGCGTGGCGGCAAGGGCGTGAACAACACGATGAAGAACGATGATGAGCCGGCACACCTGTTCGAGGTGAGCACCCACCACACGATCCTGTTCTTCACCGACCGGGGCCGCGTGTACAGGCTCAAGGGGTACGAGATCCCGGAGACCGGGCGCTACAGCAAGGGTATGCCGGTCATCAACTACATCCAGATCGTGGGTGGAGAACGGGTCACCGCCACCATCAGCGTGAAGGACATCGGTGGCGACGGCTTCCTCACGATGGTCACCTGCAAGGGCGAGATCAAGCGCACCCCGATGAACGCGTTTGCGAACATCCGCAACAACGGCCTGATCGCGTTCGACATCGAGGAGGGCGACACCCTGGGATGGGCGCTGAAGACGCGCGGCAACGACGACGTGATCCTGATCACCCGCGATGGCCAGAGCATCCGGTTCAACGAGAAGGAAGCGACCTCCCGCTCCCGCGCCGCCGGTGGCGTCCGCGCCATCTCGCTCAAGGGTGAGGACGAGGTCGTGTCGGCCGACGTGGTCCGTGAGGGCGCTTGTCTGCTTGTGGCGAGCGAGAACGGTTACGGAAAGCGGACTCCGCTTAGCGACTACCGCGTCCAAGGCCGAGGCGGTTCCGGCATTCTGACCATGAACTGCACGGAGAAGACGGGCAAGATCGTCGGAGCCGAGATCGTGGACGATCCCGACCGGCTGATCGTGATGACCACCAACGGCAAAGCTATCCGGATGAAGATCAAGGACATCCGAACCACCGGCCGCGTCGCTCAGGGCGTCTCGCTGATCAAGCTGGGCGCGAACGACCAGGTTCGAAGCATCGCCCGGATCGTGAAGGTGACCGACGATGGTGAACTCGATACGGACGCGCTCGACGTCAACAGCGGCGAAGAAGCGGTGATCGAAGACTAGCATCGGCTGTACAGCCGAGAGGATTCTGGAGGGTTGAGCTTTGAGCGATGAGGGAAACCTCTGCACTCAAAGCTCAACCCTCTTCCTCATTTACGGATTACCCGCACCCGCGTGTGGGCATGCTCCGTCAGCTACCGCTCATTACCAATGTCATCCTGAGCGCAGCGAAGGATCTCCTCCAACACACCCTGCTGGGAGAGGTCCTTCGCTACGCTCAGGATGACATGGCGTTGGGTGGGGGTTATTTACTCCAACTCGATGGTCGCCGGCGGCTTGCTCGTAAGGTCGTAGAAGACTCGATTCACGCCCTGAACCTCGTTTACGATTCGGCTCGCGATGTGCTCCAGCGTGTCGAACGGGATGTTCACTGCCCGGGCGGTCATCGCGTCTTCGCTTTCTACCGCACGCAGAACAATTGGCTGCTCGTACGTGCGCTCGTCCCCCATCACGCCCACGCTCCGGACGTCTAGCAGCGCCGCGTACGACTGCCAGATTCCCTTGTTCTGCCCGCGCTCCTTCAGCACCGACCGGAAGATCCAGTCGGCTTCCTGCGTCATCCGAACCCGCTCTGGCGTGACCTCACCCAGCACCCGAACCGCCAACCCTGGCCCCGGGAACGGCTCGCGCTCCACCATGTCCTCCGGCAGCCCCAGCTTGCGCCCTACGTTCCGGACCTCGTCCTTGAACAGCCAGCGCAAAGGCTCGATCAGCTTCATCCGCATCCAGTCCGGCAGCCCGCCCACGTTGTGGTGGGTCTTGATCTTCGCCGCCGTGGGCGAACCTGACTCGATGACGTCGGGATAGAGGGTCCCTTGGGCGAGGAAGTCGCATCCCTGAAGCTCGTTCGCGTGGTCTTCGAAGACGCGAACGAACTGCTCGCCTACCGCCTTCCGCTTCTTCTCCGGATCAGTGAGGCCCGACAGTGCTCCGAAGAACCGGTCGTGCTCGTAGAACGCCTTGAGGTTGGCCTGGAAGTGTCCTCCGAAGGTCTCCACCACCTGCTCAGCCTCTCCCTTGCGGAGCAGGCCGTGGTCCACGAAGACGCAGACCGCCCGGTCGCCGATCGCCTGGATGAGGAGGGCCGCCATCACGCTGGAATCCACTCCGCCGGAGACCGCGCACAGCACCTTCCCTTCTGGTCCCACGGTCTCGCGGATCTTCGCGATTTGCTCCTCGATAAAGCTCTCGCTCGTCCAGTCGCCCTTCAGCCCCGCCTGGTCAAAAAGGAATCGGCGCAAGATCGACCGGCCGTCCGGCGTGTGGCTGACCTCGGGGTGGAACTGAACCCCAAAGCGCTTCTGCCCAACGTTCTCGTAGGCGGCGATGGGGCACGAGTCGGTGCTCGCGGTAACCGTGAAGCCCTCCGGCACCTCCAAAACCTGGTCGCCGTGGCTCATCCAGACCTGGTTGCTCGACAGCCCGGCCACGAGCGAGTGCGGCTTCGTCCGCAGCCGCTCCGCCTCGCCCACTTCCTCCTCGTTCACCACCAGTCCGGAGGGGGTGGGGACGAGCGTTCGGTATCCGTACTCCTTGTGGGTCGCCTTCTCAACGCACCCACCCAGCCGAAGAGCCATCAGTTGATGGCCGTAGCAGATAGCCAGGGTCGGAATGCCGTCGAGGACGCTGAAATCAAGATCCGGAGCGCCCGTCTCCAAGACCGAGCGGGGGCCGCCGCTCAGGATGACCGCCGTCGGCCGGTCCTGCCGGATCTTGTCGGCGGCCGTGGTCCACGGGATCATTTCCGAGTAGACGCCTAGTTCGCGCACTCGCCGCACGATGAGCTGGGTGTACTGCCCGCCGAAGTCGACGACGAAGACTGTCTCGTGGTTCAAGTTCCTAGTTTGGTTCGTCCGGTTGTCCAGACGCAACCTGGTGCGGATGCGGGCCCCGCAACTTGTCCAACCATGCCAACTCGGCGCGGTGGTTGTCCCGCAGCTCCGCCACCTCGCGGTGCATAAAGGCAACTGCCGCATCGACAGCCTGCGACGCCTTCTCGAGATCTCCCTCAGCTTGCGCTATGGCTGCCTCGGCACGTAAGCGAGTTCCATCAAGATTCGCGGGAACGGCCCCCGCCGAGGCCAGAGCGTCTCGCGCCCCAGCGGCATCTCCTTGGCACCAAGCGAGGCCGAAGGCCCGCTCTAGTTGCAGCAGCGTCTTCCAGTTGGAGTAGACCTGGTGGAGAGACTTCGTCAACTCGCCTGCCCGGTCGATTGCTGCCCAGGCCAGGGCGCATTCACCCCGATCCAAGTGGTGGTAGTAGGAGTAGAGGAGCGCGTTGGCCTCCGATAGGCTCTTGTCCTTGGGCTCCAACGCTTGTTGGAGCAGTTCAGGACTCCAGTCACGAGCACGCATGCCCGCAGCCCACTGAGCCTGGACTGTCATCAGGGCGATGAGGCGCTCTGCGCGAGCTCCTCCTTTGAATAGTGTCCACAGATGGTGACCATCACTCTGGACGTAGCTCGCGCGAGACGGCATTATGGAGCTGACGAAAATGAACGCGCCAATGACGACGGAGATGCTGAGGTAGCTCTGCAGGCCCTCGTGACGCGGATGTTCTGCTCCGATACCGAACACGGATAGATTGATCCCGGTGAGATGGAGGATGGCCAGGAGCAGCAGCACGTACAAGAGACTCGCTAGCGGGCCGCCCCCGATAAAGACGGCCATTCTCCGTCTGAGGTCGTCCTTTCCACCCGGAACCATGCCCGCCAATCCACCCATGACGACGGGCTTGACCCAGTAGAACTTCAGACGATCACGAACGATTCGCCATCCAAAGGGGCCGACGACTAGGAGCAACAGCTTGAAGCCGGCCCTGCGTCCGGCCAAGACATGGCCTAGTTCGTGGACGGCAACCGCAGGCACCATGACGGCAATGCACGAAAGGAGGATTACGGGAAAGACTATGGAGAAAAACACAAAGGCGGTTAGGGCATCGGAAGGAGACCGCCCGACAACGACCGCCCCCAGACCAACGAGAACGCCGACCGCCACCAAGGCTGCCTGAACTCTCCACATAGACCTCCCGCTCATTTTCCTACCCTTTCCGGCGGTCGCTCCACGCCTTACGGTAAGGAGACGCTTTCGTGTTCCCCGCATTCCAATCGGGGGCCTTTGCCGAATCGGCAATGGTCAGGATCCCCAACGCCACCAGCCGGTTCACCTTCTCCAGGTTGGCGTAGTCCAGCTTCTCCCAGTGGTCGCCGACCGCGTGGTAGTCGGGAAACTCGAAGGCGGTGCAGATGGTGTGCGCGGGGACCCCTAGGTCGGCCAATGCTTGGTTATCGCTCCGGTTGAAGAAGGCGTCGCTAAACTGCGGGTGCTTCTGGACTGCGACCCCGACCACCTTTCCGGCGGCTTCGAAGATGGCTCCGACGTCCGAGTAATCCTGTCCCGTCATGGAGACCGCGGCGACTCGCGGCCCCTCCGCATCGTCGGTCCTTCCAACCTGCTCCAGGTTCACGTTGGCCACCGTCTTCTCGATCGGGAACACTGGGTTCGCGCCGTAGTACCGCGAGCCCCGAAGCCCCCGCTCTTCTCCCCAGAACGTCATGAAAACGATCGAGCGCTTGGGCCGCTGCTTCAGCTTGCTCAATGCGCTCGCCACCTCCATCACGCTCGCCGTTCCGCTCGCGTTGTCGTTGGCCCCGTTGTAGATCCGGTCGCCCTCGCCGGTCGGCTTAACCCCCAGGTGGTCGTAGTGGGCGGTCACCAGCACGTACGTGTCCTTGAGCTTGGGGTCGGAACCCCGCAAGACGCCAATCACGTTGCGAACCTTCTTCGCCCCTTCGGCCGAATTCCGAGGGGCGAACTCCGTCGTCTGGAAGTACCCGTCGTCCCCCACCGGCTCCAGCCCTGCTCGCCGGAATTGCGCCGCGATGTACTCCGCCGCCACGTCCAGCCCCCGCGAGGGAGTTCCCCGACCTTCCAAAGCGTCGGAGGCCAAGAACGACACGTGACCCCGCAATGAGGGTGCCGAGATCTCGTTCAGGGCCGCCTTCTGGGCAGGATTCGCGGCTGGCTTCCACTGGGAGAACGCGACCGTGGCCAGGATGATCGGAGCAGCGAGCAGGGCGGCCTTCTTCATAGGGAGATGCTACCGCCGTTCCTGACTCCAACCACAACGGCACAACGTTGTGGCTCATCACCAAGCCAGGCAAGACAGACGCCTCCGAATCTACAATGGGCGAATGGCCGAGCCGTCTGCCTTGCCCGCGGGATGCGTTCTTTCCGAACGATTCGAGGTCGACCTTGTCCTCGGTCGCGGTGGATTCGGCATCGCCTACCTCGCCAACGACCTCGCCCGTCGCGACCAAGTCGTGATCAAGGAACTCGCCCCGGCCGGAGTCTCCCGCACGGATAAAGGGGTGGTGAAGCTCGACCCTGAAGTCGCCGACCTCCTACGGCAGCGGTTCCTGGAAGAGGCCAAGGTGCTCGGTCGCTTGAACGTCCTGGGCGTTCCACCGGTGAGAGCCAGCTTCCGCGAAAACGGCACCGCATACTTCGTCACTGAGCACGTGCCCGAAGCGGTAACCCTCGACTCGCTGATCCGGAGTCGGGAATCGCTGGAGGTGGCCCAGGCCCTCGACATCTTCCACCGCCTCCTGGACACCCTGGAGGCCGTCCACAACCGCGGCTACCTGCACCGCGACGTTAAGCCATCGAACGTTTTGGTCAGCCCCAGCGGGTTTGTCACCCTCATCGACTTCGGAGCCGCCCGCGAGTGGCTGGCCGACGCGGAGCTCACCCACACCGTCCTCTACACCCCCGCTTACGCCCCGCCGGAGCAGCTTTCCGACCGGGCCCGACGCGGCCCCGCCAGCGACCTCTACGCCCTTTGCGCGACGCTGTACCACATGCTGGCCGGAGAAGCTCCCGCCAGCGCCGCCGAGCGGGTAGCTGGGGCGCCGTTGGTGCCTATCGAGCAGCTTCGGTCAGAGCTTGAGCCCCAGGTAGCACACGCCATCCATCGCGGCCTTTCCCTCGCCTACGCGGACCGTCCACAGTCCGCCGCCGAATTACGCGACCTCCTGTCGGCGGAAGATCTGGGAGACGGCCTGGCGGGCTTAGAGGCGATGGACGACAAGCTCGTTCGGATCAAGGCGTTCCACTACGAGCGCCGCGCCTGTCCTGCCTGCGGCGGCCTGCTCGTCGAGCCCCAGCCCCTGCGCAAGGGTCGCTGCCCGGTGTGCCGGGACGGCATCATCCGTAAGCGCGAGATCCTGGACGGCATTTGCCCCGAGTGCCGAAGCGGGGTCGTTCGGCAAAAAGACAACGCCACTTCCCTCTTCGCCTGCCCCCTCTGCCGGGTCGGACGGCTAGGCTACCGCCGAAAGTCGCTCCTCTCCCCGGTACAGATGGGTACCTGCGATAACTGCGCCGCCGTTCTGGAGAAGGAGGGCGAGAACCTCACCGTCGTCGATCCTGGGACCGAGCGGCCGGAACGGGCTGGAAGCAGCCTTTCCGTCGACGCCTGGCGCGAGGAATCCCGCCGCTCTCCGTCCATCCGCGCCTGCGATACCTGTCCCGGCCAGTACGACGAATTAGCGGACGGACGATGGCTGCAAGTGGTGCCGCCCCCGAGCGGCCGCTACCGCTCTCTCTACCTCGAAGAGTGGGCACGAGTCGCGTCAGGCCTCGAACCAAGCGCAGGCAACGCCGAGTGCGGGAACTGTGGAGCCGATTTCTACCTCGAAGCCGACCGCCTGACCCTCTTGGACGCACCGGAGGACCCCTTCGACTTCGCGGAGGGTTACCTCGGCCGGTGCCTCAAGGCGGCGGACGTCTCGTGGCTCGGGGTGGGAAAGGAGAGCCCGCACCCCGGCGTCGTCTGCGAGACTTGCGGCACGGAGATGGATCGTGACGGTGGCAGCCTACGCTTAGAACGGACCCCGAACCGGCGACTGGCACGGTTCCTTAAGGACAGCCACTCTCTGGAAGATTGGCACCGCCTCGCTCAGGGCCTCCCCCTGGCCGAGCAGGAATCGGAGTTCCGAGAGCGAATGGACGAGGCGCTCCTGCACGCCTATGTAAACGGCGAAATCGGATTCGACTTCGCCAATAAGGTCGTTTGGCGAGGCCCCGCCCAGAGAACGCGCGACGGCCTTGACGCCACCCTTACGATCACAACCGACGAAGTCGCCTTTGGAAAGCTTCTACGAAAAGACAAGGTGCCGATGGATGCGATTGCGGAGTGCCGAGTCCGGGAGGACGTCCTGCACCTGGATCTTGGCGACGAAGACCTCGACCTCCGAGTTCAGCCGGTCGACCTGGTCGCCCACCTCAAGTCCGGAAAGCGAGTCGTCCGGCTCGAGGCGGTCCACCTTGCCGAGCGGATACTTCACGAACTTTCGGCCACCAAAGCCTAGCTGTGGGGTCGGTGTCCCACCGACCCCACAGCCCAATCATGTGGTGGCGTTTCGCCGGTGCCGTAACGGAACACTTGGCAGGTGCAGCCCCTCCTGGCTTACCGATGTAACCCGGATGAGGCGGTCGAGGATGACCTTGATCGAGCCAGCGAGCGGGAAGGCGATGATCATTCCGGGCAGGCCGAACAGGGCCTCGCCGCAGAAGATCACGAACAGGCTGACGACTGGGTTCAGGCCTACCGAGTTGCCGACCATCTGGGGGTACAGGAAATGGTCGAAGGTGAAGCCGATAGCCAGGTACAGCATCGTGACCAGGAAGGCGTAGCCCCAGGGGTTCGCAAGGCTGAAGACCAGGTTGCCGCTTACGTCGCTGAACCCGATGACCGAGAACAGGGTGACGGCGGAGATGATGTTGCCGATGTACGGGATGAGGTACAGCGCCCCGAACAGCACGCCGAGCAAGATTGCGTAGGGTACGCCCATCGCCAGCATCAAGGCTGTCTGGGCGAGCGTGTACAGGATAACGACCGTGCTGATGCCCCGCAAGTACTTGAAGAACACGTCCGTGATCTCCCCCATCAGGGCGATCGTGCTCTTTCGGATAGCGGGAGGGATCCACCTTGGCGACCGCCGCCGGAAGTTGTCCATGTCCAGCAAGATCAGCGCCACCACCAACGGCACTAGGAAGATGAACAGGATTTGCGAGGCCAGGTTCGTAAGAACGCCGAAAAACGAGTCGAAGAAGCCCTGAACGAACTTCGCGATCTGAGGCCGGTTCCGGTCGACGTAGCGGTCGATCAGTCCCCGCCGCGTGGATGGGATGCCCAGCCGCTCCAAGGTCCCTCCGTATTGCGCGAGCAGGCGATCAAGCTGCGACGCGGGGGCATTCGGCTGCTGCGTCTGGGTGGCGGGATTCCACCGCAAGAAGAAGTTGTCGTTCTCGCTGCTCTGCGCAAAGCTGCGCGTTAGGTCCTGAGCCTTTGTCGTAAGAGAGCTAACCTGCCGACCCACACTAGGCGCAACAAGCACTCCTGCCCCAACCGCGAAGGCCAAGAAAGCGCCCATCACGATGTACACCGCGGCGCGCCGAGAGACGCCACGCATCCTCAGCTTGCGGACCGCTGGCTCGAGGATGGCCGCCAAGATGATGGCGACGAGGAAAGGAAGGAGAATCCCCCGGACGAGCCATAGGAAGATGAGGGAGGCCAGTACAAGGACCACCCACAGGAGGATTCTCCAGCCGGGCATTTAGGTTAGTTAAACTCCGAGCTCTTCGGCGGCCGAATCGACCGCGCGCTTGGCGCGTTGCTCGGCAATCCACTCGTCGGTCTTGCCCTTGAGCTCGCTAAAGCGACCCGTGATGTCGCCACGGAGCTCTTCGCCCGCCTTGGGCGCGAACAGCAGTCCCGCCGCCGCACCGATGATGGCACCGAGGCCAACGCCGGCCAGCATATAGATCAAAACGTTGCTGTCGTCATCGTGTCTGCTCAATGGAAACCTCCGCTTATCGAAATCGAACATGATTCTACGCTCCTGTGATAGCCTTTTTGGAGCGCTAGGTGTAAACCAGGACGCTCAAACCCCTGACGAAGGTTGCACCCCCGGTGTTCGATAACGTCCTGATAGGCAGAGAGCAATCCCAACCCGCACCATGCTACGGGGGCTGAAGCCCGAAGATTGGCAGCGGCTACAGGTCTATGTACCGGATCGACGTTATTTCTCTCTCGCGCAGCCCTTCTGCCAGCGCCGGATCGGTCAAAAGCCGTCGATCCCGCTCGCGTTCCCTCCCCACCTCGCCAGGGGGCGTTCCTTCGGCGCAGCATAGGCGCATCTCCTCGCTGTCGAAACTGGGGTGGGTGACGATTAAGTAAGTGTCCGGTGCGGCCGCGTCGAGCGAGCCGAAGAACCGGCACACCGGATCGACGTGCTCCGGCCCACCCGGGAATCCCGGTAGCTTCGGCGCGTAGACGAGCCCCTCCCGCTGAGAAAGCTCCGCCAGCGCGTCTCCGAGGCCGGGTAGCCAGCCAACGCCCATGTGCTCGTCCAAGTACTCGATGTTCAATCCCTGGGCTCGCGCGTCGGCAAGCTGAGCGGCGACTTCGGCCATCGCCTCGTCAACAGAAAATCCTCGCTGGTGCATCACCATCGGTGCGGGGTGGAAATAACCTTTCGCGTCCACCAAACTCGGCACCTGGTCGCGCGGAAGCACCGGCCCCCACTTGATCGGATCCCATTCCGCGTTCAGGGTGACGTGCAGACCCAGGGACACGCCCTTGAGGTCCTTTAGCAACAGTACCGCCGCATCGAAGGCGGGCCCCGGGACCATGACGGAGATGTTCTTCAGCACTCCGGAGTGCGCTGCCTGAACAATCGCGCGGTTGGCACTGTGGGAAGAGCCGGCGTCATCGGCTCGGAATACGATACGTGTTGCAGACGGACCCGCTTCGTTGCTAGGCATAGTTCACCACCAGGGTTCTTGGCGAAAGTGAGGAGACGTCGAAATCGACGTACCTGGACTCCTCAACTTGGTTGTTGTCAAACGACAGCTTCGCCTCACCATCGAACACTGACGTGGCGCCATTGGTTCCCTCCGGAAAGAGGAGATGACACTGGCCCAACTCGCCGCTTCCGGTTAGATCGATGCTGATCGACCGGTTCGTCGAATCGTGACGGTAATGGTAACAAACGTAGCCCGCCGAGGCGGTGTATTTCACCGCCACATTTGCGCAATTAGTGTTCGCAGCGTGCCAACGGGGTGCGATAAGCGGGTTTTCGAAGGCGGTCCTCTGATCGACCACGCCCGCCAGACCCATCACGAACCAACCCGCGCTTTCCGGCCCCGCCTCCAGCACGATCCTCTCGATCTCCCGTTCGGGGTGTGGGTTGTCCATTCCATGGACGGAGACCGCCACGTACGGCAGGACCTCTTTTTCCCTTTCCAGCCGATCTCCAGGGTCCGTCGTCCGTGATGCTCCGGCAGTTCCGGCCCCCCACTAGGAAACGAATTGGGGATCCTTCCCCTCGGGCATACTCGCGCCCCGTCGAAAACTCGAACGGGTCCTTTCGCTTGCATGACCTTGACGTCTTTAAGAGGAGCCAATCGCTGGCCCTTGCTTATCCCATTGAGCTTCATGCTTCTCTAGCGGCGTGCCTGGCCGGATTCCTTCCTTGAGGTTACGCGAGTTCTCCGTGCGTCGCGGGTTGGATTTCTCCACCCCCTGCCCCCTCCTCATTTTCCTCGCGAGTTCGCTTCTGCCTCCGCTATGACGTGCCGCGGGAAAGCGAGGAGGGGGTTCTTTTCTACTTGCCTCCGGTTAGGGTGATGCCCTTGACGAAGTAGCGCTGGCAGAGGACGAAGATGACGAAGATGGGCAGGAGAACGATCATCGAGCCCGCCATCATGAGGTGGAACTCCGTCTTGTGGGCTTGTTGCAGCGACCGTAGACCCACCTCCAGGTTCATGAGGTCGGGATCGTTCAACATCATGAGCGGGCCCATGAAGTCTTTAAAACCGCCGACGAACCCGAACACGGCAAGGGTGGCCAAGACGGGAGCACAGTTCGGGAGCAGGATGCGCCAGAAGATGACCGCGTGGGAGGCCCCGTCGATCTTGGCCGCCTCGTCCATTTCGCGCGGGATGCCCATCATGAACTGACGGATCAAGAAGATCCCGAACGCACCGCCTCCGAAGAAGGCGGGGATCACGAACGGCTTATAGGTGTTGATCCAACCCAGCTTGGCCATCAGAACATAGCCGGGGATCATGGTGACGACGCCCGGCAGCATCATTGTGCTGAGCAGGATCAGGAACAGCCGGTCCCGGCCGCGAAACTTCAGCCGCGCAAACGGGTAGGCCACCATTGCGCCGGTGATGAGGCTGGCTGCGGTCGGCACCGTTGATAGGAACAGGGTGTTGAAGAACTTCCGGATAAAGTTCAGGTCCGGATCGGTCAACACCATTTTGTAGTTATCCCAAGTGATGTCCTTGGGCCAACTCCACATCGAAGTATTGGAGATCTCCACCTCCGTCTTAAGCGACATGGCGACCATCACGTAGAGCGGCAGCATGAACAGGACCGCGCCAGCCAACAGAATGACCCAGAGGGCCGTCTGATTGAACTTAGCAATCCGCTGTCCCAGTTTCGCACTTCGCTCATAACGCCGAGCGTCTTCGTTAGAGAGGCCAGTTGCGGTGGGATTTTTGACTACTTGCACGAGTAAACCTCTTCGTTCTTCAGGCAGCCGATCACTTCAGCTCTCCTTCGTAATACACCCACTTCTTGGCGAGACCGAGCTGGAGCACCGTAATCGCAAGGATAATGACGAACAGGATCCAAGCTAGGGCAGAGGCGTACCCCATCTTGAGTTCGCCGAACGCCTTTCCGTACAGCCAAACCATGTAGAACAGCGTGGCGCGATCCGGGCCGCCTTGGGTAATGACAAACGACTGCGAAAACACCTGGAGAGCACCGATGATCCCCGTGATCAACGAAAAGAAGATCGTAGGGGTAAGGAGCGGCAGGGTCACGTTGCGGAATCGTCGCCAGTTCCCCGCCCCGTCCAACGTCGCGGCCTCGTAGTAACTCTGCGAGATTCCTTGTAGCCCGGCAAGGAAGATAATTGTCCCGCCGCCCGCTCCCCAAAGCCCCATGATGATGAACGCGGGGATGACGGTCTGGGCATCGCCCAGCCAGTTGATCGGCTCACCGGGAGTCCCGATAAGGTTGCTGAGCGCAGGCCCGATCCCCAGGAAGCCGGACTTGCCGTCCGCACCGTACAGAAAGGCGTTGATCAGGCCGCGGTCCTTGTCGAACAGGCGCATCCAGATCAGTGACATCGCCACGGCGCTGGCCAGTGACGGCAGGTAGTACAGCGCACGGAAGAGCGGCACGCCCTTGATCTTCTGGTTCAGCAAAAGCGAAAGCCCGAGCGCGAACCCGAGGCCTAGCGGGATGCTGATCGCGGAGAAGTAGAAGGTCTGGCGCAGGGAGACGTAAAGCGTGTCGTCGATCGCCGGATTGAAGGCGTCGGCGTAGTTGCCCAAGCCACGCCATTTGGGCGTCTGGATGATGTCCGACTCGGCGAAGCTGAGCAGAAGCGAGTAGATCATCGGCCCGACCGTGAGCGCCAGCCCGCAGAACCAGGGCAGCAGAAACCAGTAGGCGCTCCGGCTCTCGGCCTTCTCCCCACGGGTCAGCTTGTTCTTTAGCTCGGGAGCATAAATCCATGCCACCAGCGCAACCACCAGTGCGATGCCAACGGCAAGTCCTGCCGCGTACGGATAGGGGGGCGCGTCCTCTCGCTTGAGCGCCAGCGCGAGCTTGCCGGGAAGATCCTTCTGGAGCCGGGCCAGCGCGTCCTGGGCCGTCCGCTCGCCGGCGAGAACCCCGTAGTACGTCCCCTGCAGTTCGTTGGCCACCCCGCCCGAAAACCAATCGGGAAGCTGCCGGTTGAACACCCGGAGCGCCATCGAGTCCGTGATAGCGAGGTTCTCCGGCTTTAGGTCGACACCCTTGGCGTCGGGACCAGGCAGCCAAACTCCCTTTTGCAACGCCAACGCCCGGATGGACGGTTGACTCTCGCCCGCCTGGGCCATTGGGACTAGACCCTTCGGTCCGCAGTACCACTTGATCCAGGTCCAGGCCTCTTCCGGGTGCTTGCTGGTCTTGAAGATACCGAGGCCCGCACCTTCGCCTGGCAGGTGGGGAGCGTTGCCCCGCGCGAAGCGAGGGAAGGGCGCGATGTCCCAGTCGCCCTTGTGCTTCAGGCGCATATCCTTGATCTCCCAGGCACCGGACTGGAGCATCGCGATGTTCCCTTTCCGGAACTCGTCCTGCATCGTGGAGCCCGCACCCAAGGTGACGTCGTTGTTGCTGGGCATCCACTTGTACTTGTTCAAGCAGTCCGCCGCAAACTGGAAAACGTCGACAACGTTGGGATCGTCAAGGAATAGCTTGGTGGGGTGCGCGTCGTTGTCCCACATGCGGACGTTGCTCGAGGTGAGCAGCGTCTCCATCCACAGCTGGGGCCACGAGGTGGTGAAGCCGTACTGGTAAGGCCGCCGCTCGCCCGGCCTTGTCTTGGTCAACTGCTGCATGACCCAGACGAAGTCTTTCTCCTTCAGCTCGGGCCGGACCTTCGTGTCCCAGGTCCAGGAGCCGTCGGGGTAAGGGATCCCTGCCTCGTCGAACGCCTTCTTGTTGTAGTAGATGTAAGCCGAGGAGGCGACGTCGCGAGGAACCGCGTACTGCTTACCGGCGACGTTGTAAGCGGTCACCGCGTTCTGGTAGCGCCCCTTGAGATCGACCTCCGGACCGTTCAGGTCCGGAAAGTCGCTCAGCGGCTTTAGCGCGTCGCGCGTCGCGAACATCACGATCCGGTTCGCGTTAAAGTTGGCCACGTCCGGCGCCACGTTTGCCGCGTACATCGCGAGCAGCTTGTTCTCGTAGTTGTCGACGACCGGCTCGACCTTAACGCGGATGTTCGGATGCTCTCGCTGAAACTCAGCGACAGCCCTGTTGATCCGCTTTAGATTGTCGCCGCCTGCTGAGCAAGCGTAGCGAATGGTCACCGGTTCGCCCCAGGCGGGCAGGGTAAGGGTAGCGACGGCAAGGGCAGTCGCTGATCGGAGCGCGCTTAAATTGATCCTCATCTTCGAGTACGGGAACGGCAGGTAAACGCCTTAACGCTCATACTACGCTAACTGTGATAGGAAGGTCCATGCAAGGGTCAGAATCATCCGAGCAACCGTGTCCTTCCGAGGTCCGGGCCCATCAGATCGCTTGATGCTCTCTTGTGCGTCAATCAGCCAGTTAAGCCGTCGTAACTTGATCGCGGTTAAGGTGCACTACGCTCTCGCCCAGCGCATCGGGCGCCTGAAGCGTGGGTAGCGATGGGTCGTAGAAGGCCCGAATCCATCCATCCGTAATCATTGCCTCGATCGCGTCGAAAGCATCGTTTAGGAAGTGCTGCAACTCGCCCGGGGACATCCGTGCTTCGGCAGCTACGGCGGCAAGCCGAGTCCAGATCTCCTGCCCTGTCGCCCGCGGATTTGTCGCTTTGATCAGCAGACCGTACAAGCCGGTGTTCGGGATGATGCGTCCGTTGCGTCGGTAGCACCGGTGGCGGGTGATGCGGCCGTTTTCCAGCTTCGCCCCCCAAGCCTTCTCCGCCCCCTCCATGTCCAATTCGAAAACGTTCTTGCCCGCCGCCTCGTACCTTGCGCCGCTCTGGAGGAAGTTGCCGGAGATGTCTTTCACCGCTCGGAGGCTGTAGCCTCCGAGTCCTGCTCCCACCACGTCCGCGTCGACGAAGCCGCCTGTCCCGAGCCACTGCCACGCCTCGTCAACGCTCATCTCGAAGCCGGCGTCACGGGCAATGTCGCGGGTCACCGCTTGGAGGTCGGTGAAGCAACCGTTGGCGGTGTACCAAAAGTCGGCAAAGCGAATATGCTGCCCGATCTTCTGACGGTGCCCTTCGTCGTACCAGCTCCTGAGCCACTCCGGTTCGTAATCCCGGCGCTCCATGGCCAAGATGCAGTAAGCAACGTCCCGGGCACCAACGTGGGCTAAGGTCATGCCGGCGGCGAGAATCGGATCTGCGAACCCCGCGCTTTCTCCGGCAAGAAACCAGTTCTCCCCTGCTAGTCGATCCGCCAAGAAAGACCAGTCTTTCGTCGTCGTCAGCTTGCCTTCGGGGGACGCGTTCTGGATCAGCCGGGAAACGATGGGGTCGTTTTGCAGTGCCTCTCGGTACAGGTCGCCTGGACGCTTCCCCGTCTGCTTGTAGTACTCGGCCGGAACGATCAGCCCGATCGAGGTCCGCTCGGGGCCAAGAGGGATAAACCAAATCCAACCGTAGCCCTGGCTCAAAACCTGTACCCGGGTACCGCCGACGCCGATGCTGACCGCCCACTCGGCGTTCTGCCAGTAATCCCAAACCGCGATGTTCTGGAGCGAAGTCGGGCTCTGGACATCGACGCCCATGGCCCGGCGGAGAATGCCCGTGTGACCCGATGCGTCCACGTAGTACCGGGCGGTGACCTCTGACCCGTCGTCGAGCACCAGCGACTGCACTCGGTCGCCTTCCCGGTTCACGCGGCGTACCGCCGTCTCCTGTCGAACCTGGCACCCACCCCCTTCGGCGTGGTCGAGGAGAATTTTGTCGTAGATTGCCCGATCGACTTGAAACGCGGTGCTCTTCCGCTGTCCCGCGTACTTAGCGGGGCGCGGCTCAGGGTGCAGGATTCCGTTGGGCACGAACTCGAAGTCCCAAAGATTTGTCGTCGATCCCCAGCGGTAAGTGGCTCCGATCTTAATTGGAAAGCCCGCGCGTTCAACAGCATCCCAGCAGCCCATTTCGTGAAGGACTTGACCGATGAGGGGAAGCTGACTTTCACCAACATGATCTCGGGGGAACCGTTCACGCTCGAGGATCAAGACCTTTAGGCGCGGATAGTACTTCTTAAGAAGCGTCCCGCACGTACTGCCAGCGGGGCCACCACCAATGATGGCTACGTCGAACTGGTCCACGGCATCAGGCATCGCAGTTAGCCTCGAAGCCCCTGGAACGGCCGAAGTAGAAGCAATTGGCTCGACGTCATCGAGGTTATCCTTCCGCCGTAGCCTTAGCGAACTTGTAGTCGCGGTTCGGGTGAACGCTGTCGGTCTCGTCCGGAGTCGCGATCGGAATGGAAGGTCGTGACGGATCGTGACTCGCTTCGACCCAACCTTCGGCAACCATCGCTTCAAGCGTCTGAAGCATGTACGGCATGTGCTTTCGCGGGTCGTGCCCTCGCTCTCGGAAGAATTGGTGGAATCCCTTGACTACGTCCTCAGCGAACCGGTTCGACCGCAAGACCCGAATCACGACTAAGAAGTCGCCGTAGTTGGGGAGGGTCTTGCCATTACGGGTGTAGCAGCGCACCTTTTGGATCTGCCCGTCATGGAGGATTGGAACGTAGTCCCGCTCCGAACCTTCAAGGCGGAGGTCGAAGACGTTGTTGCGACCGATGTCCCACCCGCCATCCTTGCCCGTGAAGTGCTTCGCGAGCAGTTTGATCGCCGTCACATCCCAGGTCCCAACCTGCGCAAACTGGTAGGAATCGTTCGCAAACCCTCCTGTGGACAGCCACCGAAAGGCTTCATCAGCGTCCATCTTCAGTCCAGCCGTGCTCGCTATCTCACTGGTGTACTTCTGGAGGTCGGTGAAGATTCCGTTCCCGCAGTACCAAAAGTCGGCGAACTGGATATGGGCGCGTATCCGAGCTTGCTGGGACTCCTCGTAACGCTTGAGCAGCCATTGACGATCTAGTGCGCCCCGGTCAAGCTCAAGGATTGTGTACGCGACCTCACGAGCGGCAGTGTGGGCTAGAGTCATTCCGGCGGAAAGGATCGGGTCGGCAAAGCCGGCGCTCTCCCCCGCCAAAAACCAGTTTTCTCCCACCATTCGCGAGGCGAGAAAACTCCAATCCCGGGTCGTTGCTAGTTTGTTCTCGCTCCGGGCGTTCGCCAGTAGATCGGAGATCCTTGGCTCAGCAGCCAATGCCTCCTGATAGAGCTCGGCCGGCTTCTTACCAGACGACTTGTAGTAGTCGGCTGGAACCACAAGGCCAACGCTAGTGCGCATGGGTCCGAGAGGAATAAACCAGAGCCAACCCCACCCAAGGCTCATGACCTGGATTCGTGTGCCCCCCACCCCGATCTCGACCGCCCAGTCCGCATTTTGCCAATAGTCCCAGATGGCAATGTTACGTAGACTGGTCGGACTGTCCACCTCGACGCCCACAGCCCTTCGAAGGATTCCGGCACTTCCACTTGCATCCAAGTAGTAACGCGCCGTCACATCCGAGCCGTCCTCCAGAAGGAGGGCGGTAATGCGATCCCCGTCTCGCCTTACCTCAACCACCTTGGTGCTCTGACGCACCTCGCAACCAATCTCCTGAGCGTGGTCGAGCAGAATCTTGTCGTAGATGGAACGGTCCACCTGAAAAGCCGTCTGGAGTCTTTGCCCCTGGTAGGGAGATGGTCGGGATTTGTCCTCGAACTTTTCTCCCGCGAGGAAATCGAAGTCCCAGAGGTCATCGGTGCGGCCCCACCGATAGGTGGCTCCTATTTTGATCGGGAAATCTGCCGCTTCTACTTTGTCCCAGCACCCCATTTCCTGGAGGACCAGGTTGATCATGGGCAGCATGCTCTCCCCTACATGGTCCCGCGGAAAGATCTCCCGCTCAAGGATCACCACATTAAGTTGCGGCGCGTACTTCTTCAGTAAAGTTCCGGCGGTCGAACCCGCGGGACCACCGCCGATGATGGCGACGTCGTAAATGTTTTGCCTCCTACGTTGCCCTGCCAAGAGGCAGGGCTGGACAACAATAGCCTACTGACCCGTAGATCCGCCTTGGGGCGCGGAGGGCGCAGTGCCAGCACCGCCCGTATACTTCTCCATCTGCTTCTTTTGCTCGGGCGTCATCTTACTGACGTCGAGACCTTTTTTGAAGCCGTCCTTCATCTGGGCCTCTTCGGAGGCCGACATCTTGTCATCGCTTCCGCATCCTTGGGTGAAGACCGCAGTAGCGACGAGCACGGCGAGAAGAAAGACTTTATTCATTTTATTCCTTTGACGAACGGGAGGCCAGTTTAGCCTCCCGTGAATCGTATGACCTTAGCGGTCGGACCTCCACATGTTCTTCTCAGGCTGCTTTTCCGAATCCGGATTCGTTGCTTCGGGCCGGAACGACTTGGCGTGACCGTCAACAAACGAGAAGTTGGCCTGGTTGTTGCTCACCGAGACCGCACCACGCTTTCCGCGCGGGTACTTCTCTTCCGTGCCGTCAGACTTCACGCGGCGGCCGTTGGGAATGGCTCCGGTGTCGCCTGAGTAGTAGTCCTCGTTCGGAAGTGCGTCCCAGAGGAAGACCTGCGTGGGCCAGATAAGAGACGCGTTTCCACCGGTCCAGTACCCACCGGGTCCGGCTACTTCGCTGTTGTACTTCGGAGCGAACATGATCGTGTCGGCCGGATTGGTTGCCGCCGTAGCACTGATCGAGCCACCCTTGAACCACCCATCCTTTTGCCAGTCATCCTGCACGATTCCGATGACGCCAAGCTGGGAGTTGTCCTTACCGTCGTACGAGCTGGTTGCGCCGCCCATCAACGAGTTGGACGCAAACGAGAGCCAAGGGCCCGCGAAGTCGTTGTAACCGGTCTTCGAGTCGAGCGCGGACCTGAGAAGTCCTTGGCTCTTCAAGTACGGGGACAGCTTGGCTGCCCAGTAGCACTCGCCCGCCCGGCTCGTGTCGCCCCACCCACCGGGGCCTGGGTAGTAGACACTGCTTGTCACGAACACGTCGTCGGAGTCGCCGGCATAGATCAGCGATCCCAGCGCAACCTGCTTCGTATTCGAGAGCTCCGAGGTCCGCTTAGCCGCCGTCTTCGCCTGGGCGAATACGGGGAAGAGGATCGCGGCGAGGATGGCGATGATGGCGATCACGACGAGGAGTTCGATAAGCGTAAAAGCTCGATTGTTATTGCGTTTCAATGAGGTCCTCCATTGGCACCAGAAATGAGTTGACGAGATGGGGGTAAAGCGTAGGCGTCGGATTGACGGACAGGTGCCGTACTCCGGCGCAGGATGAACTCGACCGAGACCCGCACCACCTCGTCTGGGTGGGTATGGTCCTCGACCTTGTCGATCAAAAGGTTGGCCGCCCGCTTACCGAGGTTCGGCAACGGTTGGCGGAGAGTGGTCAGCGGCGGCTCGCAAAGGGCCGATTCGGGCGAAGAGTCGATACCCATCACCGACACGTCCTCCGGGACGCGCAGGCCGTGCTCTCGGAAGATGCGAATTGCCTGGATGGCCGAGTTGTCGTGCCAGCCGAGCACCGCCGTCGGACGGACTTCCTCGCGCATGGCCAGTACAGCGGACGCCACATCCTCGCCGTACTCCTCGTGAGAGAAGTGGTGGATATCGCGCGCAGGAATCCCTGCTGCCAGCAACGCGGTGCGGAATCCCTGCTCCCGCTCAAGTGAGCTGGCGGTCAGCCGGTTCCGTCCAAGGAAGGCAAAGCGCCGGTGGCCGAGGTCCAAAAAGTGCTGAGCAACCGTCGCTCCGGCGGCTACGTTGTCGATGTCGACGCTGGACACCCCTTCTAGGGTGGCCGTCGTCCCCACGAGCACCATCGGTGTCCCCCGTTGCTGGAGGAAGGTTACGAGGTCGCTGTTAACGGAAGGAGCGATAACGACCAAACCGTCGCACCGACCGTCGTAGCTGCGACGGATGGCATGCCCGAGGTCGTCCCACATCCTCTCGGCAAAGATGGTGGTGCTCCACCCGCGGAAAAGCGCGGCTTCCAGCACCCCGTCCAGCACGTTGCAGAAGTAGCCGTGCTGGAGCAGGGGGTTCTTGGTGATGTCGGGAACGATGACGCCCAGATTCCGCGTCAGGATCGCCTTCTGCTTGTCCTCGAGCGCCGGGGGTCGGTATCGGAGCTGGCGAACGGCCGCGAGAACTCGCTCGCGCGTGTCCTGACCGACCCGGTCCACGCGCCCATTGAGCACGTGCGACACGGTCGCGGTCGAGACACCGCAGTGATTCGCTACATCGCGGATCGTTGCCATAGGATCAGGTGGTGGAAAACGCGTTAACGTTCCACTCAAGTCATCATACGCCACACAGAAGCGCAATTCAACTCTCCGCGCCACTTTTTACAACCTAAACCAGAAGGCAAACGAAAGTATTCCGGCTAAGGGGAAAGGTTAACAAGAGCCCGAAGTTCATCGTGCTCACTGTATTTGAGCAGAAACGGAGACAGTCGAAGGCCAGGACCAGGAAACCGTTCGGGCGGGGCGCCCCTGAACCGCATCCTGGGTGAGAGCAACCACTCGCACCTCGCCGCTTCTGCGTTCAATGAAGAGCGGAGCCGTGCCTATACGTTCAACCGACGTTGGGGGGTCCGGGGAAGGCAAGGTAACGGTGCGCACTGGCTAAGATCCCGAGGCATCTAGTCCATCAACTCTCATCAAGAAGCGGCCTGATTAAATCTTGCCCGAACTTGGCTCGCAACAAGGCACTGCCGTTCTCGCACGGGATTCCAACTGACAAACATCGTGCCGCTGGGCTAAATAGCCTCAGGATCCCTGTGGTCCCATGCGGCTAATGGAACTAGCGCCTACACTATCCTGACCTGAGTCCAAGCGATGTTTTCCTCACCAGCTCGCACCCCTCTTGCACTGCGTTTCGCCAACAGAAGTAACGACAGCTTGTCCGAAAACAGCATCTCGCCGATCAGGCAGGCACCGTTGAAGACGTGTCAAGGTAGCATCCAGTCGCCCCTGATTGCCCCTCAGCGAGCGGCTCCAGCAAACCGCGATAAAGGGATCAAGCGCTGCTATTTCGGTTTAGAAGGGACGTAAAGATGCTCGGTGGAAAAGAGCACCCAGCTTCAGAACTGGGTGCTCGATAGCGGTAGCACCAACAAGGCTACCGGGATCACAGGTTTAGTCAACTAGGCATCCAGGTCTACATCGGACCTGCAGGTCACTTGCCCCCAGCCGAGTTGCCTAAGTTCTGCTGGATCGCAGCTTGAGCTTCCGGCGGAGCTGCGGAGGTGCTCATCTGTTCACGAGCCGACGTCATTTGCTTGTTGAACTCTTCAGCAGTGACCTTCTCCTCCTTCTCTCCACAGCCCACTACCGAAACTACCGTCACCAGAGCCAACAGCACTGAATATTTCTTCTTTCTCAACCGCTCCTCCCATTTTCACATGTGAAGGGTCCGTGAGGCGGCAACACGGACCCTGTTCTCGTCTACCGGCCGGAACGGGGTCCGAACCAATACTTGGCGTTGGGGTTCATCGGAGCACACGCGGCAACAGGTGAACCTGGAAGCTCGCGTCCCGCGTCTCCGGTGAAGTAGGTCGCGCAGACCTTTGCCTTCTCTGCGTCGATGGTCAGATTCTTCTGGGTTGAACTGTCGTACTCGCTGGACGAGCCCTTGATCGAGGCCGCATGCCCATCGCAGAGCGCGATGGTGACCATGCCGTTGTACCGGCTCTGAGCCTTACGCCAGCTCAAATCGTCTCCCATCGCAGAGGTGAGAGCAAAGTTGCCCCAGGTGTCTCCGATTAACACGGTGCTGGCAACGGCACCAAGGCTGCTAAGAGTAGCACTGGGACCGCCAAGATCGGGTCCTCCCCATCCCGCTGTCCACGACTGCTGCTGACCGGTGTTGGGATCGATCGCCCAGAAGATGCTGGAGAGCGCCTGGTTCATACCGTACGAAAACAGCTTTTCCCCGGCCCTCATTGTTGTGCGCGCATGATCAGGATTGGAGGCGCTGAATCCGGGGGACGAACTTAGGGCGTTTCCGCGGTCGTCCCTTGTTCGCGCTGGGTTCATGAAGGAGGGCGACACGAAGATCCCAACATCTCCCTGGGCGGCCTTGCCGTTTGTGTTGTAGGGGTCGCCGTCATCACCATCCGACTTCTTGTTGCCGCCTGTCTTCACATAGGGGAAAATGGCCTCCTCCCACTGAATAAGCCCTCCGACCGGATTACCCCAGGCCAGAGTTCGACAGAGCGCGTCGTCGTAGTCGTTGGCATACATGATATGCCCCAATGCCAGTTGCTTGACGTTGGACAAAGAAGTGGTCTTCTTGGCCGCTCCCTTCGCCTGGGCGAACACAGGGAAGAGAATGGCAGCTAGGATCGCGATGATCGCGATGACGACGAGGAGTTCGATTAGGGTGAAACCCTTAGCAACGTTGCTTTTCAATGAGATCCTCCGTTGGTACCGGTGATAAGTTGACGAGATAGGTTTAAGGCGTAGGCGTCGGCTTGGTGGGCAGGGGTGGTGCTCCGACGCAGAACAAAATCGATGGAGACTCGCACCACCTCATCGGGATGGTTGTGGTCCTCGACCTTGTCGATAAGGAGGTTGGCCGCGCGCTTTCCGAGGCTTGGAAGGGGCTGGCGGATGGTGGTTAAGGAAGGGCTGGAGTCCGCGGACTCTGGCGAGGCATCGACGCCCATGATCGAGATGTCTTCAGGCACGCGAACACCCCGATCGCGCAGTACCCGCATCACCACGATGGCTAAATGATCGTGCCAACCCAAAAGTGCGGTGGGCCGGATCTTCTCGGGCATCGCCAAAAGGGCGGCCGCGATCGATTGGCCGTCGCGATACTCCTCATAGGTAAAGGAGTAGATGTCGCGCGCCGGGACTCCCGCCGCCGAAAGCGCATTTCGAAAGCCCTGCTCCCGCTCGACCGAGCTGGAGC
>Ga0216301_1000023_pt1 | contig 35958 bp, 31 predicted proteins | sample 4hB_Boncat_minus_FD_156203 | JGI IMG/M metagenome (GOLD analysis project Ga0216301, IMG submission 156203) | Terrestrial sediment cell enrichment communities for BONCAT metagenomics from Utah, United States - 4hB_Boncat_minus | ecosystem: Environmental > Terrestrial > Deep subsurface > Rock...
GGCTATTACGGCTTGCCGAAAGGGCGGGACCATCTCGATCCCGGGCGAGTACACGATGATCATCGACTCGATCAACTTCGGGGCCGCGTTCAACAAGGGCCTCACCTTCAAGATGGGCCAGACTCACCTGCACCGCTACCTCCGCCCACTCCTCGACCGAATCATGGCCGGGGAGATCGACCCGTCTTTCGTCATCACCCACCGGGCGCCGCTCCGCGACGCGCCGAAGATGTACGAGACGTTCAAGCACAAGCGCGACGAGTGCATTAAGGTCGTCCTTAATCCCGCCGCGTAATGATCCGGACTGAGGCTTGCTAGGCCTCTCTCCCGACCCGAGGCCCCGCAACGGCGGGGCCTCACCGTTTGTTGTAGCGGTTGAGGGTTGAGGGTTGAGGGTTGAGGGTTGAGGGTTGAGGGTTGAGGGTTGAGGGTTGAGGGTTGAGGGTTGAGGGTTGAGGGTTGAGCTATCACGAAGGCTAGAACCTCCTCAAGGCTGGATGCTCAACCCTCAACGCTTCCCAAATCCAAAATCACTCTTCCCCCTTCCTCCACTCCCAAGTCCGCCGCCGGTAAACTCCGGCCTATGAAAGCCGCCGTCCTGCCCTTCAATGCCGCCGAAGGGACCAAGCCTGCGCTGGGGCGCCAATTCGCCGCCTTTGCCGCCGAGCAACTCCGCACGCACGCGGAAGCCGACATCAACACCGTGAGCTACCTCACGCAGGTCCAGGAAGCGGACGGGATGCGCATGGCGTTCGTCAACATCGCGGACGACCTCCTTCCGTACGACCAGCTCAAGGACCTATTCGAGCAGGCGGAAGTCGATCTGGTCATGGACGGGATGCTGCGGCAGACGGACGACCACTTCTCAATGACCCTCCGGTTCCACGAGCAGAACAACCCGGAAGCGGTCCACCAGGAGCAGATCGAGTTCGACAAGTCGGAGGTCTTCACGACCCTTCACCGGTTGGTGAAGCGGCTGGCCGACCAAGCGCAGATCGGCGTGCCGGAGATCTTGGCGGGCGAGACGATGGAGTTCGGGACGGACAATGCCGAGGCGTTCCTGAAGTTCCTCGAGGGGTACGACGCGCTGAACTACATCCAGCAGGCGAACGGCGCGGTGGCTCTTGAGTTCAGCCCTGAGGGCGCCATCACCGCCCTGCTGGAGTCGGTGGAGCTCGACCCAGACTTCGAGGGGCCGTACCAGGTGCTCGTCCAGCTTTGTCGGGCCTGCGCCGCGTACCGCATCGGCACCTTTGAGATGCTCGATCAGGCGCTGGTCCGCCTCACTGAGCTCCTGCCGGATGAGTTCGCCGCCTACTTCGGCCTTGGCGAGATCCACCAAGCGGTCGGCTCGCTCGACCGGGCATCCCACTACTACGAGAAGGCGGTGCAGCTAGAGTCGGAAGATCCGTCCCTCTACACGCGCCTGGGCCTTGTCCAGCTTCAGAGCGGTATGCCGGTGAACGCAGAGCGCAACTTCCGCAAGGCGCTAGCGATGGAAGGGCCGGAAAAGCCCACTGCCGACTACCTGGCCGCCGTGCTCCAACAGACCGGGCGAGAGCACGAGATCCCCGGCCTGTGGAAGTCCATGGTCGAGGAAGATCCGCAGAACGGCCAGGCGCACGCGAAGTACGCTATGGCACTGCTTCAGGCGGGCAAGGAGGCGGAGGGCGAGCGGGCGTTCGAGACGGCCCTGGAAATCCTTGAAGACAATGCCCTGATCAAGCGTTACTACGCTCCCTACCTGGTGAGCAAGAACGAGCTCGACCGAGCGATGGACTTTTACGAGGACGCGCTTGAGGTCGCCCCCGGCGACGTGCCCACTCTGATCGAGTACGCGCAAACCCTGGAAGCGGCGGGCCGCGAATTCGAGGTGCCGAACGTGCTGAAGCAGGTCCTCGGCGCTAACCCCGACCCTGACACTCGGGCCCAGGTGATGGCCCGGCTGATCGAGCTAGAGCAGCCGAAGCGAGCAGAGAGCGTGGAGAACGCTCGGATGAAGATGGAGTCCGGCGACTTCCAAGGCGCGATTCGCGATCTGAAGCCGCTACGAAACTGGCTCGCAGACTACTGGAAGCTCTGGGCTCTCCTGAGCTCGGCCTACAACCGGACCGAGCAGTACACCGAGGCCGAAGACGCTTCTCGTCGACTGCTGGAGCTGTACCCGGGCTGCGAGCCGGGCTATGGCGAGATGGTCCAGGCGCTCTCGGGGCAGGATCGGGCTGAGGAAGCTTTCCAAATGATGCAGTACGCGGCTTCCAACAACCCGAGCTCGCTGCCGATCCACCTGAACCTGGGCCTCGCCGCCAAGCGAGCCGGTTACTCGGACGTGGCACGGGACTTGGCGAAGCAGATTCGAGAGGCGATCGGGCCGAACGAAGAACTCGAGCCTGTGCTCGCGGAGATGGAGAGCTAGGGGCATGGGCGTTCGGTGTTGGGTGTTTGGGGTTAGGACCTAGGCATGATCGAACACCCAACACCGAACACCGAACACCGAACGCCCCGGGTCCACTGGGGGGTGAAGGCCTTCGTCGCCTTCCACCTTTTTTGCATCACCGTTTGGGCGATTCCCAACGCTCCTGCGGAGATCATTCAGGGCAAGCGGAAGCCGTGGGGAACCGAGCGGTTCTTGGTATGGAACGGGGCGAGCCTTAAAACCTTTGGCCCACTGAAAGCGTATCTGTTCGGCACCGGATTCTGGCAGTACTGGGACATGTTCTCTCCGAACCCGGCGCAGACCGACTTCTACGGTGATGCTGACGTGGTCTACCAAGACGGGACGAAGCGGCGCTATCAGTATCCGCGGATGTACCTGCTGCCAATCCACCAGAAGTATCCGAGCGAGCGGTTTCGCAAGTTTTACGAGCGGGCTCACTCGGAGAATCATCCCTACCTCTGGCGCCAGTTCGCCCATCGCATCGCCCTTCTGAACGCTAAGGACCCCAAGAACCCGCCGGTAAAGGTGGTGCTTCGCCGACATTGGCGCCCAGTGGCGCGGCCGGGGCAGGTTCAACAGATTCCGTACAACGAGTACGAGTACTTCCAGTACGCGGTCGATCAGGCGCAACTGCGGAAGGACCTGCGGCGTTGAGCGAAATTCGGAGCTTCTTAAAGGCCACCGAAGAGTATTGGTTCGGTTTCGGCTCTGCGACGGCGATGGGGGTGTTCCGGATCCTGATCGGCACCCTTGCCTTTGTCAACCTCGTGTTGCTCGGGATGTTCTGGGACTCTTGGTTCTCGGAAACGGGGTACGTTCCGAACTGGATTGCCCGCATGTGGCTGGGGCCAGACGTTCCTCTGGGCCTCGGCACGGAAGTGCTAGTCCCGCGGATGAACATTTTGAGCGGGATCACCGACCCCCGCATCACCATCCCGTTCTACATCGCCACGATGGTGTTCGCGCTCCTGACCGCGCTCGGTCTCTGGACGCGACTAAGCACGATCTTGCTGGCTATTGGCGTGGTGAGCCTCCACCACCGGAACGCGGCCATTCTGCACGGCGGTGACACGATCCTGAGGGTCGCGGTGCTGTACCTAGCTATAGCGCCGAGTGGACGGGCGTGCTCTCTGGACCGCTTAATCGGTCTTTGGCGAGGAAAGGTCAGCCACGCTCCCGTTAAGGTCTCACTCTGGCCTCAGCGGCTCGTTTCGTTCAACGTTGGCCTGCTCTACTTCACTACAACCTGGCACAAGTACTTCGGGAACCTTTGGCGGGACGGGACGGCGACGTGGTATCCGGCCCGACTGCCGGAGTTCTACCGGTTCCCCGTTCCCGAGTTCTTCAACGACTTCCCCATGGTGAAGGTGTCCACGTACGGCACCCTCGCCGTGGAGTTCGCGATGGGAACGCTGGTGTTCTTCCAGCCTCTCCGCAAGTACGTGCTGCTGGCGGCGGTGCTGATGCACAGCTACATCGAGTACAGCATGAACATTCCGCTGTTCTCATTCCTGATGATCAGCACCTACGTCTGCTTCTTCCAAGGGGAGGAGGTCGCGGGCTGGGCGACGCGGGTGGGCCAGCGCCTTCGCCGGTTCCACGTCAACGTCTATTTGCCCCAGGGCCGCCGGCTGAAGCCCAACGCCGTTGCTTTCCTCGACTCCACCGATCCGTTCAAGCTGATCCACTATTTGCCGGGGGATCGGCCGGAATGGCGAGCCGAGCGGCACGATGGAAGACCAATGTCACCGGTTCGGGCCACGTGGACCCGGAGCCTAGGTGCCTGGCCGATTGCCTGGATTCCCGGCCTTTGGGGACGAATCCTCAACCGGGCGACTGAGGCAATGCCTGACGCGTGAGGAGTGACACGTGACGTGTGAAGCCCATGTTCCGTCACGTGTCACTCCTGACGCGTCAAAACGGTAGTCTCCCCCTATGCGCCCGTGGCAGTTCAGTAAGCCGAAGAACCCGGGGTTCGGGATCAGCGGCGGCTTCTACATGTCGGTTTTGTCGTCCGCGTCGGTCCTACCCTCGATCTTGGAAGTGGTGAACCCCCAGGGGCAAGGGGGTGCCGTCGTAGGATTCGGGGCTCCGCTAAGTAGCTCGGCTTCTAAAGAGTCCTTGTCGCTCCCCCTAGAGCGGGGAGCTTACGCGGTGGCTACCAAGGACCGAAAGACGGTGCTCAAGATGCTGGTCCTGAGCAAAGAGGAGGCAGGATTCGACCCAGAGGCGTTTGCCCGAAGCGCGATGGCCCGCGACGCGAGTCCTGAGCTTCTTTCCCGGATTCGCGGCACTTGGAGCCTGGCCCAGTTCACCTTCGAGGCCCACGACGCCATGGTCTACCCGGCCCTGGACTTCCTCCTCGGCATACTCCAGCGAATATCAGTCCTTGCCGAAGGGGTCGTGGCGGACCCTATCTGTCAGCGGTATCGGCTTCCCGAGGAGACCATTCAGCCCGTGCGGGTCGATCCCAGGGTCGATGCCCGCGACCACGTGACCGTCAAGTTCCGGCAGAGGCCCGAAGGGATCCACGCTTACACCCTAGGGATGCAGAAGTTCGGGCTGCCCGAGTTCGAAATCACCGGGCTCTTCCCACTCGACCAGGACCTTGCGGCGCGATTCCTCATCGTCCTCACCCAAAGCGTTCTGATTGGGGCGTTGGCGAAGCCGGGGGAGCGCTACGGCTCGCCAAAGGCGCTGTTGCAAGTCAGCGAAGGCGGCTTCGACCGCGGGCTCTGGGAAGGGATTCCCGTCTACGAACTGCTGCCGCCGACCTCCATGACGGCGTCCGACGCACTGAAGCAGTGGGCCGTTGACTCGGGCCTTTTGTAGATCGGCGCAGGCGTGAGGCCTGCGCCAAAGGTCTAGAAGCCCTGAGGTCGGGTCGTTCGGTTCATCGAGAGCCAGTAAAGCCCGAGCTGGCGGACGGCGTCGATGAACTCGTCAAAGTCCACGGGTTTGCGGATGTAGGAGTTCGCGCCCAGGTTGTAGCTTTCGACGATATCGCGCTCTTCATCGGACGACGTGAGGATCACGATCGGGAGGCCACGGGTCCGCTCGTCGGCTCGGACTTTCTGCAGTACTTCGAGGCCACTCACTTTGGGCAACTTGAGGTCGAGCAGGACCAGGTCGGGGAGGCGCGGATTAGCGGTGGCGCCGAACAAGTGCTCAAGGGCTTCGGCCCCGTCGCGGGCGACCCGGATAATGTTGGGGATCTCGCTCTGGCGCATCGCGCGCAGGGTCAACTGCTCGTCATCCGCGTTGTCCTCTACGAGCAAAATCGTTTTCAGTTCCGGTGCCATGCTTCTCTCTTCCCAAATCCAGTGCCGGACGGATAAGCCGGGCAGCGCAGGGCGTGGGCCTATTAAGCTCAATATTACCCGGGCGACCCTTTTTGCCCACGTCATTCGGTGCGGGGAACGGCACAACGTTCCGCAGGGTTGCACCGTAGTGACAGACGAGGCCCCATGGAAAACGCCTATCCGTATCTCTCGAAGATCGTTCAGCCCACCGACCTGCACAAGCTGAGCGACAAAGAGCTCCAGGAGGTGGCGAACGAAGTTCGGCAGGCCATCCTCGACCACGTCAGCAAGACCGGCGGGCACCTTAGTTCCAATCTCGGCACCGTGGAGCTAACGGTGGCCATGTACGCCGCCTACACGATCCCCCCGGACAAGGTGGTGTGGGACACCGGGCACCAGGCCTACCCGCACAAGATCCTGACGGGACGTCTGGACCGATTTCCTACCCTGCGCAAGCACAAGGGATTGAGCGGCTTTCTGAAACGGGACGAGCACGAGCTGGACGTCTTTGGCGCGGGCCACGCAGGAACCGCAATCTCGGCTGCCCTTGGTTTCGCCGCTGCCCGCGACCGGCTCGGCACGAAAGACCGCGTCGTGGCCGTTACCGGCGACGCCGCGATCGCGAGCGGAATGAGCTGGGAAGCGCTCAACCACGCGGGCGAACTGCGCTCCGACCTGGCAGTGGTGCTCAACGACAACCGCATGTCTATCGCGCCTAACGTTGGTGCCCTGACCAACTATCTGGCCAAGCTGCGCAGTCGTCCGCAACTTCAGAGTCTGGCGCAGAAGGCGAAGAACGTGGTCGAGAAGATGCCGGACCCGCTGACCCGAGTCGCGGCTGGGCTTCGGCACGGAATCACCCACTACCTTGCGCCAGAGGAGACGGGAACGATTTTTGAGGAGATGGGCTGGGAGTACATCGGCCCGGTGGATGGCCACGACCTGCCGACGCTGCTCGAGGTCTTCCGAAACGTCCGGGAGTTGAGCGGCCCGATCTTCGTCCACGCGATCACGGTTAAGGGCAAGGGGTACGAGGTCGCGGAAGAGGACGCCCGCAAGTGGCACGGAGTCATCCCGTTTGACCTCGAGGCGAACGATATGGTGAAGGCCGCGGGCCCTGTGACCTACACACAGGCGTTTGGCGATGCGGCTGGCGAGTGCGCGGAGGCGGACGAGCGGGTGGTGGCGATAACCGCCGCGATGCCGGACGGCACGGGGCTAACGAACTTCAGCAAGACCTTCCCGGACCGGTACTACGACGTTGGAATTGCGGAGCAGCACGCGGTCACCTTTGCTGCGGGTCTTGCCGCCGGGGGACTCAAGCCGTTCTGCGCCATCTACAGCACTTTCCTCCAGCGGGGGTTCGACCAGGTGCTGCACGACGTTTGCTTACAGAACCTACCGGTGCGGTTCTTCATGGACCGTGCGGGGCTGGTGGGAGACGACGGACCGACCCATCACGGCGCCTTCGACGTATCGTTCCTGTCGCTCATTCCGAACATGGTCCTGCTGGCGCCTCGCGACACGACCGAGCTTCGGGAGATGACGCGATGGATGGCAGACTACGATACCGGACCTACCGCCGTTAGATACCCTCGCGGTTCGAGCGATGATCGACTCCCAGAGGGCCGCAGCCCAATTTCGCTGGGCAAGGCGGAAGTGTTGCAGGAGGGGGACGACGTCACGCTAGTCGCGGTGGGCTCAATGGTGAGCATGGCATGGGAAGCAGCGGCCCTCCTTCGAGAACGCGGTATCGACGCTACGGTCATCAATGCTCGGTTCGTCAAGCCGCTCGACGCCGAAACCATTCTCCATTACGCCAATCGGACGAAGCGACTGATCACCATCGAGGAGAACGTGCGGGCCGGTGGCTTCGGCCAGGCGGTGGTTGATCTCGTCGTGGCCGAGGGATCGCCAGACATCAGAGTAAAGGTGCTGGCCCTTCCTGATGGATTCGTGGAGCACGGAGCTCAACCCACCATTCGGCTTGAGTCAGGGCTTTCGGCGGATACGATCGCTGAGGCGTCTGCATCACTCATCGAGCCAAATCGGAGAGCTTAAGAAGAGAAGGCGACGGCTGCAAAGGCAAAAAGTTCAGCGGCATCGCAAAAAAAGGCCTTGGTCGGCCAAACCTGATGGATAATGGTTTTTCCGACGACTGCTTTGGTCGTCTGCTTTTAAATGCACTGGCCTTGTTCGCTGATCTGCGGGACGTCGCTTAACGACCCGCCATGTGTGCGGAGGCATTCCTGTAGTGCATTTATCTAGAAAAGCTTTTACGCTAATTGAATTGCTCGTCGTGATCGCCATCATCGCGATCCTCGCCGCCATCCTTTTCCCCGTGTTCGCGCAGGCCAAGGAAGCGGCCAAGAAAACGGCCACTCTCTCCCAGATCAAGCAGAGCGCCACGGCTTTCCTCATCTATACCGGCGACTCGGAGGATGTATTCCCCCTCGGAATGACCCCGAACCGGACTGATCCCAACAAGATCCAGTTCTACACGGGTGGCAACGCTCTCGTTCCTGCGGGCTGGCACTCGACCGGCCGCGACGTTCTGGAAGAGGAAAACTTCTGGGCGACTTCCACGAACCCGTACCGCAAGAGCTTTGATCTGCTCGAGATGGGCGGAGCGAATGTAATCGACATCCCCTCGTGGACGAACGAGTACGCAGCAGCCAAAGTGAAGCCGACGAGCACGAACTTCACCATGAACGGCTACCTGCATGCTTACCCGGCGACCTCGGTTGCAGCTCCCTCGACCCTTCCGCTGATGTGGCAGGGACTGGGTAAGGGCGCTCGGCGTGGCTTTGGCCACACGAACCCCCGCCTGCGTTGCGACAACCCGGCTGGCGGCCCCTGCGTGTTCAATCCGTCGGGTCACCCGCAAGGAGGGACCGCGGTTAGAAGTGCTTCGAACCATCTGCTCTACTTTGGAACCTGGTCTGTTTACGGATATGGGAAGAGCGCGCTGTACGTGGCGGCTGACTCTTCCGCCAGATCAGTCCATATCGGCAAGGGCAACGGGAACGGGGCCAACAACGTTGTGCCGTGGTACAGCAACGACACCAACTGGAAGATGAACGACGCGGGCGTGTACACCGGAAGCCAGTTCGCATATTGGCAGTGTGCGCTTCCCGGAGCAGGTACTCAGTCCTACATCCAGGCATTCCGACCGGACAACGACTACAGCCAAGCCTTTGGTGATGCGTGCGAGTAAGAGGGATCCTTTTGCTGGCGGCTTCTGCGGCACTGGCTGTCCTTCTCGTCGGCTGTGGGGCTAAGGACGACAGCGGCACGCCTCCCCCGGGGGCGACGACGGTCGGCAAGACCCGTACGCCAGCGGGCGGCGACGCCTCGGGCGCTGCTCCGGAGGCTCCTCCGGCAGCTGCTCCGGCGAATCCGGCAGAGACCGGCAAGTAAGCCCGGATCGTTCTTAAACGAACCACCCCGCCTGGACTCTAGGCGGGGTGGTTCTATTTTCGGGCCCTGCGAACGACAACCTCGCCTGCACGACCGACCGCGGCTGGCTCGGCTACCACACCGCTGGCTCCGAGACCTAGTCGACCATCGACTACAACGTCTCGGATGCGGTGATCGTGGCTGTGTAGTCGTACTGGGAACTGCGACGGAGCCTGAAGGGTTGCATCGCTCTGGTGGACTGCTATCTGTGGCCCCCTCCGCTCCCGACGCCCCTGAGTGGTGGGACGCATCGGCTGGGCCGGAGCAGGACGCCACACGCCGAAATGCCTTCACGGCCGCAGGATTCGCGGCAACCGCCCAGATACAAAAAGAATCGACGGGAAAGGAACTTTTCGGACTATGAACCCGGTACACGTCCTATTGGTTAGTGGTTCCTCCCGAACCCAGTGCATTGTATTCCGCCACCTCGTCATCCGCGGGAAGGCATCCACGTCCCGCCGCGATATATGGAGGCATTATGAACTCATCTCGAAAGGGCTTCACCCTTATCGAACTTTTGGTGGTCATCGCGATCATCGCGATCCTCGCAGCTATCCTCTTCCCTGTCTTCGCCCAAGCCAAGGAAGCGGCGAAGAAGACCGCAGCCTTGTCCAACGTCAAGCAAATGGCCACGGCGTTCCACATCTACTCCGGGGATGCCGACGACACGTTCCCACGTGCGTGGGGCTACTATCCCGGGTCAGCATACGGGCACATGACCCACTATGCCCATGACGTGCCGTTCGACTGGTATCCCAGCTCGAACCCGCAATACTTCGAGTTCACTCAGGGCTCATGGGCCAACCTGATCCAGCCCTACCAGAAGAGCATCGAAATGTTGACCGCGACTGGCCTCAAAGAAGTGAACATCTGGGCCGAAGACTTCTCTGTCGCAAAGAAAGCCATCGGTAAGGTGGGCTATGCGATGAACGGCACGTTGAGCACGTACCCGGCATCTTCGGTCGCTTCCCCGAGCCAGTTGCCGCTTGTCTCGCAGTCTCGCGGAGCCGCGAATGCGATGGGATATGCGTTTGCCAGCCCGGTTCTGAACTGCCCCAACGCGGACCAGCCGTGTCGGTTCGTTCCCAGCACTCCAACCTGCGATGCCACCACCCAGAACGGCGCCTGGAGCGGACTCTTGTGGCAAGATCCGATGCCGACCATGTGGGCGTACAGCCGCGGCATCAACGTGGCGTTCGCGGACTCCTCGGCTAAGTTCCGAAAGATGGGCATGAACGTAGGCGGCAAGTCCGACTACCGCACGGACTTCTTCAGCAAGTACAACGCGTCGGGCGTCCCCGCTGCCGAGTGGCAGGACACCAACTGGTGCCACACGCTGCTCTTCCAGCCGGACTTCGAGTTCGGCGACTACGGCACTCCGGTGCACTGGGAGTGATGTTCCGCCGCTTCGGACCACGATTGGGATTGCTGGTCGCCTTGGGCGTCACCTGTGTGCTTCAGGGATGTTCGGGGGGAGAGGAACCCGTACAGGGGGACAGCCCGGTTGCGGAGCAGTCTAAGTCCTCGACGGACATGGCTGCGACGTCGGGTCGGAACCGGGAGCGCGCCGGTGCTGCGCAGACCGGACAGACCTCGAACCCGAGCTCTCTTCGGTAAAGAGCTGGTGGCAGGACGGGCAAACCCGTCCTGCCGCTCTCACAGGTCCTGATAAAGCTCCACCTCAAGGACCTCTAGAGCCGGTCCCCACCCCGGGGCACCTCATGGGCGCACCGTCTCGGTTGACGCATCCGACGACTCTCATCGCTCCCAATCTGGGTTCGCTCAGTCAGACATCGCCAGCGCTCGTTCCTAACCGCGGTAGCTGGGATGCGCGGCGAAGCAACCTCGTGGCAACCCTCAGGCGGGTAAAATAGTAGACATGCCTAAGTGGAAAGAGGGGGACCGCGTGCGCGTGGTCGTTCGCAAGGTCACCGAAGAGGACCGCAAGAAGAACCGCTATTTCGATCACATGGCGGGGCTCGTAGGGAGCGTCCAGAACGTCTACAGCGACACCGAGATCGCGGTCAAGATCGATACGGAGACCCTTTCCGACGTGACTGCCGACGTGCACAAAACGGCAACCCAGCGTATGCGCGACAAGTTCGTCAACAGCATCTCGGAGGAACAGAAGAAGTCCCTCACGAAGGAAGAACTTGAATTCGGCGCCCACTACGTCTTGCTCGTGCAAGCGGCGGACCTGGAGAAGGAGTAAGCGATGGCGGCTCAAGACTTCAGCTTCGACATCGTTTCCCGCGCCGACATGATGGAGGTCAAGAACGCGGTGAACCAGGCCGATAAGGAGCTGGCGAACCGGTACGACCTCAAGGGCACCAAGTGCGAGATCCTTCACGAGAAGGACGACATCACCTTGGTCGCGGACGACGAGTTCCGCATGGACCAGCTCAAGGACATCGTCTTCAGCAAGTTCATCAAGCGCGGCATCGACGCCCGGCAGATCGAGTGGGGCAAGCTGGAGCCGGGAGCAGGGATTTCCGTCCGCTTAAAGCTCACCCTCAAGCAGGGCATCGCCCAGGACAAGGCCAAGGCGCTGATCAAGCAGATCCGCGACAAGGGCCTGAAGGTTCAGGCGCAGATCCAGGGCGAGGAAGTAAGGGTCAGCTCGAAGAGCAAGGACGACCTCCAGAAGGCGATCACCTTCGTCAAAGGCCTCGACCTCGACTACCCGGTCGACTTCGTCAACTACCGCTAGTTTGGTTTAGAGTGCGGTCGCCTGCGACCGCACTCTAAAGGGTGGGAAACCTCCTCTCTTGCCATTAGGTCCTAGAGACACTATGGCAATTCCTCAGTCGCCACTATCGGGTCCTACCGAACAGGTCCACCAAGCCGCCCGGGAGGCGAGTCCGTGGATCGAGAAGGGGGCGCGGCTGGGCTACGCCGCCAAAGGAATCGTCTACGGACTGATCGGAGTCCTCGCCTTTATGGCCGCAACCGGTAGCGGCGGCAAGGCAACGGACCAGCGCGGAGCGATCGACATTATCGCCTCCCAACCTTTCGGCCAGGTACTCGTTGCCGCTCTTGGCGTGGGTCTTCTTGGCTACGCGCTCTGGCGATTGCTGCAAGCGGCTTTCAACCCTGAGAACAAGAAGCCGTTCAAGCGCCTAGGGTACGCGGCCAGCGGCATCGCTTACGGTTCGCTAGGGATCGCTGCCCTTTCCACGTTGGCTGGCGATCGGGCCAGTCAATCGAACAGTAACGGCAACGTGCCGTCTGGCTTGATGGCTCAGCCGTACGGCCCGGCACTCGTGATGGCAGCGGGGCTGGTCATCATTGGAATTGGAGTCGCCGCCCTCGTCAACGCGGCCAAGGCCAACTTTGAGCGGGTGCTGAAGACTCAGGAAATGAGCCCCGCGCAGCACAAAACGGCGATGACGGCCGGCCGCATTGGCATTGCGGCGCGCGGCGTCGCGTTCCTGTTGACCGGCTGGTTCCTGATTCGGGCAGGGCTGGCCCACAACTCGCAGAAGGCGGGCGGCCTGGACGAAGCTTTAAGAGCCCTGGCCCAAGCGCCTTACGGGCCGTGGCTTCTCGGCCTCATGGGGCTTGGTCTCATCGCCTACGCGGTGTACATGTTCGTCGAGGCCCGCTTCCGACGAATGGTCCCGGCGTAGGTCCTCGCAACGATCAGTCCGAACGGACGTCGGAAGAAAGGCAATGAGCCTGAACTCTTCCGACGTCCTGGCGCGTTTGGAGCGCCTCGAGCGAAGCAACCGCCGCATGCGCCTGGTTTGCCTCGCCAGCCTCTCCGTACCCCTCCTCACCCTAGTCGGCTGGCAGACCGCCAACCCGGTAGCGGAAATCCTGCGCGTCCGTCGGCTGGAGGTTGTGGACGAGCGAGGGGTTCCTCTCGTAACCCTCGGCAAGGAGCGGACCGGCGATGGCGGGTCCGTCGTGCTGCGCGACCGCCTCGGTGAAAAGCGAAGCTGGTGGCAGGTTGGGCCGAACTCGGGCGCGTTCGCCATCCTGAGCGAAGATAAAGACGACCAAAAGAACGCCACCGCCGGCATCAGCGTCGGCCCCCGCAAGGCGGAGATCAGCCTGTTCAGCGGCAACGGAGCGGCCCTTTCGGCCGGGGTGAGGAACGAGCAGCCCCGCCTCGATCTTTGGAGCAGCCAAGGCAAAAACCTCTTCGGCGCTCCGTGGACGACGAACCAGAAACGCTAGACTGCGATGTCATCCTGAGCGCAGGGAAGGACCTCCTCCAACACACCCTGCTAGCAGAGGACCTTCGCTCCATTCAGGATGGCATGGCGATTGAGCCTAGTCGAACAAGGACGTCGGCGTGACCTTTCCGGTCAGCATCTCCCTCGCGTTGGCCAGCGCCGTCTCCGTCACCTTCTCGCCCGCCAGCATGCGGGCAATCTCCTCGATCCGCTCGTGAGACTGGAGCTGCCGCACTTGGGTCACCACGCGGCCCGATGACTCACCCTTTTCGATCCGGTAATGCGCGGTAGCCCGGCTGGCGATCTGGGGAAGGTGGCTGATAACGAGAACCTGGTAGTGGCCCGCCAACTCTTCCAGCTTCTTTGCCACCGTGGCGGCGGCACGGCCGCCGAGGCCGGCGTCCACCTCGTCGAAGATGAGGGTCGGCACGCCAGCCCTACCCGCGAGGGCCGTTTTGATCGCCAACATCACGCGGCTGATCTCACCGCCGCTCGCGATCTTGCCCAGCGGTCGGGGCGGCTCGCCCGCGTTGGCGCTGAAGAAGAACTCAACTTGATCGCCACCCGTCGCGTCGACCGGGCGGGGGCGAATGTCCACCTCGAACTGAGCCCGGTCCATCGCCAGGTCGTGAAGCTGGGCCTGCACCAGGGCACTGAACTCTCGGGCCTTGTCGCCTCGCAGGGCGGTGAGCTCGGCCGCGACTGCCTCCAGCTCGCGTTGCGTTCGCTCCGCGGACGCCCGAAGGTCCTCCTCGCTTGCCTCGGAGTTCTCCAGAAGCTCCAGTTGGCCCCGGGCTTCCTCCAGGAAGGCCAAGATCGCCGCCTCGTCCTCGCCGTACTTCCGGCGGAGGCGCTTGAGGGCATCAATGCGGTTTGCCACTTCGTCGAGCAGCGCAGGATCGGCTTCTAGCTCCTCGCTATAGGAGCGGAGCGCATGGGCCGCTTCCTCCGCTTCGACTAAGGCCGCCCGGAGCGGCTCGACGATGGACTCCAGGGAGGCGTCGTAACGAGTCGCGTCCTCCAGGAGCTTCACGGCCGTGCCGAGGAGGTCGATGGCGCAGTCCTCCTTGTCGGCGGTCGCCTCGAGGGCGGCAAAGGCGGCTTTCGCGAGCTTCTCCGTGTGCTTAAGGCGGCTGAGTTGGGCCTCCAGGTCTTCCATCTCCCCTTCCCGAGGAGCCGCGGTCTCGATCTCGTTGACCTGGAAGCGCAGCAGATCCAGCCGCTGCTCCCGGTCGCGCATGCCTGCCCGCAAGGCGTTCAGCCGCCGGCGAAAGTCCTCCGCGACCTCGTGCCTGGCGGCAACTTTGGCCAGAAGCTCCGTCGCGGGGCGGCCGATCCAGGAGTCCAGATAGCCGATGTGCCGCTCCGCGTCCATGAGGCTCTGGTGGTCGTGCTGGCCGTGGAGGTCCACCAGGTGCTGGCCAAGCTGGCGCAGAGCCGAAACCGGCGTCAGCTTGCCGCCGATGCGGCATTGGCTGCGCCCCTCGGCGAAAACCTCGCGCTGAATGAACAGCGTGCTGTCCTCGAGCGGAATCCCTAGCTCCTGGCACTTCTCCAGCGCCCTCGGCTCGTTGCTGAGGTCGAGCACAACGTTGACGCTCGCGCGGGGCGCTCCCGTGCGGACGAGTTCGGTATCGGCGCGCTCACCCAGCGCGAGCTCAATAGCGTCGATAAGCAACGACTTACCCGCGCCCGTCTCACCGGTCAGCACCGTGAATCCGGGCCCGAGGTCCAAGTGGGAACGCTCGATGATTGCCAGGTTCTCTACGGTCAGCTCGACGATCATGGAACGTCCTTATTGTGACGTCCCGCCGCCCCTGTCCGTCCCGATGCCGAGCACTTTCCAGAACTTCGGCGACGGGTCAGGAAGAAGAACTCGGCGAGCGAAGGAAGGCGTCGGCGACGAGGGTGGACTCGCCGATCTTGCGAGAGGTCCAAGGGGCGTCGTACAGCACCAGAAGTGCGTCTTGGCCGTCGATCTTGATCGACGTCATCCCCTCGGCATGCTCGTAGCCAGCGCTGTCGCCGAGGCCGTAAGGAAGCTCCAGTTCGGGGACGAGCGCGTCTCCCGAGACCACCCGCTCGTCCTGGTTCAGACATCCCTTCTTCCACCGCACGACCTTCACCGGCCCGTCCAACTCCATGGTCGGCCCGGCAAGAATAATGAGGTCGTCCCCCTCCACCATCAGGTCGCGGACTCCGAGCCCGTTCAGGTTGAGGAAGTGCTTGAAGTACCGCTGGTCGCCCTTTAGCCGCTTCAGCTTCATCCGCCCCGCCCCCGCGTCCTTTACTTGGAACTCCAGCACCATCGCCCATCCGCGGAGGACCGGGCCGCGCAGGCCCACGAACACCTTGTCCCCACAGACCGCCAGCCCCTCCACGTCGAGCCCGTTGTCCTTGCCGGGGATGTTGATGAACGGCGCCAGGTGCGGGTCGGTGCGGAAGGTATCGATCAGGTCGGTGAGCTTCGCCGCCTTGGTCCCTTCGAAGGCATCGCAGATCTGGCCATCCGCGCACGGGACGCGGGCCAGGATGTAACGATTCCCGTCGGTTTGCACGGTAGCAAGCGCTCGAATGTCGTCTAGCTCCTTGCCCGCCTTTCCCGACGCCTTCTTCCGCTTGCTGCTGTGAGAGCTGACAAGCCAGAGGGTCCCTTGGTCGAAAGCCATCCCTTCGATGTCCATCTCCGCAACCTTTCCGCCGTTGGTCTCCCGCTTGATCGGCAGATCCAGCAGGGACTCCAGCTCAAAGACCTGGTGGTCGCAGAACCGTTGACCGTCGAAGGTCAGCCGCTCGATGCGCGAAGTTTCGTCGTTCGCCAGCCACAGGTGCCCGTTCACAAAAACGGCCGTCGAGATTCCTTCCCTTACGTCTTCGCCCGTGGCGTACTGGATGAGGGACGGATCGAACTCGAGAGGGATCTGCTTGTAAGGGTTCGCGGGCATATCACACCACTGTCAGGTGATCTTTCGACCCGCTTCCCAGCCCCGAAGTTTCTCCCGATCCAGCACGATCCATCACTTCCCCAAGCGCAGAGTCACGGGCGACTTCGAAGGCCCGGTCAGCTTGAGCGGAAACGTCTTAGCCTTTCCATTGGCTTGGACCGTCACCTCGTAGTCGCCGAGGAATCCCCGTACGGCGTACTTGCCGTCGCGCCCACTCGTTCCCCTCACATCGGTCCACCACTCTTTCGTGACAAGGTCCACGTAAGCCTGACCAATAGGTTTAATCGTCCAGTCGGCGCGCCACAGAGCGGCCTTCGGAAACCAGTGGGCGCGCTCCCAGAAGCCCCAGAGCATGATCGCATCCATCTTGGGATGGGCGAACGCCAGGGTCAGGGCATCGCGGAGACGATCGGCTTGGTAGCGCAGTTGCTCGGGGTCCTTGTCGTGTTGGATCGTGACGTCGAGCTCGGAGTACTGGAGGCGCTTGCCGTAGGTGTCCGCCATGCGGTCCATAAGCCGCCACACCGACTCCGGCCCCTGGGTCCGCGATCCAACCGGCCCGCCGTGGGCTTGAGAGCCGAGGTAGTGGAACGGAGCCCCCCTCTTGATGAGGTAGTCGACCCAGCCGGAGTATCCCGGCAGCTTGAAACTGCCTCCCTCGACCCCCTCGGGACCGAACGCCGGCTCGTTGTAAGTCAGCTTGAGGTTCGGATCGGCGGCCTGGGCCACGCGATACCACTCCACAATCGCATCGGGACCCAGGATGTCCATGAAGTCGTGGTTCCCGGCCGTCTCGTTCGTCACGTCCCAATCCTCGATGAGGCCCTTGAACTTGCCGACCGTGCGGGTGATGTGGGTGTTGATTTCGCGACGAAGCTCCTCCGGCTTGTCCTTCAGTGACTGGAGTCGTTTAGGGGAGTTGTTGAAGCTGGGCCAGACCAGCACGTGGCCCCGCATGCGGAAGCCGTTTTCCTTTAGCCAAAGAGCAGCTTCGTAGGTTTTGTCTAGCGATCGTCCCCATTCTTCGATAGCAGGCCACTTGAGGTCGTTCTCGAAAACAGCACGGTTGAAGTAGCGCCTAAGAACGCTCCGGTAGGTTTCCCCATCCTTGGCTTCGTCGCCTAGGCCCAGGATCGTGGACGCATTGACGGCGGTGCCGAAGCCAAACGCGTGCTTCTTCATCCGCACGTGGACCTTCGCGTTGCGTACCGGACGCCCCTTCTCGTCGACCACCCGCAGGGCAAGGTCGGCCTTTCGATAGCGGTCGATGCGGCGTTTTGCTTCCGCCCGCCACGGAGCGTTCCGCTCTCGGCCCAGATAGTCGTAGCTTTTGCGGGGAAGCTTCGTCCGGTCGATGTCCGCCGGAAAAGCCATGAGCGCGATGCCGCCGATCTCGACCGTCTGGTTCTTGAACCCCGCGTTGAAGTGGAGGAGGAGTTCCCCGGGGGCGTAGTCTTTGGGAGCTCCCGCAAGCCCCGTTTCGGTGCTTTCCGAGACCACGAAGTACCGCTGCCACTCGTCCGTGAGCTCTTGGCTCGGCCACGGCCAGCTCACGTGGGTGTAGGGCTCCTTGGCCCACATCAGCGGCCCGAGAACCGCCCCCGCCCCGTCGTCCACCTTCTGCCGCGCCTTCGTGCCTCGAGCGTAAAAGGTGAGCAACAAGAACTCGCCTTTCCGGACCGGGTGCTCGTTCGAAGTCGCGATGTGAACGTCCCACATGCTGCCCAGATGCTCCTTGTCCACCACGATCCGCTTGGCTCGCTTAAAGGGTTGACCCGTCACGGAGAAAACTTCCCCACCCCCGATCCGGTCCAGCGTCTCGTCCTCGGTGTCTCCGGCGACGAACCTGGTCGGCCCCACATTTCGAAACTCCTGCTGGAGCTTTCGGTACAGCTCGCTGCCCGGGATCGATTGCCCCCATACAGGCACGGCGAGCAGGAAGAGCAAACCCATTAGGAGGGCGCGGGCAGCCAAGCGATTGATCATGGTGGTTCGTCTTTACTCCAGGGCTAACCTTGGCACACGCGTGCATACTTTCGGCAACCTTCGGCTGGAAGTTCGTGGAACAGGAACGTGCGGCCGATCTTCCAACAGGTGTTGACCACCGGCACTCCTGTTACTCGACAGACGGCCGGGGAGCTGAAATGCTCCGAGGAGGCAAGCGTTTGGCAATGAACTTTAGTACGACTCTAGGTTCGGCTAGCGGATACATAGCGAAGGAGAAGAACGGCGATTAGGCCGACGCTCTGAACGCGACTTGAAGCCGCTGTTTGTTAGTGGCCAAAAATGAAGGGGAGGCTATCAGTTTGGTAGCCTCCCCTTCGCACGTCTGCCTTGTTCGTGCGGATAGCATGGGATGCATGGAGGTCGTGTTGTTGATCGGGTTGCCAGCGTCGGGCAAGTCGACCTTCTACCGGCAGCGTCTGGCGGAGACCCACCTGCACATCAGCAAGGACAACTTCAAGAACGCGCGCAGCCGGATTCGACGGCAGCGACGGATGCTCGAGGAGGCCCTGGCGGCCGGGCAGTCGGTGGTGGTGGACAACACGAACGTGACCCGGGAGCAACGGACCGGGATCATCGAGCCCGCCCGCGCCGCCGGAGCCCGCGTGGTCGGCTACGTTTTCGAGTCGATCGTGCAGGACTGCCGCGAGCGGAACGCTCTCCGCGAGGGGGAAGCCTGCGTCCCCCTCGTGGCGATCTACGCGGCGGCGAAGCACTACGAGCGGCCCTCAAATGACGAGGGGTTCGATGCCTTGCACTTTGTGCGGCTAACTCCGTCAGGGTTTTCGGTTGAAGAATGGAGGGAAAGCGATGAAGCCGAACGAGTTTGAGCGGCGGATGCGGGAAGGCCAGTGTTACCACTCCCTCCGATTTCCCCCTGGCTCCTGGGTGGTGCTGCGGGTCGATGGGCGCAGCTTCTCCGCCTTCACCGAAAGCCGGTTCGAGAAGCCGTTCGACTCCCGGTTCCGGGACATGATGATCGCAGCGGCAAGAGCCCTCCTGGTGGACCTCCAGGGGATCTACGCCTACACCGAAAGCGACGAAATCTCCCTCCTTTTGCCGCGGAACTGGAGCCTGTACGACCGGGAGCTGGAGAAGACGGTGTCGCTGGCGGCCGGCATCGCCAGCGGCGCCTTCTCCGTCGCCTGCGGCGAACCGGCGGCGTTCGACGGACGGGCGTGGCTGGGGAGCGACGATCAATCGGTGGTCGATTACTTCCGGTGGCGGCAGTCCGACGCAACCCGGTGCGCCCTGAACGGGTGGTGCTACTGGACGCTCAGGAAGGCTGGCAAAGGCTACCGAGAGGCGACGCGGGATTTAGAGCGGCAGTCGGTCGCGTGGAAAAACGAGATGCTGTTCTCCCACGGCACGAACTTCAACGAAGTACCCGCGTGGCAGCGTCGCGGGATCGGGCTTTACCACGAAACGGTGGAGCGAATGGGGACGAACCCGGTGACGGGTGAGGAGATCCTCGTCCAGCGCCGCCAAATCAAGGTGGATATGGAGCTGCCGATGAAGGAAGCCTACTCAGAGTTTCTGCTCGAGCGACTCGCAAGCTAAGAAGTCGTCCATTCGCGGAGCCCGGTCCATAAGCATCCCTACCGCCTGACGCGGATCGATGCGGCCCGCCACAACCCCCGCGACCGCCGCCATCACCGGGACCTCGACGCCGTGCCGCCGCGCGAGCACGATCGCCGACTCGCTGGACGTGACGCCTTCCGCGACTTGCCCAAGCTCCGCCAGCGCTTTATCCAGCGGCTGCCCCTCCCCCAATGCTCGGCCCAGCCGGTAATTGCGGGACAGGCGGCTTGCCGCGGTGGCGAACAGGTCGCCAACCCCGGCGGGGCCAAGAAACGTCTCCATTCGCCCCCCCATCGCAAGCCCCAACCGCGCCATCTCCATCAGGCCGCGCGCCAGGAATGCTCCCTTGGTATTGTCACCGAACCCAAGCCCGTCCGACATACCCGCGCCGATTGCCAGAACGTTCTTGAGGGCGCCCGCGAGTTCGACGCCCACGACGTCGTCGCTAACCGAGACGCGGAAGGTGCGGCAGGAGAAGGCTTCCCGAACGGTCTCGGCGGCCTCGGGGTTCTGACAAGCGGAGATGGCGACGGTGGGAACCCCCCGTGCGATCTCCACGGCCAGATTGGGCCCACTGAGAACGCCCGCTTCCGCATCCGGCCGTTCCTCAGCGACCACGTCGCACATCAACTTGGACGTTCCGCTCTCAAGCCCCTTAGCGGCGATGACCACCAGAGGGTGGTGGCCGCGGATCTGGCCGATGATCTCGCGGACCGCCGCCGATGGAACGGCGACCACCGTTAGGTCGCTGATCTCTAGCTCGTGGTCCAGTCCCTCGATCCGGACTTCGGGAGGTACGGGAAAGCCGGGCAGGTACCGCGCGTTTTCCCGCGTCTCCCGCATCGTCTCCAACCCTTCCTCGTCGCGGCCAAGCAGGGTGACCGCATGGCCGTTCTTGGCGAGCAGGATGGAGAGAGCGGTTCCCCAACTACCAGCTCCGAGGACCGAAACGTTCATCAGCCGGAGGATACCGGGAGGCGGGCTTTGGCTGACTTGTGAGGCGTGACAGGTGACGCGTGACGGCCTGCCGCGCTTAGGCGGCGTATCCGTGGCTGGTCGGGACGCCGGCCAAATGCTTTAAGGCTTCTTCGTACTCGCTGGCTGGGACTCGGCACGACCGGATGGCGTTCTCTCCTGCCTCGCACTCGAACACCACGTGATTCCCATCGCGGTAGATGCTGTAGACGCAGTTGCCGCCCGCGACGTGGTACCTCATGCCGTTAAGGACAAAGTTCAAGTTGAGGCTGTGGCAAAGGGTCTTGGGAGACTGCTGGATGTTTCCGGTTGCGGAGTCCACCGCCTGGATATAGCAGTCACCCATCTCGTTCAGCAGCCGAACGTGGAGGCCGCCGTTCCTGAAATCGGCTGCGATCATGCCTCTTTCGACACATCACAAAGGGCCCGATGTTCAATCGAAGTTGAAGATGATCCTAGAAATATTACTGGGCAGCATCTCCCGGTGACTCATCAATTGGAGCTTTAAGGATGAAGCGTTGAGGGTTGAGTTTCCAGAGCCGGGAGTTCTGGTCGTCAGCCTCCCCTTACACTCAAGACATCTGCGCAGGTTCTTAAGGCTCAACCCTCAACGCTTCTACCAAAAGTCACCGGGCCTAGCCGTCAGAACCCCGGAAAGGTAGCGGAGGCCGGTCTCATGCGGGTACAGTATCGCCTTGAGACCTTTGCGGGTCGTTTGCCGTTGACTGGAGCGCCCCCCGGGACGCTGCACTGAGCGGTCGACGAGCCTCGGGTCTCAAAGAATTACCAAGGCTTAAGAACTTCAACGAAATGCCGCTGAATCCAGAACTCAAAGCAAGCACGATCGCCGAATACGCCCACGCGGAAGGGGACACCGGTTCCACCGAAGTCCAGATCGCGATCATGCAGGCCCGGATCCTCCAGATCACGGACCACCTCCGCACCCACAAGAAGGACTACCACTCACGACGTGGCCTGCTCCTCCTCGTCGGTAAGCGGCGGCGGCTTGAGGCCTACCTCCGGAACAAGGACGTTGTCCGTTACCGCGAGCTCATCAAGAGGCTCGGCATCCGCGAAGTCAAGCCCCGGTAAACGGAGGCAACCATTTGATTCACAATCACGAATTCGAGGTAGGGGGCAAGACCCTCTCCCTCGAAACCGGCCGCGTCGCTAAGCAAGCAGGCGGCGCCGTTCTTCTCGGCATGGGCGAGACCGTCGTTCTCGGCGTCGCCACCATGTCCGAAAACGCCCGCGAGGGCATCGACTTCCTCCCGCTCGTCTGCGACTACGAAGAGCGGAAGTACTCCGTCGGCAAGATTCCCGGCGGCTTTATCAAGCGCGGTGGACGCCCTTCGGAGAAGGCCGTTCTCACCAGCCGCCTCATGGACCGGCCCCTTCGGCCGCTGTTCCCCAAAGGTCTCCGCAACGACGTGCAGGTCATCGCGATGCCGTTCGCGGTCGATCAGGGCTTTCCGCCCGACGTTCTTGCGATCTGCGCCGCGGGCGCGGCCCTGACCGTTAGCGACGTTCCGTTCAAGTACCCGGTCGCCGGCGTCCGCGTCGGTCGCGTCGACGGCGAGTTCATCCTGTTCCCCTCGGTCCAAGAGATCAAAGATGGCGACCTCGACCTAATCGTCGCCGGTCACCAGGGCGCGATCTCCATGGTCGAAGCCGGAGCCTACGAGGTTTCGGAAGAGGACATGATCGAGGCGCTTCGTTTCGCTCACGACGCCATCAAGGTTATCGTCGCGGAGTTCGAGACGTTCGGCAAGATGGTTAACAAGCCGAAGCGCGACGTGGCCCTCCATACGATCGACGAGAGCCTGAAGAAGGCGATCGACAAGCAGTACGGCAAGGAGATCGCCAAGGCGATTCTGGGTAAGGACAAGGCCGTCCGCGAGTCGGCCCTCAACGACCTCATCAAGGATGTCGTCAACAAGCTCAAGCCGGACTACCAGGATAAGCCCGAGTTGCTGAAGCAGCTTCCCGAGGCGGTCGACACGGTCGTCAAGAACGCGGTTCGCGACGGAATCCTGAAGAAGGACCAGCGACCCGACGGACGCAAGCTCGACGAGATCCGTCCGCTCGAAGCCGTCGCCGGCATTCTGCCGAAAGTGCACGGATCCGGCCTCTTCACCCGCGGTCAGACCCAGGTCATGACGGTCGCCACGCTCGGTCTTCCGAACGACGCCCAGACGATGGATGGAATTGAGGAAGAAGAGCCGAAGCGCTACATGCACTTCTACAACTTCCCTGCCTACTCGGTGGGTGAAGTGCGCCCCATGCGCGGCCCTGGCCGACGCGAAGTAGGCCACGGTGCCCTCGCCGAGCGCGCGCTTCGTAGCGTGATCCCGCTCGACGATCCGAACTTCCCGTACACGCTTCTCCTGATCTCTGAAGTTCTCGAGTCGAACGGCTCGACCTCGATGGCCTCCGTTTGCGGCTCCTCTCTGGCGCTGATGGACGCGGGTATCCAGATCAAGGCGCCGGTCGCCGGTATCGCCATGGGCCTCATGTCCGACGGCAAGGTCTTCAAGGTCCTGACCGACATCCAGGGCATGGAGGACTTCTGCGGCGACATGGACTTTAAGGTCGCCGGCACGCGGGACGGCATCACCGCCCTGCAGCTCGACACGAAGCTCGACGGCATTCCCGATGAGGTCCTCGCGCGGGCACTGTCCCAGGCGAAGGATGCGCGGTTCCAGATCCTCGACGTTATGGAAGCGGAGATCGCCGAGCCTCGCACGACGGTCGGTGAGACGGCTCCGACGGTCACGACGATCAACATCAATCCCGAAAAGATCGGTGCGGTCATCGGCCCGGGCGGCGCGGTTATCAAGAAGATCACCGGCACCACCGGCGCGAGCGTCGACATCCAGCAGGACGGAAAGGTCCTCGTCGGCGGCAGCAACGGCCAAGCGGTGCAGGACGCGATCGCCATGATCAAGGCCCTGACTGACGAGGTCGCGGTGGGCAGCGAGTTCACCGGCAAGGTAACCCGCATCATGGGCCGCGGCGCGATGGTCGAGTACATCCCCGGTCGCGAGGGCATGGTGCCGAAGGAGCACCTGACCGTCAAGGACATCGGACGGATCGAGGAAGTCGTCAACATCGGCGACGAACTCAACGTCAAGGTCTTCGAGGTCGACCATATGGGTCGCATCAACCTCACCGCGCTGGGCGTCGCCCAGACGCTGGCGGGGCTTGAGGACAACGAAGCGGCTACGCCTCCCGCCGGTGGCGGCGGACGCGGTGGTGACCGTGGCGGTCGCGGTGGAGATCGCGGCGACCGTGGCGGTCGAGACCGTGATCGCGGTGGACGAGGCGGCGATCGGGGCGGCGACCGTGGCGGTCGCGACGATCGGGGTCCCCGTGGCGACCGAGACGGTGGAAGCCGGGACGGTGGCAATCGGGACGGCGGTAACCGAGAAGGTGGCAGCAGCCGAGCGACCGGCGATCGTGACGGCGGTAGCCGAAGCGGCAGCCGTGAGGGCGGCAACGGAGGCTCTCGCTCCGAGTCGGCTCCTAAGGCCGACGCAAGCGCCAACGCGGGCGAACCGATCAGCGCTCCGCAGGTCCCTGACGCCTTCCCCAAGCGGGACCGAGGCGGCGATGACGACAACGTCAACGCCCGCTTCCGCCCCCGCCGGTAACGGCGGAACCGGATAAAGCAGAAAGGGCCTGGACTTCAGTCCAGGCCCTTTTTCTCCTTTTAGAGTGCGGTGGCCCGCTGCCGCTTTACCGGGCGAGCCCGCGAGCGTGGAGTGAGTGTGGGCTGCAGAACAGATCCGGGACATCCCCAACCTCCCAGACATCCCTAACATTCCAAACGCACCCCGAGGACACGCTCGCAACCTCGCTGGTTAAAGCGGCGGACCTATACTGAAAGGGTGCTGACGATCGTTGCCGCCGTCGCCGTCCTCGCGCCTCCCCGGCTTCCGGTGACCGGCGCTCGGGTGTCGGAGCGTCGCCTTCAAACCCTTCACGTCGATGCCCACGATCCGAAGGCCGCCGACACGAACCCGGGGACGGCGGAGCAGCCGCTAAAGACCCTGTGGCGCGCCACGGAATTGGCGCTGGAGAAGAACCGTGCGAACACGGGCGTCAAGGTCATTGTCAGCCCCGGCATCTACCGAGAGGGCATCATCCTCCCCGAGAGCAAGGACGCCACGGAAGCCACGATAGTCTTCGAAGGCACGACCCCCGGCCGCGTCATCCTCTCTGGATCGGACGTGTGGACGGGATGGCGTCCTGGCGAGGATCCGGATACGTCTCAGGCGAAGTGGCCGAACCGCTGGGGCGAGCTACCGGCTCCGGCAGGTGATCCGGGCGAAGACTCCGAGCCCATCGTGCGTCGCCGGGAGATGGTCTTCCAGAACGGACAGCCCCTGGGCCAAGCCCTGTCGGCCGGCACCCTCCGCGATGGGCAATTCTACGTCGACGAGGAGAATGGCAACATCCTCGTTCGCCCCAGCCGCCCCCGAATCTTCGCGAACGCATCCATTGAGGTCGCGGTGCGGCAAGACGGCTTTCGAGCGATCCGTCGAAAGAACCTCGTCCTCCGTGGCCTGACCTTCGAGCACTTCGCCGGCTACCAGCAGGGAGCCATCCAGTTCGAGGACTGCCAGAACGTCCTCGTCGAGCGGTGCATCGTTCGGTGGAACAACTCGTCCGGGCTTTCCCTCCGACGCACCCAAGATGTGACCGTCCGAAACTGCGAGGGCACCGACAATGGAGTACGGGGTCTTGGCGGAAACAATGTACAAAACTTCCTGATGGCGGACAGTTGGACCCACCGGAACAACTGGCGCGGAGCCGCGGGCGGAATCCTCGACGGCAACTCGGGAGCCGTGCGCCTTCGCGGGGTGCAGCGGGTTCGGGTCGTCCGCCACCGGTCGGAGCAGAACAGCACGGCGGGAATGTGGTTCGACGCGGCCAGCGAGGACGTGACGATCGAGGCCAGTGCGTTCCTGAAGAACGTCACCTACGGGCTTTCCTTGACCGCCAGCCGCGGTCCTTTCCGCGTCCTGCGTTCGCAAATGGCGGGCAATGGCCACGGCCTCTACCTCGCCAACTCGAGCGACGTCACCTTGGAAGGATGTCAGGTAATAGATAACGTTCAGAGCCAAATCTTGGTCGCGGGCACTCCCGATCCGGCCGGATTCTTAGTGGCGAACGCGGGCACCGACGACCCGTACAGGGTCCGACTTGAGCGGACGGCGATCCTCAACAGCTCCCTTGGCGCCGGAGCGGCCAGCAACTCTCTGTTTGCGGTGGAAGCCGACGATTCCGCCGTCTGGGACCACTTCACGTCTTCCCTGCGATCCGAGGGAAACACGTACCTTTTCCCGGAGAAACTTGGCGAATTCACGGAGCCGAACCCCCGCCGGTTCCGAAACGTGAGTCCCCTGGGCCTCGAGGAGTGGCGGGCCCGGACGAAGCAGGACCGGCGGTCTCGGGTACAGCCATTGAAGAAGCAGGACAAGCCGCCGGTGTCCTCAGGGTCGTTCTAAGAAAGCGGTCAAATCGTGCCCGCCACCACGAACAGCGCCTCGCTGACGCAGATCTTCAGCACTCCCCTCTCGAATCGACTGGTGGACGTGATGGATACCGACGACAGGAGCTGGGAACGCATCCCGGACGGGATGCGTTAAGGTACATTCACTCCGCGACATGGCGGACTGGTTCCTCAACCTCCACCCAGCTTGGCAGGCCCTTTTCCGGGTCCTGCTGTTCGTGCTACCGGTACTCATCCTCGTACCGGGTTCCATTTGGTGGGAGCGCCGGCTTTTAAGCTGGATGCAAGACCGAATCGGACCGAACCGCGTGGGCAATATCACTTGGTCGAGGACGAGTCGGTTTGTGCCGAGCTTCTTGCGCGGCAAGAAGTGGCACCTGCAGGGTCTCCTGCAACCGATCGCGGACGGCGTGAAGCTGTTCTTCAAGGAGGACATCACCCCCGCGAACGTGGACCGCGCGATCTACTTTATCGCTCCGGCCCTAGCTCTCTTCCCCGCTTTCACCTTGGGTGCGACGATCCCGTGGGGGCCTTTCCGCTCTCTCACCCCCATCGCGGACGTGAACATCGGCGTCCTCTACATCATTGCCGTGTCTTCGCTGGGTGTTTACGGCGTCGTGCTTTCGGGCTACGCCTCGAACAACAAGTACTCGTTGCTCGGCGGACTCCGCTCCAGCGCCCAGCTCATCAGCTACGAGCTCGCCATGTCCATGGCGCTCGCCTGCATGGTGCTGGCCACCGGCTCCCTGAAGATGACTGGCATGATCGAGGCCCAGGAGCAAGCCCTGTGGGGCGTGGTGCCGTTCCTCCAGAACTGGCACATCCTGACGCCGTACGGTTTGGTCGCGGGGATCGTGTTCTTTATCTGCATGGTCGCCGAGACCAATCGCGCACCGTTCGACCTCCCCGAGGCGGAGAACGAGCTCGTGGCGGGCTACCACACCGAGTACAGCTCCATGAAGTTCGCCGTGTTCTTCATGGGCGAGTACGCGGCGATGTTCGTGTACGGCGGCATTCTGGCCACCGTCTTCCTCGGCGGCTATCACATGTTGCCGATCCGGTGGGACTATCTCCACCAATCCATGCCGTCGCTCAGCTACCTCTGGGACCGCTTCGAGGGGCTGGATTACTGGTTCTCACCCATCTGGTTCCTCGCCAAGTGCGTCCTGATCCTCACGACCTACGTGTGGCTGCGCGCAACGCTGCCCCGGCTCCGGTACGACCAGTTGATGTCGCTGGGGTGGAAGTCGCTGCTGCCGCTGGCGACCAGCAACCTGATCGTCGTGGCGCTGTGGATCGTGGCGACCCGGGTTTACGGGCCGATGGGCGGTTGGGCGGCGGTCGCGGTGGCGGCGGTCATCCTCTTCCTGCTGTACAAGGCGATCAATCGGCTGAAGCCTGGTGAGAAGGAAGAGTTGGCGAGCCGCACGATCGAGATGGTGGACGTTCCGCCCGCCCGGCGAGAAGTCGAGATGGTGGACCCGGCGACGCAGGCCGGTTAAGGTTTAGAAGGGCGGGGTCGGGGGACCCCGCTTTTTACGGAAAAGTATAGAGATGAGGGAACAGGGATGAACCAAAGCCTGGGAGGCGTGACGATCACGCCGAACCTGCTGCTATTCGGAGCACTGGGGGGCGCGGCGGCAATGGCGGCGGTGGGCGTCGTGGCGTTCAACAACGCGGTACGGAGCGCACTCTGCCTCGTGCTGAACTTCTTCCTGCTCGCGATCGTGTACTTCACGCTGAACGCGGAGATGATGGGGATCACGCAGGTGGTCGTCTACACCGGCGCGATCATGGTCTTGTTCCTGTTCGTGATCATGCTGCTCAACCTCGGCGCGCCGCAACTTCTGCGCGATCGCGAGGATCCCAAGCGCTGGCTCGGCCTACTGCTGGGCTTCGCCCTGTTCGCGATCGTAGCGGGGCAGATCTTCCCGTCGCTCCTCAGCCACACCAACATCGGAGCGGTCGACGGTTACGGTTCGCCGCAAGCCATCGGCCGGACGCTGTTCACCCAGTACGTGCTGCCGTTCGAGGCGGTCAGCATCCTGCTTTTGATCGGTATCGTCGGCTCGATCCTGCTGGCGAAGAGGCGCATATGAACGGAGTTCCGCTCGTCGCTTACCTGGCCCTCGGGCTGTTCATGTTCACCACCGGAGTCGTCGGCGTGGTCATTCGCCGCAACCCGATCGTAATCTTTATGTGCATCGAGCTGATGCTGAACGCGGTGAACCTCACGTTCCTGGCCTTTGCGCGTTACCAGTACACGAAACTGCCGGTCGGCGACCTTCAGCAGCAGAGCAGCATGATGGCCGGCCAGATGATGGTGATCTTCGTGATGGCAGTCGCGGCGGCGGAGGTCGCGGTCGGCCTTGGAATTATCATGGCGATCTTCCGGCTCCGCCAGAACATCGACATCGACGAGATGAACCTGCTTCGCGGATAACCGATGGAATCGAACTCGATCTGGCTCGTCATCCTGCTCCCGATCCTTGGCTTCCTGTTCCAGGCATTGATCGGACCACGGCTGGGGAAAGGCGCGGGCGCGAAGAAGACGCTGGGCATCGCCGCCGTCCTTCCCATCGCGTTGTCGTTCGTGGTCGGCTTGCTGATCACGCTCAACCTCGCCGGACGCGCCCCAAGCGATCGAAGCGTGGTGGTGGCCGGGCCGGATTGGATCAGCGTGATGGGGCTGCGGCTCCCGTTCGAGTGGGTGGTCGACCCGCTGTCGATGACGATGGTGCTGATCATCACCGGCATCGGCGCCCTGATCCACCTCTACTCCACTGGCTACATGGCCCAGGAGCGCGACTACAGCCGGTTCTTCGCCTACCTGAACCTCTTCATCGCCGCGATGCTGATCCTGGTGCTGGGCAACAATCTTGCCCTGCTCTTTATCGGCTGGGAAGGCGTCGGCCTCTGCTCGTACCTGCTCATCGGCTTTTGGTACAAAGACGTCGTCAACGCGAAGGCGGCCAACAAAGCGTTCATCGTCAACCGCATCGGCGACTGGAGCCTGATGCTCGGCATGTTTCTGATCGTAGCGTTGATCGCGACCAACACCGACCGCTTCGCCGGTGACCGCTACCTCAGCTACGACGTGATGCTGCCCGCCCTCCAGGGTATCCTACAGGACAACCCCGGCATGGCCACCGCCATCGCCCTGCTGCTGTTCGGCGGCGCGGCTGGTAAGTCGGCCCAGTTCCCGCTTTACCTCTGGCTACCCGACGCGATGGCGGGTCCCACCCCGGTCTCGGCGCTCATCCACGCCGCCACGATGGTGACCTCGGGCGTGGTGCTGCTGAATCGGATGCACGTGGTGTTCGAGTACTCGCCTCTGGCGAGCGCGATCATCTGCATGATTGGCGCCTTCACCGCGCTCTTTGCCGCGCTGATCGCCTTTGGCCAAACGGACATTAAGAAGGTCCTCGCCTACTCCACCGTCTCCCAGCTCGGCTTTATGTTCGTCGCCTGCGGCGCGGGTGCGTACTGGGCGGGCATGTTCCACGTCACGACCCACGCCTTCTTCAAGGCGCTCCTGTTCCTCGGTGCCGGCGCGGTAATCCACGCGATGGCTCACGACCAGGACATGCGCAACTACGGCAACCTGCGGAAATACATGCCGATCACCTTCGGCACGATGGCCGTCGGCTGGCTGGCGATCTCCGGCTTCCCGCTCCTGTCCGGTTTCTTCAGCAAGGAAGCCATCATCGGCTCGGCCCTGGCGAGCGACCATCCGACCGTGCAGGGGATGCGCTTCGGCCAGATCTCTGGGTGGGTTGCCCTTGGGGTCGCCGCGCTTACGGCGCTGTACATGACGCGGCTGACCTGCCTCACGTTCTTCGGCAAGGAAGAGCGCTGGCGCAACATCCCGGCCACCGAAGAAACGCACGACGAGCGCCACAGCCTCGCCGATAGCGGCACCATCCTGAACGAAGACCTGTCGAGTCCGCGCTACGCCGCCGCTCGGGAATTGGAAGAGGCCGAGCATCCGGTGGTCGAGAATGTGGTCGAGACCCGCACGCTCCCGTCCGTAGATCCCCACGGCTTCTTCTACAAGGCGGGTGAAGAGCCGCACAAAGAGCACGAGCACCATCACGCTTTGGATCAGAACCACCAGCCTCACGAGGTCCCGGCGAGCATGTGGATCCCGCTGGCGGTCCTCGCCGTCCTTTCGCTAATCGGCGGCTACGCCCTTGAGACAAACCACGCTTTCCGGCACTGGCTTTATCCGCAGGAGCTGCCTGTTCTAGGACAGGTTCCTGCTGCTTACCCGAACCTCCTCTACTTGTCTCTCGCCGCCGCCATTGGTGGGCTGGTACTGGGCTGGCTGTTCTACAGCCGTGGGCTGCCCAAAGATCAAGGCCACGACGAATCCGGTTGGAACCCGCTCCGCCGCGCCGAGCGCGACCAGTTCGGCTACGACGGAGCCGCAACGACCCTCGCCGTGCAGGGCGGTGGCGACCTGGCCACCGCGCTTTGGCAGTGGTTCGACCGCTCAGTGATCGATGGAATCGTGAACGGTTCCGGGCTCGTCGCCCGCGGCGCGGGAATGGCGCTCCGGCTACTCCAGACCGGCGTCGTCCGGGCCTACGCCCTTATGATGCTCGTCGGCGTCGTCGGCATCCTCGGCTACTTCTTTTACGCAATGACCACCGGAGTGGGACGCTAAATGGGAATCCTTTCACTCGTCACCTGGCTCCCGCTCGTCGGTGCCCTGGTCCTGGCGTTCCTCCCGAAGGACGACCACCGTCTCGCCAAAATCGTCGCGATGAGCGTGGCGATGGCCACGTTCGGCTTGAGCCTCGGGATCCTGCTCGGCTTCCGTCCCAACACCTACCACTTCCAGATGGTCGAGTCCAAGTCGTGGATCGAGCCGCTGGGGATTTCCTACAGCCTCGGCGTCGATGGCATCTCGATGTGGTTGGTCCTGCTGACGACCTTCCTGACGATCATTGCGCTGGCTTACAGCCTGTACGTCGACACCCGGGCCAAGACGTTCATGGCGCTGATCCTCACGCTGGAGACGGCGATGGTGGGGTCGTTCCTTTCGCTGGACCTGATCCTGTTCTTCACGTTCTTCGAGCTGACGCTGCTGCCGATGTTCTTCCTCGTCGGCATCTGGGGCGGCGAGCGCCGGGGCTACGCGGCGAACAAGTTCCTGATCTACACCTTCGCCGGCTCGATCTTCATGCTGGTCGGCATGGTCGCGCTCGGCCTGCGGTACCAGGGCGTCACCGGAACGCTCAGCTTTAACATCGTCGACATCCAGCAGGCCGTGGCCAACGGGGCACTTTGGGCAAACGCGGTGCAGGCGCAGGCCCTCATCTTCTGGGCGTTCGCCATCGCGTTCCTCATCAAGACCCCGTCCTTCCCTTTCCACACCTGGATCCCCGACACCTATGCGGAGTCGCCGGTCGCCGTCCCGATCCTGTCGAGCGTGATGGTGAAGATGGGAACCTACGGCCTTCTCCGGTTCTGCCTTCCCCTCTTCCCGGGTGCCGTTCAGGCCCAAGCGCCGTTCCTGATGGCCCTCGCCGTGATCGGCATCGTGTACGGAGCCATCGTTGCCGCCGTCCAGCCGGACATGCGGCGGCTCGTCGCCTACTCCTCGGTGTCGCACATGGGGTTCATCCTGCTCGGGATCTTCTCCCTCACCCACACCGGACTAATGGGCGGAGCGATGCAGCAGATCAACCACGGCATCAGCACCGGCGCCCTGTTTCTCCTGATCGGCTTCTTCGCCATCCGCCGGGGCACCACCCTGTTCAAGGAGATGGGCGGCCTGAAGTCGCAGATGCCGGTCTACGCGGCCCTGTTCCTCATCGTGATGCTGAGCAGCGTCGCCCTCCCGGGCACCAACGGCTTCGTCGGTGAGTTCCTCGCTCTGATGGGAGCCTTTGAGGCAGGCTATGCCGGGGCCTTTGGGCTGAACCCGATATTCGCTGGCATTGCCGGCGCGGGCGTCGTTCTGGCCGCCGTGTACCTGCTGTACATGTTCCAGCAGACCTTCTACGGTCCCAACGCGAACCCGGAGAACCGTCGTCTTCGAGACCTGAAGGCCTGGGAAACCGCTGTCGCGGGCGTGCTGGTCGTGCTCATCCTTTGGGGCGGACTCTTCCCGAACACCTTCCTGCGGCCAATGGAGGCCAGCGTGCAGGCAACTCGTCTGATGGCGACCAACCCCGTGGGCCAGCGTCCGTCGTGGAAGGACCTCTCCCTAGAGATCGATACCGCCGGGGCCCAAGAGGACCACGGCGCCCTCGTCCGCACCTCGCTCCGCACTCAGGACCAGGTAGGTCAGCCGATTCAGCCCACGCAAGTGGTCGCTCCCGCCAATCTGCACCTCAAGCCTTCTGGATCGACCCACCACGCCTCTGAAGAGGCTGTCGCCCTCAACGCCCCCGACCACTAACGCATGTTCAACTTCGGCATCCCTGAAATCGACTGGTCCGCGATCATGCCAATCCTGATCGTGGCCGTCACCGGCATCCTCGCCCTGATCCTCGAGATGCTGCGCCCCAAAAAGAACAACGAGCTGATCGTGATGGCGTCCTTGGTCGGGCTGTCCATCGCGGCGCTGAGCCTCGTCGCCCAGATCTCCGGGACTCCGACTGAGACCTTCGCGGACATGCTGGTGCGCGACCGACTCTCTGTGTCGATGCAGCTCGTCTTGGTGATCGGCACCGCGCTCTGCATCCTGTTCAGTGAGGCGTACTTGCGCGAGAAGCGGATCGCCTTTGGCGAGTTCTACGCCCTCGTCTTGTGGTCGACGGTGGGCGGAATGCTGATGGCCAGCACGAAGAACCTCCTGATGGTGTTCATTGGGCTGGAAATCCTCTCCGTCTCGCTCTACGTCATGGCCGGAATGAGCCGCACCGAGGAGCGATCCGAAGAAAGCGCGCTGAAGTACTTCCTCCTCGGTGCCTTCGCCAGCGGCTTCCTCCTCTACGGCATCGCGTTCATCTACGGCGCGACCGGCACCCTCCACTTAGACGACATTGGCCGGGCCTGGCTCAATCGCGATGAGGGCACCCGCCACTTGCTCCTTTTCGGTCTGGGCTTGCTCCTGATCGGTCTCGGCTTCAAGGCCAGCTTCGTCCCCTTCCACCAGTGGACGCCGGACGTCTACCAGGGCGCTCCGACGAACGTCACCGCCTTCATGGCGACCGGAAGCAAGATCGGCGCCTTTGCCGCCCTCTGGCGAGTCTTGGAGGGCGGCTACGCCATGCGAGAGTTCTGGATGCCGGTCCTCAGCGTAATCGCGGTGCTCACCATGATCGGTGGCAACGTGGTCGCGCTTCTCCAGAAGGACGTGAAGCGCATCCTCGGGTACAGCTCAATCTCCCACGCTGGGTACGTGTTGGTAGCGATCCTCGCCCACGCCGCGAAGCCGGGAGAGGTTGGGAGCGACACGATCACCTACTACCTGCTGAGCTACACCCTCATGACCATCGGGGCGTTCGCCGTCATCTCGCTAACCGCCCGCAAGGGTGGCGAGGGCACAACGCTGGACGACCTGAACGGCCTCTGGCAGCGGTCCCCGCTGGCGGCAGCCTCGCTCGTGGTGTTCGTGGCCTCCCTCATCGGCCTGCCGCCGACGAGCGGCTTCCTAGGCAAGGGATTGATCTTCTTCGACGCTCTCCGGGCGGGCCTGACGCCTCTGGCGATCGTCCTCGCCGTCAGCAGCGTGATTAGCCTCTATTACTACCTAGGGATCATCCGCGCCGCCGTCGTCGGCACCGGGTCGAACACCGAGGATCGGCTGACGAAGCTCAATCCTGGCGTCGCCAGCGCTTGCGTGCTTTGCGTGGTAGGAGTCCTTGGCGCGGTGATCTTCTTCGGGCCGCTCATGGCTTTCCTGTCTCCGAAGTAAGCTCTGCAGCGTGAAAATCGGCGTCAGCATGTGGAGTTACTTCCACGCCTGGAAGGCGGGGAAGCTGGACATTCCGGGATTTGTCCGCGAGGCGAAGCGGGCGGGAGCGGACGGGGTCGAGCTACTCGACTTCTTCTACAAGGACGCCGACACGGAGCGGCCCTTGATCCGGGAGGCACTAGAAGAGACCGGTCTTCCGGTGCCGATCTTCAGCGTCGGCCAGAACTTCGCCAAGACCGATCCGGCTGCTCGCGAGGCGGAGCTTCAGAAAATCCGTCGCGGAGTCGACGAAGCCGGGCTGTTCGGGGCCGGAGTCATCCGCGTGTTCGCGGGCGATGTCGCGGAAGGGATTACGTTCGACCAGGCCCGTGGCTGGATCGTGGAGGGTCTCGCCGAAGCCTCGAAGTACGCAGCGCAGCACGGCAAGAAACTGGCACTCGAGAACCACGGCAGCCTCGCGGGCCGAGGCGACCAGGTACTCGGACTCATCCAGGACGTGCGCTCCCTGAGCGGCGTGGACGCCCTCGGCGCGAACCCGGACACCGGCAACTTTATCCTCGTCAACCAAGCAAGCCACGAGGCAGTCGCCCAAGTCGCCCCGTACGCGAACATGGTCCACTTCAAGGACTTCGTACGCGAGCCCGAAGGGCACGAGGGGTTCGCCTACCAGGCGCTCGACGGCAGCCGGTTTGTCGGCACGGCGGTTGGCGAGGGACAGGTCGACCTCGGCCAGTGCATCGCTAACCTCAAGAACGCAGGCTTCGACGGCTGGCTGAGCGTCGAGTACGAAGGCGAGGAAGATCCCTTCACCGCCGTCCCTCGCTCAATCCAGAACGCCCGACGTTTCCTGGACTAGGCGGACCCAAAGCTCTCGTACACTGATTCCTGTCATGTCGGAGATGAGGGATCTGCGATCGCTTTCCGGGCCCTGGACGGGCTTTTTCGTCCAGGGCCGCGTGCGCGGCACCATGGCCGTGCACCTTCAGTTCGACGACACCCGAATCTCAGGCCACGGCGCGGATCGCGACGGCTCGTTCTCGTTCAGCGGCACTTACCACCCCCGCACGAACCTTGTCGAGATGACCAAGCGGTATCCCGAGCTGAACGTCCATTACCGCGGCACCTGGGACGGCCAGATGATCGCCGGCACCTGGAGGTTCGCGGTTTTCATTCCCCCGAACACGCTCCTAGGGGACACGGGAGACTTCGAGCTGTGGCCGCAGACAGAGGAGCCGGGCGTAGAAACGCTCATGGAGACGCGGGAGGAAGTCACCACCGGATGAAGAGCTTGACCGAAGTATCCGGGCCTTGGACCGGCTTTTGGATCCAAGACCTCCACCGGGGACACATGGGCCTGAGGCTGAACTTCACCGCAGGCCGGGTGACGGGTGGAGGCCACGACCTCATCGGGCCGTTCCGTATCCGCGGGGCCTACAGCGACTTCGACGGTTCCGTCTCGTTCGTCAAGCGCTACGTCAGCCACCCGGTGGACTACCAAGGGAAGTGGGATGGCCAGATGATCTACGGCACGTGGACCATCGAGAACTGGCTGTTCGAGGACGAAGGCGAGTTCGAGATCTGGCCTGATCGAGAAGAGGAGCAGGAAGAGCGAGCTCTCGCGGTGGAAGAGTTGGCTGGCGTCGGAGGAGGTGCCCCAGCCCTACCCGCTCCCAGCCCCCTCTC
>Ga0216301_1000024_pt1 | contig 35269 bp, 28 predicted proteins | sample 4hB_Boncat_minus_FD_156203 | JGI IMG/M metagenome (GOLD analysis project Ga0216301, IMG submission 156203) | Terrestrial sediment cell enrichment communities for BONCAT metagenomics from Utah, United States - 4hB_Boncat_minus | ecosystem: Environmental > Terrestrial > Deep subsurface > Rock...
TGATCCTTGTGTATGGGCCCGCCGACGAAGTGGCTGAAGTGCTGCGCCTCCTGGCGGATCTCGACGTGGCGCCGCCGCAGGTGCTCATCGAGGCGAAGATGGTCGACATCTCACCGGAGCTTATCCGTGACCTGGGCTTCGAGTACGACCTCAGCGGCTCGTTCGCCCGGTTCCGCGAGCAGAACGGGGGACGGCTGCCGGCCGGGCCGCTCACCCGGCTGAACCCGTTCGAGTTCGCTGTCCAGCTCCGCGCGCTGGAGCAGCAGACCGACACCAAAGTGCTGGCCACGCCGAGCACCACCGTGCTTGATGGTGAGGAGGCGAGCATCTTCATCGGCGACATCCTGCGTTACGAGCGCCTCTCCGGCGTGAGCGACACGGGCCGCGAGACGTTCACCATCGAGGAAGTGCCCGTGGGTATCGCGCTGCTCTGCCGGCCGCGCGTCAACGACGACCGGATCACGCTGCGCGTCCATCCCGTGGTGAGCACCGTCTCCAGCTTCGGCGGCCGCAACGCCGACATCCCGCAGACAGCGACCCGCGAAGTGGAGAGCACCATCCGTGTGGCCGACGGCGAGACCATCGCCATCGGCGGCCTGCTGCGCGATCAGGAGACGCGGACCATCAGCCGCATCCCGATCCTCTCCCGGCTGCCGGTGTTGGGCGAGCTGTTCAAGCGCCGCAACACCAACCGGCGGAAGTCGGAAGTCACGATCTTCCTCACCGTGCGCGTGCTGACGGACGAGACCGGAGCCGAGGAAGAGGGCGGCCAGGGCCTGGCGCCGGTGGTCCGTCCCCGGAGCGGTTCGGAAGCGCCTCAAAGCGACCGGAAAGAAGGACGAGAGAAGGGCGCGAAAGAGTCCGCGCGCACCAGCAGCCGCAAGGGATAAGCTCCCTTACCGCCCCGCGTGCTCGGAGGGAAGTCCCGTATTCTACGGGGCTTCCCTCTTTCGGCGTCCGTCCGTCCGTTGGCTACGCGCCCCGATTTCCAGGCGCAGCCGCCCAGAGTGATAAGTTTCCGTAGGGGGCTGTTTCGGGCTTCGCCAAAACTTGAGGCAGAGTTTATGAAAGCATTGGTTCTCGCGGGGGGCAAGGGGACGCGCCTCCGGCCCCTCACCTATACCCGCGCCAAGCAGCTTATCCCGGTGGCTAACAAGCCGATCCTGTTCTACGGCCTGGAGGCGATCCGCGATGCCGGGGTTGAGGAGATCGGCGTGATCGTGGGCGACACCCGCGAGGAAGTGATGGCCGCGCTCGGCGACGGCTCGCGCTTCGGGGTGCGCCTCACCTACATCCACCAGCCGGACCCGCTCGGTCTGGCCCATGCCGTCTGGACGGCGCGCGAGTTCCTGGGCGACGAGCCGTTCATCATGTTCCTGGGAGACAACCTGATCCAGCACGGGGTGATTCGGCTGGTGGAGGAGTTCAACGCCCTCTCCGTGGACGCGCTCATTCTGCTCAAGGCCGTGGAGAACCCGCAAAGCTTTGGAGTGGCGGAGCTGGCGGCGGACGGCCGGATTCTAGGCCTGGAGGAAAAGCCGAAGCAGCCGAAGAGCAACCTGGCGCTCGTCGGCGTCTATCTCTTCTCCCCGGCCATCCACGAGATGATCCGGACGTTGAAGCCCTCGCCGCGCGGGGAGCTGGAGATTACGGACGCGATCCAGGCGCTGGTCACCACGGGCCATCCGGTGCACAGCCACATCCACGAGGGATGGTGGCTGGACACCGGGAAGAAGGACGACATGCTGGAGGCGAACCGGGTGGTGCTGGACGAGATCCAGACGGAGCTACTGGGGAGCCTCGATTCTGAAAGCCGGGTAGTGGGCCGCGTGAAGATCGGCGCCGGGTCGGAGCTGGTGCGCACTTCGGTGCGCGGTCCGGTGGTGATCGGGGAGGGGTGCCGCCTGGTGGACACCTTCGTCGGCCCCTACACGAGCATCAGCAGTGGGGTGCAGATTACCAGCGCGGAGGTGGAGCACAGCATTATTCTGGACGACAGCCGGATCGACGCGCCGGGGCAGCGGATCGAGGACAGCCTCATCGGCCGCAACGTCCGCGTGTCGCGCGCCGCCGCCCGGCCCGCCGCGCTCCGCCTCTTGCTCGGCGACGACAGCGACGTCTGCCTGACCTGAAAGCCAATGGCTCTCTTACCGCCGGAAGGGAAACCGCGGCCCTCCCAACCATTGGAGCTTCCTGTAGCGGGTCAGGCGAGCGCCCGGCCCGCGCCGCCCCTGCCGGTGGCCTTGTTCAAGGCGCTGCGACCCAAGCAGTGGGTGAAGAACGCCGTCCTGCTGGCGGGGATCGTCTTCACGCTGGACCAGAGCCATCCGCCGGGCGACTGGCTGCGGGTGCTGGGGGCGGTGGCCATCTTCTGCATGCTCTCCAGCGCCATCTACCTCGTCAACGACATCTGCGACGTCGAGCAAGACCGGCTGCACCCGAAGAAGCGGTTCCGACCGCTGGCGGCGGGCTACATCTCCCTCACGGCCGCCTGGTCCCTCGCCGCGCTGCTGGCGGTGGCCGGCTTGAGCGGGGCGGCGGCTCTCGGCGGCTGGTTCGTGGTAACCGCAATCGCTTACGTGCTGCTGACGGTCAGCTATTCGTTCTGGCTGAAGCATGCGGTGCTGATGGACGTGATGGCCCTGGCAGGCTGCTACGTGGTGCGCGCCGTGGCCGGCGCGGTGGTGATTGGGGTGGAGATCAGCCCCTGGCTGCTGGTTTGCACCACGCTGGGGGCGCTGCTCGTGGGGCTGGCGAAGCGGCGGGCGGAGCTGATGACGCTGGAGAACGCCGCCAGCCACCGGCGCATCCTCCAGGAGTACACGGTCCAGATGCTGGACCAGATGATCAGCCCCATCACCGGCGCCACCCTCATGGCCTACATGTTGTACACGTTCTTTTCGAAGACGGCGGAGCGCCTGAGCTGGCCCTGGCTGATGCTGACCATCCCGTTCGTCGTCTACGGCATCTTCCGGTTCTTCTACCTGATGCACCGCCACGGCAAGGGCGGCGATCCCTCCGTGGAGCTGGTCGAAGACCGGAACCTGATGATCTGCGCCCTCCTTTGGGCCGTCACCTGCGTTCTGGTGATGCTCCTCGGCCGGTAAACTCGACAGAGACCGGAGATTATTAGACAGGATGAACGGGATTGGCTGGATGAAAAGCGCTCAAGCTACCAGTCTGTCACCCTGTTCTGATAGGCCGGGAACCAGTGCCGCGACCGTGGGGGAGTGGAGGCGACTGTCGGGGTCAAACGCACCGTCACATTCGCGGTACTGCTCTTGAATTGCCGAGACCTCTCGCCTCAGCGTTAACAGACTACTGCCTGCGATCACAGAATGCCGCAGTCTTGACCTTCGATCCGGCCCTTCTCTATCCGGTCATCCCGTTCATCCCGTCCAAACTCTCCAATCTCTCCGTGTCCTCTGTGTCTCCGTGGTGAGACTCCCAGTAGGTGATGATGAGCAAAGCTGATATTGGTGTTTTTGGCGGGTCCGGGTTCTACTCATTCCTGCCGGACGTGGAAGAAGTGCGCGTCCACACGCCCTACGGTCCGCCCAGCGATAAGATTGCGTTGGCGACCGTGGGCGACCGACGGCTGGCCTTCCTGCCGCGCCACGGGCGAGACCACTCCGTGCCGGCGCATATGGTGAACTTCCGCGCGAACCTCTGGGCGCTGAAAGAACTGGGCGTGACGGAGATCCTGGCGCCCTGCTCCTGCGGCAGCCTCCAGCCCCACATCGACCCCGGCGACTTCGTGATTCTGGACCAATTCGTTGACCGCACCCGGGGCCGCGCCGACACGTTCTTCAACGGCCCGGAGACGCATCACATCGGGGCGGCGGAGCCCTACTGCTCCCGGCTGCGCGCGCTGGCGGCGGAAGTCGCGCACGATCAGGGGATTACGGTCCACGCGCAGGGCACGATGGTGGTGATCCAGGGGCCGCGCTTCTCCACGCGCGCGGAGAGCGCCTGGTTTACGCGGGAGGGCTGGGACGTGGTGGGGATGACCCAGCACCCGGAGGCGATCCTGGCGCGCGAACTGGGGATCTGCTACACCGGCATCGCGCTGGTGACGGACTACGATACCGGCATCGCACAGGGCCGCGAGCCCGTCTCCATCGACGAAGTGTTCCGCGTCTTCCGGGAAAACGTCAGCAAAGTCCAGGGCCTCATTCACGCCATGCTGACGCGGATGGGCGGCGACCGCCCCTGCGAGTGCGAAGCCGAAGCCTGGCGAGCGGTGGTGGGTTAGGGTGTATGGGTGTAGATTCGAGCGGAAGCCTAACCCTGAACCCTATCCCCTGAACCCTACACCCTCTTCCCACCCCGCAGGAACGGCTCCGCCAGTCCCCAGAGACCGGAGCCGTCCGGTTTCAGGATCGGCTCTGCGGAGTACTGCGGCAGGTAGACGCGTCGGACGCCTCCCGTGGTGTTCGCGCCGCTGCGGTGGAAGGTGGTGCTGGAGAAGACAGCGATGCTGCCGGCGGGAACCACCACCGGAATGCCCGGATCGTCGCCGTGGTAGCCGACCAGGTCGTTGCTGCCCTCCTGGCGGACGTGCTCCGTCCGCTCCCGAATACCCGCCCGCGAGTAGGGGAGGAGGTAGACCGTGCCGTTGTCTTCGGTCATGTCGTCCAGCGCGCACCAGCAGGAGACGTACGGGCGGTGATCGTGGCCCACATAAGCGGAGTCCTGATGCCAGCTAAAGCGCATTCCCACCTCGGCGCACTTCACCACGTACTGCTCCCAGAACAGGAACGCCGCCTCGCCGAGGGTGGCCCGGCAGATCTCGGCCATCAGGTCGCTGAAGAGGAACTGCGGCAGCAGCTCGCTCTCGCGGTACCGCTTTGCGATGAAGTACCGGCTGTTGCGGTGGTTCAGGCCCAGCACGTCCGTCCCGGCGCGGTCCATCTCGGCGTCCATCATCTCGATGAACCGGCCGCACTCCGCGCGGAGCATTTCCAGATGCTCCGCAGGGATGGCGCGCTCGAGGATGAAGTAGCCTTCCTCCCGGTACTGCTGCTTCTGAGCGTCCGTAATCGTCAATGGTTCCCTCCTCATCAACATGGCAAGCAGGCGGTGTCCAGGAAAACCGCGTCATTCCGGTGAAAGTCTAGTCCGGCCGCGCGGCCGTCCTCCAAAGTTCGGGATGCCGCCGGAGCCTACCTGCGGCGCCTCATTCACTTCTCAGACCCTTCCTATGCTCACGGCCCCCAAAGACACGTACACCATCTCCTGGCGCGACGGCGTGGTCCACATGATCGACCAGCGCGTTTTGCCCGACCGCTTCGAGGTGCTGGAGCTGACGGACTATCGCCAGGTCGCCGACGCGATCCGTACGATGGCCGTGCGGGGCGCGCCGGCCATCGGCGTTTCTGCGGCCCTGGGGCTGGCGCTGGCGGCGCAGGAAGCGCTGGCCGGACCTCCCGCCGAGTTCTTCGAGCGGCTGCGCGCCGCCGGCCAGACTCTCCGCGAGACGCGGCCCACGGCGGTGAACCTGTTCTGGGCCATCGACCGCGTGCTCCGGGTGGCGGAAAGCCAGGCCGGCGATCCCGAGCGGGCCGCCGCCGCCGTGCTCGCCGAGGCGCTGGCGATGCAGGAGGAGGACGTCCTCGCCAACCGCGCGATGGGCGCATTTGGCGGGCCGCTGCTGCCGGAAGGCGGCAACGTCCTCACCCACTGCAACACCGGCAGCCTGGCCACCGTTTATTACGGCACCGCCCTGGGCGTTATCCGGAACGCCTTCGAGGATGGAAAGCAGCTCCACGTGTGGGTGGATGAAACCCGGCCCCGGCTTCAGGGGATGAAGCTGACGGCGTGGGAGTGTCGCGAGTTGGGCATCCCCGCCACCGTCATCTCCGACAACATGGCCGGCTGGGCGATGCGCCAGGGCAAGGTGGACGCCGTCATCGTGGGCGCGGATCGGATCGCCGCGAACGGCGACACGGCCAACAAGATCGGCACGTACGCCGCGGCGGTTCTGGCCCAGGCGCACCAGATCCCGTTCTACGTAGCCGCGCCGCTCTCCACGGTCGACTTCAGCCTCGCAACGGGCGCGGAGATCCCCATCGAAGAGCGCGCGGCGGATGAGGTGACGCACGTCAACGGCGTGCAGGTGGCGCCCGACGGAGCGCAGGTCTACAACCCTGCCTTCGACGTAACGCCCGCCGGGCTCATCACGGCCATCATCACCGACCGGGCCGTGGTCTACCCCCCGTACACTGAGAACCTGGCCCGCCTCCGGGAAGCCTGATCTAGGCATTCCCTTCGGTCCAAATAATCCCGTAGATCCCGTCCAAGAGTCGTTCGGCCGCTGCTCCCGCAGGCCGCAGCGACGACGTGTGAGGAGCGTTCGGCATGGAACTGCAGGCCCAGCGGCTGATCCGCGACATCAAAGACTTCCCCAAAGAAGGGATCGTCTTCAAAGACATCAACCCGATCCTCCACGACGCGGCGGCCTTCCGCGAAGTAATCGACCGGATGCTCGACTACGCGCGCAGCCGGGATGCGGACGTGGTGGTGGGGATCGAGAGCCGCGGCTTCATCTTTGGAACCCCCATCGCCCTGGCGCTGGACGCCGGCTTTGTGCCGGTGCGGAAGCTCGGAAAGCTGCCCGGAGAGACGGTCCAGACCGAGTATGCCCTGGAGTACGGCACGAACACGGTGGAGATGCAGAAGGACGCCATTCGCCCCGGCCAGCGCGTCCTCATCGTGGACGACCTGCTGGCGACGGGCGGCACGGCGGCGGCGGCGGCGCGGCTTACCGAGGCGCTGGGCGGCGAGGTCGTGGGCTTCGCGTTCGTCATCGAGCTTGGCTTCCTCAATGGCCGCGCGCAACTGGCAGGCTACGACATCTCCAGCTTGATCGAATTCTGACACGCTGCGCCAGGCCGATTACACGGGAGGATGCACTGGATGAACGGCGCCGCCTTCCTGATGCTGGTGCAAACGCTGGCGCTCTTCTTCATGGTCCGCTGGGTCGCGCGGGGCGCCCCCGTCCTGCGCCTCGACTGGGCCTCCCGACTGCTCATGGCGGGGAGCCTGGTGCTCTCCCAGTTCTTACTGGGCCGTTGGGATTGGATCCCGTACGCGCTGCGCTATCTCTGGCCGGCGGCGCTGCTGTTCGCCGCCTGGCGCAGCTTCCCGGGCAACCAGCAGCCTCCTCCCGAGGGCGAGGAGGCGCCGCCCGTCAAGTTCGGCTGGCCTGCCCTGCTCGGTCGGGTGCACTTGGCGTGCGTACTGCTGGCGCCTGTTCCCAACGCCCTGCAGGGGCGTAGTTTCCCCGAGCCGTCCCTCGCCCTGGCGTTTCCCCTGAAGAACGGGCTCTATTACGTGGGGCACGGCGGCAGCCATCCCGTGGTGAACTACCACAACGTGAGCCCGAGCCAGAAATACGCCTTGGACATCAGCAAGCTGAACGCCGTGGGGGTGCGGGCCTGGGGATTACAGCCGAGTCGCCTCGCCGCCTACGCCATCTATGGCGATCCGCTGTATAGCCCCTGCGAGGGCGTCGTGCGCAGCGTCGTAGACGGGCTGCCCGACCACGCGCCACCGGCGGGAGACACCAACAACCCGGCTGGTAACCACGTCGAAATCCAGACCGGCGAGCACCGGGTCTTCCTCGCGCACATGGAGAAGGGCAGCATCGCCGTAAAGCCCGGGCAGCGCGTGCAGGCCGGCGACTTGCTGGGACGGGTGGGCAACTCCGGCAACACCAGCGAGCCCCACCTCCACATCCATGCCGTGCGCGGCGGCCAGTCGCTCTTCGACGGAGACGGCGTGCCGCTCACCTTCAATGGCCGGTTCCTGGTGCGCGGCGATCTGGTCAGCAGCAACCCGTGATCCGATTTTGGAATGCGGATTTCGGAGTGGCGGACTGCGGCAGTTGCCCGCGTTCTTGGGGGATTGCCAATCCGCAATCCGAAACCCGCATTCCAAAATCCGAAATCAAATCATCCGCTTTCCACGATTGCCTGGGCGACGGCGTGCGTCTGGCTGTGGCTGATGGAGACGTGGAGGCGGCGGCCGGCGAGTCGGTCGGCGGCCGCCCCGGTGAGGTGCGGAATGGGCGCCCCGGAGGCGGACGGCAGAATTTCCACCTCCCGCCAGTTGAGCCCGCCGCCGCCGAGGGCCTTGGCCACCGCTTCTTTGGCGGCGAAGCGGCCCGCATAGCGCTCCGCGGAGACGCAGGCGTCGCAGTACTCGCGCTCCGCCGGGCTGAACACCCGCTCTCGGAAGCGCGTCCGGGCGACCGCCTTCGCCACCCGGTCGATCTCGATGATGTCGATGCCGATCCCGTCGATCAACGCGTTTCCCGCTCCCGCTTTCGACCGCCGGGACGTCAGTCGTCGCCCGCCTCGTCGGCGCCGGGCGGCGGCGAGCCCATCTTGTCGCGCACGACCGACGCAATGCTCTCCACCACCTCGTGGACCTGGGCGTCGTCCGGCCCTTCCGCCATCACGCGGATGAGGCGCTCCGTGCCGCTGGCGCGGACGAGAATACGGCCCTGGTTTCCGAGGCGCGCCTCCGCGGCCCGAACGGCGTCCCAGAGGTCAGGCTGCACCCGCCAGCCGCGCCGTCGCCACACGGGCACGTTCACCAGAAGCTGCGGGTATTCCCGAATCTGGGAAGACAGCTCCGAGAGCGGCCGGCCGGACTGCTGCATCAGGCCCGCCACCTGGAGAAACGTGAGGATGCCGTCTCCGGTGGTGGCGAGGCGCGAGAAGATGATGTGGCCGCTCTTCTCTCCGCCCAGCGCCGAGCCCGTCTCCCGCATCGTCTCCGCCACGAACCGGTCGCCGACGGACGCGCGATGGAGCTTGATCCCGCGCTCCTCCAGGCCGCGCTCCAGGCCGATGTTGCTCATCACCGTGCCCACCACCTGGTTTCCGGGCAGGTGGTCCGTATCTTTCCAGGCGATGGCGCACATCGCCATCACGCGGTCGCCGTCCACCAGCTCCCCGCTCTCGTCCGCCAGAATTGCCCGGTCCGCGTCGCCGTCGAAGGAGACGGCCAGGTGCGCTCCGTGCTCGCGGACGGCCGCCTGCGCGGCCTTGGGGTGCGTGGCGCCGCAGCCGGCGTTGATGTTCGTGCCGTTGGGAGCGTCGTGCAGGGAGATGACTTGCGCGCCGAGTTCTCGGGCGACGCGCGGCCCCAGCTCCGAGGCGGCCCCGTTGCCGCAGTCCATCACTATCCGGAGGCCGCTCAAGCCGGCCGGGTTATCGGCGCGGGCGCTGGCGATCAGGTACTGCGCGTACTGTTCCACCAGGTCCACGCCCGTCCTCAGCCGCCCCAGGTCGCCGCCAGTGGGAGAGGGGAATTGCTCGAAGTCGTCGATGGCGTCTTCCATCGCCGTCTCGGTTTCGTCGGCGATCTTATGACCGGTGGGCGCGAAGAACTTGATGCCGTTGTCGGGGGCCGGGTTGTGCGAGGCGGAGATCATCACGCCGGCGGCGGCGTTCGTCTGCCGCGTCAAGAAGGCCACGCCGGGCGTGGGCAGCACGCCCAGATCCACCACGTCGGCGCCGGTGGAGAGCAGCCCGGCCGCCAGCGCGCAGCGCAGCATGTCTCCCGAGATTCGGGTGTCGCGGCCTACCAGGATCGGCTGTCCCGGCTTGCTGCTCGCCACCAGACCTCCGGCCGCCCGGCCCAGGCGGAATGTAAAGAAAGCCGAGAGGTCGGCGTTAGCCACCCCCCGCACCCCATCGGTCCCGAACTTCGGATCTTCACGCATCAGTCGGTATTCCTCGCTCCCGGTTTGGGAGACGCACAAGCGATCGTCAGGGCGGCCGGCCCGGCTTCCTACAACAACTTTCACCGAAGCGCCGGGAGTCAACCCCGATTCCAGCGCAGGTCGGCGAAGCGGACCGTCCGCAAACGCGTTCTCCGGAGCGCCGGACGGCCTACGGCGACCCGGCCGGCCCCGCACCCGACGCCTGACCAGCCGGCGCCACCGGGACCAGCTTGATGACGACCCGCACCTGCGCGGGCACGAGCTTGATCTGCCCGCGCAGATCGGCCTGCATGGGCCGCACCGTCACCACCTGGTCCAGCTCCGTCTGCCCCGGCGCCAGTGTGAGGGTGGGTGTTTCTACGACGTGGATGTTCCGCACCGCGCGGGGCGAGCCCACTACCCCCACGCGGGACGGGCGGACGTCCACGGTGACGCGATAGCCGGGAGGCGTTACGAAGAGTGGCTGGACCAGGGCTTCCTTCTGGATGACCGTCCGGCGCTGGTTTCCCGCGACCTGCACCTGGGAAGGCCGTAGCCGGACCAGCTCCGTAATATTCGCGCCGGCGCGGTCGAGCGCCATCAAGCGCACCGAGGTGTTGAAGCGCTCGCCCGGCTCCAGAACGATGGGGGCCACCAGCGAGTCCACCCGTCCGACGGCCGCCGCCGGCCCGGTCACGACCACCGTATCGGGCGTCGGCATCGCCGGCCCGACCATCTCCCAGCCATCGGCCCGGCCCTCCGGTAGCACGGTCACCGGAAGCTCGCGCTTGGCGTTGGTGGCCAGCTTCACCGTAATCTGCCGGGGTTGCCAGGTGAACTGGAGCCGCGCATCCCGGTATTCCGGGAGCAGCTCGATCTGGATCGGAACCGCCGTGGGGGTGTCCGGCTGCACCTGGTCCAGATCCGCCGTCACGCGAAGCTGCTCCGAGTCGATATTCCGGACCAGGTCCTTCGGACCGTCCAGCGTCACCCGAACGTCCACGCGGGTTCCCGGCTCCGGCTCCACCAGCCGGCGGCCTTCCGGCGGCGAGAGGGGAATGGGCAGCCGCATGGTGCGCACGGCGCGGTCCGCCTCTTTGCCGGCAAAGACCTTGAGCATGATGGCGAGGCCAATCGACATGACCTTCCAGCCGAGGTTGTGCTTCAAGAACTGCATAACGAGTTGGTTCGCTAGCTCGGGCCTTCCACCGGCGCCTTACTGGCGCGGGCGCAGAAATGGGATGCGGCTGGGCCGGCCGTTCGGCGGTTGAAGCACTCCGGCGAGGCGCTGCTGGAGCTCCTCCGTTTTCAAGCCCCGCGCCAGCTTTCCTTCCGAGCCGATGGAGATCGAGCCCGTCTCCTCGGAGACCACCACCACGATGGCGTCGCTGCGCTCCGCTACGCCAATGGCCGCGCGGTGGCGGGTGTGGATGTCGGAGCCGATCCCCGGGCGGTCGGTGAGCGGCAGGACACACCCGGCGGCGGCGATGCGGTCGCCGCGAATGATGACGGCGCCGTCGTGGAGGGCGCTGCCGGGATGGAACAGGGTGCACAGCAGCTCCGAGGTGACTTCCGCGTTCATCGGGGTTCCGGTGCCGATCAGGTCGTCCAGCCCTTCTTCCCGTTCGATGACGATGAGCGCGCCCACGTGCCGGCCCGCCAGCCCTCCGGCCGTGCGGACGATCTCCGCCACGAGCCGCTGGATGTCTTCGGTGGGGAGCTGCAGCATCCGGTTCCGCCAGAACTGGACCCGGCCCACCTCTTCAAGGGCGTAACGCAGCTCCGGATAGAACAGGATGACCAGCGCGACGGGGGCCAGCGGAACGATCTGTCGCAGCAGCCAGTTCAGCGTTCGGAACTGGAGGATGTCCGATAAGATGAAGATCCCGCCGAAGACGAGGAGCCCCGAGAAGATCTTCCAGGCGCGCGTCCCCCGCGCCAGCATGATCAGGCTGTAGATGATTGCGGCGACGAAGAGAACGTCCAGAACCGGGGCGATGTATTCCCAGACGTTGATTGGAAACCTCACCAGATGGTCCCAACCTTCGGGTTCGCGCGCAAAACGGAGCCAGATCTACGGCGGCCCCAGCCATGATAAGCCTATCCTCTTTCCCGGCGGGCGGCGGGTGATAATCGACTACACTCGCCCACGGCTCGCGTCTGCGAAGCGACGGCCGGGCGCGGTAGCGCAGCACGTCCCCACCGCTTACGGCAGGCAGACCTTGCCCTGCACGGCCGGCCGAGAGGCGCCGGTGGCGGAGGGGACGTTGGACGGTCGCCCGCGCAAGGTCTCATATCCCAGCACAGCGAAGGCGACCGCTTCTTTGGCGTCGCCGTCGAAGCCGTAGTCCTCGTTCCGGCGCACCCGCGCGCCCGGCAGCGCCGCCTGGAGCCGGCGCAACAGCTCCGGGTTGCGCGCTCCGCCGCCGCCTACAATGACCGTATCCACCGGCCCCAACCACTCCCGGTAAGCAGCGGCCACCGTTTCAACCGTGAACTGCGCGAGGGTGGAGACGAGGGAGGCGCTCGTGTGGCCGGCGTCCCACAGCTCCCGGACTCGGCGGGCGCTGAACAGCTCGCGGCCGGTGCTCTTGGGCGGCGGCTCCCGCAGGTACGGCTCGGCGAGGAGTCGCTCCAGCAGCGCCGCGTCCACCGGCGCCGACGCCGCCAGCCGGCCGTCCCAATCGCATACCTGCGCGCCGCTCGTAAGCAGCACCGCCGCCGCGTCCATCAGCGCGTTGCCCGGCCCCGTGTCGAAGGCGATGATCTCTTCCTGGGTTCCCCCGGCACGGAGGTAGGTGACGTTGCCGATGCCGCCCAGGTTCTGCACGGCGCGGCTTTCCTCCGGATCGGAGAGCAGCAGGTAGTCCACGTACGGCACGAGCGGCGCGCCCTGGCCGCCCAGCGCGAAGTCCTGCTGGCGGAAGTCGCTGACGACCGGCACGCGGAGCCGCTCCGCGATCACTGCCGCCTCGGCGATCTGCAGGGCGCCGCGCGTGCCGGAGACGCCGGGGTGCGCTCCCGGCAGCGGCGCCGGCTGATGCCACACCGTCTGCCCGTGCGAGGCCACGAACGAGAGCGCGCCGGCCTCCAGGCCCGCTTCCCGCAGCACCGCCTCGGCGGTGTCCGCGAACAGCTCGCCGAGGCGGGCGTTGAGCAGGCATAGCTCGCAGACGGTGGCGCGGTCGTCGAAGCACCGGAACAGGAGGTCTCGCACCGGGGCAGGGTAGGGGAGGGAGCGGAAAGCCCGTTGCTCGATCTCCAGCCGGGCTTCTCCCGGCCAGAGATCCACGAGCGCCGCGTCGATGCCGTCTGCCGAGGTGCCGGACATCAACCCGATAGCGGTCGCGCGCCCATCTGGCGGAAGAAACTCAGGCACGAAACGCTACTCCTTCAATGCGGGAACAGGCGCCCTGCCGGGCGCCCGAAGCGGACTGGCCGCCGGATCGCGCCGCTTCCACGGAATTGTACACCAAGCGCCGCCGCCTCAGCGTTCGGGGAGGGGTGGGTTCAATCGTCGTCTTCGTAGTAGGCTTCCTTGAGGACCCGGAACATCGGTGCGGAGGTGCGAAGTGGAAGAGCGCCCTCTTTCCAACTCTTGCGGGGCAGTACGAAGCAGTGCTCGCGGGGCACGATGATCTCTTCCTCGCACCAGCCGTCGGTGATGATCATAATCGGTGCGCCGGGCGGGAAGTCGGGTCGGCCCAGCAGGTGCGCCACGGCCGGCTGCAGCACGGTGCCTCCGCGCCCTTTGATGGGATAGATCCCGCGCAAATCGGCCGGCGAAACGAAGCCCTGGTCATACGGCGCCGCGTCGCACAGCACCAACCGCACGCGCGGCACGTCTCGCGCTTCGGAATACGAGGCGATGGCGCCGAGCGCGCGCCCCAGCAGCTCGCGGTCCATGGAGCCGGAGGTGTCCAGCACGACGCCGAAGGTGCATGCCTCCAGCCATTCCTGGGGCACGAAGCGGGCGGGACGCGGGATATTGGGTGTCGAAGCCTGGCGGCGGCTGGCGCGGGCGTAGCTACGCAGCGTCTCCCGAACCATCGGCACGTGCTGCTCCATCCACCGGCCCAGCTCGACGTCCCACGGAGGCGGCGGCTGGAAAAGGGTGCGGATCTCCTCCAGCAGTCCCGCCGGAACGGTTCCGCGTCCCATCACCGACATCCCCGCGGTCAGGCAGCGGCGGTAGACGTCGTCCAGCGTGGTCACGTCGCCCCGGTGGATGCGCCGGCCGGGGCTGTCGAGCAGGACGTCCCCCAGCTTGCCCCGGAAGCCGCGCAGGCCCTTGCAGCGGCGCGGGTCGCGGACGAGCAGATCGTACACCTCGTCGGCGGACATCCCCTGCAGCCGGGGATCGTAGAGCGCGCCGATGCTGGGAAGCTGCCCGACGCCCATCTCCACCAGCCAGCCGTTGATGACGAAGTCGCAGGCGACGTTCCAGAGCCAGGGATCTCGACCCCGGCCCCGCGAGTGGTGGAGGAGCGCCACGTGCAGCAGCTCGTGGACATAGACGAAGATCCATTCTTCCTGGCTGAACTGCCAGCTTGGATGGAAGTACATCTCGCCCAGGAAGCCGTCCACGGCGGCGATGGAGACGTCCATTCGCTCGCACAACGCGGCGTCCGCGATCACGCGGACCTGCGTGGTCAGCGCCCCGAGCAGCGGAAACTCGTTGAGCACCCAGCGCCGCGCTCGCTCCGCCGGCGGCCACAGCTTCTTTCGCTCCTCCACGTCATGGCCCAGCGTCTCGGCCGTATCCCGCACGGCGTCTTCCACCGCCAGCCGGATGCCCTCGGCCAGGAGGTTCTCGTAGTCCGTGCGGCGGGTGCTCGTGGAGTAGCTCGAATAACGGCCGCCGACTGCCGGGTCAGCCCGGCGGACCATGTCAGGGCGGCGCGGGCCGGCCGGCGTGTGGAACGCCTCCAGCGCCCGGCGGTCGTCGAGGAGCAGGTCGTAGATCTCCTCCTCCGCCTTCCCGGTAAAGGAGGCGTCCACGTGGAAGTCGTGCGGCGGCCGCCCGATCTTGAAGGCTGTGAGCATCGCGTCGATAGCGTAGTCGCAGGCCAGGTTCCACACTAGCGGCTCCCGGTCCAGGCGTCGCGGGCCATGCCGCAGGCCCAGGTGCAGAAGCTGGTGGCCCAGGATGAAGGCCCACTCCGCCTCGCCCAGCTCCTGGCGCTTGTGGGGGTTCACCCAGATCGAGCCCGTTTGCGTGTCGACGCAGGCCAGGAGCGGGTCGCCTTCCTTGCCCTCACATTCGTGGATGCGGGCGTGCCCCAGCAGGACGCCCAGGAAGGAGCGCGACAGACGCCGCCGGGCGCCCCAGATGTGCTCGCGCGTTTTCTCCAGCCGGTCTTCCTTCTGCTGCTTGCGCTCTTTGCGGGGCATGCGTCAGGCCTTCACGGCTACGCGCTGCGCCAAGCGCGGCAGGTCGCGCACCACTTCCACCAGGAACCAGGAGGGGAGGTCGCGCGCGCCTTCGCCGGTCTCCTCGCCCACCATCAGCATCGCCATCTCCAGGCTGATGTCGCACAGGTCCACCAGCACCCGTTTCGCCTGCTGCGTCATCAACCGGTGCTGCGCCTTCACGTCGTCCCGTTCGGGCGGCAGGGTCTTGGCCAGCTGCGCCCGGATAGACTGGACGACGAAGTAGAGCACGTCCCGGTCTTCCGGGGCGCGGGGCAGCGGCTGTTTCCCCTCCAGGATCAGCTCGACCCGGAGGTTTCCGTGAAGCTGCTTCACGAAGGCGCCGAAGCTGCGCGCGTGGTTCTGGCTCAGGCATCCCGCCGCTAGCATCTCCACCTCCTGCGGCGTCACCGTGGCGCCGTACGCCTGAAGGGCGTCACTCAGGATGTGCCAGGCGCGCGGCGTGGTGAAGGTTTCCTCCGTTTTGGGCGGCGCGATCCAGAGGTGGTCCGGCCGCGTCTCCACGTAGCGGATGATCCACTCGTGGATGCCCTGAAGATAAGCCCAGTGCAGCCAGTCGCGGGCGGTGGGCTTGAGCTCCACGTGGAGCATCCGGTTCATCAGGGCGGAGGACATCGGCTTGACGATCGCCTGGTCCTGCGCGCGGTTGCCGGCCCCCACCACCACCGAGCCTTCCGGCAGGTGGTACTCGCCCAGGCGGCGGTCATTGATGAGGCTGTAGAACGCCTTCTGAACCTCGAAGGAGCATGCGTTTAGCTCGTCAACGAACAGCAGATAGGCGGTGTCGCGGGCGATCATGCGCGGCGGGCAGAAGACGGAGCGGTTCCCCTCGATGCGCGGGACGCCGATCAGGTCCTCCGGCGCGAGCTGGGAGCCGAGCAGGGAGACGCAGTCCAGCCCCACGTCCTGGGCGAACTGCTCCACGAGCGCCGACTTCCCGATGCCGGGCGGGCCCCAGATGAAAACCGGACGCGCCGGGGCCACGTTCAGCAGCAGCTTGCTCAGTTCAGGAGGTGTGATCGTCTGCATGATAAGAGACCGAGCAGGTGGGGTCCGAAGTTAGTCGTCTGGCGGACGGGGAATGTTGCAGTCGAGCCCGGGTGAGGCCCCACGTTTGGGAGCCGTATATCATAAGGGTGCGACGGCGAGTGACCCTATCGCCTGCGCGCCTTCTCTTGCTTAACAGGCGGCCCGACCGTTTCCCGGCCGGCGCCCACGAGCGTCGTCATCTCCGGAGTAAAAACCATGCATCGTTACCCCTCCAGCCGTGGGCGTGCGGCGTCTGTGGCGCTGGCCCTGCTGGCGGCGCTGTTCCTCGGGGCTGCGGCGTGGGCCTTCCAGGGGGCGAAGGCGCCCGCGCGGGCGCCGAAGCACACCAACCGTCTGAGCAAGGAGACCAGCCCCTACCTCCTTCAGCACCAGCACAACCCCGTTGACTGGTATCCCTGGGGCCCGGAGGCTTTCGAGAAGGCGAAGCGGGAGGGTAAGCCGATCTTCCTTTCCGTCGGCTACTCCTCCTGCCACTGGTGCCACGTGATGGAGCGGGAGAGCTTCGAGGATGAGGGGATCGCGGCGCAGCTCAACGCGGACTTCGTGCCCATCAAGGTGGACCGCGAGGAGCGCCCCGATGTCGACGAGATCTATATGGCGGCGGTCCAGCTCACCACCGGGCGGGGCGGCTGGCCGATGTCCACTTTCCTGACGCCTGAGGCGAAGCCGTTCTACGGCGGCACCTACTTCCGCCGCGACGACTTCGCGGAGCTGCTGCGGAAGGTGAAGGAAGCCTGGGCGAAGCCGGAGACTCGCCAGCAGCTCGAAGAGGGAGCCGAGCGGCTCGCCCAGGCCATCGGGCAGGCGACCGCGCGCGCCCCGGACGCCGGCGCCGTAACCCCCGCCCTGCTCGAGCCGGCTGTGCGCAGCCTGATGGAGCAATTCGATCCCAAGGAGGGCGGCTTCAGCGCCGCGCCCAAGTTCCCGCCCGCCACGCGGCTCTCCTTGCTGCTGGCTCAGCACCGCAAGAAGCCGGATCCCGAGCTGCTGAAAGCCGTCACTCTCACGCTCGACCGGATGGCGCGGGGCGGGCTGTACGACCAGGTGGGCGGCGGCTTCCACCGCTACAGCGTGGATGAGAAGTGGCTCGTGCCCCACTTCGAGAAGATGCTCTACGACAACGCCTTGCTGGCGACCGTGTACCTGGAAGCGTACCAGACGACCCGCAAACCCGACTATCGCCGCGTGGCCGTGGAGACGCTGGACTTCGTGCTGCGAGAGCTGCGCGACCCGGCGCCGGCCCAGGCCGGGGGCGGCGGCTTCTGGAGCTCACTGGACGCCGACAGCGACGGCGGCAAGGGCGAGCGGGAAGAGGGGAAGTTCTACGTCTGGACGCCGGAGCAGGTGATCGCCGTACTCGGCAAAGCGGACGGAGCGCTGTTCAACCGGGTCTACGACGTTACCCCGGCGGGCAACTTCGAGGGACACAGCATCCCGAACCGGATCGCCAAGCCCGTGGAGGCATGGGCGCGGGAGATGAAGACGTCGCCGGAGGCGCTGTGGAAGCGGCTGGACGCGCTGCGTGCGAAGCTCCGGACGGCGCGCGAGACGCGGGTCCGGCCGCCGCTGGACGACAAGGTGCTCGCGAACTGGAACGGGCTGACGATCCGCGCCCTCGCGCTGGGCTACGACGTCACCGGCGAGGCGCGCTATCGGCAGGCGGCGGAGACGGCGGCGGAGTTCCTGCTCTCCCGGATGCGGAAAGACGGGAAACTGGTCCACTCGTACCGCAAGGGACGGACGCAGCCGCAGGCATTCCTGGAGGACTACAGCTTCGTGACGGTGGGGCTGCTGGAGCTGCACCGCGCCACCGGTGAGGCGCGCTGGCTGAAGGAGGCGGAGGCGCTCGCCCGGGGGATGGTGACCGACTTCTGGGATACGAAGACCGGCACGTTCTATTCCACTCCGCGCGGACACGAGACGCTGCTGGCCCGACCGTCCAGCCCCGACGACAACGCCACGCCCTCCGGCCAGTCGATGGCCGTGCTGGCGCTGGTGCGGCTCTCCCGCCGCACCGGGGATGCCGGCCTGCGCGCTACCGCGCAGCAGGCGCTGGACCATACCGCCACATCCATGAAGCGCTTTCCCGCCGCCATGCCCGGCATGCTGTTGGCGACCCACACCTACTTCACGCCGGATGACGGGGACGCAGCGCCAGGAAAGGCGGCAGGTCCGGTCGCCGCCGTGGCGAGCGGGCCGGCGTCGGTGCGCGTGGGGCAAGAGTTCGAGGCGACCGTGCGGCTCACCATCCAGCCCGGCTGGCATATCAACGCGCAGAAGCCGTCCGACCCGTCGCTGGTCCCGACGCAGGTGGAAGCGGCGGGTGGTCCGTTCAAAGTAGTCTCCGCAGCTTATCCCCCGGCGCAGCAGCTCAAGCTGGGGATCAGCCCGCAGCCGATGGCCGTCTACACCGGGAAGCCGGAAATCCGGCTGAAGCTGAAGCCGTTGCCCGGCGCAGAGAAGGCCGCCGAGCTGCGCCTCCGCCTCCGCTACCAGGCCTGCGACGACCAGGTCTGCCAGCGCCCCGTGGAGACCGTGCTGACGGTTCCGCTGAAGCGGATAATGGAGTAAGTAAAGAAGGGAGGATCGCCATGAGCAAGAGTTGCATGCTGGAGCTGCCGGAAACCCTCTACGCCACGCTCGCCCGCGTCGCCGCCGACGAGGGCGTGTCCCCCCGCGATTGGATCGCGGCGCGACTGCCCGCGCTGGATGAGGAGGCGCCTGCCGTCGTGTCCATACGCGACCAGGTGTCGCCGGTGCTACTCCCTATCCTGGAACGCGTCGCCGCCCAGATGGGCCAGGATCTGGACACCTTCCTCGTGGACTGGAAGCGGAAGTATGGCGCGAAACCGCCAGTGGTCCTCACAGACGAGGAAAGAGAGATGTGGAACGCGCGCCTCCAGGCGTGCATCATCCACACGGGCTGCGCCACTGGAACCGACAACGAAAGCATCGACGCGGACCTGGTTCGCGAGTACGGAGACGATCACGCGGACCTCTATCGGCACGATGGTTCTGCAGGATGATCCTCCTCGATACCTCCGGGCTGCTCTGTTACCACCACGCGGATGAGCCTGGACACGAGGTAGCGAGGGCGCTGCTGGACGCGCCCGGACGCAAGGTCACCCACAGCTACGTGCTCTCAGAGCTGGTCACCCTGGCGCATGTGCGGCGACTGTCACGCCGACGCACGGTGGAGTTCGTCATCACCCTCATCGAGAGTCCGGTGGTTGAGGTGGTGTGGGTGGATGAAACGCTGCACCGTTCGGGAATGGACCTGCTCGCGGCACGCGCCGACAAGAACTACTCGTTGTGCGATGCGGTCAGCTTTGCGTTGATGCGCGAGCGCCGCCTTTTGGAAGCCCTGACTACGGACCACCACTTCGAGCAGGAAGGCTTCGTGCGGCTGCTCCGATAGCGGTGGGGCCGCGCAACCGGACTCAACTTCCGCGCCGATCTCGGGTATGATAGGGCATCTCGATGTCGACGCTCCTCACGCTGGAACTCCCCGTCCCGCTGCCTGCCCCAGCCCCCTCTGCTGGGATGCCCCTGGCGCTGTACGTCCACATTCCGTTCTGCGTCCGCAAGTGCTACTATTGCGACTTCCAATCGGGTCCGGCGTCAGAAGACATCCGGGGCCAGTACGTGGAAACGCTGGCGGACGAGATCCGGCGCTCCCCGTGGCGCGGCCAGCCGGCGCGAACGGTCTTCTTCGGCGGCGGCACGCCTTCCGAGCTGGACACGGAGCAGTTGGCGCAGATCACCGAGGCGCTGCACGAGAGCTTTGACTTCCGCGACCAGGACGACGAATGGACCATCGAGTGCAACCCCGGCACAGTCACCGACGCCTCACTCGCCGACATGCGCGCGATGGGCTTCAACCGGATCAGCCTGGGGGTCCAGTCGTTCCACGACCACCATCTGAAGAGCATCGGCCGCATCCACTCGGCGGCGGAAGCGGTGGCGGCCGTCTCCGCGGCGCGGCGGGCCGGTTTCGGGCGGCTGAACCTGGACCTGATCTTCTGCCTGCCCGGCCAGAGCCTGGAGGAGTGGCGGTTCGACGTGGAGCAGGCGCTGGAGCTGGAGCCGGAGCACCTCTCGCTCTACAACCTCACCATCGAGAGTGAAACGGAATTCGGGCGGCGGCATCGAATGGGAGCGCTGGCGCTTCCGGACGAGGATCTTTCTGCCGACATGTATGAGTGGGCCATTGACCGCATGGCCGCCGCCGGCTTCGCGCAGTATGAAGTCTCGAATTTCGCCCTCGCGGGCGAGGAGTGCCGGCACAACCAGGTCTACTGGCGGCAGGAACCGTTCATCGGGTTCGGATTGAGCGCCGCCTCCTATCTGGACGGCCTCCGGTGGACGAACACGCCGAGCATGAGCCGGTATCTGGCCACGGCCGGCGACGGCGCCCCGCAGCGCGCCACGGAGGAGCGGTTGCCGCCGCTCTCCGCCGCCGGCGAGGCGATTATGCTGGGGCTGCGCACGCGAGAGGGCGCGGATGTGGCGGCAATCGCCCGCGTCCACGGGCTGGACGCCGAGCGGACGTATGGCGTCACGATCCGGCAGCTCGCTGTCGATGGATTGCTGACGATAGACGGCGAGCGCGTGCGCCTCACGCGGCGCGGCGTGATGCTCGCGAACGCGGTCTGCGGCATGTTTCTGGCCTAGCGTCTCTCCCCCGGAGTTTGTAGTATGGCTCAACAGACGGATGACGAGGTGGTGAGCGCCGGTAAGACGGCGCTGGGCCTGACGGTGCTGCTCTTCTCCAGCATCGTATTCGGCTGTCTGGTCATCGGCCCGAGCGTGGGGGAAGGGTGGTCGCCGGCGGATAAGCCGAGTGCGTCGCGGCAGGAGCCGCGCGCCGCCACGGTCATCCCGGCGCCGGTTCGCGTGTCTGCTCCGGCTGCAGCGCCGGCCCAAGCCGAGCGAGAGCCTGCGCTGGAGAGCCCCGTCGAGGTGACCATCCGGGCCGCGAGGCCGCGCGACAAAGCTGCAGAGCCGGAGGCGGAGAAACCAGAGGCGACCGAGCCCGAGGAAGAGGCGGAGCCGGCGGTAGACCCGGCGGAAGCGCAGCGGGAGCTGGCCCGGCTGCGGAAGATGGAAGAGCAGGACCGCCGCGAGCAAGAGGCCGAGGAGCGCGAGCGTGAGGCGCGGGAGGCCCGGAAGCGGGAGGCGGAGCGCGTGCGGCTGGCCGAGCGACGGCGTGAAGAACGCGAGACGCGGGAGAAGGAACGAGAGCGCGGGCGCGAAGTAGCGGCGCGGCGAAGCACGGAGAAGGAAACCTCGAAGCGCGACGAGGTGAAACCGACCCGCCGCGCCAGAACTCTCCAACTGGCCCAGGCTCGTGAGCGGGAGACTGCTCGGGAACGGGAGACTGCTCGGGAACGGGAGACTGCCCGGAGACGGGAAACTGCTCGTGTGCGAGACACTCGGCGGGAACGGGAGGTTGCCCGTGCCCGCGCGATTTCCCGGGAGCGGGAAGCCAGCCGGGAGCGCCGGTCTCGGGAGGCGGAGCGGGAAAGCGAGCGGAAGCGGGTAGCCTCTCGGCGTGAACGCCGGGAGGTCGCACGCGCCGAGACGGCGGAGCGGAAGAAGACCAGCCGCGACGGCGACGAGCGAAAGACGCGGGTGCCCCGGCGAGAACAGCCAGACACGGAAGCCAGGCGACCGCGTGAGGAGCCGCGCCGTCGCATTCGCGTCGCGGAGTCGCGGACGCGCACCGAGAAGACGGAGCGGCGCAAAGAGGCGGAGCGCCGCAGAGAGCCAGAGGAGCGGCGCCCGGTGCGAGTGGCGCGGGCGGAAACTGCACGCCCCCGGATCGAAGAGCGCGAGCCCTCCCGCAGCCGTCGAGCGAATCAGGAGGAGCCGGAGCGGCGTCCCTCACGGAAGGTGCGCGTGCGGGAAACCGCCTCCAGTCAGGTTCCCGGTAGAAGTGAGCGGGACGCTGAAAAGACGCCCCAGGAACGACGCGGCTCCGGCGTTTACCGTGTGCATCTGGGCCGGTTCCGCGATCGCGGCAGCGCCAACCGTCTGCGCGATGAGGTGGTGACGAAGACGGGCAACAACGCATTCCTCGTCCCGGTGGAGGGCGGCTACCGCGTGCAGGTCGGCTCCTACCGCCAGCGCGAGAACGCGGACAAGATCGCCGACGCGCTGCGGAGCCACAAGCTGCGCGCGCGGGTAAGCGAAGATTGATCTACCGTAGAGACGTAGCGGCGCTTCCTGGGGGAGGCGTCCGGCCGGAGCTAGCCCACGGATGAAACGCGAGACACCTACCGCGCGAGACGCCAAGAAGATCGTGGCGCACAATCGCCGCGCCCGTCACGAGTACGACATCCAGGAGAGCCTGGAGGCGGGTCTCGTGCTCACCGGCACGGAGATCAAGTCGGTGCGCGCGGGCAAGGTCCAGCTCCAGGACGCCTACGCCCGCATCGAGAACCGCGAGGTGTGGCTCCACAACGTCCACATCGCACCCTACGAGCAGGGGAACATCAACAACGTGGCCGCCGTCCGGCCCCGCAAGATGCTGTTGCACCGCCGGGAGATCGATCGGTTGCTGGTGAAGGCGCAGGATCGCGGGCTCACGCTCGTCCCCCTGTCCATCTATTTGCGCAACGGCTTTGCCAAGATCGACCTGGCTGTCGGCAAGGGACGCAAGCTGTATGACAAGCGGGAGGCCATCGCCGAACGTGAAGCGAAGCGCGATCAGGACCGCGCGATGAGTGAACGCCATTGAGTATGACCTCCGTTCCCCCGACGCCCGCCCTCCGCTTTGGCGCGCACATGCCCACCGCAGGCGGGCTCCATAACGCCATCCTCTCCGGCAAGACCGTCGGCTGCGAGGTCGTCCAGGTCTTCACCAAGAGCCCCCAGCAGTGGAAGGCCAGGGAGTTGACGGACGCCCAGGTCGAGTTGTTTCTCCAGGCGCAGAAGGACACCGGCGTTCCCTGCCTCTCCTCGCACGACACGTACCTCATCAACCCGGCCGCGGCCGACGCCGAGCTGCTCCAGAAGAGCCGGGAAGCGCTCGCCGACGAGCTGGTCCGCAGCAGCCGCCTTCGCATCCCCTACGTGGTGATGCACCAGGGCGCCTGCGGACCCGCCTCCGAAGAGGAGGCGCTGGGCCGGCTCATCGACAGCGTCAAGTACGCGCTGGACCACGCTCCCGACGATGGCAGCACGCTGCTGCTGGAGACCACCGCCGGCCAGGGCAAGTGCCTGGGCTACCGGTTCGAGCACCTGGCCCAGGTGTTGGACGCCGTGGGCGCCGGCGACCGCCTGGGTATTTGCCTCGACACCTGTCACATCTTCGCCGCCGGCTACGACATCCGCACCCCGGAGACCTACGCCGCCACGATGGCCGAGCTCGACAAGCTGGTGGGGCTGCGCCGCATCCGGATGGTTCACGCGAACGACTCGAAGCGCGAGCTGGGCAGCCGGGTCGACCGCCACGACGCTATCGGCCAGGGGCACATCGGAGCCGAAGCGTTCCGCCTCCTCCTCACAGACGCGCGGCTCGCCCACGCGCCCGCCATCCTCGAAACTCCGAAGGAAGGCGACATGGACCCCATCAACCTGGCCGCGCTCCGCACGGCCGCCGGGGTCCCATCCGCCGCTCTTTAGGCCGTCCACCGCGGCTTGGGATGCCCTGCCGCCGCGCGCCGTCGGGCGCCCTTCACCCGCTCTCACGCCTCCCGGCAAACACTGCCTGAATCGTGCCTGTACAGGTGCGATTCAGGCTTGAAATGCGAACGTATTTTGATAAAATGGGGGCACTGAACAGGAGACCAAAAGACACTGAAAAGGATGGTGGATGAGGATGGAACGAGTGACCAAGAAAGGCCTGGCGGCCGGGATGTACGCCAAGGGCCTGGGGGTGGATGAGATCGCGGCGCTGCTGCACACGGCTCCCAGCTATGTGGCGAACTCCCTCATCGAACAGGGCGTGACACCCAGCTACGTGGACCTCTACACCTCCACCGGACCGCAGAACCGTTACGCGGCGCGGCTCTCCGGAGCGCTGCGGTTCAAGGATATGGAAGCGGCCCGCGCCTCCGTGGCGCGGATCAACGAAGTCTACGAGGAATACGCGGCGCGGCGCGACCGGTGCGGGATGCACCAGTGCGAAGTGGTGGCGCTCACCGGCAAGAATCGGGCGGAAGGCATCGGCAAGTGGCGCGAGGCGCAGGTCTTCGCCAACTGGCTGGCGGACCACCTCCACGTCCAACAGCCGGAGCCGCCAGTGATCCAGTTGGTGATGCCGATCCCGGCGGACGAGGATGCACCTCCCGCCGAGGCCTACCGGGAGCCGGCCCTCCTCGCCGCCTGATCCTGGCCGGCCGGAAAGGGTGAGAAACCCCGGCTTTCGCTGAATACGGGAGTCATTGCGAGCGAAAGACCGTGGAACGGTCGGAACGGGTGAGAAACCCCGGCTTTCCCCAAGTACGGCAGTCATTGCGAACGGAGCGACGCAGGAGCGCAGTGCGGCAATCCCCTCCGTCAAGCCGTACCGCCTCCCGTAATGGGGCGCCGGGGCCATGTATTCCTGGAGAGTGGAGCGACGCAGGAGCGCAGCGCGGCAATCCCCTCCGTGAAGCGGCGCCACTTACCGGAGGGGACCGCCCCCCGTACGGGGGGTAAACCGCCGTCGCTTATGCTTCTTCGCAGTGACAGCGAAGGCGAGGAGCATCTGTCTCTGGAGAGCGGAGCGCGGCAATCGCCTCCGCCAAGCCGTCCCGCGAACCTCACGTCAGGTGGAGGCGCTCCAGGCAGCTCCGCAGGATCTCCGGCTCCCAGTCGGGCCGGGCAGGGCTGCCGGGATGAGTCCGAGAGGTAGCAAGGCGGCCCTGCAGATGGAGGAAGTGGGCCGCCGAGTGCTTGTAGGCAGGCACCGGCGCCCGGAACGCCACATTGCCCAGGTATTGGAGCGCTTCCGCCAATTCTAGGTAGGCCGGGTCGCCCTGCTCCCAGGCGCGGTCACGTTCCGCGAACTTCTCCGGACAGAAGGTGGCGAGGCCGAGCAGGTAGTCGCTGCCGTATTCCACCATGTCGATGCCCAGGTCGTTGCCCGTGTAGACGCGGAACTCGGGGCGGTGTTGGTCGCGCAGCTCCAGTCGCCGCAGCTCCACCACTTTGCTCAGCGAGGAGTGCTTGGCGCCGACCAATTCTGGGATGTCCAGCATTCCCCGGAATGTCTCCTCGTCCCAGATCTCCCCGTTCGGCGCAAACATCTTCCCTAGCTCGAAGCCGATCACGCGCTCCCAGCCCCGGCAGATTTCCCGGTATGCGGCAACCTTCTCGGCCGGCGTGCAGCCGTGCAGCCGCGCGGTCTGAAAGAGGATCGGCGTCCCACCGTGACGGCGGATCTTCTCGATCTCCCGTCGGTAGAGATCGACCACCTCGCCGTCGCGGCCTTCGATGAAGGCTCCCGCGACGAACTCCGCTCGCGGACCCAGCGCCTCCCGCGTCAGGACCAGCACCCGCTCCTTCTCCGCGTCCGTCAGGAGGTTGGCGTAGCCGGTGTCCATGTTGACGGCGTTCACGAGGCCGGCCGCTTGCGTTGCCTGGAGATGGCGCGCGAAGTCCTCTTCGGCAATGGAGCCGTCCGCCGCGAACGGCAGCAGCGCGGCGGCGATCCCTTCGATCTTGCGGCCGTGGCGAATGCGGGCGTAAAGTTCCTGGAGCGTGCTCATGGAGTCTCCCAACGGCGGGCGGTGAGGGGCAACGCGAGCCCACCTCTCACGCAGAGAGGTTCGATGTGAATCCGGCCCGCGCCTGCAAAGCGCCTGGGACTACCCGTCAGGCCGCGCTCTCGCCTGGCTGTCGCTCTCCAGAAACTTTACGGCGGTCATTGTGAGCGAAAGACCGTGGAACGGCCGGAAGAGACGAGAAACACCGGCTGTTCCCTGAGTACGCAGTCATTGCGAACGGAGGGAGGCACGACCGGAGTGTGGCAATCCCCTCTGCTAAGCGGTACTGCTGATCGGAGGAGACTGCCGCAGTCGCTTATGCTCCTTCGCAGTGACAGCGAAGGCCGAGACATGTGTTTCTGGAGAGCGGAGCGACGGAGGAGCGCAGTGCGGCCATCCCCTCCGAGGTACGGCAGTCATTGCGAACGGAGGGAGGCACGACCGGAGTGTGGCAATCCCCTCCGTGAAGCGGCGCCACTTACCGGAGGGGACTGCCGCAGTCTTCGTAGTGACAGCAGAGGCCGGGAGCAGGTATTTCTAGAGCGAGCCCTGGCTACCGCGGCTAAACCCTCCGAGAGGCGGAGTTTCTTGTCGGAGGGGGAGACGCACTCTGGTTGTGCGTCCCTCTCCTCCTTGCCCATGCTGGCGACCTACATCCGCTTCAACACCTCTTCCAGGAGGTTCGCCTCTTCATCGTGCGGCTTGATGAGCTTCTGGAGCTGGATGACGGTGCCGTCACAGTCGGTGCTCAGCCACACACGGTCCGCCAGCTTCAGCATCATCGTGTAGCCCATCCCCAGCGACACTTTCGTCGAGAAGCCCGGCATCAGGATGGCCGCCGGTAGGTCCTCGGAGCTAATACCCGAGCCCTGGTCGGTGATCCGCAGGATGATCGCCTCCGCCGTCCGATAGATCCGGCAGCGGCCCTCGCGCGCGTGCTTCATCGAGTTCGTGATCGCCTCGCCGGCCGCCAGCACCAGGTCGATGCTCTGGTCCTCGTTCATGCCCGCCTGTCGCGCGAATTCAGCAATCGCATCGCGGGCCGCAGCGTAGTCGTCGCCCGTCACCACCGGGAGATCGGCGAGCAGCTCGCCTTCTTCCGGAATCTGCTCCCGGTCCACCAGCTCGAACTTGCCCTGGGTGACGGCGCAGATCACGTCCCGGTAGAACCGCTTCTTATCGACTTCAGCCTGCAGCGCCTGCGCGTGCGCCGCCTCCAGCTCGCGCTCGATCTGCCTGCGCTCCGTTACATCCTGGATAGTGCCGGTTAGCCGGGCAGGCCGGCCGTCAGGGCCAGGGATCGCTTCCGCCTGGAAGCGGATGCACCGCGCCGCGCCCCCGCTCGGGATGATGCGGTGTTCAATGCTATACGGCTGGCCCGTTTCCAGGGCGCGCTCGAACGCCTCGCGCACGAGCTCGCGGTCGTCCGGGTGGACCGTCTCCAGGAACGCGGCGCAGCTTCCGTAGAAGTCCTGGCGCTCCTGACCCAGGATCCGGTACGCCTCGTCCGACCAGAACAGCAAGTCGCGGCGGGCATCGTAGTCCCAGCTTCCGAGGTGGGCGATCTGCTGCGCGCGGGCCAGGCTGCTCTCGCTCTTTTGCAGCGCCTCTTGCGACCGGCGCCGCTCCGTCACGTCCACCATCAGACCCCGCATGGAGATCGGACGACCGTCCTGGTTTTCCACAACGTGGATCAGGTTCTGAATCCAGATCACGCGGCCACCCTGCGCGATCATCCGATACTCCAGCTGGTGGTTCCGCCCGCTGGTCACGGCGGCGTTCCACTGCGCGACCGCGTCCGCGCGGTCCTCCGGATGCAGGTGCTCGGCCCAGAAGCCGGGCTCGCGCAGCCACTCGTCTACCGGATAGCCAAGAAGGTCCACCGCCCGTTGGCTCACGAAGGTGAAGCGTCCATCCGCCACATCGGCTTCCCACACGATGGCGTCGAGGCTGTGGACGAGGTCCCGAAACCGGCGCTCGGCGCGGACCGCGTGCTCGTGGGCGGCTTCAAGCTCGCCGACCAGCGTGGAGAGCCGGTGAACGGTGCTCCGGAAGGTTTCCGCGAGCTCGCGCAGCTCATCCCCCTCGGCCCCGCGCGCCCCTCGATCTCGCGCGTCATCTTCCCGCGCCTGGAGGCTATTCGGAACGGGTTTCCGCGTGCATGCAAAGCCCATCGTTCCCCCTCTTCGTTCTCACGACACACTTACCGCTTTCGCCGGTTATGGAAACGGATACAAGGGCGGAGTTGGCGGCGGCAAAGGGTGGTATACCAGAATGCCCGCCCTACTTGCAAACCATGAGTCTCCGAACCAAACAGTCGCTCATCCTGCTGCTGGCGACGGTGATCCCGTTCGCGCTGGGAGCCGCCGCCGTGGAGCTCGTGGTCGCGCCCGCCTACCGGGCGGCCGTCTACCGCGCTTCCGTCGAGCTCACGCAGCGGTTGGTGGAGCACGCCGCCTGGAACCTCGGCCGCGACGTCAGCCGGCTGGTCCGCCTGAGCGCCTCCCGCGATCTGCGCGCCTGGCCGCCTCGCTTGCGGCGGTCGCCGGCGGAAGCGCGAGCCCTCGAGCGCCGGTGGCCCGCGCCTGGTGAGGCGAGCGCGAGCCTCAAGCCGCTTCTGGAGAATCCGGCGGCGGAGGAGCTGCGCTGGTGGCGGCAGACGAACCCCGGCTTCCTGGAAGTCTTCGCCACCGACACGCGCGGCTACGTGGTGGCCGCCGCAAGCCCGCCCTCCGATTTTCTCCACGCGGACGAGGCGTGGTGGCGGCATGCCTACGCGCAGGGTAGGGGACGGACGTATGTCTCGGAGTTGATCTACGATCCGGATGAGCGGGAGTGGGTCGTCGAGGTTGCCGTCCCGATCTTCACGGACGACACCCCCGGCGCCCCGGTGGTTGGCGTCCTCAAGGCCACGCTGGCGGCGGACGTCGTTTTCCAGGACGTCCGTATCGCCCGCATTGCGGAGAGCGGCGCCGCGCTGCTGGTGGCGGGAGACGGCCAGGTGGTCCTCTCTTCCGATGCCTCAGCCGCCGCTGAACGGCTGCCGGAGCCGCTGCAGAGGCGGGCGCAGAGTGCGGAGAGCGGCGTCTTCCGCCGGCGCGAGGCCGGAGAGGACTCGCTGTACGCCTGGGCGAGCGTCTCTCTGCTCCGCTATTGCGATGTCCGCCTCACGGCGCCGCCAACGCTCCGGGTCGCCACCCGGCGGAGCGCGGAGGAGGCGTTCGGACCGCTCCACCTGGTCCAGCGCTCCATGCTGGCGATCGCGGTGATCACGATCTGCTTCGCGGTGCTGCTAGGCCGCTGGCTGGCGGAGCTGCTGGTGGTGCGCCACGTCCGGGATCTCGCGGCGGGGATGCGAGAGCTGGCGGAAGGCGATTTCGAGGCGGCGGCGGCGCGGGCCGACGACCTGCTGCGCCGCTACGACCGCGGGGAGCAGCCTGCGGACGCTCCCCCTGGTCCGGCGTCTACTTCCCCGGCGCCGCGATAGCGCCTGCCCCTGCCTTCGCTGTGAGCTGTTCTCCCAGCAGGATGGCCGCGAACAATGGGACGCCGATACCCCGGGCTGCAGGAAGACGCCAGGTTTCAAGTCTCAGGTCCGGGGCTCCAACTTGAAACCTGAAACCTGAAACCCGTTACTGGATCCGGAGGACGATCTTGATGACGTCCGTGTCTTTGACCCGACCGAAGGCCTCGGATGCTTCTTCGAGGCTCACGACATCCGTGATGTAGTCGACCGGTCGGACAATGCCGAGGCGCACGAAGTCCATCATCGACTTGTGCGCGGCCGGCTCATCCGGCGCCAGGCAGCCGAACCAGAAGCTGGCCGGCATGTGGCGCATAGAGAGGGAGAACTCTTGAAGATTGTTGATCCCATACACGCCCAGCTTGCCGTCGAAGGCCAGCATCCGGCAGAGATCGGTGTAGAGGGAGGCGTCCCCGGTTGCTTCGATGATGAAGTCCACGCCCTTGCCGCCGGTGATCTCCCGCACCCGCTCGCCCAGGTTCTCGCGCGTGGTGTTGACGGTGTGGTCCGCGCCAAACTTGCGGGCGAGGTCCAGGCGCTCGTCCCGGCGGCCCGCCGCAATGACGTTCTGCACGCCGTGGAGCTTCGCCATGTGCGTGAAGCCCAGCCCCACGCCGCCCGTTCCCATCACCAGCACGGAGGACTCCCACCGGACGCCGATGTTCCGGAGCGCGCTGTAGCACTCCTTCAGGTTGATGAGGATCGGCGCCTCGTACGGATCGACCCACTCGGGGATGACCTGCTGCATCGGCCAGTTGAAGTGGACGGGCGTCTCCGGATGGTCCTTCAGCAGCGCCTGGTAATCGGTAACCACGCCAAATTCCGCGAAGCTGCCGAAGAAGCAGCCCAACCCTTCGATTTCGGCGCGCGGCCGGTAGACGTGGTCGCCTTCCTTAAAGGCCGTCACCTTCCCGCCGACTTTCACCACCTCCCCCACGCCTTCGTGGCCGAGGATGCCGGGGTACTGCTGGCCGTCCAGCCAGTCCATCGGGAAGCGCCCCGTTAGAATCTGCGTGTCGGTGCTGTTGCAGATGGATGCGGCTTTCACGCGCACCAGGGCCTGGTATTCATTGATCTGGGGTTCCGGGACGTTCTCGACGCGCGTCTCTCCCGGCTTGGTGACAATCAGGGCTTTCAACGGGATTTCTCCTCACTCGCCTTGGGGCCGGCGGCTCGCTCCACAGCGCTGCGGAATTCCGCATCATACAATTCGGCGTTTCCAAACAGCGTCAGGTAGCACCGCGCCTTCGGGTTCAGGCACACCGCCTGCCGGAAATGGGCGACGGCTCGCTCGCGGTCCGCCAGCCGGAAGTATACCTCGCCGGCCAGGGCCTGGAGGTAATCATCCTCCGGCGCGAGCTCCAGCGCCGCCGCCATCTTCTCCGCCGCCGGCTCGCCCGCTCCCTCCCGCGCCAGAGACTGCGCCTCGAACGCCGCGCGGTAAGCTAGCTTCAGGTGATACAGTCGTCGCAGCTCCCGCACCGGCTGGGGATGCTCGTCCACGCGCAGGTTGTAGCGGTCCACGTCTGGCGGCGCGCCTGCGCCGTCCCACCGCGCCACGATCAGCGCCGCCGATTGGCTGCCGCGCAGATCGCCGCCGGCGGCCTCCCCGGCTTCCAGCGCCCGCATCAGCCGCTCCGCCAGCTCTGTACCCGCGCTCCCTTCGAACGCCTCCGCCATCCGGTCCACCACCTCGGGGCCGGCCAGCAGGTTGCCCTGGCAGGAGTATCCCGCGCCGGAGCGTGATCCGCACCAGGCGTTGACCTCCGCCCCCGTCCAGCATGCCGATTCGCCCGCCATATTGATGAGAGCGGCCTGGCGCTGCTCGCGCAGTTCGTCGGCTTGCGTGAGCCGCACCAGCGCTTCTTCCGGATGCAGACCCTCCGCCAGCAGGGCGAGACCCTGCGGCCCGTACGCCACGTTGGCGTTCGACTGGGTCGCCACCGCCCCAACGCCGACTCGCATCCACGGGCAGACGGGTCCGACCGCAAAGTAGCGCGACTGCACCGCGCAGCCTGCGTCGCCCCGCGCCGCGTCCACGGCCACGATCGAATAAGTTCCCGGCGCGAGCTGTGGGTCGAGCATCATCGTGAATTCAAATTGCCGATAGAACTCTTGGTTCATCCCTCCCGTAGCCGCCTCCTGCTCCGAAACCCGCTAGGCAACGGGGGCCTGCACTGGAACTCTGGTGACTTCCCGGCGGCAAAACCCCGTATCATTGCATGATCGGTAGGGAGGGGGACGCGTACATCTCTATGCCTTTTCGCTCGGGAAAACATCGCTTGGGTTTGTTGGTCGCCGTGCTGGTGGGCTGCGCTGGCGCGGGCGCGCTGCTCCTCCGGCAGCCCGCCCGTAACTCGGCGCCCAGGCCGGCTGCTCCGGGCGGAGTGCAGGGCTGGGTCCGCGAGCGACTCGCGCTGGAGCCGGTGCTCCAGGCCGAGCAGCGCCTGGCGGCGAGCCCCGCCGATCCCGCCGCCCGGATGGAGCTCGCGCAGACGTGCGCGCACGCGAATGATCCCGCCGGCGCCGCACTGGCGCTGTATCCGCTGCTGAAGGGCTCCCCAACTTCCGAGCAGCTCTCCCTTTACATCCGCGCGTGTTCCCAGTTGGGCTGGCTGGACGAGGCCGAAGCCGCCGTCAAGCGTCTGACGCCCCTGCCGACGCCCGTCCGCCTGACGCTAGCGGGGACCTACGTGGGCCGGGGCCGCAAGGAGCGAGCGGTGGCGCTGCTCCAAGCGGCCGACACTTCCTCGCTTTCTCCGGACGCCTGGCTCTCCGGCGCGGCGATCTGGCTCCAGTGCCGCCAGCCGAAGTTGGCGGTGGAGTGGGCGGAGCGCGGAGTCCGTGGTTTGCCGGATAACCCTGGGGCGGCGGCGCTCCTCGCCCGGTGCCGGTTGGCGGCTGGTCAGCCCGAGGCTGCGCTCGCCGCGCTCCCGCCGGCCTCCGGCGATGCCGAAGCTGCGGCCACTCTGGAGTTCTGGCGTGGGCGGGCCGAAGTACGCTCCTCGACGGCGGCCACCCGTGAGGCGGGGCGCCAGCGGCTCTCCCGCATCGTCGCCAGTGATCCGCAGAACGGCGTGGCGGCTTTCGAGGCCGGCCGCGCCGCCCTCCAGGCGAAACAGCCGCGTGCAGCGGCGGCCCTGCTAGCCGCGGCCCTCCGCGCCGGCTACCAGCCCGTGCTAACCTACGAGTTGTTCGCGCAAACCTACAGCGCGTTGGGCCGCAAGCGGGAGGCGGCGTGGGCGCAGGGCAATGCGGAGATGCTGCGCGGGCGGGTGGCCGACGCGGCGGTGTCGTTCCGGCGCAGCGTAGAGCTCGACCCTTCCAAGCCGTCCGCGTATATCGAATTGGCCAAGGCCCTGGCGGCGGCGGGGCAACCCCAGGCGGCGCTTGGGGTGCTGGAGCGCGCCCGGAAGGTGGCTCCACAGAGCCTCGACATCGCGCTGCTCAAAGCATCCGTGTACGGCCGCCTGGAGCGAGTGAAGGAGCAGGCCGCCGAGTTGGAAGCCGCGGCCCAGTTTGGCGGACAGCGGGCCAACGAGCCGCTGGGGGAGCTAGGCAAGGTCTATTACAACTCCCAGCAGTTCGACCGCGCCGTGCCTTTTCTCGAACAGGCCGTCCAGCGAGACGAGGGCGACGCCTACTCTCACCTGTATCTCGGCCTCACCGCCGCCCGACGTCTCGAGGATCCACGGCAGGCGGAGAGCGCCGTGCGCCACCTGATCCGCGCCGCAGAGGCCGACCCGACTTACTTCTACCCGTGGATGAACGCCGGCTCGACCCTGATGCGCATGGGCTTCGTGGCCGAGGCTGCCGGGTGCTTTCGCCGCGCGATCAACGGCGACAGCCGCTGGGAAGGTCCCTACCTGTCGCTCTCGCAGGCGCTGCAACGTCTGTCGCGCATGCCGGAGCGCGCCCTTGCGCTCCAGCTCTATGCGAAGGCTCGCCGGTTAGAGGCCGCCAGGCTCCAATTGGAGAACGCTGTCTCGAAGCGGCCTCGGGATGCGGCGGCCCGCTACGCGGCGGGCAACCGGCTCCTGCTGGATGGCCAGGTGCAGGAAGCATTTGGGGAGCTGCTCCAGGCCATCAGTCTGTCGCCCGGCGCGCCGCACATCCGGTCGCGTTTCGCAGACGTGTGCGCCTTACTGGATTACGATGACCTGCGGCAGGAGGCTGAACGTGTGGCGCATTGATCGGCTTCGTCGGCGTACCGGCGTTCTTACCGGGCTCACGTCTCTGGCCCTGTGCACTGGTTGTAAACACGAGCCTCCCAAGCCGGCCGACCGCCCCGCCGCCCTCAACTTTGTCGACGCCACCGGGCCGGCGGGCATCCGGTTCCGCCACACCCATGGCGGCGCTGGGAAGAAGCTGATGCCGGAAACCGTAGGCTCCGGGTGCGCGTGGCTGGACTACGACGGCGATGGCTGGCAGGATCTGCTCTTCGTTAACTGCAAGCCGCTGCCGGGCACGCCGCCTCAGGGCAAGCCCACCGCCGCCCTCTACCGGAACCGGGGCGACGGGACGTTCGAAGACCGGACTACCAGCTCCGGTCTGGAAGCTGTGCTCTATGGCCAGGGCGCTACCGTCGCCGACTACGACAACGACGGCGATCCGGACGTCTTCCTCACCTGCGTCGGGCCGAATCATCTCTACCGCAATAACGGCAACGGAACTTTCACCGATGTCTCGCAGGCTTCAGGGCTGGGCGGGGGCGCTCCCTGGCGCTGGAACACCGGCTCCGTGTGGCTGGACTACGACCGAGATGGACGCCTGGACCTGTTCATCGCTCGCTATGTGAAGTGGACCCCGCAGACGGACCAGTTCTGCGGCGTTCCCGGCGGGCTGAAGCGCTACTGTCCGCCGTGGAAATACGAGGGGGAGCGATGCGCGCTCTATCGAAACCTGGGCGGCGGCAAGTTCGCCGACGTTAGCACACCCACAGGGGTCAATCGGGTGATGGGGAAGTGGTTCCAACCCATCGTGGGGGACGTCAACGCCGACGGCTGGCCGGACGTGATCGTGACTAGCGACGGCACCCCGTCCGCGCTCTTCCAGAACGAGGGCGGCAAGCGGTTTACCGATACGGCGGCGGAAACCGGAATGGGCCTGTCGGAGAACGGGATGCCGAAGGGCCAGATGGGCGTGGACATGGCGGATTGGCGCAACGAGGGGCGTGAGGGCGTGCTCATCGGCAACTTCTCCGGCCAGCGGCTCTCCCTGTTCCATCCCGAAGAGCCGGAGTTCTACGCTGACCTCGCCGACCGCAACGGCATGGGTGAGAGCAGTCTTTACTCTCTCACCTTCGGCGTTGCCTTCCTGGATGCAGACCTGGACGGCTGGCGCGACGCCTTCATTGCCAACGGCCACATCGATGACTACATCGAGCGTTTCGAGGCCAACATCACCTACGCCCAGCGTCCGCTCCTCTACCACAACGTCAAGGGACAGCGCTTCGAGGAAGTGGGTCCCCAGGCCGGCCCGGCCATGGCCCTGAAGCTGGTGGCGCGCGGCTGCGCCGTGGCCGACTACGACCAGGATGGCGACCTCGACCTGGCGGTAACGGAGAACAACGGGCCAGGCCGCCTCTACCGAAATGAAACGACGAGTGGGAACCGCTGGCTGCGGCTGGTGTTACGGGGCAAGAAAAGCAACCGGGATGCCGTGGGCGCGCGGGTGGAAGTGAACGCCGGGGGCGTGCGCCAAACGCAGTGGGTGCGGGCCGGCGGCCTCTTCCTCTCCCAGAACGAGCTGCCCCTCGTCTTCGGCCTGGGCGGCGCGCCCACCGCCGACGTGTCGATCACCTGGCCCAACGGCGCCAAACAAGCGCAGCGCGGCGTGCCCGCCGGCCAGGCC